>OGFK01001013.1_pt1 | contig 20055 bp, 10 predicted proteins | sample 1570931 | NCBI WGS metagenome assembly OGFK01 (sample SAMEA2581935, study PRJEB24529) | metagenome | biome: Human gut stool | place: China | collected 2011
TCAACACCGGCTGGAACGGCACCGGCAAGCGCATCTCCATCAAGGATACCCGCGGCATCATCGACGCTATCCTGAGCGGCGCTATCAACGAGGCTCCCACCAAGAAGATCCCCTACTTCGACTTTGAGGTCCCCACCGCTCTGCCCGGTGTTGACCCCGCTATCCTCGACCCCCGCGACACCTACGCAGATGCCGCTCAGTGGGAAGAGAAGGCCAAGGATCTGGCTGGCCGCTTCATCAAGAACTTCGCAAAGTACGAGGGCAACGAGCACGGCAAGGCTCTGGTCTCCGCCGGCCCCCAGCTGTAAGCTGACAGCACCTCTTACATAAGGCCATAAGATCAAGACCCATCCGATCTCCCGCAAAAAGGAAGTCGGATGGGTCTTTCTTGTAATCCATCTCGTTTTATAGTACTCTGCGGAGGATACTGCGCATGAAAAAAGCAACGGTCAACGACTACTTCCGACACCACTGGGTGAAGCTCATGCTCTTCGCGCTCTTTACAGCGGCGGTATCCTTTTTCGCGCCGCTGAAAAACTTCCAGCTCAAGTGGCTTATCGACTCCAAGAGCAAGCAGGAGGCACTGGGCTATATGGGGCTGGTGTTCCTCATCACCTTCACCAGCTGGTTTTTCGAACGGCTGAGCCGCCGCTCCTTTACAAAACTCGCCTGCGGCGCCGTGGAGCAGGTGCGGGGACAGGTCATGGAGCGGGTGCTGCGCCGCCCGGTGTCCCAATATCAGCGGGAGGGCGACGCAGCCTATCTCTCCCTGCTGACCACCGACCTGCGCACCCTCTACGACGACTATTATATGTCCCTCTTCAACATCGCGTTCTGGGGCGGCATCATGCTCTGTGCGCTGGGGATGTACCTTTACATCAGCCCGGTGATGCTGGCGGCCATCCTGCTTGTGACCGTGCCGCCGCTGGTCCTGCCCCGGAAGATGAATGAGCGGCTCAAAGCCTCCCGAGACGCTTTTTCGCTCCAGATGGCGGGCTACACCCAGCAGCTCAAGGAGCTTCTGGGCGGGTTCGAGGTCATCCGGGGCTTTCTGCGGGAGGACGCCTATGCTGCCCGCCACCGGGATGCTGCCCGGCAGGCCCGCGACAGCGAGCAGGCCTACCAGCAGAGCCTCAACGCCATGGTGGTCAACACCTCTCTCATCAGCAACCTCATCTTCCCCATCGTCATGCTGGTGGGCCTTTTTCTCGCTTTCGACGGGCGGCTGACGATGGGCACCGTCTCCACCGCCGCCAGCATGGCGAACTTCGTCATCACGCCCTGTAATCAGATCGCCCAGTGCTGGGCCAAGGTCAGATCCTCGAAAGGCATTCGTCAGCGGCTGGAAGCAGCCATGTCCGGCCCGGAAAAAGTCTCTGCGGGCCGGGCCATCGGTAAACTCGAGCACATCGAGTGCAAGGACACCGGCTTTTCCTACCCCGGGGCCGCTGCACCGGTGCTGCGCGGCGTCCGGCTGACGGTCTCCGGGCAGGAAAAAGCCGTCCTCGTGGGCGAAAGCGGCTGCGGCAAGTCTACACTGGCAAAGCTGCTGTTCCAGTACTACCCAGACTATACCGGCAGCATCCTCTTCAACGGCCAGCAGCTGCGGGACATCGACCGTCAGAGCCTCTACCAGCGGGTAGGTTACATTGCCCAGACAACCTATCTTTTCAATGACACCCTCCGCAGCAACATCTGCCTCGGCGCGGACTTCCCCGAGGCTCAGCTTTCCCACGCCATCGGGATGGCGGGCCTCGCCGACTGGGTGAGCACCCTGCCCGACGGCCTCGACACCCTCATCAGCGAGAACGGCAAGAATCTCTCGGGCGGGCAGCGCCAGCGCATCGGCATCGCACGGCTGGCGCTTCGCCGGTACGACCTCATCATCGCCGACGAGATCACCGCCAGCCTCGACCCCGACACCAGCGGACAGATCATGGAAAATCTGCTTGCTCTCCCCTGCATGGTGGTGGCCATCACCCACGACGTCTCGGGGGCGTTCATGAAGCAGTTTGACAAGGTATACCGGGTGGAACACGGAAGCGTCACACAAGCATAAAAGGAGAGCCTGTGCCGGGTTTCAGCACAGGCCCTCCTCTTGTTTTTACCGGTTATTTTGCCGCGTCGAACTCGGCCAGAATATCCTCCGTGGGAGCCGGGGTCACGAGGCTGACCACCGCGCAGACGGCCAGCGAGACGAGGAAGGCGGGCAGCAGTTCATAGATGCCGAAGACGCCGCCCAGCGGGCTGACGATGTACTTCCAGACGAAGACCATCAGGCCGCCGCAGAGCATACCGGCCAGCGCGCCCTGCCAGTTGCAGCGCTTCCAGAACAGGGCGCAGAGGACGACAGCGCCGAAGGAGCCGCCGAAACCGGCCCACGCAAAGCTGACGATGCCGAAGACGCTGGAATCCGGGTCGCGGGCCAGCACCACGCCCACCACGCTGACGCAGATGATGGTCAGGCGGGCGGCGAAGAGGCTCTGCTTCTCGCTCAGCTTGAGGTGGCCGAACTCCTGCAAAATGTTCTGGGACACGCTGGACGCAGCGGCCAGCATCTGGCTGTCCGCCGTGGACATGGTGGCCGCCAGGATGCCTGCAAGGATGAGTCCGGCGAGGACTGCCGCCAGCACACCGTGCTGGCTGATGAGGCTGGCGATGTGGACGATGAGGGTCTCACTGGACGAGCCGCTGAGGAATTCCAGCGCACCGGCCCTGGTCATGCCGAGGCCCACCATGCCGATGACGATGGACGCCGCCATGGCGATGACCACCCAGACGGTGGCGATGCGGCGGCTGAGCACCAGCTTCTTCTCGTCCTCGATGGCCATGAAGCGGAGCAGGATGTGGGGCATACCGAAGTAGCCGAGACCCCACGCCATGGTGGAGACGATGTCCAGCAGGCTGTAGGATGCGGCCCCGCCGGTCACAGCGTCGTGGCTGGCCGTCATGGTCAGGTAGCCGGAAAGGCTCTGGGCGTTCTCGACAACAGCGCCCCAGCCGCCTGCCACGACGATACCGTAGCCCAGCACCGCGATGAGGGCCAGCGACATGACCATCGACTGGATGAGGTCGGTGGTGGTGACGGCGCGGAAGCCGCCGAGGATGGTATAGCCCACGATGACGAGGGCCGACACCAGCATTGCTGCCATGTAATCTACGCCGAAGAGGCTGTGGAACAGCTTGCCGCAGGCCGCAAAGCCCGAGGCCGTATACGGCACAAAGAAGACGATGATGATGACCGCGCCCAGAGCGTTCAGCAGGTTGCGCTGGTCATGGAAGCGAAGCGACAGGAACTGCGGTACCGTGATGGCGTCGAGGTTGGCCGAATAGCGGCGGAGCCGCCGGGCCACGATGAGCCAGTTGAGCCAGGTACCCAGCGCAAGGCCGATGGCTGTCCAGCCCGGCGAGGCGATGCCTGTCAGGTAGGCCAGACCCGGCATACCCATCAGCAGCCAGCTGGACATATCGCTGGCCTCGGCACTCATGGCCGTGACCAGCGGCCCCATCTTCCGACCGCCAAGGTAGAAGTCGGTGCTGTCGTTGTTGGTCTTGCTGTAGGCGAAACCCACCAGCAGCATGGCCGCAAGATAGACGACGATGGTGACGATGATACAGATCTCACTCATATACGTTCCCCCTTTGGTGCTTTTTTCCTCTATGATAAAAGCACGGCCTGATTTTACCACAGTAAAGCATCAAAGTGCAAGACCCCTGGGCAGATTCTTCCCCTATGACCGAAATTTCGTCCTTTGCAGCGTCCAAAACCACTCAATATGCCAACAGGCCGTCCTCTGGAAGAGGACGGCCTGTTGGTTCGGATGAAGAAAATGATGAAAATAAAGAAGATGACAGATTATTTTGCGGCTTCGCCTTCGGGGAAGATGATCTTGTTCACGAAGAAGAAGATGACCATCGAGATGCCGCCGTTGAGCACCGTGGTGCCAATGTTGTAGATGAAATCAGGCACCAGCAGACCGGCCACAGCCACCCAGATGCAGTTGATGGAGTTGACGATGCAGGTGATGAGGCAGAAAGCCAGCAGATACCAGCCGATCTGCCTGGCGAGGTTGCCCTTGCTGCGGAAGACGAGGCTGCGCTGGATGGGGAAATTGATGCACTCGCCGATGACCATGGCCACCATGTAGGCGCAGAAGTAGGGCAGGCCGCCGTGGGCCGCGTCATAGCCGAGGATGTTCCACTTGAAGGTCTCGCCGAACAGGGTGATGTCGATTCCCGGCCAGCCGAAGTCCACCACCGGCAGGCTTGCAAATGCCTTGGGCAGGAACTGCAGAAGCAGGTATTTGAACAGGGTGATGAGGTTGGACACGATGACGAACAGTCCGCCCTCCCGCACCCATTTGGCCGCGGCCGGATGCTTTGCGGCAAAGTTATTCCAGAAATTCATGGCCTTATTCCTTTCAGCTGTTTTTGAGCCGGTTTTCCATCTGGCTGTTCAGGATGAGATTCTTGACGAACTCATAGATGACCCGAAGGATGCCCACGAGCCAAAAGCCTTTCAGCTCCCAGACGAGGCCGTCCACCATGCCCATGCTCACCATGCCGTTGGTCATCTTGGCCAGCGCGCGCAGCGGCATATTATACTGGAACACGGTGTTCAGGTCGGGGGTGCCTTTTGCAAAGCTGCTGTCCAGACGGCAGCGCAGCACCTTCTGTGTCACCCAGCCCAGCGGACTGCGGCCATGGTCCATCTCGCCCAGCGTCATGTTCCGGTCGATGCGGACGACATCCTCCGGGATCGGATGGCCCAGCAGAGCCTCGAACTCGGCGTCGGTCACATAGCTGATCTGGCCGGAGACGTAGTGGAGCAGGTCGAGACCCTCGTAGGGGTCGGGAGCGTCGGTCCCCTTGACGGAGACTTCCGCTGTCAGGCAGATGTCCGCGCTGGATGCACCCACGCGGAGCTGATAGCTTCCGCCTTCGACTTCCCAGCGGTCAGTCTTGACGTTCCAGTAGCGGAACGCCTTGTCGTCCAGAGCGATGCTCACCGTCCTGCTCTCGCCGGGGGCGAGGAAGACCTTTGCAAAGCCCTTCAGCTCCTGCGCCGGGCGGAAGATTTTTGCGTCCTGCTTTGCGACGTAGAGCTGGACGATCTCGGCACCGGCACAACTGCCGGTGTTGGTGACGGTAAGGTTCACGCCCTTCTCGTCTGCCTTCAGATCACTGTACTCGAAGGTGGTGTAGCTCAGGCCGTAGCCGAAGGGGAATGCCACCGGCACACCGGCGGTCTGATAGTACCGGTAGCCCACATACAGGCCCTCGCGGTACTCCACGTTCCGGCCCTCGCCGCCGAAGTTCGCCTTGGCGGGGGTATCGTCATGAGCCTGCGCCCAGGTCTGGGACAGCTTGCCGCAGGGGCAGAGCTTGCCCGTGAGGATGTCTGCGGCCGCGCCTGCGCCTGCCTGTCCGCCCAGTGCGCCGTAGACCAGCGCCCTGCACTGGCCGACCCACGGCGTCTCCACCGGCGCACCGGCGCTCAGCAGAACGACGACATTCGGGTTGACGGCAGCCACAGCAGCCAGAAGCTGCTGCTGGTTCTCGGCCAGCTTCATGTCAGAGCGGTCGAGGCCTTCGCTCTCCCGCAGCTCATCGAGGCCGAGGCAGAGCAGAACGGTGTCAGCCTTCTTTGCGAGGGCCACAGCCTCTTCCAGCTTCTCGGCGTCAGCTGCACCCTGACGCTCGAAACCGGAGGCATAGCCCACGAGGGTGATGCCGCTGTCGTCAGCCTTGATGCTGTCCAGCAGGGTGTCCACCTGCAGGGCGTTGACGGCACTGGAGCCTGCGCCCTGATAGCGGGGCGTCTCGGCAAAGTCGCCGATGACGGCCAGCTTCTCATTGGGCTTGAGCGGCAGGATGCCGCCCTCGTTCCTGAGCAGGACGATGCTCTCTGCGGCCGCGCGGCGGGCAAGCTTATGGTGCGCGGCGGCGTCGAAGGTGCGGGGCGCTTTTTCCACCGCAGCGTGGGTGGAGAGCACCAGTTCCAGCATCTCGTCGAGGCGGGCGTCCACGTCGGCCTCGGAAATTTTGCCGCCCTGTACGGCCTTCATCAGCTCCCGGATGGAGTCGCCGCCGGGGCAGGGCATTTCGAGGGTGGAGCCGTTCTTCACGCCGAGGGCGTGGTCATTGGAGCCGCCCCAGTCGGTGACGACGGCCCCGTCGAAGCCCCAGTCCTTCCGCAGAATGTCCTGCAGCAGGTGGGCATTCTCGTTGGCGTAGGTGCCGTTGATGCGGTTGTAGGAGGTCATGATGGTCTTGGGCTTTGCCTCTTTCACCACGATCTCGAAACCGGTCAGATACAGCTCCCGCAGGGTGCGCTCATCGAGCACCGAGTCGCTGGCCATGCGGCGCAGCTCCTGACTGTTGACCGCAAAGTGCTTGGGGCAGGCAGAGATGCCGTTTTTCTGGATGCCGCGCACATAGGCAGCGGCCATCCTGCCCGCGAGGATGGGGTCTTCCGAGAAATACTCGAAGTCACGGCCGCAGAGGGGGCTGCGCTGGATATTCAGGCCGGGACCGAGCAGGACAGCCACTTCCTGTGCGGCGGCTTCCTCGCCCAGTGCCTCGCCGACGGCTTCGCCCAGCTTCTCATCCCAGCTGCACGCAGTGGCGGAAGAGGTCGGGAAACAGGTTGCCGGAACGCTGGGGTTGAGGCCCAGATGGTCGGCGGCGCCGGCCTGCTTGCGGACACCGTTGGGGCCGTCCGAAAGGGTGATGGCCGGGATGCCCTTGCCCGGCAGAGCGCGGGTGGTAAAGACAGTCTCGCCCGAGAGCAGGGCGCATTTTTGCTCTAAGTTCAGTTTCTGGATGATGTCGGTATGCTTCATCGCATTTTCCTCATTTTATCCTGAGCAGGGCAAAGGCCCGCTGTCTGGTGCAGCGGGCCTTTGCCGTTGGTTCAGTTCAGGTGCTGCATGGAGAGAGGGTCCGGTTTAGACTTCTTCCTCTTCTTCCTTGCGCTTCTTGTAGTTCTTGATGGCGGTGTACTCCAAGCCAACGATGAGCAGCGCGGCCACGACGTCAGCGCCGATCAGGACGATCTTCCACTTTGCCATGCCGGGGTTCAGATTCTCAGCCTCATAAGCGCGGCTGTTGACCACGGTGTAGAGGATGTTCTTGGCGGCGGTGCGCATTGCCTGCTTGCTGCTGTTGGTCAGAACGGTCACATTGTTGTAATCGTTGCCGGTGGTGCAGAGCATCAGGTCGCCGCCGTTGCGGACAGCCTGATCGGCGGTCATGTAGCCGTAGACACCGAAGTAGTCGGTCTCGACGAAGCCGAGGAAGCCCCACTCGCCGCGCAGGACGTTCTGCAGCAGCTCAGAGCAGCCGCCAGCCCAGCGATTGCCGATGTAGTTGAAGGAAGACATGACAGCGTGGCAGTCAGCATCCTTGACAGACATCTCGAAGGGCTTGAGGTAGATCTCGCGGATCGCCTGCTCGTTGGACCAGGTAGCCGCCATGCAGTTACGGTTGCCTTCCTGATCGTTCAGGGCAAAGTGCTTCATGTAAGCGTAGACGCCGTGCTCCTGTGCGCCTGCGATGGCGTTTGCGGCCATAGCACCGGACAGGACACCGTCCTCCGAGTAGTACTCGAAGTTACGGCCGGAGAATGCGGTGCGGTGGATGTTCATAGCCGGGCCATACCAGCCGGAAGTGTTCATCTCATTGGCCATCTTGCCGATGCTGTCGCCGAAGTCGTGGGCCAGGTCCTTGCTCCAGGTCATACCGATGAGGGTAGCAGCCGGGAAACCGACAGAACCGACGCCGGTGAAGTTGTTGTTGATGGACGCAGGGCCGTCACAGTCGTTGGTGCGCACCTTGCCGATGCTGTCCACGGCTGCGGTCTGGTAGCCGCCGAAGCCGATGGTCTGCTGCAGGTCGTCGATGCTCATCTCATCCAGCAGGTCATCCCACTTGGAGTCGTTGTAGTCCACGCCGCGCAGGTCAGCCAGCTTGAGGCCGTTCTTTGCACCGGTAGTGATGTCCTCTGCGTTGGGGTCCTCGTCCTTCTCGTAGCCGGACTCGGTGTAGGTGAAGCAGTTCTCGAAGCCAGCCTTGACCTCATCGCTCATCTCATAGGTCGCAGGAACTGCAGTGGCCTCGTCGTAGTTTGCAAAGCCGTCTGCACGGGACAGATAGGTGATCTCGCCCTCGGCGAAATCGAACTGGTTGGTTGCCACGACCTCGTCGCTCTCGCGCTTGTTGGCCTCGTTGTAAACGATGTCGGAGGCGACAGTGTAGGTCTTGGAATCCAGAACATTGTGGGAGTCAGAGTTGGTGCTGATGATGTAACCGCCAGCCTCCAGCACATAGCAGCCGTTGTTCTTGTAATCGTAGGAAGCCAGATCCTCGACCGGGATGGTGAAGTCGATGGTCTCGCTCTCGCCGGGGGCAAGCTCGCTGGTCTTGGCGAAGTCCAGCAGGTTTGCGGAAGCCTTCTCAATGCCGCCGTTGGTGTACGGAGGATCATTATAGATCTCCACGACATCCTTGCCGGCAGCAGAGCCGGTATTGGTGACGGTGACAGAGAACTTCAGGCTGCTGCCGTCGCTGGTGATGTCGCTCATCTTCTGAGTAAAGGTGGTGTAGCTCAGGCCGTAGCCGAAGGGATAGACAACTTCCTTGTCATAGTCGATGAGGCCCTCATCGGCGGCAGTCTCATAGAACTTGTAGCCGACGTAGATGCCCTCAACGTAGTTGACGAAGGAGGGAGTGGTACCCTCGGGGTCGAACATACTTGCGTTGGAATTCAACTCGGAAGCGTTGGTGTACTTGAAGTCGCCGAAGTTGTTCCACCACGGAGAAGCGGTCAGGTCAGCAGCATAGGTGTCAGCGGTACGGCCGGAGGGGTTGACCTCACCGGCGACCACGCGGCCAAAGCCCTCAAAGCCGGACTGGCCGGTGCCGGGGCAGAGCAGGACGCCCTTGATCTGGGGGTAGTTCTTGACCCAGTCCATCTCGAAAGCGTTTGCGCCGTTGTAAACGACGATGACGTTGTCGAAGTTGGAAGTGACGAGGTCGATGAGCTCTTCCTCGCGGTTGGACAGCTGCAGGAAGTGGTCGCCTGCATCCCAGTCATTGCCCTCGTTCAGGGTGTCATCGTAAGTGCCGTTGTAGTAGCCGGCGCCGCGCTGAGAACCACGGTAATCTGCCACACGGCGGACCCAGCTGCCGTCCACGACAGCAGACATATCGGTGGGAAGGTCTGCGCCCTCACCGCCGACGCGGGTGATGACGACCATGGCAGTGTCAGAGTATTCCTTGGCGTTTGCCATCATCTCGTCGGTGTACAGGCTGACATTCGGCTCGGGCAGGGTCCAGTCCTGCTGTGCCATGCCGACGCTGGGGCGGGTGGAGCAGTAATCGGTGTAGAACTTGCTCAGCTCGTCGTTGGTCTCGATGCCTGCATCATGCAGGCCGGTGAGCAGGTCGGTGACAGGGTAAGCGTCGTTCAGAGCGCCGGAACCGGTGCCGCCGTAGCAGGGACTGGTGGAAGCCCAGCCGAAGACGTTCAGCTTGGAGCCGGAAGCCACAGGCAGGATGTTGTCATCGTTCTGAGCCAGAACGATGCCTTCCTGGGTGATCTCATTGACCAGCTCGGTGGCCTCTGCGGAAGTCTCCTCACTGATGGAGCCTTCGCCGGAGACCAGGTCCAGCATGGTGGACATGGGGCCGGTGCAGATGAGGTTGACGACGATCGCCAGCGCCAGCAGAATGGCGAGGCCGGACTGCGCACGAATCATCTTCTTTTTCGCTTTGGGCATCTTCCGCACCGCGAACATCACGAGGAGCGCGAGTACGAGGACGACGCCGAATGCAATCAGATAGTTCTGAATGTTCGAAACTACCTGCATTACATCATCCATATTGATGGACAACATAATTTTCTTCCTCCTTATTCTGAATCCATATTTTCCGGGTACAGCTCCCGGAGCGTTGCCTCTATTATAAATGGATTCAAAGAAAATTCACAAACATCTTCACAATCTGTCATTTTGGAGGCATATTTTGCAGAAGTTTCAATTTGGTTTCAAATTTTATTGTGCTAATCCACAATTTCGAGCGCGGTTTTATTGTGCATCATGCCAAAAGCAAAAACTCCCCCAGCCGCTGACGCGGCAGCCCCCTCAAAGAGGTGGCCCTTGGCAAAGAGGACAATGTTTCGCTCTCTACCAAAGGCTCCCTCCCTGAGGGAGCTGTCACCGCAGGTGACTGAAGGAGTCCCTTTACTTTTCCGGGACCGGCAGCAAGATCCGCAGGGTGAACCAGCCGTCGGCCCAATGAAGGGTCATGGTGCCGTCGTGGCGCTGGGCGGCCGCCTGCACGCCCTGCAGATCGTAGCCGCCGTGGGCGTTGTGGACGGGCAGACCGTCCGCGCCCATCTCCACGGGCTGGGCGCAGTAGTTCTCGAAGCGGAGCATCACGCAGCCGCTCTGGTTGTAGATGGCCACCCGCAGCAGACGCTTTTCGGGGTCAGGTTCGGCCAGCACGCTCTCGATGGCGTTGTCCAGCGGCGCGCCCACGAGGGTACACAGCTCCCGCGTGCTCAGAAAGCCCAGCTGGCTGCCGTCGGCCACACTGGTCATGTTGATGCCGCGCTGCTGGCAATCCATGCTTTTGGCGGTCAATAGGGTATCCAATACCGGGTTGCCAGTCTTGTTCTCGGCCTCATACTGCCGGAGGCCGCTCTCCATCCGGGCCAGAGCCGCGTCCTGCTTGGCCCGGTCGCGCTCGGCGCGGATGTCCGCGATTTGAATTTTCAGCGCATGATAGCGGCTGTTGATGAGCCGGATGCCCTCTTTGCTCCGCTTGTACTGCTCGTACTGGCGGTGGAGCACCTCGTCCATAGCGGCAAGCTCACTGTGGAGCGCCGCCTCCCGCAGCTGTTCGTGCTGGACCGTCAGGATGAGCACGCCGCAGATGTCCACCAGCGTGCGGATGTAGTAGACGCTCATGTCCACCTCGCGGTCGCCCAAGAACAGCAGGTTGCTCACCGCGAAGACCATCGCCGCCATGACGACGGCCACGAGGGCCGCTTTTCCGCTGATGACGATATGGCCCTTGGGACTTTTGTGCTTATGCTCCAGCACCGAGATGCAGCCGAAAACGCCGCCGTAGACCACCACCAGAAGCAGCAGTGACAGGCCGTCGGCCCCGCTGCGCTGGGGCCAGAGGAAGCAGTGCAGCTGCCACTCGGCGCTGGCCGCCAGCTCTGCCAGAACGAAGGCCCGGGCGCAGACATAGCCCGCTTCCAGCAGGGAGATGGTGCGGGTGACCCAGAGGTATAAATACTGTATCCCCACAGCTGCCGCCATGCAGGGGATCCACCACGCCAGCGGAACGCTGCCCGTGGCCTGCAAAAAAGCACTCAGGGCCAGCGCCCATGCCGCACTGGCAGCGATGGTGGCCGTTTTGCCGAAGCGGATGCCCAGCGGCAGGGCGTAGATGCCCACGGCCAGACACTCGGCCAGCGCCGTATACAGGCGCGGGATGCTGGGCAGTGCCGTCATGCGCCCTCACCCCCGATGTGGTCGGCCAGCGCTGCGAGGAAAGCTTTCCGCCGGGGACGGCTGACCTGCAATTCGTAGGGTCCCACCTGCACCATCCCCTGCTGCACGCTCTTCACCTGTGCCAGATTGACAAGGTAGCCGCTGTTGCAGCGGGCAAAGGGCCGCTCGGCCAGCTTTTCCTCAAAGGCTTTCAGGGTGCCTGCCGCCACGAAATCGCCCTCTTCGGTATAAAAATGGACGCGGTGTCCCTCGCTTTCCAGATAATAGATGAGGGACGAATCCAGCCGCCGCATCCCGCCCTCCACCGGCAGGGCCAGATAATGCCGTGCGTGGCGGCGCAGCTGTTCTTCGGCCTTGCGCAGCTGCTGCGAAAACGCAAAATAAGGCACCGGCTTGAGCACATAGTCCAGCGCGCCCACCGCGTACCCGCCGATGGCGTACTGCGCCATATTCGTGATGAAAACGATGATGACGTCCTTGTCCAGCTCCCGCACCCGCCGGGCCGTCTCCATGCCGTCCAGATGCTTCATCTCCACGTCCAGAAACAGGATGTCGTACACCGGGCGGTAATCATCCAGCAGCTCCATGCCGTCGGCGAACTCCGTCACCGCGAACTCGGTGCCGTACTGCCGGGTGTGCCGCTGCACATACCCCTGAAGCTGCGCCCGCACCTCTGCCTCGTCCTCGACCAGAGCAATGCGTATCATTGCCGCACCTCCTTTTTCCGCAATTTCTCTGGTTTTTATTGTAACACGAAATAGGGCGTGTGGCAAATAGGAGAATAAAACAGCAGCCCCGCTTCATCTGCCGCGAGGCTGCTGTTCTGTGATTGGAAAATTTCAGGCTCAGTTCGTTTTGACGGCCACAAGGATCCGGATCTTCCTGCCGCCGGAGCAGCCGAAGTTGTCGTACCAGCCGATAAGCTTATAATCCTCGGTGTTGATCTTGGGCAGCGAGGTAGCGAAATACTGGCCGTTCGACCACAGATACACCTGCATATCGTCGGCGGTCTCATAGCGCTTGTCGCCGCTCATGACCGAAGCTGCGCCCAGCTTATCGATGACTACCGGCGAGAGCTGGAGCATCCGGTTGATGGCCTTGCCGTCAGCAGAACGGCCGATGGCGATGCCGCCTGCGATAACGGGGTACTTGGTGGCGGTGCTGTAGGCCACCTGCTTGCCGCCGGAGTAGCAGACATAGGTCGCACCCTCGCCCAGATAATTGAGGAAGTCGCCCAGCGTACCGCCCACGCTGTCGCCGGTGCGGCGGAGCACATAGCTGAACAGCTGGTCCGTCTTGCCGGTAAGGGTGTTCCAGGTAGAGCTGACGACACTGCCGTCGATGAGGCCGTAGAGCACATCGCTGGTGCTGGGAACAAGGATGTTCTTCACATCCTGGAAGGTCTCTTCATCGGTCTTGTCTACCTTGGTGGTGGTCGTGGTGGTCGCAGCGGGGAGGCCTGCGGCCTCTCTTGCGGCGTCCTGTGCCTTGTCGCTGATCTTTTTGTCGATCTTCTTGGCGGCTTCGTCCGTCAGGCGGCGGACAGAATCCAGCGCAGCGTACTCCCACAGGTCACCGGTCACATCGTCGAGGATGACCCGGTCGATCTGACCCGCAGAATTGGTGGTGTAGTAGCGGATGTCGCTTTCACTCAGAGTTACCCCCGATAGGCGGCTGGGGCGAACTGCCCCAGCCACACCCTCCGACGTCGTATCAATGATCTGCACGTTGTCTGCAAACGGGGTGTCGCCCAGCGCGGTGCCGTCGGCGTTGACGGTGCCGCTGGTCGAGCGGGGCGAGATGGACTGGACGCTTTCGCCGTCACCGTCCACGCTGATCTCCACCAGCTTGCCCGCCGGGAAATTGAGCTTATTGTTCACATTGACGGTGCGGGCGGTGCCGTCGGTACACATGACCGAGACAGCCTGCTGCACCTCAGCGCTGTTCGTCTCCACAAGGGTGCGGGATGAGGACTGGACCACGCCGTAGAACACAGCGTCTGCCGCGTCGCCGGTGAGGACGGAGACAGCTGCATCGTTCATGCCCAGCAGCAGAGTCACCACCTGGCCCACGCCGCCGCCGGACAGAGAGGACAGCTGGTAGGCCACAGAGGGCGAGGCGATGGTGTAGGTGACGCCGGCCACGGTCACAGAGGTCGGAGCGCTGGCCGAGGGCGAGACCGCCGTCACGCGGCCTGCGGCACGCTTATTGTAGATCCAGACGGTACGGGCGCTCTCGTTATAATAGTAGACATCATAGGGAGAGAGGGCCGCAGAGGTGGTGACTTCGTCGTTGCGGTAGATGGCCGCCGGGGCGAAGGGCAGGACGGTGGAAGCATCTGCCACGAAGGGACCCTTGACGTTGTCCAGCAGGACAGAAGAGATGTCCACCTGGCCGTTGTTCACGGCAAAGCCCAGGGTAGAAGCGTAGACCTGACCGCTGCCGTTCATGGCGGTGAGGGCGTTGTAGAAGAGCATGGTACCCTGCTCGAGGGTCAGAGTCTCGCCCTGACGGGCATTGATCTCATTGCGCAGGCCCAGTGCGCTGGCCTTGCTGAGCTGAGCTGTGGGGAAGGTACCGCCCAGCTTTGCCACATCATAGCCCAGCAGGCGCAGCGCCATGGTGCAGGCTTCTTCCAGCGTGACGGTGTTGTCCGGGCGGAAGCTGCCGTCGGAGTAGCCGGTCATCCAGCCGTTCTGGACGGCAGTGCGGATGTAGACCGCATAGGGAGAGTCGCTGTCTACATCGCTGTAGAGGCGGCCGGTGCGGCCCTGTGCCGTGGTGGTATCGCGGTAAGCAGAGAATGCGGTGAGGAGGCGGGCCGCCTGCCCACGAGTGAGGGGCGCACCCAGAGAACCGGCCTGCTCGGCGGTCAGGCCGCCCAGTGCCGTCGCCGTCTGGACTGCCGCGTTGGAGCCGACCGCAGAGGCGGGCAGCACCAGCATGGAAACAGCCACGCAGACAGCCAGCAGGAATGCGAGGAATCGTTTTTTCATGGTAAACTCCTTATAAGTGTATAAACCTCTCAGTCTCGCATTCGCTCGACAGCTCCCCTACCGAGGGGAGCCTCTGGCGAAGAGAGAAGGCTTTCCGGAATGCCAAGGCCTCTCCTCGATAGGAGAGGTGGCAGCGCGTCAGCGCTGACGGAGAGGTTAATCATACCTCAACGCTTCGATGGGGTTCAGGCTGGCGGCACGGCGGGCCGGCAGGAAGCCGAACAGGACGCCGATGCCGCAGGAGATGCCCACGGCGATGGCTGCTGCGTCCGCCGAGGGGGTGACGTTCAGGGTAATATCCGTCAGGATATACGGAAGGATCTGGTTGATAATGGCCGAGACGACGTAGCCCAGCACGATGCCGAGGCAGCCGCCCAGCGCCGACGTGACGCCGGCCTCCACGACGAACTGGGTCAGGATGGTGCTCTCCTGTGCGCCCAGTGCCTTGCGGATACCGATCTCACGGGTGCGTTCGGTGACGGACACCAGCATGATGTTCATGATGCCGATGCCGCCGACCAGCAGCGAGATGCCTGCAATGGCCGTCAGGACGCCCACCATGACGTTGATCATGGAGGACATCTGCTTCATGGCTGCGCTCAGGCTCTGGACGTAGACATAGTCGTCCTTGCTGACCAGCTTCTTGATGCTTTTTTGCATATACTCCTGTGCCTCATCCGAGTGGTCCGCGTCCTGCAGGACCACATAATACTGGCTGACACTGCTGGTGTTGTTGACGCTCATCAGGGTGGTATAGGGGATAAGAACAATGTCGTCGTTGCCGCCCTCGTACTGAGAGGCGGGTCTGGAGCGGCCCTCCAGCACGCCCACGATGCGGTACTCGCTGGCGCCTACCTTGAGGGTGCTGCCGAGGCCGTTGCCGCCGAAGATCCTGCGGTCCACATAGTCGCCGATGACACAGATATTCTTGTTGTCTATCAAATCGGTGTACTGGATGCCCCGGCCCTTGGCCACCTTGTAGTTGTTGATGGTCGTGTAATCTTCGTTGACGCCGCTGATGTAGGTGCGGCGGTACTTCTCGCCCGCCACCCGCAGCGTGTCGCCGACACTGGCAATCGGCGAAAGACCCTTATAATACTCGGGCTTCTGGTTGATGATGTTATACACATCGCTGACCTCCACCGTGCGGGTGCTGGCGGTCATGACGTTGACGGCCAGAATATCGCTGCCCATGTCGGAGTAGAAGTCCTGCATCATGTTGGTCATGCCGTTGCCGAGACCGACGATGACGATGACGGCCATGACGCCGATGATGATGCCCAGCATGGTGAGGAAGGTGCGGACTTTGTTGCTCAAGACGTTCTGGACGGCCTGTTTGAAGGTCTCCTTTATCATGCCTGCGTCCCCTCCTCTCCGGCTTTCGGCTCTGCCATCATGAAGTTCGGCTGAACGACTGCCTCGGGTGCGTGGGCGTCGCCGTCGTAGACGACGCGGCCATCTTCGAGGCGGATGATGCGCTCCGCCTGCACAGCAATGGAGTTGTCGTGGGTGATGAGGACGACCGTATTGCCCTGCTTGTGCAGATCCTGCAGCATTCCCAGAACTTCGCGGCTGGTGTGGGAGTCCAATGCACCGGTCGGCTCGTCGGCCAGGATGACCGCCGGGCCGCGGGCCAGCGCACGGGCAATGGACACACGCTGCTGCTGACCGCCGGAAAGCTGGTTGGGCAGGTTTTTGAGCTTGTTGCCCAGACCCACCCGCTCAAGGGCAGCCTTTGCCGTCGCGTGGCGCTGTGCGGCGGGGATGCCCGCATACACAAGGGGAACTTCCACGTTCTCCAAAAGGGTCAGCTTCGGCAGCAGGTTGTACTGCTGGAAGATAAAGCCCAGCTTCTCGTTCCGGATGTGTGCCAGCTCGCGTCGGCTCATCTTGCCGACATCCTTGCCGTCCAGCAGATAAGTGCCTTCGGTAGGCACGTCCAGACAGCCGATGATGTTCATACAAGTGGATTTACCAGAACCGGACTGGCCGACGATGGCCACGAACTCGCCTTTGTTGATTTTGAAAGAGACGTGGTCGGCGGCCTTTACGAGGGTGTCGCCCATCTGGTAATACTTGCAGACCTCATCAAATTCTATCAGCGTGCTCATTCGTCATCTCCTTCGGCGGAGGCCATCATGTTGCTGTAGAAGTCGGTCGCACTGACGCTGGAGTTGTCGTAAGCGATGGTATCGCCCTCCTGCAGGCCGCTCTTCACTTCGATGTAATCGTCATCGCTGATGCCGGTGGTCACCTTGACGTAGACGTAGCCGTCGGGGGCGGTCATGGAAGTCTCAGCATTGGCAGCGCTGGGTGAATCCTTGGTCACCAGCACATAGCTGCCCCGGACGAGGGCGGCGTTGGGCAGGGCCAGAACATTCTTGACGCTGGCGGTGGTGATCTTCGCAGTGGCGTTCATTCCGGGCAGCAGCTCGCCCATGTCGTCGATGCGGACGGTGACGGGGTAGCTGGTGGAGCCGTTGGCGGTAGTGCCTGCCACGAGGATGCTGCTGATGACGCCCTTATAAGTCTCACCCGGGACGGCGTCGGCGGTGATGTCCACCTCCTGGCCGACCTCGAGGGAGCGGATCTTCAGCTCGTCCACGTTGAGCTTCATTTCCAGATAGCTCATATCGTAGATGGTGCAGAGGTTCTGCATGGCGGTGTCGTTGGCGCTGAGCTTGTCGCCGGCCTTGACCTTCTTATCCACGATGGTGCCGCTGATCGGGGCGTCGATGGTATAGTGGCTGATGGTCTTCTCGGCAGAAGACATCTGCAGCTCGGCAGCGCGCAGGCTGTCAGCGGCGTTTTTGGTCTGCTTGTCCAGATCCTTGCCGGTGATGCGGAGGATGACGTCATCCTGACGGACAGTGCTACCCTCCTTGACGCAGAGTTCGGACACGGTACCAGAGGCAGCTGCCACGACAGTCTCCTCGCGCTGGTAAGTAAAGTGTGCGGAGTTGAGGGAGCTGACGCCGTTCACCTGTGCCACAGCGGCCTGTGCGGTGGTCAGGCTGCCCGCGTTGGGAACAGCGATGGTGACGGTGCAGGTCATCAGGCTGGCGTCGCCGGCAGGGTCTGCACCGGAAACGGAGCGGATGGTGCCGTTCAGCGTCTCAAAGGTGGTGTCCGGCATGACCTGTGCGGCCTGACCGGCGACAAAGCTCTGGGCCTCTGCGGCAGGGAAATCCACGGCCAGCAGCATCACGGAGGTGTCGCGGATGGTGGCCACAGTCTGACCAGCCTGCACGGCGTCGCCTGCGGCGACTGCAAAGGAGCTGACCTCACCGCTGATCCTGGTGCGGACATTCTGCATATCCGCAATGTCATCGTAATTGCGCTGTGCCTGCTCCACCGAGAGCTGTGCGCTTGCAAGGTTATTTTCCACATCCGAAATGTCGATGGTGTAAAGAATATCGCCCTTCTCGATGCTGTCGCCCAGCTCAAAATCGGCGGTGAGCACCGTGCCGGTGACGAGGGACTTGACGGTGTAGGAATCGGCGGCGTTGATGGTGCCGCTGCCGTCGTAGACGTTCACGATGTCGCGGCGTCCCAGCTTCTCCTGCGTGTAGGCAAGGTCTGCCGACGCACTGCGGCTCCTGCGGGGGATGACCACCATCGCCAGCACTGCCACGGCCACGACCGCCGCAATGCAGCGCTTTTTGTGGGTCCTGATAAAATGGAGCACCTTATTTTCTCCGCCGGTGTTCTCCTGCGGAGAGGCGTCCTGTGTCTTCTTGTTGAAACCTAGCATGAAAAGCCTGACCTCCTGTGTTTCATGAAAAAGAAAAGTTCTTTCTGCCTGTTTTCATTCGTTCTGCGCTTTCCCCCACAGCGTCCGCCAAAAATGACCTGTCTGCGAGATACTGCCCCGGGTTAGCGGCGCAAACCGTTATAATGATACCACCTAACAAAACGGACTACAAGAAATTTTTCCTGCACAATCTGCAACTTTTTTGAAAATTTTTCCATCATCTCTGTGTCTGGAAACTGGAACATCAGACAGAGCTTTCGGATGAAGCGTTCATCCACTCGCTCCGGCCCTTCGTGCAGCGGCTTTTGGGATACAGTCAGAAATAAACTTGACGGTCCGTGAGATGATGGCTCTGATGGGCGGTGACGGCACGATGGAGTAACAAACAGAAAAAGACTTCCGCTTTGAGAATGACCCTCAGGCGGAAGTCTTTTTACTTTCTGAAAAAACAAAAGAAAAAGCACCAAGCATTTCTGCCTGGTGCTCTTTGTGATGCACCTCGCGCACTCATATCCGAACTTTTCTCCGCTTTCACGGCTTCCCCGAAAGCGACCGTTTCTGTACCTTCCTTATAGTTAAAGGTAATAAGTACCTTATCATCGTAGAGATAGATGGCATTGATGAAGGTATCCACCAGTGCCTGCCGCTGCTCCGGCTGGGTCATATCCAGCTTGCGGAAGCGCATCAGCCAGAAGCGGATAAATTCCTCTTTGATCTTGGGCTTTGCCAGCTTTTCTTCCGCAATGCGGGCCTCAAACTCACGCTTGGTTTCTTCTAGCTGTTCCAGCCGCTCCTTGGTGGAACTGGTTAGGATGCCGGCCTGAATCGCATTGAGCATATTCTGGATACCTGATTCCGCATCCCGGAGCTGCTTCTCATAGAGGGGAAGGCTGGTGTTCTCCCGGTCTTGCAGTTCCATGACCTTGGCGATGATGAATTCCATGGCGGCATCGTCTTTCACAAGCTGCATGGTCTGATTGACCACAAGATCTTCCAGCCACTGTTTTCGGACGGTCTTTTTCTTGCAGCCCTTGTGCTTTTTGCGGTAGCACATTCTCAAAACGGCGGTCGGCATTGATGGTGTACCCGAATGGAATCGCATCACCGGTAAACTTGCCCTTGAGAGCGTTCTCGGTCATGCCGCGCACGACCTTTTCCGACAGGTCAGCCGAGTAGTATTCGGCGTAGCCTTCCAGCACCGATTCCAGAATAATGCCCTCCGGGCCAGCCGAAATGACTTCCGTTGCCGATACCAGTTTCACACCGTTTCGCTTCAGCTGAGTCTTGTACCGGGCACTGTCGTAGCGGTTTCGGGCAAAGCGGTCGAGCTTCCAGACAATGATGACGTCAAAGATGCCACGCTCACTGTCCTTGATCATCTGCTGGAACTGCGGGCGGTTGTCCGTTTTTGCAGAGACGGCACGGTCAATGTAGTGCTTTACCACCGTGAAGCCGTTCTTCTCCGCATAGGCGGTGCATTCCCGGATCTGACCTTCGATGGATTCTTCGCGCTGGTTGTCGCTGGAATAGCGAGCGTAGATCACGGCGGTCATGGCAAGCACCTCTCATTCTACATCATTGAACGGTGGAGCGTTCTTTCAAAGCAATGTTTCGTATAATGGATATACCACAGTTTTCAACTGAATGCAAGACTTTTTCCAAATATTGCAATTCAACTTTTTAATACAACAGCAACAGCGTTGAATTGCATATCGCAAATACGCTGTTTTCATGTTGCACTAATTTCTTGCCTTGCGATAAAAGCCGCCCTCATTCT
>OGFK01001050.1_pt1 | contig 19551 bp, 15 predicted proteins | sample 1570931 | NCBI WGS metagenome assembly OGFK01 (sample SAMEA2581935, study PRJEB24529) | metagenome | biome: Human gut stool | place: China | collected 2011
TTACCTTTTAACTTTTCTTTCAAGCTGACTTTATTTTCAAGATCTTTTGCTTTTTTCTGATACTCATCATTTTTAATCTGAAATATTTCTTTTAGTTCTAGCAAAGAATGTTTTTTCCCTAGTTCAAAATCAAGTAATATTTTATCTATACTTTCTTTTTTATTTTGTTCTAATTCTGTTATTTCATCTATTATAGATGTTAGTCTTAACTTAAATTCTTTTGCTTTAGATCTTTCAACTTCAGCTTTCTTATTCGCTAATTTTACATCTTCCTCAGTTACTTGTTCCAATTCATCTATTTCAGCTGGTAATGGATGTTCTTTGGATCCGCATACTGGACAAGGTTCTCCCGGTGCTAATTGTTTAGCAAGAAAGTAAATTTGATTTTTTATCCACAAAGTATTTAACTTTTCTTCAGTATCTGTACTTTCTTGTACTAATTCTTCCTGTTCTTGATATTTCTTTTCTAATTTTTCTTTTTGTAATTTCTTTGATTCAATCTCACTATCTAAATGATCTACTAAATCTATTTTTTCACTCAGTCTAGTTAATTTATTATTCTCATTAACCAACTCAACTTGTTTCTCATCTAAATTTTCTAACTTAGCTAGTTCTTTTCCTAAATCATCATAGCTTACTTTTTGTTTTTCTAGTTCTTTTACTGACTTATCAAGGTTATTTTTAGTATCTTGATGATTCTTAGTTAATTCACTCATTTTTTCTTGATTTACTTTTACATCTTGATAAACTGGTAATTTTACTTCTAATGTTGAAATCTTATTTTTTAGATCCTCAATATTCTCCTGTTGCTTTTCTAGCTCTTGCGCTTCTATTTTTGCAGTTTCATGTTTTTGAATTAAAAATTTACTTTCTTGATTTAGTAACACCAATTTGTCACTTTTTTCTTTTATCTGTAATTCTAAATCAGTTTTATTGTTAAATATTTGTTGATTTTTTTGATACCAAGCCAATCTATAAGCGTAAATTTTCTTTAATTCAATCTTATCTTGATTATTTTCTAGAGATTGTAGTTTATGTATATAGTCCTCTTTTTGCTTAATACTATCCGCTAATACTTTTTCATTTTGATAGGTTTCAACTAAGTTATCAAGTTGCTTTTGACTAATAGTTATATCGTTATTTACTTTTTCTTGTTTTTTCTTTTTTTCTTCAATTTGATTATTAACTTTAACTATCCATTCTTCGTCATTAATTTCATCATTATCTTCAATTTCTACTTGTTGTCGGATTGTTTGTATTTGTGTTGTTAACTTTTCATTTTCACTTTCATTGATTTTTGCTTGTTCTTGGATTTTCTCTGTCCATTTTTGATATAGACTCGTTCCAAATAATTTTCTTAATATCTTTTCTCTATCAGCACTATTAGCATTCAAGAAATTTCTGAATTTTCCTTGTGGTAATAAAACAATTTGTGTAAACTGCTGTGCATCCAAGCCGATTAAGTCACGTAAAAATTTATCTGCCTGATTTTTTTTAGTAATCTCGATATTTTCTTGTTCTTTATTGATATATTTTACTTTTACAGAAGCCTCAACATCTCTAGTTCCATTTCCTCTCTTTTTAGCTAAATTCATTTTGGGGCTACGAATAACTGTGTACTTTATTCCATTATGCTCAAATACAAATGTCACTTCAGTTGCATCATTAGGTGTAGCAAAATCAGATCTCATCTGCTTAGCGTCTCTTTCATCGCCAGAAGTATGATCGAATAAAGCAAAACTCATAGCATCAAAAATGGTTGTTTTCCCACTACCCGTTTTTCCACTGATTAAAAATAAAGGTGTATTATCAAACTCTGTAAAATTCATGGTTTCATCAATATATGGTCCAAAGTACTTCATTCTTAACTTTAATGGTTTCATTTTTTATTCACATCCTTTAATGCATTTTTTACCCATTTTTGCTGATTTGAAGTTAATTTCTCACCTGTAACTTCAGTAAAAAAGTCACTAACTAATTTCATGGGATCAGTTAAATCCCTTTCTTTATTCTCTTCTGCTTTCAGCTCTTGAATTTCATCAACACGTCTCAATTCTAAGATCTTAGGGTAGTAATTTCTTAATTTATTAATCACATCTGGAATGACCTTAGTGTCAGTCAATCTAATAGCATAATAGTCTTCCTTGGAATACTTTTCATATACCGATGGAGAAATTAAATTGTCAAATGAATCTTCTAATACATTTATTTCATGAACTGGAACTAATGGAACGAATTTAGGTGATATTTTTTCAGTATCTACAATCCAAACACCCTTTTGCGATGTCGCTTCTGACACTGAAAATTTTACAGGTGACCCACTATATTTTATAATCTCTGCTTGACTTGCTCTTGCATCATGTAAATGTCCTAACGCAACATAGTCAAAATCATTCAAATAAGAAGTTGGAATAGCGTCTAAACCACCGACCATAACATTAGTCTCAGAATCAGTTTGTGTACTTCCAGCAGCAAAAAAATGTGCAACCAACACATGTTTCATGTTAGGCTTAAACTTTTCTTTTATTTTTTCTACAATAAGTTGCATCGCTTCTTGAACATTTTTCAAATCTTGCCTGTCAAAATAATTTCTTACCTCTTGTGGTTCAAAATATGGTAAGAGAAAAAATTGTGTTTCTTCTATTTCTACTGGTTCAAATGCTCCAGAAATTTTTGTATTTAAAAATAAGTTTGTAGCTTTAAACCATTCACTACCAGTATTTAATCTTGTTGCTGAATCATGGTTCCCACTTATAATTAATAAAGGATGCTTATCAACTAGATTTAGCCTCTTTAATTTTTCGTTTACACTTTTTACCGCTTCTTCACTTGGTAATGATCTATCATATAAATCACCAGCTATAATAATTGCATCAACCTTTTCTTCTTCTGCAATTCTTTCAATTTGTTTAAAAGCGTCATCTTCTTCATATTTCAAGTCAAAATTGTGTAGTTTTTTTCCTATATGCCAGTCTGCAGTATGTAAGAATTTCATATTACCCCTCCGAACATAAGTTTTATATTAATTTTACCATATTATAGTGGTAATAAAAAAAGTAGTAGTTAATTTAATTTTTTTACACACTACTTTTAATCCTAAAAAATCTCTTTAATTTTTCTCGTAACAACTTCTTATATTAAGTAATATCTTCGTAAAATAACCAAAGTTTTATCAATTTTTCGATTTTTATGAATAATTTCTGGATATTTTTTACTTTTTTTATTACATTTTTCTGTACTTTATATTTTTTATAATTCCCATTACATCAACCCTTACGCCATTAAATAGTCTAAAATATTACAAAATATTACATAATTACCGAAAAAAGTAATTTATATGCTATATGCCTGTTATATTATTTTTTTATACTTATAAGCGTTGATACATAGGAGAACTTATTCAAGTTATTAAGCTATGTATATTATTCTAAGATTTAGGTTTTAAATAAGAATTTTTTACAGGAGTGAATATTTTATATGAAAAAAACAGCAGTTATCGCATCAGCCGCAGCATTAACAGGTGTCTTTGCTTCCGCAGCAGTTGCAAACGCAGATACAGTTACAGTTAAATCAGGTGATACAGTTTCAAAACTTGCTAAAGATTACAACACAACTGTTGACGCTATTGTTAACACAAACAAATTATCAAATGCTAACTTAATCTTCGTTGGTCAAAAACTTGAAATTGGTGAAGCTACTCAAGCTGATAACAACCAACAAGCAGCTCAAGGTCAACAAAGTCAACAAGTTGCTCCAGCTGCAAGTTCACAACAAGCTACTACAAACTACAATACAAATTCTAATTACACATCCAATGTTTCTGGCAACGAACAAGCTGCTAAAGAATGGATTGCTGCTCGTGAATCTGGTGGCAATTATGGCGCTCGTAATGGTCAATACATTGGTAGATATCAATTATCTGCTTCTTACTTAGGTGGAGATTACTCCCCTGCTAACCAAGAACGTGTTGCAGATCAATACGTAGCTAGTCGTTATGGTTCTTGGTCAGCTGCTCAATCTCACTGGTTATCTAACGGCTGGTACTAAGATTTAGCCACAATTACTATATTGAAATTAATTTTTAAGTCTCAATCCTCTTAGATTGGGACTTTTTATTTTGCCAAAAATCAGCATAATAAAAAGGCATCAACATTTATTCCAATGTCGACGCCTAAGGAGATTCTTATAATAAATTTAGATTGGCTAATTGATTTATATTAATTAAGCTTCTACGCCATATTCTTCAAAATATGCAGTTAAAGGTTTTAATTCAGCACCGTCATAACTTGCGAAGAAATCTTCTACTGTCTTTTCAGCATGTGTTGCTTGATAACCAGCAGAAATTGTTTCAACAAATTTACCATCTTCAACATGTAATTCTAGTTCTTCTACTGGAATTCCACGCTTATCAGTAATCTTAGCATCAATTAATACTGGACGACCAGCCTTTGTAGTAGCTAATGCTTCGTCAAATGCTGCAGGAAGTTCTTCAAGAGTCTTTACTGTAATTCCCTTTACACCCATTCCTTCTGCAATTTTAGCATAGTCAGCATCTACTAAATCAATACCAGAATGATTCATTTCAAAAATATCATCTTGTTCTGATTTAATAAAGTTTAGTGTTTGGTTAGAAGTTACAATGTTGATCACTGGCAAATTGTATTTAACTTCAGTCAATAAGTCTTGCATAACCATTGAGAAAGCTCCGTCACCAGAAATATTGAATACTTGGCGATCTGGATAAGCTAATTGACCAGCAATAGCTGCAGGTACTCCGTATCCCATAGTTGCAAATAATGCAGAAATTGTCCACTTTTTATCGCCTTTAAAGTCTAAGAAACGGAAACTGTTAATAATATTATCACCTGTATCAATACCAAAAACAGCATTTTCTTCAGCAATACGATTAATTTCACGGTACACTTGTTCAAATGAAAGTGGACCTTCTTCTTTATGCATTAATTTGTTAAGATATGCTTTCCAGTCTTTCATAGCTGCAACACTTGCTTTAAAGAATGCACTTTCTGGAGCAGTTTCACTTCTTTCTAAAGCTTTTGCCAAGAATTCTCCTGAATCTGACCAAATTCCTAGATCTAAGAAATGATGTCTACCAAAATGAGATCTATCATTATCAATTTGTACAAACTTAAAGTCATGTGTACGATATACCAAGTTAGCAAATGGGAAATCTGCACCTAAAGCAATTACTAAATCTGCTGTTGCGAATGCTTCATCTGCAGCTTTAGAAGCAGCACGGTTTAATGTACCTAAATTACCTTCATAGTCATCAGGAACAGAACCTTTTGCTAAACCTGTAATTGTTACCGGAATTTGTAATTTTCTAGATAACTCTATTAACTTATCAGCATTTTCTTTAATACCTGAGCCCACATGGAAAATAGGACGTTTAGCATTCTTAACTAATTCTAAGAACTTGTCAACTTCTTCATCTGTTGGTGCTGGCTTAGGTTCAGCTTTATCTAAAATTGTAGTAGATGCATAGTCTACATCTGGAATTTCTACATATCCAAAATCGTTAGGAATTACAACTACTGCTACACCTTTATTCTTATAAGCTTCACGAATTGCTTTATCAACAACATAAGGTAAACTTTCCGGTGTCATTACAATACGATCATATACTGCTACATCTTGGAACATTGGAACTTCAGGAAATTCTTGGAAATAATCATAGTTCATATTAGTATGAGGAACTTGTCCTACTAATGCTAAAACAGGTGCATGATCTTCCTTAGCATCATAAAGTCCATTTAATAAATTAACTGCACCAGGTCCAGCAGAACCAAAAGTTACACCTATTTGTCCTGTTAATTTTGCGTGAGCAGCTGCAGCTAAAGCACCTACTTGTTCATGTCTAATTTGAACATAATTGATATTTTCTTTTTCAATATCTAGCGCTTTCATTGTTGAGTTAAAAGAGCCTCCTGGATAACCATAAACATCCTTAACTCCCCATGCTTCTAAAACTTTTAACATAGCAACACTTGCAGCAATTTTCTTTTCAGTCATAATATAGAACCTCCATAAAACAAATCTAAATTATATATTGCAAACGTTTTCTTTCGATTACGTTTTATAGTGTACTACTTACTTACTTTTAGTGCAAGTGTTTTGCGCAACTTTTTTATTTTAATTTATATTCATTAGGATCAGCATCTAAAGGCTCATATTCATCCATTTGACTATCGCGGTAATCCCACCATTCATTTTCATATCCCACAAAGCCTGCTTCAAGCATCGCGTCATTTAGGATCTTATAATTTTTCTCTTGTTCAGGGGTTCTTGGTGCTTTTCTAGCAGCTATTTCAGAGAAATCATCAAATCCAGTTTGCATCTCTACTTCATATCCTAACTTATCAGTTAAAGTTAAGTCAAATGTAACACCTTTTTGATGGCTGAAATTTGGATTAGGTTCAGCAACGAATTTAGGATCAGGGTAAACTTCAAATAATCTTTTCTGAGATTTTACGGGACGATAGGCATCCCACACTTTTAACCTATATCCTTGTTTCTTTACAATTTCACTTGCTTTAGCTAATTTGTATGCGGTTCCAGTTCTGGCTATAGCAGTAGTAAAATCATAAATTACTTTCCCAGTAAAGTTATCCTCTGTTGCATATTTTAGATCAACAATAATATCTGGATCTAACTTTTGAATATTAGTAAATCCTGTTAATTTTTTATCCATCTAAATCACCTCTGTTTTAAATTATAACTTATAGATCTATTATTTTCTCTTCCTATTCTTCAACTTATAAATCATTTTAAAATTGACACCGTGTCACTTTTGGTGTATGATGCTTTTTGTAAAGTTGACACCGTGTCACTAATTAATTTAAATCAAAGGAATGATAATTTATGCCTTCATCTACATTTGAACATTTATCTGAAAAAAAGAAAAATACAATTATTCTCGCCTTACTCCATGAATTTTCAAAAGTATCTTTGAGTAAAGCTCAGGTTGCTCCAATTGTTAAAGAAGCTAAGATCGCACGTGGTGCCTTTTATAAATATTTTTCTGATTTAACTGATGCATATATTTTTCTTTATAAGTTAGCAATGAAAGACATCCATACTCCCTTTATTTCTAAGGGTGATCAAACAGCCAATGCTTACGTTCAGCAAACTCGTGATTTTTTGACCAATACTCAAAAAAGTAAATATTATGACTTAATAAGGATGCATATCTTATATAACGAACATCATATTCCTTCTAAACCAATGTCCCCTGACGTTTCCCCTTTAGTTTGGGCAGTTGCTGAGTTATGTCATGCAACAATTAGAGAAAGTATGAGTTCTCCTGATAAACAAGATAAATATCTGGAACAACTTTACATAGTTTTGACAAAGCTTTTGGAAAATTGAAAGGAATGATATTGTATGTTTCTCGCTTTAAAAGAAATTAAACATGAAAAGTTACGTTATGGTTTAATCATTGCCATGATTGCCATGATTAGTTATTTAATCTTTATCCTAACAAGTCTTGCATTAGGTCTTGCTCAAGAAAATACTGCTGCTATTGATGGTTGGAAAATAAAGAGTGTTGTCCTTAATAAAGATTCTGATACTAATTTACGTCAATCGTTATTAACTACCAAACAAGTAAATAAACTGACAAAGAATAAAAATAATGCCGTTATTGCTGAGGCTACAGTTGTTGCTAAAGCTACTGATAAGGAAAAGCAATCTGCTTCTTTTATCGGATTAGAGAAAAAACAATTTATTAATCGTGACTTAAAAATAAGTAGTGGTAAAAAATTTACTAATAATCATGAAATTGTGGTTGACGATTCTTTTAAACAAAAAGGATATAAATTAGGAGATTATCTAACCTTAAATTCAGATAGTACTAAATATAAAATTGTTGGATTCACTCATAATGCTAAAATTAATATTTCACCCATTATTTATGGAACTACTACAACATGGCAAAATTTGCGTGGTATGGGATCTGATTTCGGTGGAAGTGCTATTGTTTCTAAAAAAAATTCAATCAAAAATACCGATACTTCGTTAAAACTTTATACAGTTGAAGAAGTTATTAATAAGTTACCAGGATATTCTGCTCAGAATTCAACTTTTATCTTTATGATTGGATTTTTGATGATCATTTCCCTAATTATCATTGCAGTATTTCTTTATATAATTACGATTCAAAAGATTGGCAACTATGCCGTTCTCAGAGCTCAAGGTAGTCCTGCTAAACTTTTAGTTAATGCTACTTTTTCTCAGTCACTAATACTAACTATTATCGGTCTTGGAATTAGTATCTTTTTAACTATCGGAACGTCATTTTCAATCCCAAATACTGTTCCAATGTCCTTTAACTTAACTTTTATGTTTGTCGTCTCGTTAGGATTAATTTTAATGGCAATTCTTGGTTCACTAATTCCTATCAGAATTGTTCTTAAAGTAGATCCTGTTTCTGTTATTGGAGGATAAAAAATGTCTGTTATTGAATTAAAAAATATTAATAAGTATTTCGGTAAAGATACTGCTCAGGTACATGTCCTGCGTGATTTAAATTTTACTGCAGAAAAAGGAAAGCTCATTTTAATTTTAGGTCCATCTGGTTCTGGCAAAAGCACCTTTTTAACGATTGCTGGTGGGCTTCAATCTGCAGATTCTGGACGAGTAATGATTAATGATAAAGATATTAGTGCTTTTTCTGCTAAAGAACGTGACAATTTACGACTTAATCAAATTGGCTTTATTTTGCAAGCTTATAACTTAGTCCCTTACTTAACTGTCGCTGAACAATTTACTTTAGTTGATAAGATTAAAAAAATAAACAATCTTTCTAAAGAGGCATTGAATCAATTGTTGATTAAACTAGGTATCGATAATTTGATTAATAAATATCCAGATCAACTATCTGGTGGTCAAAAACAAAGAGTAGCTATTGCTCGAGCCTTATATACCAACCCTGAAATTATCCTAGCTGATGAACCAACAGCTGCTTTAGATAGTGCAAAAGTTAAAGAAGTTGGTAGTTTACTGGCCAATCTAGCCCATGACCAGAATAAAGCAATTCTTGTTGTTACACATGATGTTAGATTAGAAAAATTTGCTGATGAAATTTATCAATTAGATGATGGAAATTTAATAAGATCCAAATAATATAATATTAGGCGCAACAATTCATTTAATTTGTTGCGTTTCTTTTTGTGGTGCTATACTTAAATGTATATTTTATCTAGAGAGATAGGAGAACCGTAATGAATTTAAATAATACTATTAAAACGCAACTTAATCATCGTTCTATTAGACATTTTAAGAATCAACCACTTGATAAAGAAACTTTAAATACTCTTTATGAAGTTGCAAATCATACTGCAAGTAGCCAGTTTCTTCAACAATTTTCTATTATTCATGTTACAGATAAGGAAAAACGCACTAAGTTAGCCGAAATTTGTAACCAACCACCAGTATCTGAAAATGGTGAGCTTTTTATCTTCTTAATCGATCTACATCGCAATATAAAATTACGACAAGAAGCTAACCTTGATGATGGTCGCTTGCATACAATGGATTTGTACCTTCAAGGCTTATCTGATGCTACTTTAGCTGTTCAAAACATGTACCTTGCAGCTGAAAGTTTAAGCCTAGGAGGCGTAATTCTAGGCAGCATTCGCAATGATATTCGTGCTGTCAGTGAATTATTCAATCTTCCTGATATGGTAATTCCTGCTTTAGGTTTGCAAATAGGTATCCCTGATGAAGAAATTCAGCAAAAGCCTCGCTTACCATTATCATTCAAAGTCTTTGAAAATGAATATCAAGATAATCTGTCTGCACAAGACTATGAAGATTACGATAAAGAAGTTGAACACTACTATTTAAGTCGTACCTCTAACCCACGTAAAGAGAATTTCACTCAACAAATTATTGGCAAAAATAGCAATCTTAATCGAAAAGTTACCAAACGTGATGAAGTTCTCGAATTAACACATTCTAAAGGTATGCTTTGGAATTAAAAAATTCCTGAGACCTGATTGGCTTACATTTCCAATCAAGTACTCAGGAATTTTTTTATAACATTTCATACAATTCTGGATTTACCCTGTCCATTAATGGTGTCAATTCTTTAACAGCGAATATATCTAATCTATGCATCGCTCTAGAACAAATTGTATAAACTAATTGTCTTTCACTTTCATCATGATAATTATTTCTGTTAGCATTCCACATTATTACAGCATCAAATTCTAGTCCTTTTGCTAAAAATGCTGGTACCACAATTGTTCCTGGAACTAAGCGTTGGTTTTCAGTCTTAATTAAAGTAACTTGAGCACCCTTTTGCTTCAACTCCTCTGTCAATTTCTCACATTCAGCTAATGTTTTGCCAATAATTGCGGTAGTCATCTTTTCTGCATCATTTCTGTGCAATTGCATAACTACATCATTAACTAATTTTTCTTCATCGCTATCAATTGTAATAGTTGGCAATGGTCCTTTGCGAGCAAAAGATGTAACCTTTTCTCCATTTACTAATACTTCTTTTGTAAAGTCAGTTATTTGTTGAGTTGATCGATATGATTGTGTTAATTGGATAACTTTTGTTTTATCTTTATCAAACATTGTTCCTAATTCGTCCAACAACGTATGGCTATTTTCCTTAGTAAAGATAGCCTGATTTAGGTCACCTAACATTGTAAATTTAGTACGTGGAAAACCAAATTTTAGATATGCTAATTGATATGCTGTATAATCTTGAATTTCATCAATAAAGACATGCTTAATATCTACTTCTCCACGTTTTCCTGTAATCAAATCATACAAATATAGGTAAATAGTTACATCAGCTATTGTTAACTTATGATTTTTCAAACGACTGATTGTCATATCGACATCATCATTCCACTGTTCTAAAGTTAAATCAAATTTTGCTAAATCAACTAATTCTGGAATATTCCGCATGAAATGAACAAACTGTTTATTAATGCTTAAAAAGCGATTACGTACAATAGCTCTTTGAACTGGACGTAATTGTTTCATAACGTAACTGCGAGCTAAGAATTTTAGCTCTTGGTCACCATTAACAAAATTACGTGGCTCATCACCATATAATTCATTGAGTTCTTCTCTACTTAAATCTTGTATTTGTTTTTGAATACTATCTTGCTTAGCAAGTTCTCCTACCTTACTATTCAGCATTTTAATAAGTTTTTCTTTAGTAGCAGACAAACGATTACGTAGATTGTAATTACTATTAAAACTATAGTAAATTTTCTTTATGTCTTTTTTAGAGAAGAAGATTTCTCCATTATATTTTATATCTCTAAATCTCATTCCAGCAGTATTTAAATAATCACTATAATTAGTTGTCGCATTAAACATTGTTAAGCTGCTTTTTAAAGCTGAAATTTTTCTTCTTAATGGCTGATTATCTTCATCAAATCTTTCTTGCAGCGTCTCTACATGTATCTTAGGTAGACGACGTTGTGAATATTGATAATAAGTCATTTGAACCATATTTTGTTCCCCTAATTCTGGTAGAACTTGATCAATATAGTCATTAAATAACTGGTTTGGTGAAAATAATACCACTTGACTTGAGCTCAAATTTCCACGATAACGATACAATAGATATGCTACTCTTTGTAATACAGCAGATGTTTTACCTGAACCCGCAGCACCTTGAACAAATAGCAAGTCAGACTTAGTATCTCTAATAATCTTATTTTGTTCTTTTTGAATCGTAGTAACAATGCTCTTCATCTTAATATCAGAAGATTCGTCTAAAACTTCCAATAACATTTGATCCCCAACAGTTTCATCAGTGTCAAATAAAGTTATGATCTTGCCATCTTCTACCATAAACTGTCTTTTTAGAGTTAATACTGCTGTTTGTGGGCCATCAGGTGTATCATATGTTACTTCCCCTAATTTACCATCATAGTAAATACTAGAAATTGGAGCACGCCAATCATAAATCATAAAATGATCTGGGGTATCTGCAAAAGAACCTAATCCTATATAAATAGATTCCTGTTTACCATCATTTTCGGTGAAATCTATTCTAGCAAAGTATGGCTTTTTCTCTAACTTTTCAAGAACTTCTAATCTCTGTGTTGCATGCTGCCAACTATTTTCGCGTTCTTGCAAAAGTTGTTGCTGTTGTCTTACAGTTAGACCAGTTTCCATAATTCCAGCATAGGAGCCTGTTTTAATTCTGACATTATTTTTAAAATCATCCATAATGTCTTTTCTATCTTGTTCAACCTTATTAATCTCGGATTGATGTCTCTTTTCAGCTTGCTTTATTTTAGCAACAACATCATCCATATGTTTTTGTTCTAATTCTTTTTCAGTAAGAGCCATTTTTAACAACCCCTTTCAAATTATCAAAAAACTCGTCATACTATTGTATCATTTTTAACTGTTTATAACAAATTTTAAATATTTTTTATAACTATTATCCTTTATTTAATTTATAAAAAAGTAAAAATCATTTAATTTAACCTACAAATAAATCACTCGAGCCTGTATAATAATGTATTGTAATAATACGAATACAGTGTTGAAGGCTAGGATGAATAATTTAATTCATTCTAGCCTTTATGTTATACTTGTATAGAAAAAATTTAAGATTAGAAGGTATTACTATGTCAGTTTCATTTTTAATTGTTACACTGGCAGCTTTTATCACACCTATGGTTTTAGCAAGATTCAAAGTATCTTTTCTTCCTACTTCGGTTGCTGAAATTATTATAGGTATTATTATTGGTAAAAGTTGTTTCAATTTAATTCATGCTGATACGCTCTTGAGTTGGTGTTCAACTTTCGGGGTTATACTATTAATGTTTTTAAGTGGTATGGAAATTGATTTTAGCTTATTTAAGAAGAATTCACATACCTTATCTCCGTTAGAAGCAAAGATGGCAGCTAATGAGCCTAAAACTTCACCTGTTAGAGCTGCAACTTATGCATATGCTTTTTCTTTAGTCGCATCGCTAATTTTAGCCTTGTTATTTAAAGTTACAGGCTTATTCTCAGATGTTGATTTAGCTACTATTTTATTTAGTACTGTTTCTTTAGGAATTATGACTTCATTATTGAAAGAAAATGAGTTACTAAGCCGTCCATTCGGTCAAACTATTCTTTTGTTCTCTGTATTAGGTGAAGTTATTCCTATGATTGCTTTAACTGCTTATTCCTCTATCTATGCAGGAAAAGGTGCCAGTTTATGGTTGATTACATTGCTGTTTATAGCTGCAGCGTTCTTATTCAATCGTTTCAGACACTTCTTCTCATTCTTTGATAAAATCAATAAAGCAACTACACAAATTGATATGCGTCTTGCTTTCTTTGTTATCATTGCTTTAGTTTTAGTAGCTGAGACAGTTGGAGCTGAAAATATTCTTGGTGCTTTCGTTGCCGGAATTGTTTTGAAATTATTAGAACCTGCTGAAGAAACAGAACATCGCCTTGATGCAATTGGATATGGTTTCTTTACTCCTTTCTTCTTTATTTTAACAGGGGTAAATTTAGATATTCCATCATTGATGCGTTCGCCTAAAACATTATTATTAATTCCTTTATTCTTTGTAGCCTTTATCCTCGCAAAACTTCCAGGATATTTTGGTTTCCAAAGACGTTTTAGTAAAAAGAACTCCTTTGTTGGTGCTGTTGCAACAAGTACTACTATCACACTAGTAGTAACAACCTTAAAGATTGCTGAACACTTACATGCTATAACTCCACAACAATCTGGTGCTTTTTTACTTGCTGGAATTCTTACTTGTATCGTAGGACCTGTTTTCTTTAATAAACAATATAAACCTGAACCAGAAGATCAAAAGCAAACTTCATTGCATATTATTGGTGTAAATTTAGTTACAGTATCTGCTGCTCAACAACTTTCTAAAGGAATGTATGATGTTCAAATGTATACAGATAATTCTAAGAATTTTACAACCTACAATTCTCAAGCTAATGTACATTTCTTAGATTCTTTAGATCCTGATGAGTTAATTGCTAATCATATTTTTGATACTGATATTCTCGTTTTAGGGTATGCTGATTATAATGTTAATTATAAATTATCTCTTGCAGCTAAAAAGTATGGTGTAAATCGTGTCATTGTTCGTTTTGAAAATCGTAATCCACTTAATGATATGGAAGATGAACTTAAAAAAGCTGGTATTGAATACTTTAGCTATTTCGATATCAATGTAGGTATGATGCGTTCAATGATTGATAGTCCATCTATGCTACAAATTCTTACAAGTTCTGAATCTCGTTTATATGAAGTGGTAGTTAATGATTCAATTTTTGTTGGAGTTGAAGTTAAAGACTTACCACATATTGATAAGATTACAATCAGTAGAATTTATCGTAATGGACACGCTATTGCACCTCATGGTTATACGCAATTACAATTAGGTGATCATATTATCTTCTCTGCTAGTGCTGAAGAAAGTGCTTATTTCAGACGTAAACTTCAAAGAAGGAATGAATAGTTGTTTAAAAGGACTATGCTCAATGCGTAGTCCTTTTTTCGTTCTCAATATATATCACTATCTTTTATCTAAATTATTAATCATCACTACTAACAACTTTAATCTTCTAATACAAATTGCATCACTAATTTTTTAAAAGTATCGAGTTTCCCTTTAAAATTATGATCTGCCTTAGAAATGATTTGACTACTACCATCTGTTTCTAGTACTTCCAATCTCTCAATAAGATCTGAATAATCAACACTAGGATCATATTGACCAAAAACCACTTGTACTTTTGCTCCACTAAAGTTAATCAGGCCCTTTTTAGTTTTATGCCAATTAATTGCTAAAATTCGGCTAACTCTAGTATTTAAATATCCTTGTTGCAATACTAATAATCTACCTCGCGAAATTCCAATTAATATAATTTCTTTAATATCTATTAAGTATGTTGAAATTTTTTCCAACTCTTCTTGTAAATTTAGTGGAGAACCAACTGGATTAGCTGAAACAACCACGGCATATCCTCTTTCATTCTGAATTTTACTTGCTAATTCTAAATATTTATTTTTATATCCATAAATCGAACCAGCAGCACCAGTTTTAATAAAAACCAACTTAGACTTCCCCAGCATTAAACCATATTGTTGATTATCTTTATCATACTTCATTTTAGTATTTCCTTCCGATATTATCTGCTCCAATGTAGTTCTAACTTAAAATTTCAATCCCATAGTTAATTCAATTTTACTATTTATTATATTAATGCATAACAAAAAGCACATCCCAACAAGAGATGTGCTTTTCCGATAATATGGTATATATTAACGTTTTGAGAATTGTGAAGCTTTACGAGCTTTCTTAAGACCTGGTTTCTTACGTTCTTTCATACGAGCGTCACGTGTTAATAAACCAGCTGACTTCAATACTCCACGGAAATCTGGATCTACTTCAAGTAAAGCACGTGCAATTCCATGACGAGTTGCACCAGCTTGACCAGAGAATCCACCACCATTTACGTTAACAAAAACGTCGTATTGACCTTTTGTTTCTGTAACGCCAAATGGTTGTACCATATCTTCGCGAATGTTTGCGAATGGAATGTATTCTTCTGCAGGTTTTCCGTTCATTGTGATCTTACCTGTACCTGGTACTAAGCGAACACGAGCAACGGAGTTCTTACGACGGCCTGTGCCTTGATATTGTACTTGAGCCACTTTCTAATTCCTCCTAGATTAATTTGTTAATATCCAATACTTCTGGTTGTTGTGCTTCATGCTTGTGATCTGCACCACGGTATACATGTAACTTCTTAGCTTGTTGACGACCAAGAGTACCCTTTGGAAGCATACCTTTAACAGATAATGCTAATAACTTTTCAGGATCCTTTTCACGGTAATCACCAGCTGTACGAGCTTTCAAACCACCTGGATGATTTGAGTGGTGGTAGTAAACTTTATCAGAAGCCTTACGACCTGTTAAAGCAACCTTTTCAGCATTGATAACAATTACATAGTCACCTGTATCTACGTTTGGTGTAAATGTTGGTTTATTCTTACCACGTAAAATAGATGCTACAGCTGATGATAAACGTCCCAAAGGAACATCTGTTGCATCAACTACATACCATTTACGTTCTACTTCGCCTGGTTTTGCAATATATGTTGTACGCACGTTTATTTCCTCCATTTGTTGTATACATGTTTGACATACAATAAGATTAACGGGGCTTACTGTGGGGCAAACAATACCAAATACTAGTTTATTACTTGTTTAACAATAAGTCAATATATAATAATTGAGTTTTCTTATAATTTTTCATCCTCTTCATCATAATATACTTCCTTTAAGTATAAGCCACTAGCTGGTGCTGTCTGTCTTGCTTGACTTCTGTCCTTAACTTCATACAATCTCAAAAAATCGTGTACTGGTCTTTTTCCATTACCAATTTCTAGAAGTGTTGCCACCATTATTCTAACTTGATTATATAAAAATCCATTTCCATAAAATTCAAAAACTATTTCATCGTTTACCTTATCTTCGTAAACTTTAGCTTCATAAATTGTTCTTACATGACTTTTTGCTTGACTACCAGAAGCGACAAAACTTGAATAATCATGTGTTCCTTCAACATCTGGCATCGCTTCTTTTATTTTTTCTATATCTAAAGGATACTTATAGTGTCCTGTATACAATCTCTTAAAAGGATTTACAAATTCTCCTCTACTAACACGATATAAGTATCTTTTCCCATGAGTTGTATATCTTGAATGAAAATCATTTGGTACTATTTTGCAATCTACTACTTCACAGTCCAGCGGCAACATACTATTTAATCCTCTCAACATACCTTTAGCAGAAATAGGATGCGGAAAATCAAAATGTACCACTTGTCCTAAAGCATGTACTCCAGAATCTGTTCTCCCTGATCCGTAAACAGTTATATACTCATCCTTTTTACTCATTTTGTTAATAGCTTTTTCCAGAACAAATTGAACTGTTCTTTGATTTGGCTGAGCTTGAAAACCTGCAAAATTAGTACCATCATAAGCTAACGTTACTTTAAATCTTTGCGTCATATTTCTTCCTTTCAATTAGTTTTTTAGAATAATTAATGCTATTGTTAAAACTGCAAAAGCAATGATAGTCATCGTATCACGCAATTTCCATACATGTACTCTAAATTTAGTTCTACCCTCTCCACCTTTGTATCCTCGAGCTTCCATAGCAGTAGCCAAATCTTCAGCTCGATTGAAAGAAGATACAAACAATGGGATTAGTATAGGAATTACAGCTTTTACTTGCTCAACTAATGAGCCTTCACCAAAATTAACACCTCTTGAACGCTGAGCATTCATTATTTTAGCTGTTTCATCCATTAAAGTAGGTACAAATCTTAATGCTATCGAAAGCATTAGAGAAATTTCATATACTGGAACCTTCAAATATTTCAATGGCTTTAACAATGACTCCATAGCATCTGAAATTTCTAATGGCGATGTTGTTAATGTTAACAAGGTAGACATCACTATTATCAAGACAAATCTAAAAAATACATAGATACCATTTACTAATCCATATTTAGATAATGTAAAGGGACCCCAATGCCAAAATACATGGCCACCATTTGTAAAAAATACTTGCAATAATACTGTAAATAATATTAACCAAACTAATGGTATTATTCCTCTAATAAAAAAGCTCAATTTAATTTTTGATAACAGTACTCCCAAAAAAGTAAAAGCTATCAACAATAAATATGTTTGCCAGTTATTAGCGAGAAAAATTATTCCTATAAAATAGAAACTTAGTGCTAATTTACTTCGAGGATCCATTCTATGAATTAAAGAATTACCATTGATATATCTTCCTAAAAGTAATTTATTCATTCAAATTTCCCCCTAGTATTTTCAAAATTTCATCAGTTAACTCTTCACTTTTTAGTGGAATACTATGTTTAGAAAGAGCTAGCTTATCAAACAATTTGTAGGCAAAATCTGTAGTTTGTGGAAGATTTAAATGATGATTTTTTAACCACTCTGGATCACTAAATAGTTCTTTAGGAGTAGAATCAGCAATTACTTTACCTGATTCCAAGACTATTACATGATCAGCATATTCAGCAACATCATTCATTTGGTGTGTTACTAAGATGATTGTTAAGTTTTCATCTTTATGCAATCTATTAAACATTTCCATCATTTGATGGCGTCCCTCAGGATCTAATCCCGCAGTTGGTTCATCTAATACTAAAACTTTTGGTTCCATTGCCAAAATCCCTGCAATTGCTACTCTTCTCATTTGACCACCAGATAATTCAAAAGGTGATTTCTCCAATACTTCTTCAGGAAGAGCTACTAATTTTGCTTTTTCTCTTGCAATTTTTTCGGCTTCATCTTCACTTTTTCCAAAGTTTTTAGGAGCAAATGCTATATCTTTTAGAACTGTTTCTTCAAATAATTGTGCTTCAGGAAATTGAAAAACAAATCCTACTTCTTTTCTTAATTTTCCCAACTCTTTATTTTTAGTGGTATTATCGATTGTATATCCATTGATTGAAATTTCTCCACTAGTAGGTTTCAATAGGCCATTCAAATGCTGTAGCAATGTAGATTTGCCACTACCAGTATGTCCGACTATTGCCGTATAACTACCGTCTTTAATATTTATCGATACATCTTTCAATGCTATATGTTCTAAAGGTGTTCCAATTTGGTAAGTATAGTTTAATTTTTTTGCTTGAATTGACATAACCAATCGACCATTTCCTCTTCTGTAAAATATTTATTTGGAATATCTACACCCTTTTTTGTAAGTTCTCTTCTAATTTTCTCAGCAAAAGGAATATCTAATCCAATATTTAATAATTCATCATTCTTTATAAAAATAGATTCTGGCTTACCATCATCAATTATTTTACCGTCATCGAGAACAATAACTCTATCTGCTAAAGTAGCTTCATCAATATCATGCGTAATAGAAATAACAGTGAACTTATACTCATCTTTTAAATCTTTGATAAGAGTAATCAAACCTTTTCTTCCTTCTGGATCAAGCATACTTGTAGCTTCATCAAGGATAATTATTTTAGGTCTCAATGCTAATACTCCAGCAATTGCTACTCTTTGCTTTTGTCCACCAGATAATCTTGCCGGTTCATGTGTAGCAAATTTCTCCATTCCGACAACTTTCAAAGCATCGGATACACGCGATACCATTTCTTCTCTAGGTACTCCTTGATTTTCCAAACCAAACGCTATATCACTTTCAACATCCGCGCCAACAAACTGATTATCGGGATTTTGGAATACCATTCCTATTTTTTTTCTAATATCCCAAATATTTTTTTCATTCATTTCATAGCCATCAACTTTTATACTGCCAGATTCAGCCTTTAGCAGTCCATCTATTAGTCGAGCTAATGTGGATTTCCCACTACCATTATGCCCAATTAAAGCTATCCATTGACCGTCCTTTATATTTAAAGTTAAATTTTTTAGAATGTATTTATTTTGTCGAGCATATTTGAAAGATAAATTATCAATTTCAATTATATTTCCATCTGTCAAACTCATAAACAATT
>OGFK01001057.1_pt1 | contig 19451 bp, 14 predicted proteins | sample 1570931 | NCBI WGS metagenome assembly OGFK01 (sample SAMEA2581935, study PRJEB24529) | metagenome | biome: Human gut stool | place: China | collected 2011
GAAGGATTCTCTTTACCATAAATTATTAATCATTCTTCCTTTCCAGTATTTTCTTAAGTCCTTTATAAGCTCCCAGCGCATCACCAGACCTAGCTTGTCCTTTTAAAGTGCATAGCTGCTGGCGAGTAAGTTTATCTTTGTGTAAGCCTATAGTATTTCTAAACAGCCTAAGATGAAATTGCTCTTCATTAGTCATTTTCTTTTCTCCCTTGAGCGTAAAAGCTGCTCCATAAAATCGTTCTGATTAGTTGGCCCAGAATATTCTGTTGCAGTGTTTTCACGAATGACTGAAAATATCTCGTTCCACAGCCTATTAGCCTGAGACAAATAATTCTGTCCAATGCTCACATAGGGTGAGGCAATAGCTCCACCAGTAGTCGGATGTTTTGCTAAATACCCAGTTGCCGTTATTATTTCTTCGCAATGTTTCCATCTAGCTGCAGCCATTGCATACCGTTCTAACATCTGCGGTGAAATAAAAGAAACACATCCGCGTTTATTAAGCCAGTCCCAGGTTTGCTCATAAATTTCTTTGGCCTGCAAAACTCGTCCATCCTTTTGCGTGGCTGAGAGCATCTCGCTAGGCCTAGGCATTTCTGCACCCTGCATATCCGGTAAATCTTTAAAGTCCATAACCATCAGAGGTCTTTTACCCGGATTTCCTTCAGCAAGCTTATCCGCCAAAGGCTTACTGGGACGTCCTCCCGTACCCGGACTGGGTCCTCTTTTTCCCAATTTTGCACCACCTCCTTAAACACCGGGGTTAATCCCCCTAAAACTTTCGCGTTTTTTTGCGTGAAGCCCCCCGCCCGTTTCCGGGGCGAAAAGTGGTAGAGATTTAGACCCCCCTACCCCAGAAACTGTAGAAAATCTCAAAAGTTAAGCCAATCTTAAGATTTCGTGAGATTTTTTGCATCTATTTAAAGCCGTTAATCGGCATTGTTTTCAAATTTGAGTATTAACCCTTTTCTAGAAAAGAGGTGAGTATTTTAATTTATCTGTCAGTCAAGCGAATGAGCTGACAATTGGCTGTTATTCTGTCTAACAGAGTCTGGCAAAGATGTTTGTCTTCCACTGCATCTAACCATGCAGATATTTCACGATTGGTAATAAAAATGATACTTCTTGTTTCATTAAGAAAAGTAACTGCTCGATAAAAAGCCTGCAGCTCTGACCTGGTTAGTTCTAGATAAAATACATCATCAATAATGATCAGGTTGCACTCCCGCATATAGGAGAAGGTTGCTCCTGCTTTTGGGTTTATATCTTTGTTCTCTACAATAGATACAAAAGTATCAATGGATGCATAATAAGTTTTATGTCCCTTGTCGATCGCTGTTTCTCCAAGATGAACAGCAAGACTAGTTTTGCCTGTCCCGCATTTACCAAGTAGACTAATGTTTTGTTCTCCATTGAGCCACGTCAGATGGGATAATTGTTTTATCTGCCATTCCAAACCTTTGTTTAAATTCGATAATTCAAATACCTTGTTGGGAAGTTTGCTTGCCCTCCTTAGCTTGATCTGTTTTTGTCTGACTCGTATCTCTAGTTCTTTTTGTAATATCATCTGAAGATAATCTAGGTTGGACAGTTTCTCATCATTCAAATCAATATATCCCCTGGCAATATTCCATAGATCTAGCTTCTTAGCCAACTCGCGGATTTCAGTTATATCAGCCATCAATTTCCCTCCTTATCTCCTTGCTACGTGTCAGGTGGTTGAAATACTGTTGATTTGGTAAGAACTTCTTCGCTATCTGCTCACCATGCTTATACATCATGTAGGCCAAAAGTTCATAGGCATTACAGCGTTCAGTCTCAATGCAGTATCTTATCCCATCAAGCATTTGCCCCATCGAATAAAACTTCGTCATGCGATTTAAGCGAATGCAATGGCTATTAAAATATTTTGGTTGTTCCTGTTCCATCCGCCGTATAAATTCCTGAGCTATTTCATGGTCTGCAAAATATTGTTTTATAAGATCATGAGAAACCCTGTTTCTGTTATTATTTCCTTCAGGTTTGAATATCTGCCCAGTATCTTCTGTTACTGGATACTTAGCTAATAATTCATTAGTATCAGTATCATAAAATAGAAGTATTTCACCATCATCCTCTATACGTATGCGTTGATGTGCATCCATCACACCGACATCAATCTGATAACGATTCCCTTTATAACTGACCACTCCATTGGAATCAAAGGATGCTACAGTACTTGATACCTCTGAATATGGTTTAACATGAAAAAGCTGTTTTTGTTCTTCTATGAACATTTCTCGCGGCACTTTTTTAGTCACAGTATGAACTATCCCGTTGCCTTCTCTATCCAACCATGCAAGAGCTGCACTGTTAAGACTGTCAATTCCGGTATATACCCTCCCCTCCAGAAAACTTTGCTTAACATATCCAATTACCTCTTCTACCTTACCTTTACTCTGAGGATCTCTTGGCCTGCATAATGAAACACTGTAGCCGATACGCCTTACATATTTTTCAAAGGCCGGTACAAATATAATATTACCTAGATTTTCGCTAACCACATAGACCCGGTCAAGATCATATAGAATTGTCTGAGGCCTTCCTCCAAAGTACTGAAAAGCATAATTATGAGCTTTTATAGCTGTTTCGGTCGTGAAGGGATCCGGTGAAAAGCAAACAAATTTCATTCTGCTATAACTCAGAACCATACAAAAGAAATATACCCTTACAATTCTTCCATACATATCTTTAAGTTTATATTGACCAAAATCAGCCTGAGCTTCATATCCTGGTGGCGAGACTTCACGTGGCGAGATTTTCCGCTTACTGGTATGCTGATACCCGTGCTGTTCCCTTAAGGCCTTCATATAGCGATAAAAGGTAGCTCGTTTAACTTGTAAATCAGGAAAAGCTTCCATCAATTTGAGATAGATATTAGTGTCCCGGATTTGTGGGCATATTTTCAATTGCTCTAATATATACTGTCTGTAATTATCCATATGGTGCTTTTCCTGCTCAGCTTCCCTTGAATAATCTTCTTGGCTCATATTCCAGTATTTACTGACAGTAGTATAGGTGATCCCCAACGCTTTAGCAGTTTTTGTCTGGGCGAGCCCAAGTGCTTTGTATTCCTGAATTTTTTGGTATTGCTCGATACCGATCATGTTTAAATCCTCCTTTAGTTTTATTATTAAAGCTAGAATACATGTACCAACGCAAGCATAGTCATCACCTCCTTTATAATTGAATACTTATTTAACACAAATAATATTGCTATATTACCTATGTTAGTAAGTATTAGTCTAAGAGTAAAAGAACCAATCATGTACCAAGCTTTGAGCTTGATATGATTGGTTCTAAATGTTAATTCATTTATAGTAAATAATCGTTAATTCTTCTTACTCATTCAACAATCGATTTAATTAAGGCATCTCTGGAATCTAAGTAAAATTGAATATCTATCTTTGTAGCCATTTCATCAGATAAATCAAATAACTGTCTTCTACAAGATACTGGCATAAGAATTGAAGTTGCTCCCTTTTCAACAGAAATTTCAACTAATGTTACTGGATTATGAACAATATCGATAGAACCTCCTAAATTTACTTCACCTACTACTATTAAACCACCACGAACGCTTTTCTTAAGCATAGCTGTACATAAAGCAATCAACACTCCTATTCCAATTTTTGCACCATTTTTCGCTGAATCAAATGCTCTTAATTGCAATGCAAATTCATGGGATCTAGGATCCTTATCGCCAACTAAAAGTTTACTTTTTGAATACAAATTCTGTTCCGCATAACTAACACTTTCTTTAAATGCAGCAGGTACAGGTTTATTTAAAATCTTAACTCCGTTACCTGGTCCTTCTGTAGCTTCTATCCTAAATAATCCTGGATGCTCATCAAACCCTCCAGGACTTATAGTCCATACTTGTCCAGGCTCAAGTGGATCGATTCCTATACTGTTTTCACTCTGAAGCTCTGGAGTGGATACATATTTTTCAATTCCTTCAGTTCCCATTATATAGCTGAAATGTGTATTTCTAAATTCCGCCGCTCCTATCCGTTTTTGCTGTTCTTTAACCCTTCTTCTACTTTCCATTGCTAACCTAACAGACCATTCAATGTCTTCATCTGGAATTTCACTTTCGTCCCCTGGGTACAGAAGTTTGAGTAAGCCACTTACAGTTTTATTGACTGCGTTAGTATCACGTCCACTTAAAGCACCACCAAAGTGAACTCTCCCCTGAATCGCTGAAAGCCTGCTTTGTAATCTGAGTTGACTCATACACTCAGATAGAAAATCACTCACTAATCCAAAATGGTCTGTTAATATTTCTTTTCCTATCTTAGGAACATCCCATCCTGGTAAATAAGCATGTATTCTATCCATTAGAGCCGTATCGTCACGCATTTCTGGCGGTAATGGTCCAAACAAATGTCCAATTCTTTGCTGATGTTCAACATCAACATCAAAATTACCAACCATGACTATACTGCCATCAGCTCTTATACTCTCTTTACCCCTACTAAACTCACCTGATTCCATATAGCCTTTCATTATGTTAATGCCATCTTTTTTATCAAATGAAATGCCTGAAATTTCATCAAAACAAACTACATCATACTGACAAACCAATCCACGTCTACCACTATTATTATCAACAAACATTTTTGCTACAGTCGCTTTGCCACCAGAAACTAAATGCGCATAGGGGGAAACCTGTTGAAACAGATGGCTCTTACCTGTTCCTCGTGGTCCTAGCTCAACTAAATTATAGTTTCTCTCAACAAAAGGAACCATCCTTAAGAAGAATGCATCTTTAGCACGATCATTTAAACCACTCGGTTCAATTCCTATACTTCTCAAAAGAAAATCCTTCCAATCCTTTGTTGTAAACTCTTTTCTCGCATCTGCAAGTACATCAAGTACGTTTTTCTGAGACAACTGTATTGCACGAATACTTTCAATTCCAAACGGTCTTCCCCTATTCTCTTGAGCAATTGTGGCATCATAAGCTAAAGACACCTCTGCATAAAAACCTCCAGTTAATATTCTCTCGTGCTCACTGACTAATTCAGGAGAAATACGTATATCTTTTAATTGTAAACTAGGCAGAGTAGCTACATAGGAATCGCTTTTCTCATCTAATCTTGCATTGATAATATCAATTATCCTTACTTCACCTTGCTCCCTGGCTCTAGCTTTAAACAACTCTTGTTCTCCTGCTTTAACAGTCTTAGACTTCAGTTGTTTCTGAACAATTTCAATTCCTTCTTGAATTTCATCCTCATTAGTACTAGCGCAATATCGACCTAACATAAACTCTACGACATAGGTAGGCACAGGGAATTGCCTGCTGAATGTTCTAACCAAATCTTTTTTTACTAAATATCCATCTAATACTGAGGCAGCAATTTCATCAATTCTGTCAAAATTCATTTATTGCTCACCTCCTATAATAGTTGCTATTTGATAGACTACTTTATCATTTTCATCAAGGACTACTAAAAAGGCAGATTTTCCTTCATAAATATCATCATCAACGACCACTGATGTTATCCCATCTGATGGAAATTCCTTTACCCCCATTACTATTGAGGTTTCTGGCATTGCTGGCTTCGTTCTAATGTCTAGCCTTAAATCCTCAAATTGACCTTCAGCAGCTACTTTACACCTCATACCCTTCCAAACAATATCTGTAATTGTTAGTAAAGCGTTATTATTACCTTTTGGAGCCGATATCAATAAATCAAGCAGGATATTTTCCTGCAGGCTTATCCCTCCATGTGTATATTCTGTATTTGCTCTATAACATCCAGCTCCTTCAGCTAATACAAAATGGACATTCGGATTCCAATACCATTGATAATAGTTACCATCTAATAAGGCTCCTGGTTTTGCTGCAGCGGTCCTCCCCCATTTACTATCAACAAGTGATGCAGCAATATTTACCTTTGGAAGTCCCCCTGGCATCATTAACCAGCCGTGATCTGATAAAATCTTTACTCTAGACCAACCATTTGCAAATAAAATCTCAACCTTTTCAACAACTTCATCAATATAACGACTGAAATTTTGAACTATACGCCAACCCAAACTATGTCCATCTTCATCTATGTGACTATAATCCAACCATGCATTATCTTCTATTTCTTTTCTATAATCACCATGCTTTAATACTTTCCAACCTTTTATATTCATTAGACTTTCTAATCTTTGTGATAATGCTTTTTGATTTGATTCTTTGATCACAGGGCAAAAATCTTCATTATCCACTTCCAAACCAATTAACTCATCTGCTATTGGCATTAAAGCTGGTTTGCAGGTAGCAGTTAATGAAGGGAGCTCGGATAATCTTGACCGATACATTACATCATACCCAAGTGCAGTTAAGTTCTCTGATACTTGTTTTGCCATATCAAACCGTAGTCCGTCTACAAACAAAATACATTCTCCAGGTTTATGTTCGCTAGGAACTGACTTGATTGGATTGGTAGCAATTGCCTTTTGCAAATTCCTAGCACATTCATCTATCCATGAAATGTATATGGATCTTATAGCATTAGTAATCGCATCAATATCCTCTTGTTTTTTTACTAATTGCAAAGCTCTAGAAACCGCATTATCCACTTTCCAACCCCAATCCTCATAAGCTTTAATTATTTCTGTTATGTTTCCAGTAATAATTTTCTGAGTATGTTCTGCAATAATACTTAGCCAGTACATAGCTTCCGCCAATGGAGCATCTCCACTTGCAGCCCATACAAAGTTTCTTCTTTCGCCATGGGTCTTTTCTAATTCAATAATTCTATCTCTTGCGTTATGTTCAGCTAATCCAACTAATAGTTTTAACTCTTTTCTTAATGCATTCTCTTGCTGATCATTCCATTGTGGCGATCTGTCAGGCTCTATACCAAGTGGCATAATAATATTGCGCATGACTTGTGGTATAGCATTATATTTTGCTGGTGCTTCACAAAATCTATCCCACACAGAATCCCATTGTGGCTCTTTCCATGCAATTTTTTCAGCAGCAGTATAAATTGTATCCTGCTCTGGATTAAGCCGAAACTTTGAAATACAAATTTCAACAAAAGCTTCCCACTCTTCATCGCTTTTGCTTTTCTTAAATGAATCGGGATCATTTATCCAGTTAAGAACATCTCTTATGGCATCTCCACCTGTTAAAAGTGCATTAAAATAATCCTTATCTAAATATTCATTTTTTAAAGAGTCGATCTCTTCAAACAAAAGCTTCACTAGAGCTCTTTCAAGTGCTTCAATTGTTTGAGTATCTTGTTGAATATTTAGTCCTAATCCTCCCTTTTTAGTTTTTAAATATGCTAGTGGTGTCCAGTCTCTTGAATTTATCTGAGACCAGATTACACCACGATACTGCAACTCTGCAAGTGGCGTAAGTTCCTCAGAGCAGCTTTCCACCGCTCTTATATCTTGTCTACTTACACCTGGCAAATATAATACCGGAACTTTTCCAATAGGAACTTTATAACTATCAATTAATCCAGAAATAGCTACTCTTAACCATATCGCTGGTCCCATATGAACTTCAGGTTTATATTCCCCAAGTACAAGTAGTTCTGGCATCTCACCTTTAAGTACCTCTACAGCCTTTTCCCAAAGCTTTTCTTTATCAGTCCATAAAATACATTGAGGTGGAGATTCAGCTTCAGGATTATAATTTGCTGATGCTCTGATGCTGTTTATTATATTATTTATTAATTTCAACTGAACTTCACCTCATCTTCTTTTGCTTTTTTCTTTTCTTCTAGTGTCAAATGGTAATCATTGATTCTATCTCCACCAAACAAATGATACCAAGGACTATTTTCTGTATCTTTACCTCTGTCTTTATTCCATTTAATATTTGGTTTATCTCGTAATACTCCAGCGCCTTTTTTTCCCACATCCCCAACAAGCATAAAAGGACGAATGTTGACACGTACGCCATCATTTAAATCAGGTTCCCAGCCTAAAGGCTGTTTATTAAGAGGCTTCCATCTCACGAATATGTCATATGGAGCTTCTCCTTCGAGTATTAATTCCAATTTCTTTTTCAAACTTATGGCAGCATTTAATTTCTCTTCTGCACCTTCTATGCCGTTCATCATAGCTGATTTTTGTTTGCTAATCCAATCACCCAAGTAAGTATAAATTAAAGTCTCTAGATTCTTTCTGTCTAGCTTATGATAATTCACTAAAACTGAAAACCCATCTTTTAATCCATCCCATATTTGCCAAATGAATGGACGATGCCCAAACAGTTTATTATGCTGTGTAAAGAACTTATCTCTAAGCCACGACTCCAAACTTTTTCCCGCATGATCAGCATTAGAGAGTAGTTCTGGCAATATCATATTAATATCTTCACCCTTATATGCTGCAGCAAGTAGGTTAAGTAATCTTTCGGAAGCAGGAGCTTCCCCCCTTACAGATGGGATGCAAACAATACCATTCTTATCTGCATAAGGCAATAAGCTCTGAGATTGCGCAATAAGTTCTCTAGCTTCATAAGACAGTTCCATTTCATCATCTAATTCTGCGGGCCATCTATAACCTAACAGTCTTGCAACTGCGACTTGTAAAGGACCTACTGATTTCCTTGGATGACCATGGAAAATCCATTGTGTAGGATCATCTGAATACGCACGAGGTAGCCCTTCGGGATATTCCTTTTGTGCCACTTCTATCCACTTATCTAAACTGAAAGGAATCTGGAGTAATGTCTTATTTGTCAAACTAACTTTTCTATCGATTTTTCTAACTTCACGTTCTAACTCACCAGACTTACAAAATACAAATAAAGCATCATTATATTCAGGCTTATGAGGTATCAATACCGCTAGGTTATTATGAAAATGTTCCCCAAAATATTGACTACTCCTTAGATTCCTCATTCTATTTATTGAGACACCATAATTATTCCATGCTAAATTACCGCTTTCATGCATATCATGGAGCTGTGCCCTATTTATTCTCGCGTGATTATACAATGATCCAATGCCATTTTCCCATAATAGAATCTCCTGCATTCCACCAAACTCTTCACCAGAATCTACACTTCCTCTAATCTTTACCCAATCTTCATCAATGGTCAATCTTTCCCAAAATTTTATAACAAACCTGTTTAAATCTCCAGTTACCAATCCTTGATAAGAATCACAATAGCACCCTAATAGCTCAGTTGAATCATATTCATTATCATTAATAATTCTACATAATGGATTACTTAATTGTTTGTCTTGTGATAGCCTTTTGAAATTATTTTTTAATAAATTTATTGATTTTAAATCGTAGCTTTTATCTTCTGATATATCAAGTGTATAAAAATCGTCATGACCTTTTGACCTATTAGTCAGACTTACCAGTGCAGTAAATGCACCTGCTGCGGAACTACTATCAAATCCACCCTCACCAATCCATACAACATAATTCCAGTTAATTTCTTCTAGTAATTTTTTTCTCAATTTTGAATAGCTAGATAAGAATAGCCAATTTTGCGGCATAACAACATTAATGGTACCGTTTTTTGAACATAATTTCATCGTTCTTTCCAAAAATGCAGTTGCTAAATCATTTTTAGAATGCGGAAAGTTATTTTCCAAGAAGTTCATCAAAATATGATTTTGTTTGCCTCTTCCTAAGTATGGAAAATTGGTTATGATAAGATTATACTTATCTATAAGCAAGTTAAATGCTTTTTCTATCCCATTTGCCATTACTTCTATGCTTTGTTCTTGATTAAGCTTATTTACTTTTTCACAAATTAGTTTTAAAGCATTTTCTAAGTCTTTTACAAATAATGAATTCTCGGTAAAAGTATTCATAGGATCAATTAGTGTACCTAATGTTGATGCATTTTCAAATAATGAATATAAAGTCTCCAAATATGGCTTCAAATCATTATTATTTCCTGAAAAAGCCAACCAATCTTTTTTCTTCATATTTATTGATTGTCCACACCAAGCTATATTAAAAGTAGGTAATTCTCTAAACCCTCCAGAACCTGGAAAGGTCCATGCAGCAAGTGCCAATGCGAAAACTGCGATTTCAACACATCTTTTGTCAATTTCTAATCCATAAATATTTTCTTTTATAACTAGCTCACAAGCCTCGGCTGCTGATAATTCTTCTATGCTTATTCTTATAGGAACTAACCTTTGAAAAGCGGAGACTAAAATATGACCAGAACCGCAGCAAGGATCAAGTAATTTTATCTCACTTATTTTACTTATTGAAAGAAAAGCTTCATCATTCAAAGTTTTCCATTTTCCTAGATCATCTTTTATAAACCTTAAAAAGCTGAATTCCTGATTTTCTAATCTAATATAATTCTTTAATTCAGATTCAGTTTTAGTTTTTTTCAGAATATTATCATCAAGTTTTTTATTTGCCCACCAAGCCCCTAGAGAATTATCTATTAAAAAATCCACCATATAGTCTTCCGTAAATAATTGGGTGACTGCTGGCAATTCATCCTCACCAATTTTTACTCCTGATTCATTTATTGATGCCTTTCGTTTATTTTGCAAAAATTGATAAGCCCATCCCAAACTATCAGATGCCTTAAAGACATCATTTTCAATATTTGAAACAAGATTTTCAAGCTGCCTTTGCTTTTCTGGAGATAATTCAACTTTAAATACCGGTGAGTCAGCCCTAAATACTTGCGGCAACATTTTAGTTGCAAGTTTTGCCGCTACTTCCCAACCATTCTTCATCCCTAGTTCCTGAGCCAATTCATCACACTCTGATAATGTAACTGGAACTGCGTTCTCAATATCATCATCTTCATAATACATAAGCAAATCATTTTCTGCTAAAAATCTTGCAAAAAGCATTCTATGCCAATGTTCATAGGCAATTTCCTCAATTAATCTATCAATTTCTTGAGTTTCTGTTTTTGGATCTCGAACATCGCCTAGATTTCGACCATGTGCTCGTAATCTTCTACGCAATGCTCGCTCATCCTCTGACAAATAACTATATGGCGAAGCTTCACCTACTCCTAGTTGTTCTAGAGCAATTCTTGCTGCTTCCTCTGCTATTTCCCTAGCATGCTCTATGGTTCTTTCAAATTTATTTCTTAACTCCTTCGATAAAGGTTTCAATCATTTCACCTCCTGATTAGCGTACAATTATTGGTCCATCGACTAATTTTTCTTTAAGCTGAACTCTTATTTCTTCAATCCAACGATTAATTTCTTCTTCTGATTTAAGTGTGCGTTTGGGTATCTCAACCATTTGCAACTTTGGTTCGAGTTCTTTTGCGGCCATCTCGGTAGCCTTATTAAATTTGGCTTGTAATGCCGCTTCTTTGTCAGTCCATGATCTTAATGGGTACTGCCTTAAAGCACTCAATAATTCCTCATATGTTCCTAAAGCAATTGGCTGAATTTTCGAGAGCCCGCTTTGTTTTAATATACTAGTTCGCTTCTCTTCACTTAATCTGCTCCAAGCTTCGTTACTATTTAGCTTTTTATTTAAATAGTCGTAAGCACTTGAATATTTTGAATACTTCTCATTTATTGTAGTTCTTAATATATTTTCTAAAGACTTTAATAGTGGTACTATCATATCGGGCTCATGAAGAAGTTGACGTTCTTCTATTATAGATTGTACTTGTTTCTTAATGTCACTAATAACATCTTCATCAGAAACAAGGGATATCATCTGTTCTAATTTATTCCAATTGATAATCCTACTTTCAATGTTCAACTTCAACTTAGACCACTCTTCAATAAGCGTTTCTAGTTTATTTCTATTTTCATACATCGATAATAACTGTTCATTACCTGTCTGATATTTAAGCTCATTAATTAACGACGTATCTGGCTTTTCAGGTCTAGGTTCTACTCCTCCAGCATCTTCTGCAAGCTCTAACATATAATTAATGAAATCTTCAGCTTTTAAAGACTCGTTGCCTGCATCAGCCTTAATACCTGCTTTTTGATACAACTTCCTAATCTGGATTCTTTGTATCGTTGAGATTGTCACAGATTCTATTTTAAAGGTCATCTTACCAATTTGTTTTCTTTCAATATCTTTTGGATTAACTATATTCCCAGATTCGCCCAAACATCGAATCAACCCTGCAACCATTAAAGCAAGTAACGACCCATCTATAGCATCTCCAGACCAACCGTAAGGTGCATTTTCGAATTCCCTTCTGATATCTGTACCTTTTTTCCCGCTGCCTATATAATTCATAACTTTTTTACATACAGCATGTTCAGATACATCTCCATTAAAACCTACATATTTAAGTGAATCAGGTGCACCTTCTTTAGCTTTTGAAAAGACTTTATTCCAATTAGGATTATCTGCTATATCAAACTCTTGAAAAAGCCTATGAATTGAGTTTTTAGCAGCAGATGATATGGCGTCCTTTAGGTTTGCTTCAATAATCTCATTTCCCCCCGCTTGGAAGACCTTAGCTTCAGATAAAGCCTCTCTTAACAATTCATCAATATTTCTTTCAGCATTGTTTTTAATCGTCTCCATGGCCGCCATAGCCTCTTTGCCCTCAGGGGTTACAGGAGCCGGTGAACCCTTTTTGCTTAGAGTAGCAGTAGAAGCTTTTGACTCCACTAGATAATTTGCAATCTCCGCTCTCTTTGGGATAAATACGAAAATTGTAGGTGATTGATTTCCTGCTTGTCTTGCATCAATCCTTACTGAATCTTCATCTGTACTCCATTCATTTCTAACCCATACATATACATTCTTATTAGCATCTGCTGGTAATGTTGTGCCAAAGAAGAAATTGATATCTCTAACTACCTTTGACTGTCCATGCATAATTGTTGATTTCCCTACTGTTTCAACAAATTTCTTTTTGATTCTATCTTCTCTTTCAGCATTTACACGATGCATTTCATTTCGAAGAACATTTTGATTACTCGCATAATCATCCAACCAAGCTAAATTCTCCTCAGTCTGTATTCTGTACTCATCATCTACCTTCATAAGCAGCTCGCAATCATCTAATAAATCACCAAGCCTACTTCTAAGCTGTGAGCTCCCACTAGATAAATCTGTAACCATAAGATCAGCCAAAGTGTCTATATTCGACTTTATTCCAATCTCATTATTACTTCCAGCTAATTTATTAATTAAGAAAATCAGCCCACAGGCTCTAGAAACTAGCCTCTCATCATCTCCTTGCGTGTACCACAGCATAGTTTTCTCATGTACTTTTCTTGGTAAAACTCTAGCATGAAGCATTTTATCTGCCAAATCGTAGTATAAATAATCCGCAGGAATCACATTTCCTAATGGCTCGTTTATATTCGATTGGGTAGCTTTATGAACCATGCTTAGCTGATTCCTTAACTGGCTATCCGTACCTGTTTGATCTAGTACTCTTAATGTGTTTTCCCAAAACCTTCTTCTAACCGGTAAAATTGGATAATCTTGAGTGAAGTATTCTACATCCCTTTGGTTATGCCCAATACTAGTTGTAGTTAAATGTCTAGATATTTCACCAATATTTTTCTCCATAATTTTTCTTATCTCTTGCACTTTGTCTGGCTTCTTAGCTAAAATCACTTTTCTTACAACCGCATCGACATCAGTATCAGATAATTCTATTCTAACAGTAAATCGTCCTTCTAATTTTTTTAATAATGCTGTTCCTGTTACAGCTGTTTGCCCAGTTCCAATAAATAGCAGTTTGCTTCCGATTTGCTTACTGCATGCTTCAACAACCTCTTGCACATCCATTGCCCTTTGAGTACTGTCGCCAATATATTGTTCAACTTCATCTAATACAACTAAGGTCAATGGCATTTGGCCACCTTTTGATAATGCATCTTTAATTGATCTAATCATTTCATCGCTTGTGACATCTGACTTATTCGGAAATCTATTATTTAAGGTTTCAACACAGCTTTCTGGAGTAGGGAATAGGTTAGGTTTTATTTCTGACAAGCTTTCATGCAGCCCTTCTGCCACATAAAGGTTATCTAGTTCTTCATTCCAATCATATCCTTTAGCTTCTACCTTCTCTTTTACTTGGTCATAAATTTTCTCAGACTTCAGCCACATAACAAATGATGCATTTGCATAATTTTCTGGTAACCCTGCAGATTTATATATTATTCTCAGTAAAGCCAACCTAACGCTTCCACTAGCACCAGCACTCAATGTACCCATGGCTGCATGCAAACCGCCATATCTTTTAGCTTGAGCACTTAATTCATGAAGGAGAACTTTTATACTATCAGGTAAATCTGCTAATGATCTAGCTCTTGCACCATCTTGAAACTCGACATCCTGCCAAAAAGCACCTAACATTTTTACTAAGTGTGATTTACCAGAACCAAAAAAGCCACTAACCCAAACTGCTGGTTGTTGTTCGTGTCCCAAGTTTCTTAAATAAACTTCTAGAATATGTTCCATCCCTTTTTCATATTGTCCGTCACAAACAAAAGTCCCTACTTCATAACGAAGCACATTAAGATTCCTATCATTAACGCTTGCAACGCCTTCATTAACAAGTTTACGTTCTAATGGATTAATCAAATATACATCTTTATTCAGCATATAAATCCCCCTTAGATTATTTTATTACATGTAATAGGTAGTGCATGATAGTTCCAACCATCATACCCATCAAGTAACCGATAATTATTATTTTCATAACTTCCTGGGAAGAACACCAGAAGCCTCCCTTTCACCATTGATGATAACCTATCAACTAAATCTCTAACCTTTATAAATCCAAAGATAGAACCGACACCTGAAAGTGCAACTACATCTTCATCAGTGATATTTTCACTGTCAATAAACCTTCTGAATTTTTCTTCTATATAGTCGCTATATTTATGAATAATATTAGACAATAGTTTTGGATTTTTATAATAACTCTTTGCATAACGTTGACTATGCATCCACTCTGAAAATGTATCTGTTAAGTTAAATTCTACCCACCCATGATTTAAATTTCTTGTAGCTAATTCAAATTCTGTAATCTTAGCCTTAAGTCTACGCTCATCAGATTCCTGGTAAACTGCAAAAATTACTCTTTGAGCTGCAGCAAGATCTCTCCAAGGAATCGAAATAGTTTTTTCGTAATTCTTTAATACTACATCAATTTTGCTCATAAATTAAATCTGCCTCCTCCTTAGTAATAAGGTTTGGAAGTGAAATCTCCATCACATTACCAATTCGCTTAAAAAATATCCATCCACGAGCTGAAGCATTTTCAGCAAGTTCTATTGCCATTTCCTTAGAACAATCATTTATCTCCATATACGTTGTTTCAAAAAGAGCTGGACCTCGCTGCCCCTCTAAATATCCAAGGAATATAGCATATGCCACAGTAGCAGGTGTAGCTTTCGCTTGAACTCTGACTTTATCACGTCTTCCCTTTAGGTGACCGCTTTTTGTCCAGCTAGACAAAATATTACGAGCCATTGATTGTAGTGTAGATTCACTAAATCGATTCGGCTCCATCTCATCAATCAACTCTTCTATAGACTTTTTTTTGACTTCGGCATTATGTTCTAGTGATTTAATTGCTTTGAAAGAGTAGTTTAGAACTCTGTCTCTACAAAATGCACAAAGCATTGCTAATAGTGGTCTTCCTTCTTCATCACGATTCCAGAAAAATAATAAATTCCTGAAAATCGATATTGTAGGATCAAGAGAGTATAATTCCGTTAAAAAATTAGCTGTTATTGTCCGGGAAGAAGATGATCTCTTCAAAAGGCAATTTTGATCTATAATAGCTTTAATATAATCATCATATACAATCGCATCTGGAACAGCTTCAAGGAGATTTGATAACTCTTCCAACATTATAGTCCGACCTGTATGGACGCTCCTTTTATTATATTTAAAACCAAACCTCTCTAAAATTGATTTTTCCACGTTGTCACCATCCATCTATTTATATTCTTTTAACGCTTTTATAAGTAATTCACTTACACCATTCTTTTCACAAAAATCTATAATTAGAGCACGCGCCATTCTATTAGGTACAACTTTATTATTTTCCCATCTATTAACTGTTGAAAAGCTAACATGCACTGCTTCAGCAAAATCTGTTTGAGTCATCTTGAGCTCATTTCTTATAGCCTTAATCGTTTCAGAAATTATCATTTTATCACGCTCCTATATTAATATTATAGCATTATCTATATAGCAAAGTCTATAATCAATTGAATTATTTACATCTATACTGTCTCCTCAACCCTATAGATATATCTAATCTGTCAACTCAACCCTACCCATATTCTAGCTCAAATTTTGCACAAAAATATACCCTCGATATGTTTCCACGTACACATATCGAGGGCTTAGGTCGAGTGGACAGATTTACTTTCATTTTACGAAACCCAGTATTTTCAATGCTTTCTGAGCTTTATTTTCTAGACATCAATACGCAACTCTCAACGTGATGCGTCATCGGGAACATATCTACCGGCTGGGCAACTTCAGCCTGATAACCGTTCTGTTCCAGATAAGCCAAATCGCGGGCAAGCGAAGCCGGATTACAGGAAACATAAACTATACGCTGTGGCATGACCTGCGCAATAGCAGCCAGCACTTTTTCTTCGCAGCCAGCACGAGGCGGATCAAGCAGCACAACTTCGGGACGCACACCCTGTTCTACCAGTTCCTGCATTTTAACAGCAGCATCCCCTAAAATAAATTCAGCATTATCACAGCGATTATCTTCAGCATTACGTTTTGCATCTTCAATAGCAGAAGCTATAATCTCAATTCCATAAACTTTTTGGGAATGTTTTGCCAAATACAGAGAAATTGTACCGGTTCCGCAGTAACAGTCAACAACGGTTTCACCACCGCTCAAAGCCGCAAATTCAATCGCTTTGTTATAAAGCTTTTCAGCCTGGGCACTGTTTACCTGAAAAAACGACTGCGCAGAAATATTGAATTTTAAAGTTCCCAAACGGTCTTTGATCGTCGTTTTACCATATAATAAGCGTGTTTTATTACCCATCACGATATTGGTCTGTTTTTTGTTGATATTCTGCACTACACTTTTCAAGCCCGGAACAGCATCACGCAGCATTTTGACCAGCTCTTTGCCATGTGGAATATCGTAACCGGCAGTAATGATAACTGCCATAACCTCACCAGTGTTAACACCAACCCTGCCCATAACATGGCGGACTACGCCCTTACCTGTTTTTTCATCATAAGCAGAGATTTCATACTGCCGCATCCATTGACGGACAACAGCAATAATGTCATTGTTACGCTGCTTCTGGATCAGACAGTTTTCAACGCCGACTACTTTATGTGTAGCCGCAGCATAACATCCGATTTCCAAAATTCCATTTTCAAATGCAACCGGGAACTGCATTTTGTTACGATAATGCCATGGATCTTCTTCACCGATGATCGGCAGAACTTTGACTTCCTGTAAATGCCCGATCCGAAAAAGCGCATCGCGAACCTGCTGTTCTTTAGCCTTTAATTGCCCCGTATAGTTTAAATGCTGCAGCTGACAACCACCGCAGGCTTCATAAACAGGACATAATGGTTCTACCCGCTCAGGTGATGCTTCCAGAATGGCCGTTACTTTCCCTGACGCATAATTTTTCTTCACCTGTTCCAGCTCTACTTCTACTGTCTCATCTGCTAAGGCGCCATGTGCAAAGACCGTAAATCCATCAGTCTTGCCCACACCTTCACCGCTGCTTCCTAATCCTGTTACTTTTAAAGTTATTTTATCACGCACTAAAAATTTATTATCAACGCTCATAAAATTCTCCTAAATTAAATTTTCAACAACTAAATTATACCACAAATCTATACAGTTTCTTCATTTTACAGTTTAAATAAAATGGCAGAAAAGCGAACTTTTTCACCTTCTGCCAAAATAATCAGCTATTATTTAGTTGCATCTACCCAACTACCTCCAGTTACCTTTTCCAGCATTTCAGCACTGATCGGCAAAGCTGAATGAGGTGTCCCTGCAGCAATAAAAGTAATGTCATACTCTTTCAAACTATTATCCAGATAAACTGAAACCTGCTGACGCAAGGCAAACGGACATACTCCTCCGGGCGCAAAACCTGTGATTTGCATTACAGTTTCCGCATCTGCCATTTTGATTTTTTTCGCTTCGATGGCACGGCCCCATTTTTTTGTGTCTATTTTCTTATCGCCGCAGGCAACAATCAAAATCGGCTTGCCATCAGCTAAAAAACACAAGGTTTTGGCTATCTGTCCCGGCGTTGTGCCCAAAGCCTGAGCCGCCAATTCCGCAGTATGTGTTGATCCCGGCAATATTTTTATTTCCAGTTCCGGATAAGCCTGCAGGCTTTCCTGCACTCTTTTCAAACTTGTTTCATATTCTTCTGCATGCTCTTCCATTTCCATCATCCATCCCTCACATTTCTTTTGCAATTCTGCCACAACTAACAGCTTTATTTTTATACTTTCTGTGCTATAATATATCCATACATGAAGTCATACAGGCATCTGTTGTAATTTTAACACAGACAAGTCTCTCTGACAAATCAAAGTACCTGTTAAAGGAGGTTTATCCATGGATATCATTACTAAAGATACCGGCATCATCGATGCTGTTCAACAACATCCTGAAATTTTGGAAGTGTTTGCTAAATATGGTCTGGGCTGTGTTGGCTGCATGGCAGCTCATTACGAAACCATCGGCCAGGGAGCAGGCGCTCACGGCATTGATGTTGAAGCGCTTATTGCCGACATCAACAAGGCTGTTGCTGCTGCAAAATGATCTTCTTAATAAAAAACAGTCTGACGTTTAAACGTCAGACTGTTTTTTATTACCACTTGTACAATGATCTCAATAAAGCTATCTCAGCTTTATACCCAGGCAATTCATTCGGTGTTTCTAAATAAAAGGGCAAGTCTTTCAGCTGAGGATGATTAGTGACAGCGCTGAGCGCTTCCAATCCAATGTTCCCCTGACCTATTTTTGCATGCCGGTCCTTATGGCTGCCCAAAATATTCAGGCTGTCATTGATATGAACAGCTAAAAGACGTTTCAAACCAATAATTTTATCAAATTCCTCCAAAACACTTTCCAAATCATTAACTATATCATAGCCGCCGTCAAAAACATGACAGGTATCCAGACATACCCCCAGTTTTCCCTGCAACTCCACTCTGTCGATAATCGAACGCAGTTCCGTAAAGTTTCGCCCAACTTCACTGCCTTTACCAGCCATAGTCTCCAGCAGCACCATTGTCTGCTGCTGAGGACGCAGGATTTCATTCAGCAATTCTGCTATCATGATTATTCCCTGCTCTGCTCCCTGTTTTACATGACTGCCAGGATGGAAATTATATCTTGTACCAGGCAGCAGCTCCAGCAACTGCAAATCCTCAGTCATTACCATACGTGCAAAATCCCTTATTTTAGAATCTGCCGAACAGGCATTGAGTGTATAAGGCGCATGTGCCAGGAGCGGCGCAAAAGA
>OGFK01001062.1_pt1 | contig 19369 bp, 20 predicted proteins | sample 1570931 | NCBI WGS metagenome assembly OGFK01 (sample SAMEA2581935, study PRJEB24529) | metagenome | biome: Human gut stool | place: China | collected 2011
TCTCTTCCACGGTAGAGACTGACTTCTCGAGGGTGTCTATCTTATTAGATAGACCCTCAAGACGTTTGTCAGCTTCCTTTGAAGTTTTTGTACGTCTTGACGATAAGTAACTTGGAATGATAACGACTAAAACGGGAGTCAGCTTATCCACTAGTGCCAATAGGTCCAATTTTACCACCCCCTATTATGCTACTAGCTTACTGAACAGGTTGAGTTTCAAGCTCTCCCGCCGGTTTTGGCTCGTCCGCTTTTGGCTCTGTCCATTTCCAGATTCCAATTTTTCCGTTTTGGTGCAATGATTCAAGCTGGTCAAGCGTTTCTCCTTGGTAAGTAAACGGCTCGGTTACTTGGATCATGACGCGTTTCCCTTCTTGGAATTTTTCGATATGCTCTGGATTTTCGAGTGCGAAAATTTCTTGCGGTTGATAAGTCTTGCCGGTTTTTCCAAGCTCAACCAGTTCAAGCCCACGCTTAAATAGTGTTGGATCGAGTGGGTTATCTGTGTCAGTCACTCGTGCGAGTACTGCCCAATCAGCGACGGCCTTAACTTCTGCAATTTTAGTGTCTTTTTCAGCAAGTTTTTGTTCGTAGTTTTCGGCTTGATTGTGCAAGTCCTCTTGTAACTTCTTCACGCCATCTGCCGGATTGAATTCGGTCGCTACTTGTCCGAGCACTGCTTGAATCAATGATTCATCTGATTCGCTGGTACGATCACCAATCAAAACGCGCTCAAAGGCTGTGTAAGGGGCATTTGAACGGATTGAAACGAAGGTGCGTCCTTCTTCTTGCAAGTATTTGTTAATGATTTTAAATTCCATAAAGATTTATTCCTTTTCTAATTTCTGTGCTACTTCGTCAAAAAGATCTTTTAGATCTTTGTCACTATCCAAAACGTCGTTAAACTTAGCTAGTAGCTCGTTTACGCGCTTGTATTCCTCGTTTGCTTCCTCGTATAAGACCTTGTACTTTGAGGCTTCCACGATCGCGTTTGCGAGCGTCTGCGAGAGTTCGCTTACGATTTTATTTACTGTGTCCATTTATTGCCTTTCTAAATCTTATAATTGCCGATGTTGGTCCAACCGGCGTGTCTTGCGACGGCGACGACGAAATCCACTAAGGCGTTAAACGAAGTTGCCAAATTCCTATTTTTGAAAGTAATATCTTTTGTTATATTAATGCTATCAGTACGGACTGAATCAGTGGTTACTTGTTTCGCTCCGACAACTTCGGTACTTATGAACCCTTTTCGGTGGCCATTCATTGTTACGCCCTCTCGAACGTCCATACTGAACAAACCATAACTCTCGATAACTGTATCGCCTTGCCACGTCCCCTTGATCGCTTTAGTATTAAGAATCAAGCGTTCGTTAAGATCGACATTCAAGAAATCAGCAAGCATTGAGATTTTACTAGTGTAATATCTATTATTGATATCACCAATCTTGATATAGGTCTGTGGAGCTGTCGAGGTTTTGACTTCGGAGATACCGAGACTTACTTCGCCAGTCGTGAGTTGTTCAATAACTCCTCGACCATTCGCCCGTGTCCCCATTAAGATTGATGTAGCTGTGCCTGTGCGCGCCGTCCACAAATCACGGTTGTTTTGCTGGTTTTTTAATTTTGTAGCCGTCGCCGAATCGATATCGACACCAATCAGTAATCCGGATCCTTTCGTATTCGACGCACGATCTCCACTCCCGATCATTGAGACTGTCCCGTCGTTTTTGTTGTAAAACGTTAATAGAGTGTGATTGTCGAATCTAATCTCATTTTTAGGTGTGTCAATCATAAACGACTCGTCAATGCTTCCAAGTGTGACACCTCGAATATCAATACCACGAAGAGTCCCTGTATTAATCGCCCCAGCGTCAAAATTTACCGCCCTAAACGTTGAGAAATCAGCCTCGCCACCAGAAATCTTGTTAGCGGTTAAGGATTTGATAGCTGCTCCATCGATCACTGCTTCGTCGATCACGGTTTGACCTGTGATATGTGTCAACCGTCCGTCTATTCGGTTCGTACCATTTGCAAGCAAGTTGATTGAGTTGAGTACATCGCCGTTACTGTTGAGATTCTTCACGGCCCATGACCCCGCAAGCAGACTCATTTGCGTTCGTGTAGCTTCTGCCAGTTGTTTTGCCGTCTGTGATAAGCTAGTTGCTTGTCCGGCGGCCGTTTTCGCTTCGTCGGCTTTTCCAGATACTTCACCAATCTTTGTGGTCATTTGTGTTCCAAGCTCTCCGAGCGCTTCACTTGGATCGTCCGGGCTTGGTTGCCACAAGCGATCACTAGATCCCTCGTAAAAGTCAAGTTCTGTCATAAATAGACCAGACCAGCCGTTGGAATTACCATCATAAGAAAAGGCTAAATAGCCCTCGTCAAAATCCCCTGTATTAAAGCTGAATGATTTCTTAACTGCTCTATCTGAGTTGAACGCTGGCGAGCCGGATTTTTTAAAAATGACTTGATAATCATCAAGATCATCTGTAGAACCTTTTTTTCGTTTTCTAAAAGTGATACTAAAATACTTTGTGTTGGCGTCAAACGCTGTCAAATTAAGCATATAATTTGTATTTCGTTTGACAAGAAAACGTGGACTTTTGGCAACTGCCCCATTTGAAAGCAAGAACATTCGTTTTTGACCGTTGAGGTAGTATTGGTGAGCTGTGAAGCTCATTCGTCCATTTGCTTCTGTCCAATATTTCAATCCCTCGTCTGCTCGTGAGTTTCTGAGCATGTTTGGGCCACCGCTCGTCGAATACTTTCCAACTTCCGTCTGGAATATCTCGCTACTCATTACAAGCCGTGAGAGCTTGTCGGGTGCGTCAGTTTCAGATTTACCAAGGATACGCTCAAAAACCTTGTTAGATTCGGTTAGTTTGTTAAATTCGACGGTTTGAGTTGCGATCTGTTTAGACAGACCAATTAAATCTCGACCCATGCTGTTTTGCACACGGTCAATGCCTTCGAATTCGTCTTTGGTTGCGAATTGTTGAGTCACTTTGGACACAATCTTACTATAAATCGTGTCACCGTCAACGCTCTTGACACCCTCGGTTACCTTATTCTGTAAGTCCGGACTATTTAGGATCTGTTGTTTGATCTGGTCAGATAGCTTGCTAGTGTCTGGTAAGGTGCCGGCTTTTTTGAGGGCTTCTTCTGCCTTTGCGTTCGCTTGTGCGATTGCTTGGTTCGTTGAGGTTTGGGCGTCATTGACGATTTTTTCAATCTTTGACGTGTCAACTTTGAGGATTTTTGGGAGCCATTCCGACCCGCTCCAATAATAGAGCTCCGTTTCCTCTCCTACGGTCAAGTACAAGAGATCGCCTTCATGAAGCGTCCCTCGTGGTTCGTCCTTGGGCTTCGTAGTCCCGTAATAGTTGGTATTTTTACCATTCGCCGAGATAAGCGCCTGTGTGGCCACTTCGAGAGCCCCTTCGGCGTACTCTTTAGACTCTGACACGCTTCGCATGATCGAGCCTTCAGACGTGATCGCTTTCTGGACGGTCCCAATATCATTACAAGTAACCTTGTGAGATAATAGCCGGCCCGTCACGTCGTAAGAACTCTCGTAAGACACAATACGGATCTTTTCACGGAACCCGATTGTCTCATTAATAGCCATGATATAGTCACCAGCGCGTGGCCGTGTGTACTTATACCCGGCTTGTGTGAGATCTTCCATGTCGAGCTGGACTGAGATCGAGTATGATTCGTCAACTTCTTTTTTTAGCCGTTCTAAGAGTTTACCAGTCTCTTTATAGCGCTCGTCCGTTACGGGTTCGCCCTCGATTCGGCCATAGATCCGAGCAAGCGGGCTTTCATATTCCGAAGTATATCGGCCCATGTCGTGATCTTTTTCGTCCTTCCACGCCCCCAGACCCTTTTTATAGGTTATAAAGTTGCCGATATTCTTTTCGATTGTTAGTTCGTTCATATTGAAATTTTTCCGGACGACCGTCGAAAGGTCAGTCCCGACTTGCTTAACGATACGAACGACCTTGCCAGTTACCGAAAACTCGAGACCGGCTGCTTTAATGATCTCTTTGAACATTTTAAGTCGGCTTGTATTCCCGAAATTCTCTTTTCGAATTGCGCCAGCTTGCGCCTCGATAACATAACGATAGCCACTATCCTTGAAAATTGCTTCGATATAAACTTCAAAGCGATTTGAGCCGTTAAACTCTTTATAACAATTTGAGTGTTCGAAATCGTAAAAGAATTGGTGGACCGCGTCAAACGATAGCGAAATATTTTTCCCTTCGTCTTTCGGCTTTGCGTAAATGATCTTATAGAGTTCGCCGTCGAAGGCAAAGCTCCACCCACGGTCTAGCTGTGAAAGAACCTGTTTATTCGATACAATCGTTCCGGAGATCGACCGCTCGCCATTTACTGCGTTTTTTGTTTTTAGCTCAACTTGGGCTCCGTATCCTTTGCCCGTTTCGTCGTAAAAAGTAATCAAAAGTCCACCTCCCCTCTAACGATATAATTCTTTGAATCCGAGGATCTTGACAGTCCCCTTGAAATTTGTAAACCAATTGACCGACCGGTTAGGCTTTGGCCGAATGACGAAATACTCGTAATTCGTCCGGTTGTTAACGTTTAAGTCTTGCGTTGTCGGCCCTTGATAGATCGCCGTCTCGACACCTTTCAAGAGGAGCTTTTGGCCAGATCTCAAAGGCGTTTCCGTGTGCCTGTAAGTGAACCGACGGCCGTCAATCTCAAGAAAGAAATCAGTATTATCAGCGTTTGCGGTCAATTCCACCACAAACGGTACTTCTAGCTGACTAAGTGGTGCCGTGCCGTTGTATGGAAAGCTGTTTGCGCTAAGTGCGAGATCCCTTGGGACCGTCTCACCATACGGTAGCTCCGCTGTTACGAATGAAAACGAAACATTGTATTTGATCCCGGCTTCTGAATTGCCGATAAAGTCAAACTCGATTTGACCTTCGCCCACAACGTTATAACGATATTTCCAGTTAGCGTGGGGCAACTGAGCGATATTAAGATCGCCTGTCGTCTGTCCCGGAGTCTGGAAGTCGTAAATATTGTTTACGTTTTGGTATAGCTTGGTAATGTAAAAGCTATCGTCACTCAAGACCCAGCGAGAAATTTCGTCTTTTTTGTTCAAAAAGTCCTCCATTGAACCCGCTGAAAGTCTAGCCGTGACTGAGATTTTCTTTTCGGTATAAGTCAAGCCGTCGAAAATATAACCATTGCGCCCCTTAACAGTACGCCTTGATAGTTCCACGGCCGGGGACGAATCGTCGACCGTGATATTGTAAAGACCAAGGCCAGAAAGTTTCTGACTTTGGCCGTCTTTTTCAATTAATAAGTCCATCGTTCCCCCTTACGCGAAATAAGCGTCCAGCGCTTTCTCTCTCGCGTCTTTTTCTTTGATCGTGGTATAGATCTTATCTCCCACAATCTCGTTATGTACTTCAAATTTTTGGTTCGAAAGTTGCGAATTTTTGACCTCATCGCTCAAGTCCTCAAGAGATGAACGAACGCCCGAACTTGTCACGCTCGCGCTTGTGGTCAATACGCTATTGGTCTGATAGTCTTGATCCGTGATCGCTTGGGCATACTGGCGGGCCATGCCGTTTATATCCGACACCCAATCTTTCATACCAATATAAAAACCTTCACCAGTGAAGCCCCCGATTTTCTTCGTAACCCGGGACGGCGAGTGAATATCAAGAGCCGAACTCATAACCGCTGCAATATTTGAAGCGATACTAGAAGCGAGAGCATAAAGCGAACCAGCCATCGAAGCAAGCCCGTTATATAGACCCATACCCGCGTTAAATCCGACCATCTGAAGCAAAGCCGGGAGATAACTAAACGAAGCTGAAATCTGTTCACAAGACGAACTAGCAAGCGAAACGGCTTGTGTCATGCTTGATTGCATGGTACTTATAAATGCCTGCATACCGCTTTTCGCGCTATTTGTTACGCTTTGGAAAGTCGATCTAAACGAGCTTTCCAACTGCTTACCGGCTGAAGAACTCACTTGCGAGATCTTATTGAGGCCAGCTTGTACTGCTTGGGCTGTCGCGTTCATCGCGCTTGTGACAGTCTTTTGCATATTTTGGTAATTAGTCGTGATAGCTTGCGACATTTTAGAGCTTGATTGTTCGGCCTGTTGGGCCATCTTACCAAAATCTGTCTGAGCACTGATTGCCATCGCATTTGTAGCGCTCGTCGCTCCCGTTTGCATTTGTTGGAAGTTGCTTACAACGTTCGCGCTTGCTTGTTGCGCGTTTGTGGTTGCAGCCGTATTGACTCCCGTCGTGCTCGCGTTCGCATTATTCATCAACTGGTTCAACTCGTTACTTGCGTTCGCGTTTAACTGGCCGATGTTGGTTGTTACGCCTGTATTCATCTGGCCGGTTTGCGTAAGCGCGTTTAAGTTCATCTGGTTAAATGACGCGTCCGCATTTGCCGCAAGCTGTTGCATGTTCATAGTCCCGTTAGTATTCAACGTGTTGAAGTTAGTCGAGGCTGTTTGTTGCAACTGAGTTGTGCTGTCCATCGCGTTAGTGGACATTTGAGACATATTCGTTGTAACGCCGGTACTCATGTTAGACGTTGACGTAACCGCGTTCATGCTCATTTGACTGTACGCGCCTGTTACATTCGCACTTGCTGTTGTCGCGTCGGTACTTAACTGTGTCGTCGTTTCCGAACTCTTGCTCTTGATATGCTCAGCTGTGCCGTCAATAGACGCCTTGGTTTTTTCTCCACCTTCGTCTGACTTGCCAGTGATCCAGTCCCAGATTCCGCCAAAAAAGTTACCGATAGCGTCTGCGACGCCTTTCAGCGCGTTCGGAATGAAGTTAAGAAGAGCTTCGCCGAAGCCCTTAATGATCTCCCAAGCAGCCGAAATGATATTAGGTAAGCCCTTGACGATAGCCATTGCAAGCTGGACAACTAATTGAATCCCAGCCATGATAAGCTGTGGCAAGGCTTGAGCGAATCCACGGATCATCTGACCGATAATCTGTACCGCGCTTTGTGCGATCTGTGGCAATGAACTAATGATACCTTGGACGAGGGTTACAATTAATTGAATACCACCTTGTAAGATCGTTGGTAAGTTCGACAAGATCGTTTGCATAAACCCGACAATGACTTGCGTCGCGATCTCGATAATTGTCGGTAATGCTTGGACAATACCGTTTACGATATTCATCAAGATTTGAATACCTTGTTCGAGGATCTGCGGGAATTGCGCTTGCATATTAGTAATAAAGTTAGTTACAATCTGTTGCGCTGTTGTAAGGATCTGTGGCAAGTTTTGCAAGATCCCTTGCGTAATACTAAGTAACAACTGCATACCAATAGCGAGCAACTGTGGCAATGCTGAAAGCAAGCTATTGACCAAAGTCCCGATAATCGTTACCGCGGACGAGATCAACGATCCTGCATTTTGGCCCACACCTTGAACGAGGCTACCGATTAATTGAACACCAGCGTCAACGATCACTGGGAACATTGTCGCGAATCCTTGCGCGAGTTTGGCCACTAGATCAGCACCCGAAGCGATCAAGCTCGGTAATTGACTAGTGATCCCGTTTACAAGGTTTTGAATAATCATCGGCCCTTTAGTGGTCACCAAGGTAATCAACTGATCAATCTGTGTTCCGAATTGTTGGTTAATCAGACCAAGCCCAGCGAGGACAAGCCCCAAAATAGCAGCCGGACCGATTGACGCGAGGGCGATTCCCATCACGGACGCGATCCCGCTTGTCATCATGCTAAGGACAGATAAACCTTGCGAAGCAGCTCCACCAAGTGCGCCCGGAATACCTGCGACCTTACCAGCAAAGCTAGAAATGAAGCCTCCGGCCGTGCTAAATGCACTGGACGCGACCGATCCGAGCCCCATCGTCTTACTTGCGACCGTGCCCATGATACCAGTAAGCGAAGTTAGTCCACGCACTGCCGGACCAAACGCAAACGCGCCCACAAGGCCCGTCACGGCTGGTTTAAGAGCTTGCATGGTCCCTTTAAACTTGTTCGATTGCTCGTCGGTCATTTTAGTGCCGTTTAAGAACTGATTCAGCGCCGGATTCAATGAATTTAACCCGTCCAAAAACTTTTGTAGCCCTTGCGAGTTGGAAAGTTTATCAACCAGCTTATCAATCCATTGTACGAGTGTCGTAAGGACCGGTAAAACTGCCGTCCCGATTTTAATCTGAAGTGTTTCCCATGATCCACTCAAGGCCTCAACGGCCCCTTTTAAGTTGTTGAGCTTTTCAGCCGCAACTTGAGCAGCCGTCACCTTGTCAATAGCCTCTTGCATTTTGTTAGCGCCATCTGCTCCCTCGTTCATCGCGATAGTAGCAGCACGCACTGCGTCGGTACCGAACATGGTTTTCAAGGCCATTTGTTTTTCAGCGTCGGTAAGTCCGCCTAAATGATCTTTCAAGACTTGCGAGATCTCAGCAAACGACTTGATCTTACCTTCAGCCGTGAAGAACTGGTTCGAGCCATCGGCTGTAATGATACCGAGTTCTTTCATCATGTTCGTTTGTGCTTTCGTCTGCGGTTGCAGATTCATAAGCATAGTTTTAAGTGATGTACCGGCGTCGGAACCCTTGAGTCCATTTTGTGCAAAGACTGCGAGGGCGTTTGTGGTATCTCGGAACGATAAACCAAGTCCAGACGCTACCGGAGCGACCATTGAAAGGCCATATTTCAACTCGTGAACGTCTGTCGCTGACGCGTTAGCAGCTCCCGCGAGTTGGTTTGCTGCTTGTGTGGCCGTCATTCCATCACGACGGAAGGCGTTTAAGGCCGTTGACGTGATCTCAGCCGCTTCTTTCAAGTCCAATTCCCCAGCCGTGGCCAAGTTAAGAGACGCGGTAAGCCCACCGTTTAGGATATCTTTCGTCGATACCCCGGCTTTTGCAAGTTCGCCGATCGCGTCCGCTGCGTCCGCTGCGCTGAAGGCTGTATCTGCTCCGGCTTTAATAGCGGCGTCGTTGAATTTCTTCATCGTCTCCGCGCTCTCACCAGTCACGGCCTTGATATTGCTCATCTTGGCTTCAAACTCAGCAGCCTTTGAAACAGTGCTCTTGATTGCTTGTTTACCAAGATCAAAGAGTTTATAAGCAGCAGCCACACCTAAAACCTGCTTCACTAGGTTAGTTGACGCGCTCGCTGCTTGGTTGGTATGGTTTACAATCCCAGTCAAGGCTCCTACTGCCTTTTGACCTGTCGTCTGAAACGCGTTCCCGAGTCGTCCGCTTACGTTGCTCGCGAGATTGTTGACGGAAGAAAGGATCTTACCACCGAAAGAGTTTTGAACTCGATCCGCGAAGCTGTTCGCCTTGCTGGTCAAGTTTGAAAACATACTGGACCATGAAGAGTTGATCGGGTTCAATACCTTTTGACCAAGCGCGCTCGTAATGTTTCCAGCCGTTGACTGAATCCGAGCTTCGAGCCGTGCCATAGAGTCCCCAATCGCACCAAAGGCCGTCTTATACGATCCGGACATATTGTTTGCCGAATTAGTAAAAACCGATCCTATACTATGGACTTTGGAGCTGATCCGGCTTGCCATAGAGTCGACGCTGTTTGCCATCTCCGCAAACGCGCTCTTTGGCGATTTGATCGCGTTTGAAATATCAAAATCAAACGCTTTTTTGATTTTGGAATTAATGCCGGCCCCAAGTGTGGCAACGTCATTTTTCATCGTTCCTAAAACTGACTTGATATCAGCCGAAACGCGAGTAAATGCCTTCCGTATGGGGTCAGGTAATTTTGCGCCGATGTTAGAAGAGATACGCTGTAGCTCTCCGAGGGCGATCTTGAATCCGCCAGTCAATCCTTGGCCAATCTTGGATCCGATATTTTGGTTACTGTTTGCGAGCCGGTTCATCAACTCACCGACTTCACGAATCATCTGATTTGCGCTCTTTGACGCTTCTTGTGCCGCGTTTTGAAATGCTTTACGCGTCGAATTCACGACGTCGCTCATTGCTTTTTCATACCCGGTTAAATCCGCGCCGATAATCGCTTCTATTGATCCGTCAAACGCCATCGCCCCACCTCCTATCTATCTATTTCTGAAATGTTCATTAAGACGCTCGATCTTTTCGAGCATACCTTGAGAGTTTTCGCGCTCTTCGCGTTGTCTAAATAGACGACGCACTTTCTCGCGATCCTTTTTCTTGCTCAGCTTGCCGAAATCTGCTTTTTTAGCGTTTAGCGTATAGCGTAAGTTAAAAGCAAGCTCAACGAGGTTTTCCCGTTCTTCGATCGCTCGATAATAAAGGCCCTCGCGAATCGCGTCAAGCTCGTTCTTTGTACACGAAAAAATAATATTCGGGTCAGTTAGACCCAAACGCGCACACTCTATTAAGAGATTGCGTTTTTCAAGCGCCCAATTTGCGCCTCTGTCTGCTCGATCTGAAGTTCCGCTTGTGCTTTGTCCTCCGCTGTTTCTGCTTTGGCTTTGAGGTACTTCAATCCCAGCTCGAGATTTTCTAAGTATTTCGAAACTTTCTCTTTGAAAAAACCAGAATCAACCATCTCTTCTTCTAATGCTTCAAAAAGTGGCTCTGTGCTTTCTGCTCCGAGATCTTCCATTTTGTCCGCGATTGCCTTGATAGCTTCTTCATCGCTTACGGCTTTCGCTTTTTTAGAAGCGCATAGCTTGATAAGATCCACTAGAGCCGAATCGTTGCGATCCACAACGCGAAGGAATAGAGCACCAACCCCGTCTTCGTTGCGCGTGCCGTCTGGGCCTTGAGATCCCAAATCGCGATTGACTTTGTACATTGTCATGTAATCAAACTTGATCTCGATCACTTTGTTTCCGACTGTAAATTCCATTTGTAAACTCCTTTTTTTGTCAAAAAAATAAAAGCAAAAGGGCTTCCGAGGCCCCTTTGCTTGAAAAAATTAGCGTGTAATATTATTGTAGTCGCCTGTTGTTTCGCCCGGATTTTGGTACTCGTAAACGTCGTTTAACATTGCAATTTCTTCTGTTGAAAGTGGGAACTTACCATCACGCAAACGACCAACGATACCGACTGTATAGTTCAATTCGACGAATCCATCGATCGCGTCGTCAAATTCTACGTCGTCTGTGATCTTACCATATCCAAACTGTGCTGGATAAGTGTCCTTACCAGTAGAAGAATCTTTGACGCTATCGTCAACGATAACACGCCAGATCTTCAAAGATTCACCGGTTTTTTGTGCGTCTAAAACGACTTGAACAGATGGATCTTTAGGCGCGAAATATTGAGACAACTCGATAGAGTGTTCATCGGTTGCTTTTTCGAGTAAGCGCCCTTGTTGCGTTTGTTCGTCAATGTACTCGCCACCCATTGTAGTCGATCCATCTTTACGATAAGCTGGAAGCATTGCTCCCGTGCCCTTTTCCGCGTGGATCGATTGAATAAAGTAAAATACTTTTTTACCTACGACCGGTTTTGCGATCGTAATTTTAATTTTTGCTTTGTCTTCTGCTTCACCCATTTAAAAAATGCTCCTTTTTAAATAATAATTTCTGTTAAATTAATAACGATATGATAGACCTCTCGGCCTATTGTTTCATCTTTCAAGACGCTTGTCGCCATTTGGCTATTATGCCCGATCCTCCTGATCGCCTCTGAACGCACTCTCTCGACGCCTCCACGACTTTCATCACCCGGGAGGAATATATCTACCTGTACGCTCATATCCTCGATCACAAGGCCCGTCTGGACCGTTTTCGATGTGTCCGAGCTGGTTTGCCCGATAACCATAAATGGCTCGAGGACGTTTGGATCCGGAAGATTAAAATAAATCGGAATATCCAACGGTTTCAATTTCTCACGTAATTTCGCGAGTGCCTTGATCGAAGGTGCTTCAAATTCCATGGATCACCTCCTAAACATTTTGCGAAGGTTTCGAAAAAGAACTTCGCTTTCTTCTTTTACGGCCGGCCCTAGAAATGGTTGGGCCTTCATTTTACGCGTTCCAAGCTCAACATAGACCGAATAGCCGGCGGGAGATATCACCTTATATCGCAACATACCCACCCTAACGACAAAGATTCCGTTTCTCATAAATCCGGTATCGACTGCCGCTTTCATTTTGGCTTTCCTTTCCACACGCAAGGCCGATCTGCGAAGTTCTTCGCCTACCGCTTGCCTTGCTTGTCTAGGCTTGCCCTGTACGCGTCGAATGAACTTATCGAGGCCCTTGATCTTATAAGTAAAGCTCATAAGTAAATCACCGTGCTATTATGATGATATCGTTTGCCCTTGATTTTCATTTTCCGGCCCTTATAAATGACTTCGGAAAAATCCTTGTGGATCCCTTGTAAATGCAACTTGAACGTGTCGAAGTTGTACTTACCAAAAAGACCCATCATTTCAGCGTTTGACACGGCATTTTTCATACAAGGGACGGGGAAGCTCTTCTTCTTCTCCACCTTGTCCAATAGCTCATCCGTTGGGCGTTTCTCAAAAATCAAGGTTACGCGGTCATTATAGATCATACACGCACCCCCCTTAAATAAATCTAGCGATTCCACGGGCGCGGTATTTCACCGCAAGGCCTTCCAGAATGGCCTTGTTATCATCTGTTAGGTAGCCGTCCTCCCATGTAAAACTCCGGCCTTCTTCGCTGTCAGCGGTTGCGCCCTCTGAATTCAGACGGTTAAAACGACTAACAGCTACGTCTCGGAGAATGTACGCTACTGATTCGGGCAATTCCTCGAGTGGGAGATCAGAAAAGCGATTGACGTAAGCGATCATACGCTCGAAGCTATCCCGTACGATAAGGGTCAATAAATCGTCTTGTTCCTGATCGCTCTTTGGAATTCCTTTCAGTAAGCGAATTTCTTCCGTGGTTTTTTCTAGCTCGATAGCTGTCATCGTTCACCTCCTAAAACTAGGCTGCTACCGCCGAAGTTGCTGGTTCGATTGCAGCTTCTACCACACCGTCCGGAATTTCAGCAAAAAGAACGTGTGCGCCAAAGAATACAGATTCGAAAGTCAAGTTATTCAATACACGATCGCGACCTACTGCGATAATTCCTGTTTCGTCTGTAAAGTCCGCAAACAATCCGCCAAGATCACCAGTCGCAACGTTTAAGTAAGCGAATACCAAGTTTTCGACCGCTGTTGTATAGATTTTCCCTTGTGGGCAAGATGGCATAACGATTACGTTTTGCATACCAAGGAAGTTTTTCAAAAGTGTAAATCCGAAAACATTTGTCGCGTCTGACGCTACCGGAGTTGTTCCAAGATAATCAGCGACATCAAGCGGATTTACGAATGAAACAAGCGGAGACCCTTCGAATTCGTTGAATGTTGAAAGTTTACCCCAGCTATTAGCGAACGCTTGCTGTAAGCCTTTTCCTTTTACTTTTGTTTTAGTTTTCTTGAGATAAGCAAGGAAATCTTCTTTGATTCCGTTTTGAATTTCACGCATTAGACGAGTGTCGGCTTCCGAGATAGCGCGTGACGCACCATGACGTGCGATAGCTTCTGCGGATACTGAACGGCGTTTTTTGAACCATGTAACAGTGTATTCTTGATCCTTCGCGCGTGTCATTTTAGAAAGCGGAATTGTTTCACCTTCTGCGACTGCCGTAGTGTCAACGTCTGCGGTCCATTTGTAAGTTTGGATTTTAAGGTCGTTTGTCAACTCTTGACGACGAGTTACGCCCAAAAGACGAAGCAAGTCGTTGATATTTTTCGAAAACTTATTGACGAAATCGATAGATTTAATATCGCCTAGATCGTTCATAGTTGTTAGTTTATTTTCTGTTGCCATATTCTAGCCTTTCTAATTTTTAAATAGTCCAATATTTTCGGCAATTGCACGTTGACGCTCTTCATCGTCCGCAATTGCCATGATCTCTGCTTTTGTCATAGATACCGGTCCCGTACCCTTGCGTGGTGCTTTCTGTGCTAGACGTTCATCGACGCGGGCTTCTACTGCTTTATCAAAGATAGATCTCAAAGTCCCGATCTTTTCTTTTGTAGCCTCCGCCGTGCTGTCGATCACGAATTCCAAAAAGTCCCCCGGAAGCCCTTCCTCACTCAATAGCGCTTGAGTTGCTACTCGCATTTCTTTTTCTGCGAGAGCTTTCTCACGTTCTTCGATCGCTTGGATTCGTTTCGCTTCCTCTTCGCGAGCGCGTTCATCTTTGGTTAGCTTCGCGAGGCGTTCGCCTTCGCTCTTTGCTAGTTCAATCGCTTCGGCCTGTTCAGCCTCCCAGCTTGCTCGTGCCTTGGCGATCTCCGCTGCGACTGCTTTTCCAAATTCGGCGCGTGTGAAGGTACGCTCGGACTTTTCTTGCTTGGTCTCAACTTGTTCTTCTTGAGTGACGTCTTGCTCAAGTGTTTTAGTCTCAACTGCTTGTGCATTTTCTGACATTATTTTCCTCCGATGGTTACGCCATCACTCGATAATCTCGTTTTACGTCCGGCGACGAAACAATGCAGCTTTTTACGTCCTCCGCATAGTCTGGACAAAAAGAAAAGACTGTATAAGATAAAGTCTTACAGTTTAACTTCTTCAATTCGCGCGCGTTGCTCTAAAACCGAAAGATATTCCCACATAACCGAGCGCTGACGCTTTAATAAATCGATCGGACATTTTGGTTCAAATTCAAGTCGTCCTCTTTCGTATTTTTGGATCATTTCGTCTAATTTCGCGAAACGCCCTTTCAGTTCGTGATATTCTTTCACAAAACGTTTTTGCCATTCGTTCATTATTTTTTTCCTCCGTTGAGTTGTTTTAGCGGTCTATTCCCGCTTGTCAAGATCTCTGGATCACCTCCGATCTATTTCTTGCGATCCTTCATAACCGAAGCGATACCATCGGCCAAACCGACAATAAAGAACCACGCCACAAACAACAATACCACAAGGGAGATCACCCCTGCGACAAATGAAACAAGTTCCCAAATGTTCATTTATTCATTCCCTTTCTCTTCTATTTCTTCCGCGTCCGGCATGATCGTCGACCGACAATTATAATGGAACGGGGGCATATTCACCCCGACTTGCGCGTCCTCGAGCTTATAGAGTTTATCCTCTTGCGCGATTCTCCGGCATATTTGAGTGGTCCGATCATCTAGCACGACCAGAATCCGATAATATTTCAAACCCTCTCGCTTGTATCGCTTGAGAGTTGCACGATTAACAATGGCCGTTGCGTCCGTCCGAATCAATGTTTCAGCTCGCGAACGGGCCACATTAAACTCTTTTCGAATCTCTCGGGCCATCTCTTGCGGGCCGTCCCCACGAATGAAGCCTTGACGGAATACCTTTTTCAAGCTGTCCGCGAGCGCGTCCGTATTGCCCCAAAGCTGGGCCGAATAGTTCCGACCATTAAAGGGCGTTTTAATAACCTCTTCAAACGCGGGCCGGTTGATCGCACCCGCACGGCCTCCGACTGATTTTCGGTAAGCATATTCGGCCACATCATAGAGATATTTTTCGAAGCTCTTATGCAAAGCCCCAGCAAGCACCCCGGCCCGATAAACGGCCTCCGCGTTCAGCATTTGAAGACGTACAGCCCGAGCCGACGCGTACTGTTCATTTAATCGACGTAAAAGCTCTGGATCTTTTTCCGCTTGCTCTCGATACATTCGAGCATTTTCAGCATAATCGCTTAAATCCTCACCCCGGAGGCGTTTCATCGCGTCTTGGTAAGTGATATCATGATCTTCCGCGAAGCGCGTATAAAAGTCGAATACTGACTTTTGAAGGCCTACGGCTTGGTCTCGATAGATTTTTTCTATTTCTGCGAAGAAATTGATATCTTTCCGATCGACATATTCGAAAACTTCACGCGCTCGACCTGTCCAGTATCGATCATGATCCTCGAGGGTTTTCAGATTCTTCAATAACTTGTTCGCCATCTGTCACCTCTTTTTCTTTTTCCATTCGTGGGAGCATTTCAAGCGCTTTTTCTTGCTCTTCTTTAATACGTTTCATTTCAGCTTCCGCGTTGACGCCTGTCACTTGCTCAAGAATTTCGACGATCGTTTGTTCACTTACCACGCCATATAAGCTCTTGACGATTGCCACTAATTCCGTGTCATTCTGTGGTAAGTTTGGAGTGAATACAACATCGGTCTCGTTGATAAGGCTGTAACTTTCGGAATCGTTGCCCTTGATTTTCCAAATGTTGACGGCTAAACGCAAACGACGCATAAGGCCTTTTTTGAATAAAAGTTCCTGCTTACCGCGGTAATTGTCTGCTGCCATCATTTTATACTTCATGGCCTCGCCCGACTGTGTACCGGCAAAATTGTTGTCGGTTGTGTCGGGCGTAAATGTAAATCGTAAGATATCATTTACCAGTCTCTCTTTGTACGCTTCCGCGCCGGTTGTATCATACGTTTTAACGAGATAGTTGGCCGATGGTGCCGATCCTCCCGGAATCGGGTTATCATCAAGGATCAAAATTTTCGCCTTTTTGAAGGCTTGAGAGACCGCAAGGCGACCGTTTGGATTGATACGGCCATCTTCCGTAAAATCTTTATCTTCTACGCCCGTGAACGGGTTCCCAGAGATCACCAAAAGAGCCTCGTTGCTGTCTTGTTGGAAGTTCGCAAGCTCTGACTGTGACAAGTCATAAGCGTCGATAGAATCGAGCACGGCTTCAAAAGCCCCTGTCCGGTCCGCGTTATTGCTAAACTCATTCACCGGAACGCCATCGAAGAAATGTTCGCTTACTTCTTTTAGCTTGAGAGTGTCCGTATCTTGATTATCGTCGACATACTCATAAATCGCGTTACTAGTATAGACCTTAACGAAATCGCGCTTGTGCCCATTGCCATAACTAATCGAGTAGTAGTTTACGGCCATCAAAGATCGCTGTTCGAAGCTATCATCATAAATGACGAATGTTTGTTCCGGATCCATACGATAGAGCTTCACCCAAACCGAGCCGTCCTCGTCTTGAAACGTGTTCAAAAGTTCATAGGCTCGACCATAAATCGCTAGATCTGTTTTAATAGCGACGTTGTGATCTTGCTCGTTGTTTTGCTTGCTAAAGTTATCAATTAAATTTTGAATTTCAGCATTTTCGTTTTTGTACTCGACCGGATTCCCCAACATATATCCTTGTTCAAAAACTGTGATATATTTCGCCCAATCACTAGCGATCCGATTGTCTGCGCTGTATGGATCGCTTTTCTCTTCGCGATATTTGATATTGTTATCAGCTAGATAATAGCGTTTCAGTTCTTTCAAGCGGTCCAATTGTTCCGCCCTGTGTGTTCCAACGAAATTTTTCAGCCGTTCAATCCATTTCTGACTATCGAATTCGATCGCTTCGAAATCTTCAATAATCATAACGAATTGGCGGTTCGCGTTTTCATCGAAACGCCGTCCTTTTAAAAAGTTCAATTTCTCTTATTCCTTCCTAGAAATAGTATTGCGCGCTTGTCATACGCTCTTTTACTGTGCTACTTGAATCGTAAACCTGTTGCGAGTAAATTGCATAGCGTACCGCGTCTAAAACGTCGTCATGTTCTTTTACCGGCTCGCCCGATCGTTCATTCCAGACGTACTGATATATTTCATCTTTGAACTTCGATACCTTGTCAGAAACGACGAAGAAACGTTTTCCTTTCATCAACTTCGCAACTTCCTCGATCCCCGACAATACAGATTTATAAGCATTGAAACATTTGAGACGCTCGCGATTGAACCGCCCAACGTGTTCGGGCCGGGCCGAATCTGCCCAAAACATAATATCGCCATATCTGGCCTTTATATCTTTCGCGATATCAACCCAAAAGTCAATTTCTTTGTACTGGTGCGCGTGTTCTTCGAGTATGTACACGTCTCCGGCCTCAGTTTGTCCAACGACAACAATCGCGCCCCAATGCTCATACCCCCAGTCGACCCCCGCATATACTTTCGCAAACTGCTCTGGCGCTTGTGTGACGTACATATCCTCGCTAAAATCACGATAAACAGCACCTTCACCAATAACCCATCGCCCATATATCCCACGTTCGGTAAACATACCGGAAGGCGTTGTTGCTATCAAGTTATCGACATATCGCTGATTTAAAAATGTGTTATCAAAAATCGAGAAATGATTTGCTATGATCTTCTCGCCATCTGCTTTATCGATGTAATCAACTTTTAACCAGTGTTTTGGGTGATCCGTGTTAGTGTCACATATAATACGCGCGCCATACCCGGAGCAACGTTTGATAATTTCATCGAATACCTCTTTATTCGCAAGCGTAGCCTCGTTCACATAGGCCCCGAATGAAGTCATACCACGAATCGCTTTCAGACCCGCTATCGAGCCTGTAAACGTCGTAACGACATATACCCCGAAAAGAGAAAAATTTCCGTGCCTGTCAAACTTGAATTCGTGGCCGTAAGCGTCCGTGATCTCGCGCAAGATATTTGTTTGAAGTGTCCCAGACGATACCGCGCCCAGAATATACATCGGAGTTTGAACCCCGACTTTTGCAGCATTTTTCTTAACACGTTTCAGCTCCATCAAAAAAAGATCATTGTCTAGCTTGGTTTTCCCGGCCCGTACTGCGCCGTGGTTTATCATCATGTACCAATCGCGAGAGATAGAGCGACGCAAGATCCCGATCTGCTTATCTGTGTACAGTCGATCAAGTGCCATCTTGTATCACTCCTTCCAGCTTCTCGAAATAATCGGCCATGATATCCTCGGACGCCACGCCTCCCTCGAGAGCCTGCTCTCGCTTCTTGTTCTCGAGTTGCATAGCCTTGATCCGCTCTTTCTGCTCTTTCTTGTCAAGGTTATCTTTCGTGCCTTCGTTACCGTTCATCTTGGCTAGAAGCTCGATCGCTCGCATATCGCCTTTAAGAGCCTTTTGCAAAAGCACCGTCGCAATTGCTGTTTGATTCGTCGCGCTCAAGCCCTTCTCTTCAAGCATTTCTTTTAGTTGTGGACTGAAAACGTCCATTTCCAAAATTTGATTGACTTTCTTTTTTAGGTCCGCTTTTTCCCTTCGAGCCTTACCGGAGGCGATACCGCCTTTTCTCTGAATTTTCCTCTGCTCTTCCTCTGTTCGCTCGTTAAACGGAATTAAGTTTTCATGCGACATCGCCCCCTCCTTTCGTTAAGTTTTTTTATATTTTTCCGGGACAATACACGGGACGCAATTGTTCCAATGCACCGAATGGTGTAGTCTCATGTGTTTGTTACCCATGAAACGAATATCAACCCCGCTCGGGTGATACATAACCGTATAGAATGATTTGACGTAAGTCCCTAATTCTAGGTACATTTCCGTAAGCCCACCGCTATTCGATTGTGTTTCGATCTGGTGTAACGATAGATTTGCCACGGTAAAAACAACTGTCCTCGATTCCCATTGACAATATACGCGGTCGTA
>OGFK01001064.1_pt1 | contig 19354 bp, 17 predicted proteins | sample 1570931 | NCBI WGS metagenome assembly OGFK01 (sample SAMEA2581935, study PRJEB24529) | metagenome | biome: Human gut stool | place: China | collected 2011
TTTTTATTTTTTTAGGTTTTGTAACTCTATTACTTCAAAATTATTTAGAACAAATTGATTTTTATAATAGAGAAGATATATTAAAATATTTAAGATATTTTTGGATATTTAATCAATTTAAGTTTATTAATTATCTAGGGTATTTTATGTTAGGATATTCATTGAAAGATAAAAAGATAAATTTTAAGGTAGGAATAATAGGAGCTCTTATTAGTTTATTGGTAATGTTTTTTGTTGTTGAAGTTACAAAAAATCAATTTTACTATTCCAATAATTTTTTATTTGTAATATCTGCATCAGTATTACTATATTTATCATTTTTAAATTTAAAGATAGACAAAAATATTTCTTTAATTACCAAAAAAACTTTTAGTATATATTTATTACATGCAGGTATATTAAATATAATACAATTGTTTTTTAAATATATACTAAAATATGAAATAAATCCATTATATGGAATCCCTGTATTAGTTGTAGTTGTTTTTATAATTTCATATGCTATAGCAAGTATAATAGAAAAATTTAAGCTAAAATACCTAGGAGCAACTTATGTTTAAAATTAACCAAAACATATATAACAAGATAGGAGAGTTAGGTGTATATATTTACACCCTCTCTCTTTTTATATCCAAGTCTGGAGTAAATATAGGTTTAGGATTTTTAGCACTAGCCTTTTTACTCTACCTTTGGGATAAAAGAAAAATAAATTTAACAATAGAGGGAAAATATATATTGGTTATCCTTATTTTACTGCCAATATTTAGTCTTTTCTCAGCAGGGGGCACTTATTCTTTTCAAAGAGCCTTAGAAAAATTATACAGATATATTGGACTTTTTTTTATACCTTATTTTCTTTATAAGGATAGAGTTGTAAAAATAGTTCTATCACTTTTTTCCCTTAGTATAATAATATCTTTTATTAATGGTATTTTATACTACAAAAAACTTAAATGGAATTTTAATGTAAGATTTCTTAGTTTTTCAAGTAATACTTTAGATGAAGCACATATATTAGCTATGGGGAGTATGTTAATTTTAGTAGCTGTTGTCTACTATATCAAAGAGAGAAAATATATATTTACTTTACTATTTACATTTACCCTTATCTTAGCAGTAGCAGCCTTAGTGATGACACAGGGAAGAGGAGCATGGCTAGGTTTTGGAGCTGGATTATTTGTAATTTCTTTCTTTCTCTTTAAAAGTAAAAAAATCTTTATAGCTATAACTATTCTTACTCTGCTTTTAGGTTATGGGGGTATCAATAGTAAAGCTTTAGAGAATAATAGATATATTAAGAGATTTGAAAGTATAAAGAGCAGTAGTGATAGTTCTAATAATGCTAGAATACTTCTATGGAAAAGTGGAATAGAGATGTACAAAGCTAACCCAATATTTGGAGTGGGAAGAGATAATGCTGGAGATTACTCTTTAGAGTATATGAAAAATCATTTTAAAGAGCAGAAACCTAACTATTTTTCTAAAAAAATGATGGAGTTAGCTGGTGCTGGGAATATACATAGCCTATATATCACATCTTTAGCTGAGGAAGGAATACTGTCTATCCCTTTTATAGGGATGTTCCTATTTATTCTATACAGACAGGGAAGATATTGTATCTCTAGGGAGAGAGATTTTAATTTCTATCTTGTAGTAGGTACAATGGGTATGCTTGTAGCCTTTTTAGTAGGTGGACTTACAGAGAATGTATGGAGAGAGATATGGAAATCTAATATGTTTGTCTTTATAGTTGGATTATATCTATCAAGAGTAAAACAAGAATGACTTTTGTTTAAAGAGGTCATTCTTATTTTTTAATTATATTTCAAAAAAGTTGGTAAAACTATAGCAAACGTATGTCAATGCTACTGGAATAAAAAAATTCTTTTTGTTAAAATTTTATTAAAAGATTGAACAGCTATGAACAGATAGGAACCTGTTCTCTAGCTAAAAGGGTGTGTTTTATGCTAAAATTTTAATGTAGGTGGTAGTGAGTGGAAGTGAGTTTTACTCAGTAGAAACTCATACAAAAATATGTTAGATTATAACAAAAAGAAGATGAGGAGGTAGCAAAATGGAGAGACCAGAATACTATGGAATTTTACCATCAAAGGTGAAATATGATGAGAGGCTAAAACCAATGGAGAAGATAATGTTTTCAGAGTTGACAGCTCTGGTACATAAAAAGGGGTATTGCTATGCTAGTAATATGTATTTTGCAGCTCTGTATGGGGTACATAAAAGTACTGTAAGTGCATGGATAAGTAACTTGGCAAAGTGTGGACACATAACTACCAAGTGTATAATGAAAGATAAGAGAGTAGAGGAGAGAAGAATATATATTGCAGATGAAAGTGATATAAGTTATTTTCCTAAGTTGGACAAGGAAAAGAGTAACACAGTAGATGATAAAATTTTAGATGAAATTCTTGAAGAGAAGGTAGAGAGAAGAGAAAAAACTCCAGAGGAATTAGAAGATGTAAGAAAAAAACTTTTAAGGGATCTATTTGGATGTGAGGGAGAATAAAAAAATTACTAGGGTATCCATAAAAGAGTGGGGAGGGTATACATAAAAAAATCCCAAACCTATTCGTAAAAAGTAGAAGTATAATAGTACAAGAAGAATAAGACAAGAGTAATAGTATAAAAAGAATAATATATAATTATATAAGTTTTAAAGAGTTTAAAAATAAACGTAAATATTTTTGTTGAAAAAACAATGAAAAATTTTACATGTACCAAATAAATTCTTTGCAATTTAATAATTTTGTAGTATAATGTAGAATGAAAAATTAGAATTGGGAGGATTGTATCTACAGATGTCTAGAAAGAAAAAGTATGAAGATTATGATGAAGAATTTGAAAACGATGAAGATGAGATAGATCTAGCTGACCTTATCTTTACATTAATAAGAAGATGGAAGCTGATAGTTCTTACAGCTATACCAGTGGTAATATTAGGGGTAATATTTGCAATTACAAGACCAACTGTATATCAAGCAGAGACTACACTAATAGTATCTAACAATATGAGTAGTGTATCATTAGATAGTAGTGATATCTCTCTTAGCCAAAGACTAGTAATAACTTATTCAGAGATAGCTAAAAATAAATCTATCTTAAATAAAGTAATAAACAAATATGACTTAAAAGAAACAACAGAGCAATTAGCTAAATTAGTAACTATAACTCCAGTAGATAGTACAGAGTTAATATCTTTAACATATAAAAATAGTGATCCACAACTTGCAGCTATGGTAACAAATGAGATAGCTAATGAGTTTATGGATAAAGTAGTACAAGTAATGAGAGTAAGAAACGTAAATATAGTAGAGAAAGCTCAAGTACCTGTACAACCTCTTCCTAAAAAGAGAGCCCTTATACTTCTTGCATCAGTTGTTTTAGGATTAGCAGCTGGAACAGGAATGGCTTTCATAATGGAGTTCCTACATAAAAAACTTAGAAAACCATCTGAGATACAAGCTATCTTAGGAGTTTCTATGATAGGAATGATACCAGACTTAGAGAATGTTATAGCTGAAAAGGATGAGGATAGTAATGAGTAAGAGAAAGATATTTTTTATACAAGAGGACAATATGGAGGTTACAGAAGCCTTTAGAACAGTGAGAACTAACCTTGCTTTCCAAAATGATAAAGAGATAGGTAGAAAGATAATGGTAACAAGCTCTATTCCAGGAGAGGGAAAATCTACTCTAGCTGGAAACTATGGTGCCAGTCTTGCTATAGCTGGGAAAAAAGTACTTTTGATAGACTGTGATATCAGAAGACCTAGAGCACATGAGAGCTTTGGAATAAAAGTAGAGAGAGGATTAGAATCAGTACTTACTGAAAATGTAAATCCTAAAGATGTAATTATAAAAGACCTAATCCCTAACTTTGACTTATTACCTACTAAGCATATGAGATACAATGTAACAGAGTTATTTATTGGAGATAAGATGAAAGAGGTAATCTCTAGCTTAGAAAATGAGTATAATACTATCATTCTAGATATGCCACCTCTAGCAGTAGCTTCAGATGCTGCTATCCTATCTAAATATGTAGATGGTGTAGTAGTAGTAGTAGCCTATGACCAAGTAGCAAAAAGAGAGCTTGAATTTACAAAAGAGATGCTATCTAATGCAGGGGCAAATATCTATGGATTTGTTGTAACTAAGGTAGATAAAGGTGGATTATCTTATGGAAACTATGGATATTACAATAATTACTATTCATACTACCAAGAGTACTACAGTGACAGTAATGGAAATAGAAAAAAACACACTGTAAAGAAACCTAAGAGTAAGTTTGGTAAATTTATACATGATATAAAAGAGCAGTATAAAAGACAATTTTCAGGAGACTTGAAAGGGAAAAAATAATGGTTGATATTCATTCACACATACTTTTTGGAATAGATGATGGACCAATAGAGATAGAAGAGAGCATAGATATGATAAGACAGGCAGTATCTGTAGGATATACAGATATTGTCTGTTCTTCACACTATCTGATAGGTAGATTTGAAAATCTTAACTATGATAAAAACTTTGAGATTTTAAAAAATAGAATCCTAGAGGAAAAAATTCCTTTAAATATTCATAAAGGTAATGAGTTTGCCTTAGATCCAGAGTTTTCAGCTCATGAAAATAGAATAAATAAGATGGCTGGAAGTAGATATATACTGGTGGAATTAAAGGATGAACTTATATATGGAGCCTGTAAAAGTTTTTTTAAAAACGTTATAGCTAAAGGATATATTCCAATTTTTGCCCATGTAGAGAGATATCCTCATATCAAGGTACAGGAATTTAGAGAATTAGTAGATATGGGAGTGGTCCTACAGATGAATATTAGAATGGCAGTTAACCCTATACCTAAGGCTAAATATCTATTGGAGAATGGGTATATATCAATAATAGCTACAGATAGTCACCGTATGGGAAGAAGAGACTACAATATAGATGAGTATTTGAAAAAGTTGGAGAGTTCTTTAGGTAGGGAGCTTTTTCAAGTGCTTACGGAAGAGAATCCAAGAAAAGTGATAGAGGATAAAGAGATAGTTACAGAGATAAAGTATGAGGGAGATGGCGATGAAGAGAAGAAAGTTAATGGGATTGGCCGCATTTTTAGCAATTTGTTCAACAAGTTTTTCAAGTGATTTCTTTACTCTAGATGATGTACTAAACAGAGTAAAGGATACAAACCCACAGATTAGAGCCCAAAAGATGAATGAGGAGAGCAAAAGAGAGCTAAAAGAAAAAGCTTGGAAAAACTTAGTTACTCCACCAGTAAATCTATCAAATGAAGATGAATGGGAAGTAGTAGAAAAATATGGAGTTGGACTTAAAGAGTTAGAAATGTATTTACCCATATTTGAAGGTGGAAGAACATTAAATAACTATAAAAAAGCAAAAACTCAATATGAGATAGCTCAAAAAGATAGTGACTTAGTAGGGATAGCAGCTCAAGAGGCAGCAGTGGCAAAATTCTTTGAAGCATTGAACTACAAAAAACAGATAGAGATAACTGATAAGGCAATAGAGGCTTTAGAAAAACAAAGAGAAAGAATATCTGATCTATATAATAATGGTAAATTAGTACCAAAGTCAGAGCTATTAAAGATAGAAGCTGATATAGAGAATAATAGAGGTATTAACTTAGAGAATAAGCAGAAAGAGGAAGCTAGCCTAGGAGAGTTAGCAAGATTATTAAACTATCCAGTAAATAGTCCATTGGAATTAAAGGATTTTAATCCATTACAATTTTTAGAGGCAAAGGCTCATATTACCGAGGAAAATAAGATACCTGTGGAGAATACTCTACTAGGTTCTAAGGAAGCTCTAAAATTAGATAGTGCTAACTATGATGTAAAGATAGCAAAATCAGCACTATATCCCACTATTTATACAAAATATACATATAGATATAGATATAATGATAATGGAACTTTAAGAAAATATGATGCTGATAAAAGAGATATATTTGAAGTAGGATTTAGATGGGTACTTTCTTGGGGAGCTGACTTAGACAATGTAAGATCTCAAGAGTATCTATATGAGAAAGCTAAGATAGAGTATGAGGATAACTTAAAGGGAATATCTCTTGATATGAAAAATAAGTTAGGAGAGATAAAGGCTCTATATGGAAAATCTTTAGCTATGGAGAAAAGAGCTAACTTACTTCAAGAGAATATGGATATAGATAGTATGAGATATGAGAATGAGTTACTTACAACTTTCGACTACTTGAACTCTGTAAATAGTTTTAGAGAGGCTCAAGAGGATTACTATGAGTTACAAAGAAAGCTTGTATTAGCAGTAATAGAGTATGAAAATCTATATAGATAGGGAGAATAAATAATGGAGAGTGGAATGAAGAAAAAAATAGCTATAGGAGCTATAGTTATTGCATTAGTAGGTTATGGAGCCTATAAGATGAATATTTTAGGAACTACTGAGGTAAAGGTAGCTAGAATAGAGGTAGGAGATCTTTCAGATATGAACCTATATACAGGAATGGTAGTACCTGGAGAGATAAAACCTGTATATATCTCAGCTCCAGCAGTAATAGAGAGAATCTTAGTAAAAGATGGAGAGGAGATTACAAAGGATACAGAGCTTATACTATTTAGTAACAAAAGTATAATGGAAAATGATAAGGCTCTTAGAGTAAATGAACTAGATATACAAAATGTGAAGTTACAGATAGCTGACTTAGATTCTGGTTCTATGAAATTGGAATTAGATAACAGAGAGTTGGAGATAAAAAATCTAGAAGAGAAGATAAAAGCTGATATGAGAAGATTACCAGTAGTGACAGAGGAAGCTAGAACTCTTCAAAAAAGAGCAGAAGCATATATGCAACTACTATCTAAAGATGGAGTATCAGCAACTGAAGCAAGTAGAATAAATACTGAATCGGGAAGAAAACAGGTAGAGTTAGAGGATTTAAAAACTAACTTAGAATTAAATAGACAAAAATATCAACTTATGGTAGTAAGTTATGAGAGTTTAAAAAGAGAGTTAAATATAGAAGAGGCAAAATTGAGATCTAGTCTTGAAAAGTTAGAATTGGAAAATGAGACATTAAAGATTAGAGAGAAACAATTAAAAGAGCCACTTACTGCTGGAGTAGATGGAGTAGTAGTAGGAATAGATGTACAGGAAGGAAGTGTAACACAACCTGGAGAGAGATTACTAGCTGTATCTACAACTGGTGGAAATAGAGTAAATGTAGAGGTACCTCTATACCAATCTTCTGCTATAGCAAAGGGTCAACCAGCTATAATAGTATCTAGAGATAGTGATGGAGATAAGCAATATAAAGGTAAGGTAGAGAAAGTTTCTACTGCTGCTGTAGATAGTAAATACTCTAAAACTAAGGAAAAAGTAATTCAGGTAGAGGTATCAATAGATGAGGAAAATGATTTAAGACCTGGATTTATAGCTGATGTAGAGATCAGTGGACAAGCTAAAACAGCTGTACCAGTTGTAAATAGTTTCTCAGTAATAGAGGAAGATGGAGAGTACTTCGTATATATCAATGATGGTGGAAGAGCTAGAAAACAAAAGGTAAATGTAGGAGCTAGAACAGTAAATAGCTATGAGATACTAGATTTACCAGTTGGAACACAGGTAATAGTAAATCCATTTAAAGTTAGAAACGGTGAAAAAATAAGGGTTGTTGAGTAAGATGAAGATGATATTCTGGTTTGCATGTAAGATGCTTTTGGGGAATAGTAAAAGAGCTATATTTCCTTTTTTAGGAGTAGTAGGAGGAATAACTGCACTTATTATGTCATTCTCACTAGGAGCAGGGGGAGAGGAGATAATATCTACTAATCTTTCAGCTATAGGGAGCAATAGAATAATGATAGGTGGGCAGGAGATGAGTGCTAGGGATATGCAGATAATAGAGAACTATCCCTTTGTAGAGTACACACTCTTTCCTGGAGCTAGAGAAAACAGTGGAAACAATATATTTATTGGGTATTCTCAAAAGGCACTTATGGCATTGGGGCTTAGAAATCTAGGAGACAGAGAAGTCATACTAGATAAGAATCAGTTTCCAGATAAACAGCCAGGAGATAGGGTAGACCTAGTTACAGAAAATGGAGTAAGAAGTTTTACTGTAGCAGGAATCTACGAGGAGAAAAACCCTTTTGAACTGATGAAACAGGGAAATAGAATAATAGTTTCTCAAGGATATTTTGAGAGGCTATTTGGAAAATATAGGTATAATGAACTCATTGTATCTTTTGATAAAAACGAAGATGCTGAGGACCTAATCCCTTTACTACTAAAGAGATTTAATGAGGATAGAAGAAGTTATGGACAGGTGAGATTACTTGAAACACCTGAAGTATATAAAAGAATTGTTAAAATTCAAAGAATGGTAAAAAATACATTGGGTATTCTATCTTTTATATCTCTATGTATTGGAGGATTTGGTATAATGAACTTAATAGCAGGGGGAGTGAGAGCTAGAACTGGACATATAGGTATACTAAGAGCTATGGGTATGTCTAGAGAAAATATCGTAAAGATATTTTTAGCAGAGGGAGTTATTATCTCTATAATAGGATCACTTTCAGGTGTTATAATAGGTGTAATAGGTGCTATCTTAAGTGGAAAACTTATAATGATACCACCACAATTTAATGTGTTACAAATTTTATTTGCTCTAGTAGTCTCTTTGGCATTTGGTATAGGAATGGGAGTGTATCCAGCAAGAAAAGCTGGTAATATAGCTATTACAGATGCACTAAGAGATATTTAGATATATTTATTACAATTAGGAGGGAAGAAAATGATGAAAAAATTATTACTAGGAAGTTTACTAGTTTCATCTGCCGCTTTAGCAGTAGGACCAGAAGCAGCTGTTACTTCATCAGCTGCAGTATCATCTAACGAAGTAGGAACAGGAAAATATTTCTACATAGCTCAAAATTATCAAGAGCTAGCAGCTGTTCCAGGATTTACTATGAGTGCTCCAGCAGGATTAGTTCCAGGTAAAGGAGTAGTATTTGCAGGTATTGGAGGACTTCATACTAATGGTAAGAAAGGAAACGATACTGACGGATCAATGGCAGTAGGATTTGGATACGGAAATCCTTATGAAACAGTAGGAGGAGCTGTATCATTATCACTAGGAAGTATCAATCCTGATGATGGAGGAGCATTCAACAGAGGATCTCTTAACCTATCTTTAGGACACAACTTCTCACAATATGGATTAGGAGTAGCAGTTGGGGTAAACACTATAGACCTATGGCATGACAATGGTAAAGATGAGATGGATGAAAGCTACTATACATCAGTAACTAAATTATTACCAAATGATGTAGCACCAATTGTTGTAACAGCAGGATTAGGAAACAATGACTTTGCAAAAGTAAACGAAGATGGAGATAAGAAAGATCATGTATATCCATTCGTATCAGTTGCAGCATATGTAATGCCACAATTAAGCTTAATCGCTGACTATACAAGTGGAGTAACTACTTTAGGAGTAGGAATTGTTCCATCACCAAAATTACCAATAACTATCACAATGGGAGCTTACAACGTAAACAAACAAACTGTTGATACAGGAAATGACAAAGTATCTTTCGTAGGTTCTCTATCTGCATCATATGCATTCTAATTTTAGAGAAAATTAAAAGGAGGAATAAGAATGAAAAAATTATTAGTACTTGCTTTAATGGCATTATCAGTAGCAGTATTTGCAGCTGATGAGAATACATCTTCTGATTCAGCTACTACAACTACTTCAGTAGGAGGAGTAGCACCTGCAGCAGCACCAGTTAGCGTTGGAGAATCTTTCATGGGAGCATTCGGAATGGGATCATCATCTCCAGCTGGAACTTCATCTTCAAACTCAGTAGGTTCAGTATCTTCTGGAATGTCTTCAATCGGATCAAACACAGTAAATAACGTAACTGTAACTACTCCATACTCTTACAAATAAGAGCTATTAAAGATTCTTAAATTGAAATCAAAAAATAGAATAATTCAATAATATAAAAGGAAAAAAGTTTACTTTCAATTGCTAGTGCTTACACAATACTCATTGCAGTAAATTTTTTTCCTTTTCCTTTACTTCTCCTATACCACGATAGCTCCTTTTTTATAGCTACTCAGATAGAAAAATAATTTACAGAGAACTCAAACCATTTTTAGTTATCTTTTTAAAATTTTACTCTATTATAAAAATAACATCTGACAAAATATTTCTTTCTTTTGAAAAAGTTATTAAATACTGATAATTTTTTAATACAAGGGAATAGTTCAAATAATTCATAGATCTTCTCCTTAGATATTTAGATAATATTTTGCTCTAAGTGTAATTTTAACTTTCTTAAAGTGATTTTTAAATGGGTAAAAATTTATTCTTACTTTTATATTCTAATCCAATTATAACATAAAAAAAGAAAGTACCTCAAGAATTTTATAAGATACTTTCTAATTTTTCTAAGCTTCCTATCTCATAACCTCTAAAATCTCCTTAACAGGAATATACACCTTCCCATCAATTAAAGTAGGAGCTTGAGAAAAAGTAGGGGCATTGTCAAGAAGCTCAATATCCTTATCTCTTTTACCAATATCCTCTTTATAACGCTCTATATTTTTTCTATATTTTCTATCTCCAACTTTGAAATTTAGAGTCTGATTTTTAGAGATAATAGTATAGTATTCTACAGCATTCTCTATCTTCTTATCATAGGAGTAGACTTTATACACCTTAAATCTATCTCCAAAGGTTTTTTCAAAATCCCCTAGCTCAATCATAGTTGTCCCATTTATCTCTTTTCCATTGAGGGTAACAGAGGAGATTTTAGAAGTAGGATTACTTTTATTTTCAAGATTGCTTTCAAAGAAATCAAAGATAATATCTAAGATACTTCCCCAATTATATGTATGATTTCCCTCTTCAACAGTTATATATGTGGCATTTTTTAGATATGGTTCAATATCCCTAGTAATCCAACCTTTATCCACCTTGTTTCCAACTTCCACTCTAAAGGAAAAAGTAGAATCAGCAGTGCCTACACCAATTAGTGTAGGAACACTTTCTATATCTTTTACTGAGTACCTATTTTGTACCCATTGACTGTGAGTTTTTACCCCCCAAGCTGGAGCAGTAGACACAATAGCTTGAAACATATCAGGTTTTCTCATAGCCACATCAAAAGTTCCCCTTCCCCCTAGAGAGTTCCCCATCAAAAAGACTCTATCCTCACTTACAGGGAAATTTTCCATAACCAAGTCATAGGATTTCTCAAAGGATACCAGAGCTTGTCTATGCATCCACAGTGGATTTTGTGTCCAACCATTAGGGAAGGCAAGGATATAGTTATATTTTTCAGCATATTTTTCCAAGTAGATATCCCTTTGAGCTAGTCTATATGCAGAGGCATTCTCATTTCCTGTCCCTCCGTGTAAGATAAAAGCCAATCTACTATCTTTAGGAGAGTAATTACTAGGTATATAGATAGCTAGAGGAACTATCCTATTGATATCTGGCTCAATACTTTTTCCATCATTGTCCCTAAAGCTGTCCTTTTCACTGATATATATTCCCTTCCAAAACCAACCAGATTTTCTTCTCCCTTCAATAATATCATTCATATAGTCAGCCCAAGTATAGTTTCTATCTGTCCTCTCTACTCCCCCAGAAAGCCAAATATTTTTAGCAGATGGAGGGTTAGAGGTTTGGGTAGTAATTCTAGGAATATTATCAAACTGTAAAGCTAGATACCCCTCTTGGATAATAGTTTTTATATCAAAGTATTTCATAATTTTAGAGGCTGATATATAGAGTTTATCTCCAGATTTTTCAAAATCCTTATTAGAGAGAGTGATAGTAGATCTCTTTCTTACTAAAATTTTAGTAGGTTCAATAAACTTCTTATTTCTTCCTCCAATAAACTTTTCATATTGAGAATACTCTATCTCTCCTACACTATTTTTAATATCCAATGATAGATTCCAAACTCTTTTAGTGTATTCTAACTTAGTATTTCTCTTTCCTAAGTTACCAATTATCTCCTTGTCATATCTCACAAACTCTATATTCAATCTATCTTTTTCTAATGAGTATGAGAAGTAGGGAGCGTATATTTTCTTTAAATCCTCCAGTTCAACCATAAGATTATTTTGATTATTAAAATAATAATTTGAATCTAAGTTGTACTCCATAATAGGAGAGAAATTTTCAACTTTTACACTGGGATCAAAGGGTGGGTAGAAATCAGAAAAGATAGTATTCTTCCCCTCTTTGTCAATTTTGAAAAACCAAGTTGAACGCTCACTGGAAAAATCTTGGTATTCAGTCATTTTAGAAAATGTAATAAGGTTAAGTGTAAAAAATAAAACTGTAATAATTAACTTTGTTAACATATTTCTCCTTAAAATTTCATAAAGTATTTTAAAACTTTTATATTATATTATAATTAATATTTAAAGTCAATATTATTAGATATTTGATATTTTTAATTTGAAAATAATAATTTTTACATTCAAAATATCTTGACATGAAGATTTTTTTTGTATATAATGAAATCTGTGTGAAAAGTATATGAAAAAGGGAGAAAATATTGATGAAAAAATTAGCAATACTGTCATTTTTAATTTGTGCTGGTGCAGTTGCCAGAGGAGAGGAAAGTATACACTTAGGGGAAACAGTTGTTACATCTATGGGATTTGAAACTACTCTACTAGATGAGCCAACTAATATCAGTGTTATAACAAAGGAGAAGATTGAGGAGAAAAATTATAAAAATGTGATAGAAGCCCTTGATGACAATCCTATGATAAATATAGTTAATTCAAGGAATGGAGCTGTAATCGATATGAGAGGTAGTGGAGATTCAGCTATGAACAATGTCAAGATTCTAGTAGATGGTGTGGCAATAAATCCATTTAATCCTACTAGAAAGGGGCTAGGGCTAGAAACTATCCCTATGAGTAATGTAGAGAGAATAGAGATATCTCCAGGTGGAGGAGCAGTTCTATATGGAAATGGAGTTTCTGGAGGAGTAGTTAATATCATAACAAAATCTGGAGGATATACAGGTGGTTATGTAGAGAGTGATATTGACTCTTTCAATAACAAAAAGTTTTCAACAGGGGGGAACTATCAATTAAATGATAAAATCTCTTTTGGAATGAACTATGCTGGGCAAAATAATGGAGAGTTTAGAGAGGGAGAGAAGGGGGCAAGTGACTATATTGATGGAAATATTCAATACAAACTTTCTGAAAAACATAAGTTTGGAATATCTGCCTCAAGATATGTAGAGAATGAAACTACATCTGGAAATGCTCTACAAAGAGATTTAAAGATGGCAGATGGAAGTAGCCTTGCTGAACACTATGGATTAGAAACTTTAGAGCAAAATAGAAAGGCTAAGGGACTTACTTCTACAGATAGAAATATCACAAAGGAAAATGTAACAGGAAAGTATGAGTACACTCCAAATAAAGATTTTACTTTAGGAGTTACAGCTTACAACACTAATATGTACAATAGAAGTAATACTTCTGGTTACTCTCTAAGTGAAGATACTCAAGATAAAAAGCCTTTAGGAACTTACACTTTAAAACCTACATCTAGTAGTGAAGATTTTAGAGAGGAAACAACAGGACTATTACTAAAAACTACTACAAACTATGAATATGGAAGTATTATAATTGGATTAGATAGTATAAGAAGTAATTTTGAAGGGAAAACAACTTCTAATTCTAAAGGAAAAGTTACAAATAGTTCTAGTGACTATAAAAAAGAACTAATATCACCATATATCTTAAATAAATATGACTTAACTGAAAACCTAGAGTTTATAGCTGGATATAGATATGAGTGGGCAGATTATAATTTAAAGTCTACAGATGTTCCTAAAAGAGAAAGTACTTTAGAAAATAAATCATATGAAGGAACTTTAAGTTATAAATATAGAGATACTGGTAACTTATTCTTTAGATATGAAAAAGGATATATGTCACCAACTCCTTCTCAAATGAGTGATAAAGTTAATGGGATATATGAAGCAAATGACGTAAAATCAGAAACATCAGACACATATGAAATTGGAATTAAGGATTATGTAAATGATAATACATTTATTTCAATGTCATTCTTTAGATTAGAAAAAGATGGAGAAATAATGAAAGATAAAAAAGACAATGATAATATAAGTTGGAAAAATTTAGGAAAAACTAGAAGAAATGGAATAGAATTTAATATGGAAAATTATTTTGGGAATTTAACATTGTCTTCTGGGTTTGTTTATATTGATGCAGTTGAAAAAACAGAAAATGGTAATGAAAGATTAGAGGAGATACCAAGATTTAAGGCAAATGTAAGTGCAAACTATAGACTTACTTCTAAGCTAGATACTACTGTATCTTATACTTATATGGGAAGTAAAGAGGGGCAAGGGATAATGAACTCATCTCGTAGTCTAACAGATGTAGGAGTGAGATATAGAGTAACTGAATCACTTACAGTAAAAGCTGGAATAAACAATCTATTTAATAAAGAGTACTATGAATCTCAAAACAATAGAGGACTTACAGCTAACCCAGGGGAAGAGAGAAGTTACTATATGGGATTTAAGATGACATTTTAATTAATATGAAAGATTTAAGGAGAGTTTTATGTACAATATAGTTGTAACTGTGGCTCTTCTACTCCTAGCAATGATTTCTACATTGTTAGGGGTAGCTTCCACAGAGATAAATGAAATCTTTGTTCAAGGAAGTCATAGCTATAATATATTTATATTTAGTAGAATTCCAAGGACAATCAGTATAATAGTAGCAGGATTTGGAATGAGTATTTGTGGACTTATTATGCAACAGCTCACTATGAATAAGTTTGTATCCCCTACTACTGCAGGAACATCAGAGGCTTCAAAGCTAGGAATATTAGTGGCGATGATATTCTTTCCTTATGAGAGCCTTATTTTAAAGATGATAGTAGCTTCTATTTTTGCTATGGGAGGGACTTTTCTATTTTTAGGAATTATCAGAAAGATAAAATCTAAAGATAATGTATTAGTACCACTGATAGGAATTATGATAAGTGGGATAGTAAGCTCACTGACTATGTTTTTTGCTTATAAGGGAGATATGATACAAAATCTTAGTGCTTGGTTATTTGGAGATTTTTCAGGAGTAATAAAGGGAAATTATGAGTTACTTTATCTCACTATCCCATTGGTAATAGTTGCCTTCCTATACTCTAAAAAATTTACAATCTCAGGGTTAGGAGAGGAGTTTGCTACAAACTTGGGACTGAACTATAAGCAAGTTGTAAATATTGGGCTTGGGCTTGTTTGTATTATCTCATCTCTAATAATCATAACAATAGGAGCTATCCCATTTTTAGGATTAATCATTCCAAATATTGTTTCTATGTTCAATGGAGATAATCTTTCTAAAAATATCTATCTAAGTGGAATCTCAGGAAGTGCCTTTTTACTTCTTTGTGATATTTTAGGAAGAGTTATAATCTATCCATATGAGATACAAATAGGTTTAGTATCTGGTGTCATAGGAAGTGGAATTTTCTTAATACTTATTTTAAGGAGGTTAAAACTTGAATACTAAACATAAACATATTGAGCATAAACTTTCAATACTCTTTTTAGTGATGCTTGTTTTTATTGGAGTATTTCTAATGTTGGGAGTAAATTTCAGTAATTTTAGATTTCTTATAGGGCTACGTATTCCAAAACTTTTTGGGATAATTCTAAGTGGAATCTGTATCTCTGTATCTACACTGATATTTCAGACTATTACCAACAGTAGAATTTTGACTCCTAGTGTGATGGGATTAGATGCTATGTATGTATTTTTACAGACAGCTATATTTTTTATCTTCCATAAATTTATACCAATTTTATCAGATGATATAGTTAAATTTTTTCTAACTATTGTAGCTATGGTTTTTATTACTAGTAGTCTGCAAAAGCTTTTCAGTGGAAATTCCAAGGGAAAGATACTCTATATGGTTTTGATAGGTATGGTAACAGGGACTTTTTTAGATAGTCTTTCTAACTCTATGCAGGTTATTATGGATCCTAATGAGTTTTTGATACTGCAATCTAGTCTTTTTGCTAGCTACAATACAATTAATATATATCTTTTAATAATTGCCTATATAATTTTAGGGGCAGTGATATATTTTATAATAGGAGAACACAACCAACTAGATGTATTGAGCCTTGGACACGACCAAGCTATAAACTTGGGATTAGATTACAATAGAATTTTGAAAAAGTATCTTGTGGTAATCTCTATCCTAGTTTCAATATCCACTGCCCTAGTAGGACCTATCACTTTTTTAGGACTACTTACTGTAAATATAGCCAAGGAGCTTTTTTCTACTTACAAACATATCTATCTGTCAATAGCAGGTATAGTCCTCAATATTATATTTTTAATATTTGGACAACTACTGGTGGAAAAGGTTTTCAATAACTCTATCTCTATTGGTACAATAATCAATTTTGTAGGTGGAATATATCTTTTAAATATACTATTGAAGGAGAGAAAAATAGCATGATTGAGATAAAAGGTTTAAGTAAAAAGTATCGTTCAAAATATGTGGTAAAAGATGTTACAACAGAGTTTCCAGATGGAAAGATAACTTGTATAATAGGACCTAATGGAGCTGGAAAGAGTACTCTTCTATCTATGATGAGTAGACTATCTGCCCCAGATGAGGGAGAGGTATTTATAGATGGAAAATCTATAAAGGAGTGGGATAAGCAGGAGTTGTCTAAGACTTTGGCAATACTAAAGCAGGAGAATAATACAAATATCAGGCTTACAGTATATGAGTTAGTTTCCTTTGGAAGATTTCCCCACTCACAAGGGAAGCTTACTGTAGAGGATATAAGATATATTGATGAAGCTATTGAGTATATGAACTTAGAGGAGTTTAAGGATAAGTACCTAGATGAGCTAAGTGGTGGGCAAAGACAGAGAGCTTACATAGCTATGGTTATTGCTCAAAATACTAAGTATATCTTACTAGATGAGCCACTAAACAATCTGGATATGAAAAATGCTGTTCAGATGATGAGAACATTTGAAAAGATGGTAAAGGATTTAAATAAGACAATAATAATAGTTATGCACGATATAAACTTTACATCAGTTTATTCAGACTATATTCTAGCTATGAAAAATGGTAGGCTAGAGCATATGGATAGCTGTGAAAATATCGTAGTAAAAGATAAGCTAGAAAATCTCTATGAGATGGAATTTGATATTACAAAAATAAATAATAAGAATATCTGTGTATATTTTTAAGGAGGAACAGTGAAAAAGATAATTGCAGGGATAATAGTTATATTTATAGCTTTTATTGGATTTATGTATATAAAAAGCTCTGAAAATCAGGGAGCAGAGGTAGAAAAAGTGGTTATAGAGCACTCTTTAGGAAGTGTAGAAGTTCCAAAAAATCCTAAAAGAGTAGTGGTTTTTGACTATGGAATTTTGGATATATTAGATACTTTGGGAGCTAATGTGATAGGATTGCCAAGAGATATGGTACCTGAGCATCTATCAAAATATAGTAGTGATAAATATGCAAATCTAGGAAGTCTAAAAGAGCCAAATTTAGAAAAAATATATGAGGCTAAGCCAGACTTGATAATTATAGCAGGAAGACAGAGAGATTTCTACTCATCTCTATCAAAAGTAGCTCCAACAATTTTTGTGGAAACTTCATCTACTGACTATATGAAGGGATTAAAAACTAATATAGATATTTTAACAAAGGTATTTGATAACTCTCAAATGTTAAATGAAAAATATGCAGAGATAGAGAGTAGAGTTAACTCTATAAAAGCTAAGGTAGAGGAGAAGGGATACAATGCTATGGTATTACTATCTAATAATGGTAGAATAGCAGCCTATGGAGAGAAGTCAAGATTTTCAATATTCTATGACTATCTAGGATTTAAAACAACTGGAGAAGTAGTGGCTAGTACTCACGGAAACAAGGTAACTTTTGAATATCTATTGGAGAAAAATCCAGATTATATCTATATAGTGGATAAGGCAGCAGTTGTAGGAGATAATCTTCTAGCTAATAAGGCTTTTGATAATCCAATAGTGAAATCTACAAAGGCAGCTCAAAATGGAAATATTGTATTTTTAAATTCGGTGGTATGGTATACAGCCAGTGGAGGACTAAAATCTACTGAGATAATGTTAGATGAGGTAGAAAAATCTATAGAAAAGTAAAATATATCAATGAATTTGTTATAATTCAAGAATGATGAAGATTGAGAAGAATAAATAGAGCAAGTCAGCGAAAGTGAATGCTAAAAAACACAATAAACCAAAGGTTTAACCCTTGTGTTTTTAATGAACTGAGCCTACTTGCTCTTTATTCTTTGAACGAGAGTCATTCTTGAATATAACCTTGATTGAAGAATTTGTAATAGCTCTCAATCTTTGTAATTCTTGTGGTTTTTTAATAAGAGAAAGGTGTTAATATATTATAATTGTAACTACTCAGCCAGTAAATTAATTTAAGAAAACTTAAAGAATTGTGTAATTTATGAAGAGAAGTGAGATAAGCTCATAGTTAATCAACTTCTTGGAATATGGAACAATTCTTAGTTATCATTTTAAATCGTAAATAGCTGAGGAGTAACTTATAATTTAGAGAGAAATTTGTTATAATAAATATGTAGAAATTAAAATTTTTTAAAGGAGAAAAAGGATTATGTGGTTTTTTTATGCAATTTTGTCAGCTGTGTTTGCTGCTCTAACTTCTATCTTAGCTAAGATGGGTATGGGGGAGATAAGTTCCAATCTAGCCACAGCTATAAGAACTACTGTGGTACTTTTTATGGCTTGGGGAATGGTATTTGTAACTAGAACAGGAAATCAGATAGGGAGTATCTCTGGAAGAGAGTGGATATTTTTAGTTCTCTCTGGACTGGCTACTGGAGCTTCGTGGTTGTGTTATTATAAGGCTTTGCAGATAGGAGAGGTTTCTAAGGTAGTTCCAGTAGATAAATTTAGTATAGTCTTGACTATTTTCTTTGCTTTTATATTTTTAAAAGAGGTAGCTACTATGAAGGTTATATTAGGGGCTATCTTTATTACTATAGGAACTTTTATAATGATATTGTAGTTATTAACTTACACAATTTTTTGAGTTTTCTTTAAATTTTTTCACTATCTGAGTAGTTAATATAAAAAATACCCCGTATGGTGTGAGGTCAGAATTACCTGTACTTTCTAAGTAACCAAATCACACTGATGAGAAGTAATCCACCTAGAAGAATTACATCATTACCAAAGTTGATATTTAGTTGCT
>OGFK01001076.1_pt1 | contig 19137 bp, 20 predicted proteins | sample 1570931 | NCBI WGS metagenome assembly OGFK01 (sample SAMEA2581935, study PRJEB24529) | metagenome | biome: Human gut stool | place: China | collected 2011
TCAATAAAAATACTTAAATTTATTTAGAATAATTAAATTTTTATAAATACTAAAAAAAGACACATCTCATTTGAAATATGTCTCCTGCTTCAAAATTATTTTTTTAATAATAGGCGGGCGAAATTACTGTCACCGCTTCTGCGTCTTCATCCGTAGGATTATACAGCTGATGATACGTCTTTGGCGGCACATAAATACTGTCCCCCTCATTCAGGGTATAAACGGTATCCCCGATATGATATTCCAATGTTCCCTTCAGCACCAGGGTACATTCTCCCGCTTCTTCGTGATATTGCACAATCGTACTGCCCCAGCTTTTCGGGCCAAGACACAAACAGATCATCTCCATCTGCGTACAGATATTCTTATTCCTGCTGTAGGGTGTCGCAAACTGATACTCCATGTTGATATCAGCAAATTGTATTTTTGTGCGCTTATCCTTCCGGATGACAGTCACCTGCTCCTCCTCTTCCTCTGTAAATAAAGAAACCAAGGGGATTTCCAGCACCTCTGCAATCCGCATCAGTACAGAAAGCGACGGACTAATCAGATTACGCTCAATCTGTGAGATATATCCCGGTGTCACCTCTGCCTTTTCTGCCAGCTCTTTTCCGGTAATCCCCTTTTCCGTCCGAATAAATTTAATTTTTTCACCAATCATGTACCTGTCCCCTTTCTGTCCTTCCATTATACTATAAACACCGATAAACTTTCAACGAAAACCTTTTGTCCTATAAAATATTCTGACCTTGTCTTTTTCCCGTTTTCCTTGTAAGATAGAAAAAAGGAGAAGATTACAATGGAACTGAGAAATATCAAATCATTTATCAAGGTAGCGGAATTTGAAAACTTTTCCAAGGCGGCGGAGGTTCTGGGCTATGCACAATCCACCATCACCCTGCAAATTCAGCAGCTGGAGCAGGAATTGGGTGTCAATCTGTTCGACCGCATCGGCAAGCGTGTGCTGCTTTCCGAAAAGGGGCGCGCCTTTCTTTCCTATGCGAATGATATGGTACAGCTGGAAGCGGAAGCCATCGAAACCGTTTCCGAAAATACCACCCCTACAGGCACCCTGCGCATCGGCACGATTGAATCTATCGCCAGCTCCTTTCTGCCCCTGCTTCTGGAAGAATATTTGAAAAAATGCCCACAGGTGCATCTGGATATTATCATCGGCGTGACGCTGGAATTATATGATCAACTGGAAAAGGGCAATCTGGATATCATTTTCCTTGCCGACCGTCCTGCCTATCACCCTACCCTGAAAACCGTATTTTCTCGCCCGGTTGCCGTTCCTTTTATCGCCTCTGCGGAGCATCCTCTGGCGAATCAAAAGAACGTACCACCTGAGCGGCTGACGGAAGAAACCATCCTTCTGACCGAGAAAAACAACAACTATCGCCAAATTTTCGATGAACTGGCAATCCAGCACGGTGCATCCTTTCACCATACGCAGGAGATTTCCAGCTTTGCCATCATTCTGCATTTCCTGCAAAAAAAGATGGGCATCTCCTTCCTGCCCAAATATGCAACCCTGCCTATCCTGCAAGAAAAAAATCTCGCTCTCTTTACCGTAGCAGGCTTTGATATCAAAATGGATCTGCTTATTTTTTATCACAGGCAGAAATGGGTTACCCCTGCCATGAAATATTTTACAGAAACCGCAGAGGAATTTTTCTCCCCTTCCGCAGCGTCCAACCCATAAAAAGACATAAAAAATCCGGTCACCTGATATCCTCAAATGACCGGATTTTCCTTCTTTAACATACAACGCTGAAAGGCACATAGCCTGTTCCGTTCATAAATGCACAAACTGCGCACAGCGCAACCACAAAAACGCCCACTGCTACAACTTCTCTTACATATTCCTGTTTTTCTGCCTTTTTCATAGATGATGCCTCCCTTTGTTTTCAATCTTTCTTTGAATCGGAGGTTCCGGAACCCATCTCTTTCTGATAGTCTTATCATAGCACAGCATTATTTATTTGTAAAATTGATTGTTCCCATAACAACAATCAGTATAACTGATAAATAAATTCCTTTTAATACACCTTCAAAAGCATCAGCAGAATCGTCATTACCACCATGCTGAACGGCAGCATCAGCGAATTCAGCACCGCCGCAACCGCACGGTTATAGCCGCAGCGTTCCGTATAAATCGGCGCAACGCTCAAAATGGGCGAAAAAACAATAATCGCCAGCACCTGCCGATACCGCAGCGGCACAGGCAGGAAATGATAAATCAACAGGGAAAATGTAATGCCCAGAGCCATACGCAGCAGGAAAACGCCTGCCATGTCCTTCCTCTCACTGCGGTTGATTTTCGGCTCAAACAAAATCCCGATTAAAAGCATTGCCAAAAAGGAGTTTGCCTGTCCAATCATCCCTGCAACCGTGTAGACGGGCTGTGGCAAGTGGATTTGTGCCGCACAAAGCAAAATCATCACCAAATAGGTCACAAACGGCATAGAGGAAAAAAGCGTCCGCAAAATCTCCTTGCCGTTCACGCTCCCCTTGGAAATCACCATCGCAATCGAGAAGGTAATCCCAAAGCACATAATCGCGTTGCCAACATCAAACATGCAGACCAATGCCACCGCATCCGCCGCAAAAAAGCTGGACATATAGGGCAGTGTGCAAAGCCCGATATTGAACCCTGCCGTATTGATGATATAAAACGCCCGATGGGCGGGGGATTTTTTCCGCGTCAGCAGAAGTACAACGGCAATCGCAATAAAGTTCACCGCAAAGCCAATGCCAATCGCCATTAGATAGCTTCTGTTCAGCTCCAGCCCCTGAAAGTTCTTGATAATCGCCATCGGCAGTGTAACCTTCAGCACAAGCTTGCTTAAAAAGCCACTGTCGTCCAGAGAAAAAAGCCCGATACGCTTCAGTAAAAAGCCCAGCGCAATCATAAACAGAAAGCCGCCCGCCTTTATCAATATTTCATCCATAAAACGCCTCCCATTTCCTGCGTATAAAAAAGGGCTTCCATCTATCATAGACGAAAGCCTTTTTTTAATTCTGTTTTTCGATTACAGAGCTGCCTTTGCTGTTTCTGTCAGCTTTGTGAATGCAGCGGGATCGGATACAGCCAGTTCTGCCAGCATCTTTCTGTTGATGTTTACACCGGCAACCTTCAGACCATGAATCAGCTTGCTGTAGGAAATTTCGTTCATTCTTGCAGCTGCGTTGATTCTTACAATCCACAGGCTTCTGTATTCTCTCTTTGTCTGTTTTCTGCCTGCGAAAGCAAATGCCATTGCCTTCATTACAGACTGTTTTGCTACTCTGTACTGTTTGGATCTGGCACCACGGTAGCCTCTAGCCAGCTTCAGTACTTTTTTATGTTTTTTTCTAGCGTTCAGCGCGCCTTTTACTCTTGCCATTGTAAAGTCCTCCTAATAAATTATACTCGAAAAATAACTGTCCCAAGAATGCTTGATTATGCGTAAGGCAGCAGTGTCTTTTTAACCTTGTTTTCTACTGTTCTGTCTACGGTTGTAGCATGTCTCAGATTTCTTTTTCTCTTTCTGGACTTTTTACCAAGAATGTGCTGTGTGTTGGATTTGTTTCTTTTCAGCTTACCTGTGCCGGTAATTTTGAATCTTTTAGCAGCAGCTTTTTTTGTTTTCAACTTAGGCATTGTATTTTCCTCCTAAAAATGTTTTGTGATAGTTTCCTTCCGCCTTTGCGGATCAGTTCTTTGGTGCAAGGAACATAACTAGGCTCTTGCCCTCCATCTTCGGCTGCTTATCCACCGTGCCGAATTCCTCTGTTGCCTTTGCAAAATCCTCCATGATCTGCATGCCAACCTTGGAATGACCGATTTCGCGTCCTCTGAAACGGATGCTGATTTTCACCTTGTCGCCGTCCTTCAAAAATTCGTTTGCTTTTTTGACTTTTACCTGAACATCATGTGTATCGATGCTGGGGGACAAACGCAGTTCCTTTACATCAACAGTTTTCTGCTTCTTTCTGGCTTCTTTTTCTTTCTTTGCCTGATCGAATTTGTATTTACCGTAGTCCATAATGCGGCATACGGGGGGTTTCGCTGTTGGTGCGATCTTTACCAGATCGAGCTTTCTTTCGTCAGCGATTTTCTGGGCTTCTCTGGAAGAAACGATACCAAGCTGTTCGCCGTTTTCGTCAATCAGTCTGATTTCCTTGTCCCTAATTTGTTCGTTAATCATCAATTCAGTAATTGTCAAGCACCTCCCAAATAAACTGTGTCCACAAGCGCCCTTTCCAAAAAAGAAAAGCGCCGGAAGAATCCGCCGCACACAGAAAAACAGAGCAACCCTCTGTTTGGATACTGTATTAACCCTATTTGCCCATGCCATAAGGTGAGAAGCGGAACTTCTTCTTTGTTTTACTAAAGCAGTATATCATGTATATTCCCTATTGTCAAACATTTTTTGCCGATTTTACGGGATTTTTAAAAACAGGGTGAGGATTTTTCCCCACCCTTGTTTCTTTTCTTATAAAAATCAATCCAGAACCTTTGTATCGATTTCTTCCTTGATTCTTGCAATGAAATCTGCCAGAGCAACCTGACCTTCCTCGCCGTTCTTTCTGGAACGCAGGGAAACCATGTTTGCTTCCTGATCCTTTTCCCCCACAACGATGATGTAAGGTACTCTTTCGTTTCTTGCCTCTCTGATTTTGTAGCCGATCTTTTCTGCACGGTTGTCTGTTTCCACACGAATACCTGCTGCATCCAGTGCATCCTCCACGCTCTTTGCGTAGTCTGCAAATTTTTCGGAGATAGGCAGCACCTTAACCTGTACAGGAGACAGCCATACGGGGAACTGACCTGCAAAATGCTCAATCAGAATACCGATGAAACGCTCGATAGAACCGAAGCATACACGGTGAATCATAACAGGGCGTTTCTTTGTGCCGTCTGCTGCTGTGTATTCCAGTTCAAAGCGTTCGGGCATCTGCATATCCAGCTGGATGGTACCGCACTGCCATGTTCTGCCGATGGAGTCCTCCAGATGGAAGTCAATCTTAGGGCCGTAGAATGCACCATCGCCTTCATTGATTGTGTATTCAATACCGTTTTCATCCAGTGCGTTCTGCAAGCCTGCTGTTGCAATTTCCCAAGCCTCGTCGGAGCCCATGCTGTCTTCGGGTCTTGTGGACAGCTCAATGTGATATTTGAAGCCGAACAGCTTATATACACCGTCAATCAGGCTGATTACGCCGGAAATTTCATCCTTAATCTGTTCCTCTGTCATGAAGATATGCGCGTCATCCTGGTTGAAGCAGCGAACACGCATCAGACCATGCAGTGCGCCGCTCTTTTCGTGTCTGTGTACCAGACCGATTTCAGCCACACGCATCGGCAAATCTCTGTAGGAGTGCATATCCTGCTTATAAACCAGCATACCGCCGGGGCAGTTCATAGGTTTTACCGCATAATCCTCGCCGTCGATTACTGTTGTATACATGTTATCTTTGTAGTGTTCCCAGTGACCGGATCTGTACCAAAGCTCTCTGTTCAGAATGATGGGTGTGGAAATTTCCACATAGCCTGCTTTTTTGTGGATTTCTCTCCAGTAGTCCAGCAGTGTGTTTTTCAGCACCATACCCTTAGGCAGGAAGAAGGGGAAACCGGGGCCTTCATCCAGCAACGCAAACAGCTTCAGCTCCTTGCCCAGCTTTCTGTGGTCACGCTTCTTTGCTTCCTCCATCATTGTCAGATATGCGTCCAGCTCGGATGCCTTGGGGTAAGCAGTCCCGTAAATTCTGGAAAGCATTTTGTTCTTTTCGGAGCCTCTCCAGTAAGCCCCTGCAACAGAGGTCAGCTTGATTGCCTTCACTGTCTTTGTGCTCATCAGGTGAGGGCCTGCGCACAGGTCTGTGAAGTCTCCCTGCTTGTAGAAGGAGATAATTGCATCCTCAGGCAGATCCTGAATCAGTTCAACCTTGTAGGGTTCTTCTCTTTCTTCCATATATTTGATTGCTTCTGCTCTGGGCAGCTCAAATCTTTCAATAGGAATGTCTTCCTTTGCGATTTTCTTCATTTCAACTTCCAGTGCTTCCAGCTCTTCCTGTGTGAAGGCCTTTTCTCTGTCGAAGTCATAATAGAAGCCGTCTGCAATGGCAGGGCCGATTGCAATCTTTGCTTCGGGATACAGACGCTTTACTGCCTGTGCCAGAATATGAGATGCTGTGTGGCGGAATGCCATTTTCCCTGCTTCATCCTCAAATGTGCAAATAGAAACCTCTGCATCCTTGTCCACAACAAAACGTAAATCCTTTACTTCGCCGTCAACGATACCTGCGCAAGCATTTCTTGCCAGACCCTCGCTGATGGATTTTGCAATCTCCAGAACGGAAACCGCATTGTCAAACTCTTTTACTACGCCGTCTTTCAGTGTAATCTTCATTGCTATCTCTCCTTTTTAGAACATTTTTCCTTGAAAGAGAATTTTGGGCAAAAGAAAAAGCCCATCATCCACTTTCCTCTACGAAAAGGGACGAGAGCATCTACTCCCGCGGTTCCACCCTAATTGTTCTGATTAAACCACTCATTTTCGACGATAACGGAGTCACCGGGCTGTATTAAAGCCGCTCAGAGGTGGTTTTCGTTCTCCTTCCAAAGCAGGATGCTCCCAGCAAAATACATCCCTCTCTGTGGCATTCGGAAAGGACTACTGTCCTCATCAACGCATTTACCATATCTTGTGTCTTCCACAAGAATCATTATAGCATGCAAAATGATTCTGTCAACAGTTTTTCGCAAATTTATTTACAAATGTCCGTTTTCGGTGTACATCAGAACCATTTCTTGCGTTTGAAAAAGATGATAATGCCTGCAATGCAGGCAACAGAAAGCAGCCCCACAAAAAGATAGCCGTATTTCCAGCCATATTCTGGCATCTTCAGGTTCATCCCGTACCACCCTACGATTAACGTCAGCGGCAGGAAGATCGTTGTCACAACCGTAAAAATCTTCATTGTTGTGTTCAGGCTGATGTCAACCTCCGCCTCATAGCTTTCCCGTACCTGCGTCACATATTCCCGCAGGTTCAGTACGTTCTGAAACCGCCGCTCCGTTCTTCTGTAAAGCATTTTAAAGGAGCGCAGGGTTTTCCCGTCAAAAATCCCGTTCTCGTTCTCCACCAGAATATCCAGCACATTCAGAAACTGCTCGTAATATTTCTTCAAAACCATCAAGCGCTTCCGCAGGCTGATGATCTCCGAAACACAATCCCGCTTCCCCGTTGCAATGAGCGCCTGCTCCAAGTCCATAATCTCTTTTTCAATGCTGTCAAAAATAATATCATCCTTCTTCGTCTGTAATTCAAAAAACGAATAAATCACGCGGTTCAGCGTCACTCTTTCGCCCAGTCCCTCCAGACATTCCTCCAGCAGTGCCGTCACAATATCCATTTTAGAGGTAAAGAAAAAGGCCTTCCCCTTTTCCAGATACAGAATGACACTGCCGATGCTCAGCAGGATATTCTCAAAATCAAGCATTTCCAGGCTCACGCAGTCAAAATTCTCAAAGGAGTCATATCTGGCATAGCTGAACCGTCTTGCCTCCTCCAGAATTTCCGCAGAAATCCCCCATTTTTTGCCACAGGCAAGCATTTTTTCATAAGGGAAAATGCCAAGCAGACCTTCCTCCTGCCCTGTCGGCTCTGCAATCCTCTGCCATCCGCCGCTTTTTATGCTGTAGTACATCTGCTCGCCTCCCCTCTCATGTTCTATCCGAAAAATTTTTTGCTTATTTAAACCGAACTGCTGTGCCGTAAACCATAACCTCTGCTGCGCCTGCCATAATCGCACTGGTGGAATAGCGCACATTAACAACCGCATCTGCACCCATTCCTTCTGCATTTTCCACCATACGCTTCATGGCAATCTCTCTTGCCTCCTCCATCATTTCCGTATACGCCTTCAGCTCGCCGCCGACAATGGATTTCAAGCCTGCGCCAAAATCACGCCCAATGTTTTTGGATTGGATGGTAGAGCCGTTTACCAAGCCCAGCATTTCCAATTCTTTCCCTGCAATATAATCCGTATTCACTAAAATCATGCAAATCCACTCCCTTTTTCTTCATCATAGTCTCCTTCTGTGGGTTTGTCAATTTTTTTACCCCAGACGCACGATATCCTCAATCGCAAGCGAGCAGACTGTCCCGCACGCCTCTGTTTTCATGCCATGGTTTCTGTTGATTGCCTCCATGATTTCCTTGCGCTTCGCAGCAGATGAAACAATCGCGATAACCTCCTTCTCCTGCTGTACCGTTATCCCGTAAAATTCCTCAACACTTTCACTGCCTGCCCAGCGTGCATGAATAATCGTGCCGCCGCGCGCACCTGCCTTTCTCGCAGTTTCCATCACTTCCTCTGTAAAGCCCTGATTCACCGTCACCAGAATCATGCTGTTTTCCATGCCTTCCTCCGTCATCGTATCCACCCTCCCCACTTCGTTCTGCACATTCATCTGTATTGCCAGCGCCGTTACATGCGCCATAGCCGTCAGTCTCATATCAAATACAATCCCACGGGAACGCGCCGCGCCGCGCAGCTCGTTATTCAAATCTCGCATCACGCGGTTCACCATCGTTCCCCTGCCAACCGTAAATATAACATCCTTTTCCACACCGTCCAAGCCGAGTAAATCTCTGATTTCAGAGGTCGCTGTTCCCTTTCCTGCGCACTGCAAATGGTGTGTCAGCCTTTGCCCGTTGAATAATTCAATCATATTTCTGCCCTGCCCGCGCTCCACAATGGAAACAATCAGCTTCATCGGCTCTATTTTCAAATCCTTCATTTTTCCACCCCATTTCAGTCAAAATACAGAATGTCGTCCTCCAGCTGGTGCATCTGCACCTCGATATACCGCCGTTTTGCCTTCTCCTTCATCTGCGTGATAAAGCCCATCATCTGAATCGTAATCAATGGTGTCATGGCTACCATTGCAACAATGCCAAACGCATCCGTCATCACATTGCCGCCCAGAGCCTCGCACGCCCCCATTGCAAAGGGCAATAAAAACGTAGCCGTCATCGGGCCGGAGGCAACGCCGCCACTGTCATAGGCAATCCCCGTAAAAATCGGAGAAACGTAGCGTGTCAGCACCAGTGCAAACACATACCCCGGAATTAAGAACCAGAGAACCGAAATCCCCGTCAAAATCCGCAACATCGCAATCCCGACAGAAATACATACCCCGACAGAAAGTGCCGTCTGCATCATTTTTGCCGTCACAAAGCCGTTGGAAATTTCTTCTACCTGCTTGGTCAGCACATGAACCGCAGGCTCTGCCGCAACAATGAAATACCCAATCACCATCCCAATGGGAATCAATAGCCACGCATACCCACAGTCCGCAATCCCTGCGCCGATAATCTGCCCAACCGGCATAAAGCCGACATTTACGCCGCAAAGAAACATTGCCAGACCGATATATGTAAACAAAAACCCAAAGCCGACACGCATCAGCTGATGCCTTTTATACCGCCGAAACAGCATCTGAAACAGCGCAAATGCTGCCGCAATGGGAATCAGTGCCACCGCAACCTCCTTGAAATATTCGGGAATCTCATGCGCAAACAGCAGTGCCACATCCCTCGTTGTTTCCACCGCAGGCACCTCTGTCGGGCTGTATAACGCCTGATCGGGTTCATAAAAAATCCCCAACAGCAGCACCGCCAGAATCGGGCCGATGGAACAGAGCGAAATCAGACCAAAGCTGTCCTCTCTCGATTTTTTGTCGCTTCGCAGTGTTGCCAGACCAATCCCCAGTGCCATAATAAACGGTACCGTCACAGGCCCCGTTGTCACGCCGCCGCTGTCAAAGGAAACAGGAATAAAGGAATCCGGTGCCAGAAATGCCAAAAGAAATACCAAAGGATAAAATACCCAAAGCATCCTCGCCAGAGGAATATGAAAAAAGATACGAATCTGTGCGATCATCAGGAATAGCCCAACCCCTGCCGCAACAGAGAGAATCAGAATTTTATTCGGAATCGCAGGCACCTGCTCCGCCAGAACCTGCAAATCCGGTTCTGCAATCGTAATCAGCATCCCCAGAATCAAACAAACCAATAATGGGCCACCTATATTTTTTGTACGGCTCATCTCCATACCAATGCCCTCGCCCATCGGCATCATGGACATATCCGCCCCCATCGTAAAAAAGCCCATGCCGATAATCAGCATCACCGCTCCGAATAAAAACAGCACCAATGCCCCTGAGGATAACGGCAAAAGCGTAATGCTCAGAATAAAAACGATTGCCGTTAATGGCAGTACGGAAGCCAGCGATTCCATAATTTTTTCTTTCAAACGAATATTTTCTAACAGAAAAATTCCTCCTTTCCGCATCTTTCAGGAAACACCTGATTTTCCTAGTGTATTACTTTCAATTTTATCATCTCGGACTTTTCCGTGTCAATCCGTGTTAAGACTTCTTAACATAAAACATTCAGTTACTGCACTTTTGTTCATCCTTTGTTCATATTTCATATAAAAAAGCCTTTCCGCAGAAAGGCTCAAATTGTATGGTAAAGCTGTTGTATCTTGCGACAGGGTGCGGAGAACAAAGCGTTCCCCGACTGCCGACTTATCTTTTTATAATCCCCCATTCCACATCTTTCTTTCCGTCTGCCCCTGTAATCGCCTTCCGCACCACTGCATAGCCGTCCAGAAATGCGTCTACTCCGTCAAACGTATCCGCAATGCACTGCTTGCCGCTTTCGTCAATATAAAACCGCTTGTGCGTCACCTGAATCGTTTCCTCTCCGGTGCTGCTTGCATTCTCTCCTGCGGCAGCTGTTTCCTTGACGCTCTCCGCCTCCTTTGATATACTATCAATAGAGAATTGTGCAGTTGCGTTTTCGGACGTAACGGAGGGGCTTGTTACATCTCCGGGCAGCACGTTCTCTTTTTTTGTTTTGGCTTTTGCATAAATGTCCCTATGACTTCCATACTTTTTTCTTCATTCGGAACGCCTCCCTTTTGCCTTTAATTTGTATGACAAGTTTCTGCTTTTATCATAGCAGAAAGACATTCTTCCTTCAACCACAGCACGCCATTCTTAAGAAAACCGTAAGAAAGTTGTTAGCATCCTGTAACACAAAAAAGCACTACCCGAATTTTTCTCGGATAGTGCCTATTCTCAACTCTTATCTGATTCTGGGAGGAAAGCCAACCTTTTTCTGCACCTTCGTCAGTGTTCTGTCTGCCAAACGGCTTGCCTTTTCCGCGCCGCTCTTGATGATGGCATCCAGATAATCCTTGTTTGCCTCCAGCTCCTTCACGCGCTTCTGCACAGGCTCCAGCTCCGCAACAACCGCCTCACCGACCGCCGTTTTAAACGTACCATAGCCCACACCCGCAAATTCCTTTTCCGCCTCGGCAATCGTTTTGCCTGTCACCGCACAGTAAATGCTCAGCAGATTGGAAATGCCGGGCTTTTCTTCCGCAAAGCGTACCTCTGTGTCAGAATCTGTCATCGCACGTTTCATCTTATTCATAATCACCTTGGGGTCATCCATCAAGGTGATGATATTGTTCTGATTTTCGTCAGATTTGGACATTTTTTTAGTAGGCTCCTGCAATGCCATCACACGCGCGCCAACCTTGCCGATATACGCATCCGGCACCTTGAATACATCCCCGTATATGCCGTTGAACCGCTGCGCGATATCTCTCGTCAACTCCAGGTGCTGTCTCTGGTCTTCCCCAACAGGAACCAGATCCGTCTGATACAGCAGAATATCCGCCGCCATCAAAGAGGGATAGGTAAACAGACCTGCGTTGATGTTGTCCGCATGCTTTGCGCATTTATCCTTAAACTGCGTCATTCTGTTCAGCTCACCCATATAGGTGTAGCAGTTCAGAATCCAAGCCAGCTCTGCATGCTGTGGCACATGAGACTGATAATAAATGATATTCTTTTCAGGGTCTAAGCCAACCGCCAGATACTGCACCAGCAAATCTTTTGCCTGCTTGCGCAGCTTCACAGGGTCCTGACGCACCGTAATTGCGTGCATATCCACGATGCAATATAAGCAGTCATATTCATCCTGCAGCTTTGTCCAGTTTTTCAGCGCCCCCAGATAGTTGCCCAGTGTAATCACACCGGAGGGCTGCATACCGCTGAAAATACGTTTTTTCTGTTCCATTTTCTAACACTCCTTGCTTCGTTTTATTTCTTTTCTTCAAAATCGGCATCAATGGTGTCCGGCTCTTCGGGAATGATAAATGCGCAGGCAATATAAGCCGCCACGCCAAGGAACAGGCTCATCAATGTCCCCAGTACCCAAAGCAGACGCACAATAACGGGATCAATCGCAAAATAGTCTGCCATGCCGCCGCATACGCCTGAAATTTTTTTATCTGTTTTGGAACGATATAATCTTTTCGTCATATTAAAATTCCTCCTCATCATCTTCTTCATTTTTCAACAGCCCATTCGCAAAAAAACTGAAATGGGTTCCGTTTTCCCCTATGATGATATGGTCAAGCACCCTAACACCCAGAGAATCCAGTATTTTTTTGAGTGAAACAGTCAGTGTCAGGTCTGCATTGGATGGTGTCACCCTGCCACCGGGATGGTTATGACAGAAAATCACGCCTGCACTTTTATACCGCAGCGCAACCTCTACCGCCTGCCGATTGGAAACAAATACACTGCCAACCGTGCCCTCCGCCAGCTTTGCCACATGAATCACCCTTCTGCGGCTGTCCGTGCAGATTATGTAAAATCTCTCTGTGCTGTAATGGCTGAGCAGCTGTCTGCAATATTCCACGCAACGTGCAATCGAGGTCAGCTCCGGCTTGCTGCCAAGCTTTTCCCTTTCATATCTGCGAATCACTTCATGCAGCTGTGTCAGAAAAATCGCACTTTTCAGCCCAACACCCTCTGTCTTTGCAATTTCATGCGCATCGCTCTCCAATAAATTGGAAAGTGAGCCGAATTCCTTTAGCAGCAGATGTGCAACAGAATTTGTGTCCCCTCTGGGAATACAGCCATACAGGAGCATTTCCAGAAGCTCATGGTCGGCAAAGCCATCCGGGCCTTCCTGCAAATAACGGGAACGCATCCGATCCCTATGCCCACCGTGTATATTCTCCATCTTCACACCTTCTCCTCCATAAAGTGAATCATTTCCGGCAGACCACCGCTATAAATCACTTGCAGAAGGGAGTCCAGATTTCGCAACGCCAGCTTGATTTCTCTCTCGGTGATGCTGCCGTCCTCCAGCGCATCAGAAAGCTCACCCAAATCAACCACCTCAACCGCACCGTCGGGATGAATAATCACATCCGCCAGCAGGTCTGTAAAAATATACGCATTTTCAGCCTTCAAGTATGCTGTTTCTATAATATCACAATAATAATAAACAAGTTCTTTCTTTTTGTTTAAGAATTTACTAATTTTCCAACCCTTATCCATGTAATAGCAGGAAATGCCATGGCTGAATTTTGCCTTCGGATGCAGCACATCCCATTCGGTAATCATAATATTTCCCTCATGATATACAATGCGGTCATCCCTCAACTCCACGATTTCATCGGGTATAAATCTTTTTCTATAAAGCTTCGGCATACCTTCACCCTTTTCCAGCCTTCCCAAACCAATGATTACTGCTTCTTATTATAAAGAATTATACAGGAAATTACAACCGAAAAACAATATAAAAAAGGCTCCTACCTTTTCAGGTAGGAGCCGAATTTTTATGAATCAAAACGAAGTTGTCCAATAATTAAATTATTTGCCTTCCTTCATTTCCTTCAGACCCATCAGACCGTCTGCAAACAGTTTTGCATCCATCAGAGTGATGCTGCCGTCAGCGTTTCTGTCGATGATAGGTTCAAATTCCATCTGATCCAGAATCTGAGTCTGCAGATCGATACCGGGTGCGATTTCTGTCAGGTGCAGACCATCTTCCTTCAGAACGAATACACATCTTTCTGTGATGTACATTACGTGCTGACCATTCTTGTTTGCGATATCGCCGTTGAATGTAACCTGTTCTACAGATTTAACGAACTTCTTGTTCTTACCTTCCTGTGCGATAACAACCTTGCCGTCTTCAATCTTAACCTTCAGACCGCCTGCTGTAAATGTACCGCAGAAGAATACCTTAGGTGTGCACTGTGTAATGTTGATGAAACCACCACAACCGGCAATTCTGGGGCCAAATCTGGAAACGTTGATGGAGCCGTGAGGGTCACATTCAGCCAGACCCAGATAGCACAGATCCAGACCGCCGCCATCATAGAAGTCGAACTGATAGCCCTGATCCAGCAGTGCGTCTGCGTTGTAAGCAGAACCGAATCTGATGCCGCCTGCGGGTACACCACCAACAGCACCGCCTTCTACTGTCAGAGTCATGAAGTCGCCGATACCTTCTTCGTTCGCTACAGATGCAACATATTCAGGAGCACCTACGCCCAGGTTAACTGCAACGTCTTTTTCCAGTTCTACTGCGCCACGACGACCGATGATTTTCTTTGCGCTCAGAGGCAGGGGTTCGGGAGCAACGTCGGGGTTTCTCATTTCGCCGGACAGAGCGGGATCGTAATCACAATCCAGTGTCTGCTGGTGATCCTTAGGGTCAGCAACTACTACATAGTCAACATAGATGCCGGGAACCTTAACCAGACGAGGATCCAGTGTGCCTGCTTTAACCAGTTTTTCTACCTGAACTACAACGATACCGCCACTGTTTTTAACAGCCTGGCATACGGATGTGCCTTCCAGAGGAGAAACTTCCTTTTCAAAGGAGATGTTACCGGATTCATCAGCGTATGTACCTCTGATCAGAGCAACGTTGATGGGGAATGCGGGGTAGAACAGATAGTCCTGACCCTTGATGTTAACCAGCTCGATGATGTCTTCCTTGGTTACATCGTTTACCTTACCGCCGCCGTTTCTGGGGTCGATAAATGTACCCAGACCTACCTTTGTGAAGCAGCCGGGTCTATGTGCAGCGATATCTCTGAACAGGTGGCAAAGAGCACCCTGAGATACGTTGTAAGCTTCCATCTTGTTTTCCAGAGCCATTTTCTGCAGAGCGGGTACTGTTGCCCAGTGACCTGCAATATATCTTTTCAGCAGACCTTCGTGTGCAAAGTGTTCTGCACCACGGCCGTCTTTGTTACCCTGAGAACCGCAGTAAACATAAGTAATATCTCTGGGTTCGCCTGTTGCCAGGAATCTTTCTTCTACAGCTCTGTCCAGAGCTTCGGGGATAGCGGATGCTACGAAACCACTTGTTGTAACGGTATCGCCGTTTTTAATCAATGCAGCAGCTTCAGCAGCAGTAATAACTTTTACCTGTCTAGCCATTCTGTTAGACCTCCTATTAAAAAATTTGTAATTCTTAAAATATTACATGAACAAGAACAGGGGTAGTCACCTACCCCTGTTTATTTACATTTCCATCAAAGCAAATGCGGTAGGAAAATTACAGCATTTCTACGAAGGACTGCAGTCTTGTCTTAACCTGTTCGAAGGATGTCAGTTCCTGATCTACTTCAAACATCAGGTTCTTAATACCTTTTTCTTCGAATTCTCTGTACATTACAGGGTAATCCCATTCTTCGGGGTCACAGAATTTCATCATAGCAATGATAACTGCGTCTGCGTCTGTAGCAGCAACCTTGTTCATCAGCATCTTGCCACGGCCTTTCTTTGTATCTGTTGCAACGGAGCAACCATACATCTGCTGCCATGCTTTTGCCATTCTGTACAGAGGGCCTTCTTCGCCGTCCAGAACGTCAACACGGATCTGTCTGGATTCCTGAGCCAGATCGTCATCAACGATAGCCAGCTTGAATTCGTCGAAGATTTCCAGAACCTGGTTGGGCTCCAGCAGGATACCTGTAACAACAACCTTCTTACCATCCCAAGGCTGTACAGGCATAGCTTTGATTTCTTCGATCAGTTCTTTTACCAGAGCTGTGTGTTTTTCTTTCAGCATGAACTGTCTTGCTTTGAATACAGCATGACGGTCAACAGCGCTGATAACCTGAGGGTAGTCAGCTGCTACTTTAACGAATTCACGCATAACTGCTCTGTTTTCGTTGTAGATAGCAATGGAGTTTTCCAGAGCTGCGTTTGTGATCTTAACGCCCAGGTAAGCTTCCAGCTGTTTTTTAACCAGTTCATATTCTGTTACCAGGAACTGATTAGCTGCTTCCAGACCTCTGTTCTGAGGGTGTGTGAATACGATTACCTTGTCAGCGTTAGCGCCTTTCCATTTCTGGGACAGACATTTCAGTGTATCACAAGGTACAGAGAACAGAACTGCTGCCAGATCATCGTAAGCGCCTTCGCACTGCAGTTCCATGATCTGCTGCATGATGGAACAAGCGAATGCGGGCAGATATGTACGTGCTTTGGAAATCTGTTTGCCCTGTGCGCCCCAGATACCCATAGGCAGGTAACCTGTTGCGTGTACCATTTCTTCGGGAGCGTAGATAGGCATAATACCTACAGCGCCTTTACCTGTTTCAGCTTTAAAATCATCCATTGCTTTTTTGGGATTAGCTGCAACTTCTTTCAGTTGGGATAAGATAGCTTCTACTTTACTCATCGTTTTCTCCTCCTCCTATTTTACGCTTCTGCCAGGTTAGCTTCCATCATTTCAACCAGAGCCTGTACACGTGTTTCATACTGTGCTTCGGAGTATACGTTAGGGTCTGTCTGGTCGCCGTCGAAGGAAACGTAAGGTTTGCCGTTTGCTTCTTTGATGATTTCAGCTGTTTCAACGTTCAGGAAGCTCATCAGCTTACAAGATCTGTTCAGATGGTAGATTGTACCGTCGATTTTGCCTTTTTCCATGATGTTCAGCAGAACTTCAACCTTGTTGGACAGGCATGTGTTGATGTAGATTCTTGTGTAAGCTTCTGCCATGGAGTGCAGAGATTCGTCGTTTGCATCATAGTGCAGATCCCACAGTGCGGGGTAAGCTGTACCTGTCATGATGTAGCCCAGGTTCTTCATTGTCTTGAATGTGTGACCCAGGTGAGGCCATACTGCGATACCTTCCCACTGGAAACGTGTTTTTTCTGCGCCCTTGAACGCATAAACGCCAGCCTTCAGGTTCTTTTCCAGTTCATCTGCAAATGCCTTGAATGTGATTTCAGCATAGTCCAGAGAACGGCAAGCTACGATCAGTGCCATGTAGTTGAACAGGTCGAAACCATTCAGAGGAGAAGGTTTGTACTGAGCCATGTCAGCGATTCTGTTCCAGTGGTATACGGAACGCTGTGTCTGGTCTTTTACTTCTTTGAATTTCTTCCAGTCAAAAGGTCTGCCGCAGATTACTTCCAGCTGAGAAATAGCGTTTCTGAACTGGTCTGCAATATATGCTTTTGCATATTCAGGAATAGGCATTGTGTGGTTGAAAGGTACATCGATAACGATGCAAGGAATATCCAGCTCTACAGCCAGGTTTTCATACCATTTCAGCAGTGTATTACAAATGTTGTTACATGTGATTACCAAATCGGGCAGAGGAACATCAGCTGCAGGAGAGTTAACCAGTACATCGGGTTTCTTACCTGTGATAGCTGTTTCTTTCAGACATTCCATGTAACCCATGTTTACTCTACCATAAGAACAGCAGTCGATGTTGTAGCCTTTTCTTGCTGCAACGTCCAGCATATCAATAGCACCTTTTCTTGCGCCGATACCTGCTGCGTGTGTTTCGGGGTAAATCATAGCGATACCCATTGTTACGCAGAATTCGGAAGGAGCTACGGATGCGGACCAACAAACAAGGTCGCCTCTTGCTTTAGCTTCTCTTGCGTCCTGGTCAGCTTTGTTCTGATAGTAGCCTAACAATTTCTTTGCTGTCATGCCTTGTGTTAAACTCATTCTAATCCCTCTTTCTTATTATTTTTTTGTTGCCGCTTCGTATGCGAAAAGTGCCGCACCGAGCGCGCCTGTTGTTTGTGGATTGGGTGCCACAATTACATCTGTTTTCAATACGCTAGAGACCGCTCTTACTACGCCTGCATTTTTTGCAACGCCGCCTGTAAAGACAATGTCCTTTTCCAAGCCCGCTCTGTATGCAAGGCCGCACGCTCTGCTAGCTACGGACATGTGAACCCCTCTGGCAATGCTCTTTCTGTCAGTGCCTTTGGAGAGCTGAGAAATAACCTCGGATTCAGCGAATACAGTGCAAGTACTGCTGATTGGTGCGGTATCCTCTGCCTGTTCGTCCAGTGTTGCCATTTCATCCAGCGTTGTTTCCAATACTCTGGCCATAACCTCGATGAAACGACCTGTACCTGCTGCGCATTTATCATTCATAAAAAACTGCTTAATACCGCCCTTGTTATCCAGTCGGATCGCTTTCGCATCCTGACCGCCGATATCAATGATGGTACGTGCAGTGGGTACCAAATGGTAAATACCTTTTGCATGGCAGCTGATTTCGGACATCTGCTTATCTGCATCCTCCAAGGAAAATCTGCCATAGCCTGTCGCAATGATGAAGTCGATTTCCTCCTCCTTCACACCGCTTTTTTCAAAGGCCATTTCCATAGCCTTCTTGGGACCTGTAGAGCCTGTACCTACCTGTACAACCTCTGCAGCAACAACATCCTTCCCGTCCTTCAAAATAACTGCCTTTGAAGATGCGGAGCCGATGTCAACACCCATTGTGTACATCTTGTTTTACCTCCTCTGTTTCTATATTTTAACCATGCGATAAAACAATCATGAAACGTTTGGTGCCGCCCGTCGTCCCCGTATTCCCTAAAAGACAGGCTGCACATCGGATGACATTACAAAAAACCTATATCCTTTCTATTCTTGAATATCGTGAATATAAGTTTTTAATCATTCCAAATACCCTAGGCTATATCCGCCTCTTGTATTTGTTTAGATTATAACATCATTGTTTCCACATTTCAATAGAAATTGTTAAAAAATTGTTTTTATTCTAGAAAATCCTGCAAAAAAAGAAGAAAAATGCAGAAAATCCGTTTTTTTGTATACAAGATACTTAGTATGCTATCTAATTCCCATGTTTTTTTGAAAAAAAGTGTCGATTTTTGCACAAAATGACTATCTCCACATGAAAAATCACCGACAATTCCCATCTCTTTGTCGGTATTTCTTTCTTTCGTACCCTACCAAAAAAGGGC
>OGFK01001078.1_pt1 | contig 19112 bp, 10 predicted proteins | sample 1570931 | NCBI WGS metagenome assembly OGFK01 (sample SAMEA2581935, study PRJEB24529) | metagenome | biome: Human gut stool | place: China | collected 2011
TTCCTCGCGGTTATGGGGCTTGCGGATGAATTTACGCTGGAAATGGCGCACTTTATCACAGAAACTCCCTATACAGAAAAGCTGCTGACCACACTGACGGAGCAAAATGCCTTTGTGAAGCGTCTGCCCGATGGGAAGGTCTATCGTTTTCACCACATGATGAAGGAATGTGCAAAGCGCACCTTTCACACGCTGCCGCCCGAAAAGCAAGCGGCGTACCGCAGCCGTTTTGGCATCTGGTATGAGGAGCACCGCCAATATCTGCATGCCATGGCGGCGTATCGGCAAGGCAAAAATTATGATGCCCTGCTTCGCATTGTGGAGCAGGATGCAGGCATCCTGCTTTCCTCTCTGCCGCCCAAAGCAGTGCTTGAGGCAATCGAGGAGTGTCCCGTTCCGATTCTGAAGGAGCATCCGCTCGCAATTCTCGTGCTGATGCGCAGTATGTTCAACTGGCGGCTGATTCCCGAAATGATGCAGATGAAGGAGCTTCTGCTGACCGCTATCGCAGAGCATCCGAATCTGCCGGAACAGGAAAGGGGAAACCTTCTGGGAGAATGTGACCTGATTCTCAGCTTCCTGATGTATAACGACATCAGTGCCATGAGCAGGCTCCACCGCAGCGCAAGCAAGCAGATGACCCGCCCTGCCGTCAGCATACAGAACATCGGCGGCTGGTCGTTTGGCTCGCCCTCGGTTCTGATGATGTATCACAGAGAACCCGGCGCACTCAAAAAGGAGCTTGCCGAAATGGAGGAATGTATGCCCCATTATTACAAAATCACAAACGGGCATGGGCAGGGGGCAGAAAAAATCATGTCCGCCGAAGCATATTTCTTACAGGGAAAATTTACAGACGCGCAGATTGCTCTGGAGCAGGCGTATGCCCAAATTGAAGGAAATGGGCAGGAAAACATTGCCCTCTGCTGTGATTTTCTGGCAAGACGGCTTTCCCTCTGCATCGAAACAGAGGAACGGGCTTCCTTCGCGGCACGGCGTGCGTATCTTCTGAAGCATCATGATATCGCATGGCTGAATATTTTCAATGCGACTGCCGCCTATTACTATGCCCTGTTGGGGGAAACAGAGGAAATCCCTGAAATTTTCCGCACGCACACGCTTTTCTCCGTCAATATTCTTGTTCCCGGCAAGCCCATGATAGAAATGGTTGAAAATCAGGTTTATCTGGCGCAGGGTGCTTATGCAAAGGTCATCGGGCGGAGCGAGGGATTGCTTGCCGCCTGTGCAGAGCTGCAGTATGCCTTGGTGACGCTGCATCTGCGGATACAGACCGCGGCGGCGTATGCCATGCTCGGAAAAACAGAGGAGGCACAGGCACTTCTTTTACAGGCATTGCAGGAGGCAGAGCCCGATGAGTTTCTTCTGCCCTTCGTGGAAAATTATCGCTATATCAAAAAAACGCTTGAAAAGCTGCCGCAAACGCCCCTTCTTGCACGCATCCAACGGCTTGGAAAGGCATCCGAGCAGCGGCAAAAGCAGCTTTCCACGCATCGTCCTGCATCCCTTGCCACGCTGACGGAACGGGAATATGAAATCGTGAAGCTGATGGCGAGCCGCCTGCGGAATCGGGAAATTGCGGAAAAGCTGTTCCTTTCCGAGGGGAGCGTCAAGCAATATATCAATCAGATTTATTCCAAGTTGCAGATTGAAGGGGATACCCATAGCAAGAGAAAACAGCTCTTTCAATTACTGGAAGAAAAAACCTAACTTTTGGTTAGTAGCCTTTTAGATTTTATCCATCGTACAATAACAGTACGGTGGATTTTTTATTTACTTTTTTTTGAAGAAGGGAGGATATCCGAGGGGAAGAACTGTGATTGATTCAGCTAAAAAGGAGGAATACTATGATAAAACGAATATACAGCAGCCTGCTCGCGCTGGTTATGGTGGTAGGACTGCTGCCGGCAACAGCTTTTGCCGCTGTGACCTCAACGAATGACTGGGATATTTTTGATGCAGAGGATACTTATAATCTGCCGAAAACACAGGAGCAGCTCCTTACGGCTATGATTCAGGATCCGGGATTTGCATATGCTTGGAAAAATATTGTAAACAATATTTTGCCCGAAACATTTGTCAATGACACTGAGAATACGCTCTATAATGAATCTTATAGATACTTTACTGAGTTTGATTATGCAAATGTAAAATATACATCTAAGGGTCTGCGAGATGCTGTCAACAGTTGCATTGACGAGAGCCAAATTAAAAATGGCACAGGCATTTTGAACAGTCTGCCTGAAGCAGAAACTCCGGTTTACTATGTATGTACAAAAGCGGAAGAGAAAAGAAATTATAAATCTTTTGAAAGCACCGCCTATGGTTATTATATTCAGCTTTTCTATGACTTTGAAATTGAAGGCATTAAGGGCAGATTTATATCTCCATCCGTAGAGAATGATGATACTGCGGAAAATTTAGAAAAGAAAGGCTATATATTTTCCCTGGGCGGCAGCTCCGATAGCTATAAGGTAACGGCGGAAAACCGCAATAATTTTGAGAATACCGTAGAAAAAAGCTATACCTACGAAAAAAGCATCTCTACATCAACAACGGTTTCCAACACCTATTCTCAAAACTGGACAGAGGCAACAACCATAGGCGTAGAATTCAGCATTCCCATTTTGGCGGCCTTCTCGCCTACCGCAAAGGTGGAGCAGAGCTTCTCCTATTCCTACGGAATGGAAAAGACCTACGAAACCAGCAAGGAGGAATCCTATTCACAGTCCATTCAGGATACCATCTCCGTTCCTCTGCCTGCACATACAGGTATCGACATCAATGTTGATGTAAAGGATATGAAAACCACGATTCCTTATGCAGGTGCGGTACGCATCAAATACAAGACCATGATTCTCTCGGCTTCCGGTTGTCATATAACCTCGCACGGCGGTGTCACCTTGAATGAGTGGCGGCACATGACAAACCACAAATACACCTTCGGTCGTGGCGGATTATCCGCTATCGAGGATTTAGATGCCAGAATCGAAAACCGCAATGTTGTAGGGTATGACCCCGATAAATTAGATATGAAGAAACTTTATCAGGGTGAATTCAAAACCGCCGCCGATACCCTGCTTTCCGGTCAGCCGGTAGCGCCGTATTTCGGCGATTTCCACTACACCTCCAAAAACACAATCATCACACCACAGCAGGTTTATCCGATTTACGCCTTAGATAGACTTGTTCCCGATACGGAGAACATCACGCTGTATGAACAGCAGGATATGCGTCTGGACAGCATTAAGGTGCAGGCATTGAATAAATATGATGTGGCTTGGTATGGGTTCAACCCCCGTCTGAGTGGCGCATGGGCAATCGAAGATGAGGACGGCAAGAACGCATCCGAATATGCCGAAATCGGGGAAAATCGAAACGGCTACCCGATTCTGAAGGCACTGAAGCCGAATGATGACAAGAAGCTTTTCCTTGTTTATGCCCCCGATTACAAAATTGAGACAACAGCAGAATTCAGGAGCGAATCCATCGCGCTTACCATCAAGCCTGTAAAGCTTTCCGAAGTAACGCTTGCGGGCGAATTTGATACCTTCTATCTGAATGACGGAAGTAATACCACAGACGTTTCCAATCTTACCGTTACCGCAAAGGATGAGGACGGCAACGATTTTGATGTAACAAATAAAGTAAAATGGTATGCAGAGAAAACAGACGGCATTACCGTAGATGAAACTACAGGCAAGATTTCCTTCGACAAAGCAGGAACCTATCAGATTTATGCCGTTGTCAATGGAACAGAATCCAACAGAGTGGCTCTGCAGGTTCTTCCCGAAAGATATTTGAATGAAATTACTGTAGAGGGAACCATTCCCGATTTGACTTACGATGATGATACTGCAAATACCTTCGACCTTTCTTCTCTTACCATCACAGGCAAAGACCAGTATGGTCGTGATTTTACACTTGCTACAGACAAATATGACTGGAGATTGACAAGCGATAAGGGCTATGCCGAAATTAACGGAAATACAATTACCGGGCTTGTAGTCGGAACGGATACAGTTACACTGTATTACCCTGTAGGAAAAGATGATAATAACGAAACGGTATATAAGCAATCTCTGCCAATTACCGTAAAGGTAGTGGCAAAGCCGTATGTAGATGAATTTTACTATAACGGCGGCGCACCCAATGCGGTAGAAGGTATGGCATACGACCTGACACAGATTCCTCTGATGGCACGAGATCAGCATGGAAATCCCTTTAATGTACCCAATGACATTGTATGGAAATTGGCAGACAATAACGAGACAGTCGCAACAATCGAAAATGGAATGCTTACCGTTGAAGCAAGTCAGGTGCCGAATGCCTCTTATGCAGAAGTAATTTTGGAAGCATATTCTCCTTCCTTAAACAAAACAGCAAAGAATGTTGTTGTAAAGGCAGAACAGCAGCCTGTTTTGAAAAGCATTACAGCAACGATGAATAATTTCGTTTTGCGTCTGGATGAAAATGCCAGATTGGCAGAGCATTTCACAGCCGTTGGATATGACCAGTACGGCAGAGAAATGCAGAATCTTACCTTTACATGGCATACCACAAAGCCCGATGTGGTTTCTCTGGGAAACGGAACACTGAAAGCACTCAAGGAAGACTCCACCGAAATTTATGCGACCGCAGATGAAATCGAAAGCAACCGAATCACACTGACGGTAGCAGCACCGAGAAGATTAACCGGCATTTCCGTAAGCGGTGTATCCTCTACGGCGGCGAAAAATACAACCTTTGATTTAACAAAAGCAGTTGTAAAAACAGTTGACCAATTCGGAAAGGAATTTAATAGCGACGAACTGGCGGCTTACCCTGCAAGCATCCGATGGACACTGGAAAAGAACGACACAAACGCTGTCATTGACGGAAATACGCTCAGCTTTGGCGACAAGGAGGGCAAAATGACACTGATTTGTGCAGCTGTAAATGCAGACACCAATGTCATTGTTGATAAGAGAATCGACATTCAGATTGGCGGCTCCTCCTCCGGCGGCGGTTCTTCCTCCGGCGGCGGCGGTGGCGGTGGCGGCGGTGGTGGCGGTACAGCCAAATCCGCTTATATGATTACTGTTGAAAACACCAAAAACGGTGAGGTAATCTCCAGCCACAAGACAGCCGACAAGGGAGATACCGTTACATTGACTGCTACTCCCGATAAGGGCTATGCTGTTCGACGCATAATCGTTACAGACAGCAGTGATCAGAAGCTGACACTGACCGAAAAGGATGGCAAATATACCTTCACAATGCCCTCCTCCAACGTAACCGTTAAAACCACATTCATCATGGATAAGTCCAAAGATGAAGTACCAACCCCCTTCGAGGACGTTTCTGCAAACAGCTACTACTATGATGCAGTTCAGTGGGCAGTGAAGAATGGCACTACCGGCGGCACCTCCGCCACAACCTTCTCTCCCGATGCTCCCTGCACACGCGCGCAGGCGGTAACCTTCCTGTGGAGAGCGGCAGGCAGTCCTGCACCAAGCAGTACAGAGATGCCCTTCGCAGATGTACCTGCGGATGCCTACTATCGTAATGCGGTACTGTGGGCAGTCGAAAACGGCATTACCGGCGGTACATCCGCTACAACCTTCTCCCCCGACGCTCCTTGCTCCCGTGGACAGATTGTTGCCTTCCTGTGGCGCAGCAAGCAGTCCCCTATGGTTGCGGCAGAAAATCCGTTTATGGATGTGAATGCAGCGGATTATTACCATAATGCAGTGCTTTGGGCGGCAGAAAACGGCATTACAGGCGGCACAGGCGCAAATACCTTCAGCCCCGATGCTCCCTGCACACGCGCACAGATTGTAACATTCCTGTATCGCGCATTGCATAAGTAACCCCTTTCCCCAACTGCCTTTCTGTTGGGATATAAAAAACGGCGTAACCGATTTCGGTTACGCCGCTTTTAGTATAAACTGTTTTATAAACGTCTTTTTATTTCTCTGCCGAAACTTCCTTATCCCCGTACAATTTACGGATAGCAAGAATTACAACAACCATGGAAACGATTGCGATAGGCAGGTTGATCATCCAATTTTGGATGAATGCCGCCAGAACGTAGTTCACAGCGGAAACAGCCGCTACAGTCAGTGCATAGGGCAGCTGTGTGGATACATGGTTGATGTGGTCACACTGCGCACCTGTAGATGCCATGATGGTGGTATCGGAGATAGGAGAGCAATGGTCACCGCAAACCGCACCTGCCAATGTAGCCGCTACGGTGATGGTCAGCATTTCACTGCCTGTCTGCATAATAGGCACAACGATAGGCAGGAGAATACCGAAGGTACCCCAGGAGGTACCTGTTGCAAATGCAAGGAACACCGCGATACAGAATACGATAATAGGGATAAAAACCTGCAAAACGCCTGTGCTGTTTGCCAGAACACCTGCAACGAATACATCCGCGCCCAGAAGCCCTGTGATACCGGACAGTGTCCATGCAAATGTCAGAATCATGATGGCAGGAACCATTGCCTTAAAGCCTTCGGGAAGCGCTTCCATGAACTGATGGAAGGTCAGCACGCGGCGAGGGATATACAGCAAGAAGGTAATCAGCAGTGCCGCCGCAGAGCCAAGCAGAAGGCCTGTAGGTGCAGAGCAGTTTGCAAAGGCATTGATGAAGCTTTCGCCTTCAAAGAAGCCGCCTGTATAAATCATACCGATGATACAGCAGATAATCAGCACAATAACGGGCAGAACCAGATCGATAACCTTGCCGTTGCCCACTACCTCGGATTCTGCATCTGCACTTGCAAAGGGTCTTGCATCTGTGGTATAGAGATCATTGTTCAGCTGTGCATTTCTTTCATGCTCCAGCATAGGGCCGAAGTCTGTATTTGTGATGGTCAGTGTCAGCATTGCTACAATACTCAGCAGTGCATAGAAGTTATAGGGGATGGATCTGATGAACAGCTCCAGACCATTCATGCCCTCAACTACACCGGCTACTGCCGCAGCCCAGGAGGAAATGGGAGCAATGATACAGATAGGAGCCGCTGTTGCGTCGATGATATACGCGAGCTTCGCTCTGGAAACCTTATGCGTATCTGTAACGGGACGCATAACAGAGCCTACGGTCAGGCAGTTGAAATAGTCATCCACGAATACCAGAACGCCCAGCAGGAAGGTGGACAGCAGTGCGCCCCTTCTTGTTTTGATTGCCTTAACTGCCCAACGACCATACGCCGCAGAGCCGCCTGCCTTATTCATCAGCGCAACCATGATACCCAGAATAACAAGGAAAATCAGAATCCCCACATTGCCGCTGTCGGAAAGCTTTGCCAGCATACCGCCGTCTGTGATATCAGTGAAAATCGTCAGATAGGTCAGCTTGGGGCTGAAGTTCGCATAGAACAGACCGCCGACCACGATACCGATGAACAAAGAGGAATAAACCTCCTTTGTAATCAGTGCCAAAATGATTGCAACCAGCGGAGGCACCAAAGACCATGCCGTTGCATACATTTTACTTGTGTGCTCCGCCGCTTCTGCATCGCCCGCAAAAACGGTTACGGACATGGCTGCCGCTACCAGAACAACCACAAGGAGTGTTCCCAGCCATGCTTTTTTGATGTTGCTTTTTGTTTTCATAACCCTTCTCCTTTCAGAAAATCTTAAATGATAAAAACAGTAATAAAGGAATAAATAAGATGATATCGGTTGTCCCCAAATTTCGGAAACAAAAAAGCCCTGCGCAAAGCGCACGGCATCAGAAACATAAAAATATGCTGAAATTCCGATAGCGCTCCACATCCGTGACAGTACATTACATTTTTTGCAATGTCCCAGCAGCTTCTTCCCTTGGGCAGAAAAAGCCACTTCGGCAACGCCGCCTTTCCCCCTCCTGCCGCCCACGGCTCTATTGGGAGAGGATACTCATCGTCATTGCACCTCTATCTTCCTTATTTGTTGTCTGACGTTTCCGTCGGACTATTCTTCATTCATAACATACCGAAGCACTAAAGTCAAGCCTTTCTGTAAAAAAGAACAGGTTTTACGGTTTTTTGTTGCCTTTTGTGCGAAAACATGCGCAAACGGTTTTTCTGCGGATACATTCCTTCTTTTGCATCGACAATGTACGCCACCCCTGTTTTTTATTCACATATTCGCGCGAATATTGCATAAATTATGTATGCAATGCACATATACACAGCTTCTATCGGAATTGTCAAAGCATTTTTTTGCAGAACGGCAGCAAATTCTATATAGCTTTTGCAGATTTTCGCTTTGATTTTTGTCTATTTTATCTCTCGTATTTTTATTTCTCTCCGTTCTCGCTCTGCAATTCGCTAAAATTGAATAATTATACATATATTTATTGACTTCACCCATAAGGAGTATATAATAAGAATAACTCATCATTACCATGGGGTAATCATTTATTTCAGAAGAAAAGAAAGGAAGGAACAGCCTGATGAAGCATAAGGTATACATCGACGGGCAGGCAGGCACAACAGGTCTGCAGCTGCGTCAGAAGCTGCAAAATCACAAAGATGTGGAAATCCTCTTAATCAGCGAGGAGCTGCGAAAGGATGAGGCAGAGCGAAAAAGACTCATGAACGAGGCAGAGGTTGTTTTTCTCTGTTTGCCGGATGATGCGGCAAAAGAGGCAGTCAAGCTGGTGGAAAATCCGAACACCTGCATTATTGACGCAAGCACAGCCCACCGCACAGATCCCGATTGGGTATATGGCTTTCCTGAGCTTTCCCCTCTGCATAAGGAAAAAATCAGACATGCAAAGCGCATTGCCAACCCAGGCTGCCATGCCACAGGCTTTATTGCGGCGGTTTATCCCCTCATCCGGCTTGGCATCATCGGGACGGATTATCCCCTGACAGCGCACAGTCTGACAGGCTACAGCGGCGGCGGCAAGGCAATGATTGCCGAATACGAAGCGGAAAACCGCTCTCCCCTGTTCGACAGCCCCAGACAGTACGGCTTGGGACAGCAGCATAAGCACCTGCCCGAAATGCAGTATGTGACAGGGATTGATACACCGCCTGTATTCTGCCCCATCGTTGTAGATTATTACAGCGGCATGGCAACCTGCATCCCTCTGATTGCCTCTTTATTCAAAAAGAAGGTGACAAAGGACGAGCTGCTGGCACTGCTGACAGAATATTATAAGGATGCAAAGCTTATCAGTGTCGGCACAGAGGAAACGAACTTCTTGGCATCCAATCCCCTGAGTGATACGAATGAGCTCAAGCTCTATGTTGAAGGGAATGATGAAAGAATGACGCTTATCAGTGTATTCGACAATCTGGGCAAGGGTGCATCCGGCGCAGCGGTAGAAAACATGAATCTTGTATTAGGTCTGGATGAAACGACCGGTTTACTATAAGGAGGAAATACTATGCAAAAGATAAACAGCGGTGTCACCGCACCCAAGGGCTTTCTTGCCGGCGGGGTGCATTGTGGCGTAAAAACAAACAATCCCGCAAAAAAGGATATTGCTATCATTTACAGCGAAAAGCCCTGCACAGCAGCAGCGGTTTATACACAGAATAAGGTTTTCGGTGCCCCCATCACCGTAACCAGACGAAACATTGCGGACGGCATGGCGCAGGCAGTTGTCTGCAACAGCGGCAATGCGAACACCTGCAATGCAGACGGCGTGGAAAAGGCAGAGAAAATGTGTGTTCTGGCAGCAAAAGCACTGCATCTGAAGCCGGAGGATATCATTGTAGCCTCTACCGGTGTCATCGGGCAGGTGCTTCCCATCGAGCCCATCGAAAAGGGCATTGCGGCACTGGCTCCCATCATTTCCGGAGAGGGCAATCTGGATGCCGTGCAGGCAATCATGACAACAGATACCAAGCCCAAGGAGGAGGCTTATGAAATCGAGATTGGCGGAAAAACAGTCAAAATCGGCGCAATGGCAAAGGGCAGCGGCATGATTCACCCCAACATGGCGACCATGCTTGGCTTCCTGACCACAGATGCGGCAATCACAACGCCAATGCTGCAAAAGGCACTAAAGTTGGCAGTCGATGACACCTTCAACATGGTCAGCGTAGACGGCGACACCTCTACAAATGATATGGTTTCCATCATGGCAAACGGCATGGCAGAAAACCCCGTCATCGACAAGGAAGGCGCAGATTTTGATTTGTTCGTTGCGGTTGTCAAGGAAATCTGCACCTCTATGGCGAAGAAAATTGCCGGTGATGGCGAGGGTGCAACAAAATTAGTGGAATGTACCGTTACAGGCGCACCGACCATTCCTCTGGCAAAGGCGATTGCAAAATCCGTGATCACCTCCAGCCTGACAAAGGCGGCAATGTTCGGCGCGGATGCCAACTGGGGGCGTATTCTCTGTGCGATTGGGTATACAGAGGGTGATTTTGCCGTAGATACCATTCAGGTGGATATTTCCTCGCCCAAGGGTAGTATTCTGGTCTGCGAAAACGGTGCAGGCGTTGCCTTTGATGAGGATAAGGCGAAGGAAATCCTTCTGGAGGATGCGATACATATTGAGATTGCAATGAAGCAGGGCGATGCAAGCGCAACCGCTTGGGGCTGCGACCTGACATACGATTATGTGAAGATCAACGGAGACTACCGCACTTGATACCATAAAACCGTGGGATTCCATCCCACACCCTGCTTGAATGAAACCCTCAAAAAAGCAAAGGAGAAAGGTAATGGAAGATATGAATATAAACAACGTAAAGGCGAAGGTGCTAACAGCCGCCCTGCCTTATATCCAAAAATACAACGGAAAAACAGTTGTTGTAAAATACGGCGGCAACGCCATGATTCACCCCCTGCTGAAAAAAGCTGTCATGAGCGACATTATCCTGCTGAAGCTGGTCGGCATCAACATCGTTCTGGTGCATGGCGGCGGCCCCGAAATCAGCAGCATGCTGGAGCGTCTGGATATCCCCTCCAGATTTGTGAATGGTCTGCGTTATACGGATGAGGAAACCATTGAAATCGTGCAAATGGTGCTTTCCGGCAAAACCAACAAGGATCTGGTTTCCCTGATTGAACAGCTGGGCGGCACGGCAATCGGCATGTGTGGCATTGATGCAGGCATGATTCAGGCGAAAAAGCTGGAGGGCGATTACGGCTATGTCGGTGATATCACCCACATCAACACAGAACCCATTGAAAATGCCATTGCAAACGGCTATATCCCCGTTATCGCGACCGTCGGCACAGATTTAGACGGCAATGTATACAACATCAATGCCGACACTGCCGCCGCAGAAATCGCAACAGCCCTGCAGGCAGAAAACATCATCACGCTGACCGATATCCGTGGTCTTTTACAGGATGTAGATGATCCCGATTCTCTGATTTCCACTGTCACCATGGACGATATTCCCACTCTGATGGAAAGAGGGATTATCAGCGGCGGTATGATTCCCAAAATCAAGGGTCTGGAAGCCGCAATCAAGGCAGGTGTAAAGAAGGCCGTTATGATTGACGGCAGAATCGAACATTCCATCCTCATCGAAATATTCTCCGATGAAGGGATCGGCACAATGTTTACAAAATAAAAAAGCATGGAAAAAGCACGGAAAGAAGGAATTTCAATGAGCTTTGAAGATATTAAAAAACTGGATGACACCTATGTCATGCACACCTATGGGCGATACAATGTGGCAATCGACCACGGCAAGGGTGCAATCTGCTATGACCCTGCCGGCAAATCCTATATTGACTTCACCAGCGGCATCGGAGTAAATTCCCTCGGCTTCGCGGATGAAGGCTGGGTTGCGGCAGTCACGGCACAGCTGAATAAATTACAGCATATCTCCAACCTGTATTATACAGAGCCCTGCGTTCTGGCAGCAAAGCTACTCTGCGAAAAAAGCGGCATGAAAAAGGTATTCTTCGGCAACAGCGGCGCAGAGGCAAATGAAGGCGTAATTAAGGCGGCAAGAAAATACTCCTTCCAGAAATATGGTGAGGGCAGAAGTAAAATTGTCGCTCTGGAAAACTCCTTCCATGGCAGAACCATGGCGGCACTTTCCGCAACAGGACAGAACGTATATCACAACTTCTTCTTCCCCTTCGTAGATGGCTTTGTGTTCGCAAAGGCAAATGACACAGAAGATACCATCTCCAAGCTGACAGACGATGTCTGCGCCGTTATGATGGAGCTGGTGCAGGGTGAAGGCGGCGTTATGCCTTTGGAGAAGGAATATGTGCAGGCAGTTTATGCGGCCTGTCAGGAAAAGGATATTCTCTTTATCGTAGACGAGGTACAGACAGGTGTCGGCAGAACAGGCACCTTCTACAGCTATCAGCAGTTCGGAATTCAGCCCGATTTAGTATCCTCCGCAAAGGGTCTGGGCGGCGGTCTGCCAATCGGTGCGGTGCTGTTCGGTGAAAAAACACAGGATACCCTGATTCCCGGCGACCACGGCTCTACCTTCGGCGGCAACCCCGTTGTCTGCGCCGGTGCGGTTGAGGTGCTGAACCGCATGGATGATACCTTCCTGCAGAACGTAACCGCAAAGGGCAGGCACATGCGTGAGGAAATCGAAAAAATGCCCCATGTAACAAGCGTTGCAGGCATGGGCATGATGCTCGGCATTGAGCTGGATATTGACGTAAATCCTGTGGTGACGGCACTGATGGAAAACGGACTTCTGGTGCTGACCGCAAAGCACAAAATGCGTCTGCTCCCCCCTCTGAATATTGCACAGACAGAGCTGGAAAAAGGGCTTTTCATTTTGAAAAACACGCTTGCGGCACTTTGATTTCAAGCATAAATAGGGTATAATGATACCTATCACTGACAGAAAAACCCGACAGGGGTTGGGAAGGGACAGCGTCCCTCGGAAAGAGAGGAACAACTATGAAACATTTTTTGAAGCTTTTGGACTGCACAACAGAGGAAATTTATGAACTGCTTGATCTGGCAGCAACCATGAAGCAGTATGTCAAGGAAGGCAAGGAACATCATTTCCTGAAGGGCAAAACACTGGGTATGATTTTTGAAAAATCCTCCACCCGTACCCGTATTTCCTTTGAAACAGGGATGTATCAGCTGGGTGGCCATGCGCTGTTTATCAGTGCAAAGGATTCCCAGATTGGCAGAGGCGAGCCGACACAGGATACCGCTCGTGTGATGAGCCGTATGCTGGATGGGATTATGATTCGTACCTTCGAGCAGAAGGAAGTGGAAATGCTTGCCGAATACGGCTCCATTCCCATCATCAATGGGCTGACAGACCTGTGTCACCCCTGTCAGGTTATGGCAGACCTGCTGACCATCCGCGAACACAAGGGCAAGCTGGAAGGACTGACCATGTGCTATATCGGTGACGGCAACAACATGGCAAACTCCCTCATCGTCGGCGGTCTGAAAACAGGCATGAACGTACAGATTGCCTGCCCCGAGGGCTATCGTCCCGACCCTATGGTAATGGATTTTGCAGCGCAGTATCCCGATAGGTTCTCCATCACAGATCAGCCCATGACAGCCGCAAAGGATGCCGATGTTGTCATCACAGACTGCTGGACCTCCATGGGACAGGAGGAAGAAAAGAAAATCAGAGAAAAGGCATTTGCAGGCTATCAGGTAAATAAGGAGCTGATGGGTGTTGCAAAGGCAGATGCTATGGTGCTGCACTGTCTGCCTGCTTATCGCGAACAGGAAATCACAACAGAGGTTTTCGAGGCGCATGCAAACGAAATTTTCGACGAAGCGGAAAACAGACTGCATGCACAGAAGGCAGTTCTTGTAAAGCTGCTTGGTTAAGCGGCTTGCTTAAGGCAAACAAAAAAAGCATACACAAATGTGTATGCTTTTTATTTTGCCTGATCGCAGAAATCATTCCTTCATATCCGGATTCAGCTCATGCCATTTTCTATGGTGCGCCTTCATGCAGTCAAAGGTTTCCTCGCTCAGGATATGCTCCATCCGGCAAGCATCCTGCAATGCAGTTTTTTCGCTTACCCCAATATCCATCAGCAGATGGGAAATCACACAATGCTTTTCATAGGTGCCCTCTGCCAGTGCCTTGCCCTTTTCTGTCAGCACGATACGACCCTTATCCTCTATCTGCACATAGCCCTCTGCCTTCAGCTTTTTCATGGCATTGGAAATGCTGGGCTTACTGAAGCCCATTTCCAGCGCAACATCCACCGAGCGCACAAAGCCTGTTTTCTGATTTAAAACATAAATCGTTTCCAGATAATTTTCCATAGATTCCTGTGTTTTCATACGGGTTCCCCCCTTCTTCTTTTTATATTAACAAAAATATGTACAATTTACAATCCTTTTCTGCTGTTCTTCGTACTTTGCATACAGCCTTTAAAAAATCTATGGGTTTGATTGCATTTTTTTATTGATATTTGGTTAAAAATCATGTATGATGTATATAAGAAAAAACGAGAACGGCAAATCTTTTTTTCCGTTCTTGTATTTTAAATATGCTTGCTTCTGTAGTTTGAGGTTTTTCTCCTAACTTCAAGCTATTTTGAATCAAACTTTTCATCTCTTCTTGTCATTGCTTCCCAAGCGTAAAAAAGCACCCCCTTTATCGTTTTTTTGCGTAGCAATGACAACCCTTACGCGGCACCTTCTCCCCCAAGAAGGTGCCGTTCCCCTTTTATGCAGGAATGCTCCGCAAAAACCCACTGAACATTTTTTCATTTTATGCAGAATGAACTGTATTTTATAAATCTTCCCCTTTCTGTCTCTGTGTAGTATGATAAAAGCAATCACTATACAGCACTGATAGAAAAGAGGGTATTTTTATGTACAGAACATTATACAGCCCACAGGGCGGACGCATTATTCTGGATGGACGCGAGGTTATCAATATGGCCTCCAACAACTATCTTGGCTTAGCCAACCATCCTGCCGTTGTTGCTGCCGCAAAGGAGGCTTTGGAAAAATACGGCGTTGCCACAACCGCAAGCAGAAACATCTGCGGCAATTATCCCGTGCATGATGAGCTGGAGGAAAAGCTGGCAAAATTCAAGGGCGTGGAGGCAACACTGGTATTCAACTGCGGCGTAACCGCAAACTCCGGTCTGATTCCACAGCTGGTCGGCAAGGGTGATTTTATCTACAGCGATGAACTGAACCATGGCTCCATCATTGACGGCTGTCGCTTATCCGGCGCGAAAATCAAGGTGTTCCGCCACATGGATATGGCACATCTGGAAGAGCTGCTGCAGGAGCCTGTCGAAGGCAAACGGCTCATCATCACAGATGGCGTATTCAGCATGGACGGCGACCTTGCACCCCTTCCGGAAATGGCAGATTTGGCAGATCAATACAACGCTCTCTTGGTGGTAGATGATGCCCATGGGGATGGCGTAATGGGCCCTGCCGGCAGAGGTACGGTAGACCATTTCGGTCTGCGCGACCGCATCATCATTGAAACAGGCTCTCTCTCCAAGGCATTTGGCTCCGCAGGCGGCTTTGTGGCAGGCCCGAAGGAGTTCATCGAAGCACTGCGTCCCAAGGCAAGAAGCTTTATCTTCACTGCTTCCCCCATGGCTCCCTGCCTGACAGCAGCGGCAGCAAAGGCTGTAGATTTGGTCATGGAAAATACGGCACTGGTAGATAAGCTGTGGGAAAACCGCAATTACTTTGCCGACCGCCTGAGCAAGCTCGGCTTGAATATCGGCACATCTGTCACACCCGTTATCCCGATTATCGTCGGCGATGCTGAAAAGGCGCAGAAGCTCAGTGAAATGATGTATGAACGAGGCGTTTATGCACAGGCCCTGCAGTTCCCCATGGTACCCAGAGGAACCGCACGCCTGCGCACCATCCTTTCCGCAGACCACACCAAGGAGGATTTGGACAAGGTTGTGGATGCACTGGAGGAATGTGCAAAGGCACTTGACTTAATCAGATAAAAACAAAACCCCATTTGCTGAACGGCTTTCGTCCGGCAAACGGGGTTCTTTTTATGCCTCATGATTTATTTCTCCTGCCGAAGAACCGCTTCCCATCTCTCTGTCTGCTCAGTCCTCAGCTGCTTCGAGCAAATTCTGTGTTAAAGCGAATCGCATAAAAAAAGAAGCCCTGAAAAATCAAGGCTTCTTTGCTGCACCCGACAGGATTCGAACCTGCGGCCTTTCGGTCCGGAGCCGAACGCTCTATCCCCTGAGCTACGGGTGCGTAAGGGCTGTGTTCCAGCCCGTTTTTCTATTCTACATGGAATCGCGGAAAATGTCAATTCCTTTCCCCTTGTTTCCTTTCGTCAAAAGCCGCTTCATTTTAGACAATCTCTACCGAAGGCAGCTGCCAGATTTCATCGGCATACTGGCGAATGGTACGGTCAGAAGAGAATTTGCCGCTCTCTGCCGTATTAAGAATTGCCATCCGCACCCATTTTTCCTCATCGCGGTAGGCTCTGTCGATGTCCCACTGTGCGCGTGCATAATCGGCGTAATCCTCCAGAACGAAGTATTCATCTGCTCTGCCGCCGCAGCCGTTCAGCAGTGCATCATACAACTCGCGGAACAGATTGGTATCCGGATCAAATGTACCGTCAATCAGGCTTGTCAGTGCCATCCGCACCTCCTGATTCATGTTATAGACCATCCATGGATCATATCCCTCCTGTGTCTTCTGCTGCACCTCTGCCGCGCTCATGCCGAAGATAAAGATATTGTCTCTGCCGACCTCCTCGCAGATTTCCACATTTGCACCATCCATCGTGCCGATTGTCAGCGCACCGTTCAGCATAAACTTCATATTGCCCGTACCGGAGGCCTCCTTGCCCGCAGTCGAAATCTGCTCGCTGACATCTGCTGCCGGAATCATCTTTTCTGCCAGAGAAACACGGTAGTTTTCCATAAATACCACCTTAATCCTGCCATGGATGGTCGGGTCGTTATTCACCACATCCGCAACAGCGTTAATCAGCTTGATGATGAGCTTCGCTCTATGGTAGCCTGCCGCCGCCTTTGCCCCGAAAATAAAGGTTCTGGGTACCAAATCCAGTCCGGGGTTCATCTTCAACCGGTTATACAGCCCAATGACATGCAGGATATTCAACAGCTGTCTTTTGTATTCATGCAGACGCTTCACCTGAATATCGAAAATGGAATCGGGATTGATATCAATCCCCTTTGTTTCCTTGATATATTGCGCCAATGCAATTTTGTTTTCCTTCTTGATTGCCGTAAATCGGCTGCGGAAGGCGGCATCCTCTGCATAAGGCACCAGCTTTTTCAGCTCATCCAGATTGGTGATCCAGTCCTTGCCGATGGTTTCCGTAATCAGCTCTGCCAGCTTCGGGTTGGCATGGAGCAGCCATCTTCTCTGGGTAATGCCGTTTGTTTTGTTATTGAATTTTTCGGGATACAACTCATAAAAATTATGCAGCTCCTGCTTTTTCAGAATTTCCGTATGCAGTGCCGCTACCCCGTTGACAGAATGACTCCCGACGATTGCCAGGAATGCCATGCGAATCTGCCCATCTGCAATGATTGCCATTTTTCTGATTTTATCGGGATTGTTCCCATATTTTTCCGTCAGCTCCAGAACGAAACGGCGGTTGATTTCCTCCACAATCTGATAAATACGAGGGAGCAGGCGGCTAAATAATTCCATCGGCCATTTTTCCAACGCTTCGGACATAATCGTGTGATTGGTATATGCACAGACCCTTCTTGTAATATCCCATGCCTGATCCCAAGGCAAATCATTTTCATCTACCAGCACACGCATCAGCTCCGCCACCGCCATGCTGGGGTGGGTATCATTCAGCTGAAATGCCACCTTATCGGGCAGCTCGTTGAAATCGGTATGCTTTTTCTTAAAGCGCGCAATCACACGCTGCACCGTTGCGGAAATGAAGAAATACTGCTGACGCAGACGCAGCTCCTTCCCCTGTATATGCTCATCCGCAGGATACAGCACATCCGTCAGCGTATTGGCAAGCAGCTCCTCCTCTGCCGCCTTCTGATAATTGCCCTCATTGAAGGATTTCAAATCCAGTCTGGTTTTGGGCTTTGCCTCCCATAGGCGCAGGGTATTTACAGTATTATTGCCATACCCAATCACCGGATAATCATACGGGATTGCCGTTACAGACTGATAATTTTCCTGCACAAAGCGATATTCGCCGTTGCCCTTTTCCACCGCGCGCACATTGCCGCCGAATTTGACCTCAACGGCATATTCATTCCGTTTAATGCCCCAGGGGTCGCCGTTTTCCAGCCAGTTATCCGGCACCTCGACCTGATAGCCGTTTTCAATCCGCTGCTCAAAGATGCCGTAATGATAGCGAATCCCACAGCCGTAAGCCGGCAGGGAAAGCGTGGAAAGGGATTCCAGAAAGCAGGCCGCCAATCTGCCAAGACCGCCGTTGCCAAGGCCGGGGTCGGGCTCTGCCTCCTCCACCATATTGTAATCAATGCCCAGCTCCGCAAAGACCTCCTTCACCTCATCGAACATTTCCAGATTGATCAGTGCATTGCCAAAGAAACGCCCCATCAGAAATTCCATAGAGAGGTAATAAACCACCTTTGCATCCCTTTCATAATATTCATCATGGGTTTTCATCCATTTATCGGTAATCACATCGCGCACAGCAAATACCGCCGCCTGATACAGCTCCTCAGGCGATGCATTTTCCAGTGTTTTGCGGTACAGTGTTTTTACATTTTCCCGAATGAGCTTCTTCAATTCCTTTTTTTCAATTCGTTCCATAATAAACCCCCTTAAGGTTTTCTCTATTTCTACAAAAATTTTGTTTTGTATGCTATTCTGTACATTTTCCTTTTCATCATACCAAAAAAAAGAAAGCTTGGCAAATTTCTCCTTTTTCCCGCTACAATAGCGGCGAAAAGAGAAATACTCCCGCAAGAAAGCCGCCTGCGCTGAAAAGTGCGTTTCGTATGGAAACAGGCTCAGGCAAAATGCCTGCCGAGGCATGATACAGCCCCACGCCGCCCAGAAATGCCAGCGGAAATACGGGAATCTCCCATGAGAAGCAGACCGCCGCCGTCAGAAAAAGAAACAGCGCGCGCCGCAAAAGCACATCCCACGGAAGATATTTCTCTGCCAGAAATCCCGTCCCGCAGCCTGCCGCCGCACAGCCTGCCGCACCCCAGAACCGCGCCGCACCCATGGCAGGCGGCAA
>OGFK01001094.1_pt1 | contig 18866 bp, 17 predicted proteins | sample 1570931 | NCBI WGS metagenome assembly OGFK01 (sample SAMEA2581935, study PRJEB24529) | metagenome | biome: Human gut stool | place: China | collected 2011
GTAAACAACGATCGGTTTTATTCTTTTTCTCATTACTCCCATTCTACCTTAAATAGCGCAAAAATGCAAAATAGAGTGTTTATAAATTCTGTGAGAGATATTAAAGTGACTGATTTCCAAAAAGCCTTTGTAGTGCTGACTTAGGCACATTTTATGAATAAGGGTGTTTTGCGTTGGTCTTGAATTAAGTGAATTTTTCATTTATTAAAGCAAGAAATTTAGCCTAAAAGTCAGTTTCTTCCTTGAAACTAGCGCCACTAGTGGCATCAGACCAGGCGACAAGAGCTTGAGCAGAGTTATCAAGATAGGTCTTGAGAGGTTGCTTCAAATCATAAATAGTCTCCCAAAATCCTAGGACCTTTCCTTCGTTGTCGATAGCAGCTTGGTAGGTCTGGATGAGGACTTGATCAAAACTGTCAGTTGGAATCTGATAACTTCTTTCTTTGGTAGAGGATGCTAGAACTTCAGACATGACCCAATCAGGCAGATTTTCAGGCTCACGGGGGAAGAAACTACCGTCAGCGCCACCGTTGTCGTAGAGAAAGTTTCCTTGGGCATCATAGGCTGCTAATTTATAGGGCAGGTGATTCAGTAGTGTTTTTAAATCATTCATACCTTCATCATAGCTTCTTTCAGGAGAAATGGCAATGCTTTGGATTGGAAACAATACTATCATAGGATAGTATCAGTTTGTCCGAGGAAAGTATTATCTCTTGGAGCAGTATCAGGGTATAATAAAGTAAAAGAAGACTCGAGGTGAAAACATGTCAAAACTTATTTTTCTAGATGTTGATGGGACATTGGTGGATTATCATAACCGCATTCCAGAGTCAGCAGTCAAGGCTATTCGTCAGGCGCGTGAAAAGGGCCATCTGGTCTATGTTTGTACCGGACGTAGTAAGGCAGAAATGCAACCAGAATTATGGGAAATTGGCTTGGATGGGATGATTGGTGGCAATGGCTCTTATGTGGAGCATCATGGTCAGGTCCTCATGCATCAGCTGATTTCCAAGGAAGATGCAGCAAAGATTGTGGATTGGCTAACAGAGCGCCATCTGGCCTTTTATCTGGAGAGCAATAACGGCCTCTTTGCTAGTCCTGATTTTCGGGAGCGGGCGCGTGAGACACTAAAGACTTACGCTATTCAAAAGGGGCAATCTGCAGAGTCTGTTGAGGGTAAGGAACCAGAAGATTTCATTCATGGCCTCCAGTATGGTGGAGAACTCTATCGTGACGACCTAAACAAGGTCAGTTTTGTTTTGGAGTCTTATCAGGATCACTTGGATTCCAAAGAAGCTTTTCCACAGCTTGAAGCCCATACTTGGGGAGGGCGAGGTGAAACAGCCTTGTTTGGTGACTTGGGTGTTAAGGATATTAACAAGGCCCATGCCATTGATGTTCTTTTGGAACATTTGGGTGCTAAGCGTTCGGACACCATTGCTTTCGGAGATGCCAAGATTGATATCCCTATGTTGGAATACTGTGAGGTTGGCGTTGCCATGGGAAATGGTGGGCCAGAAATCTTGGCTATGGCAGACTTTGTAACAGACGATGTTGAAGCTGATGGCTTGTACAAGGCATTTGATAAATTAGGCTTATTGCAATAGAAAAAACTGAGTTACCTAGGGTAGCTCAGTTTGTATTTTATGCTGGTTTACGACCGATAAATTTTTTCAAGAGATATAAGAGATAGCCAACAGCGATATACCCAGCACTGATGACCAGGACGTTTACCAAAACCTTGTTCCAACCAAATTTATTGACATTGATAAAGAAGTAGGCGAAGGGGCTATCTTTGGCACCTGGAATTGGGAGTTTTAGTACCAAGCCATTTAGAAGGGCAAAGGCAAAGTAAGACAGAGGGACCACGGACCAGTAAATTGGCTCACGTAGACGGTAGGCTTTCTTAGCATCGAAAATGAGGGTATCAAGCACCAATCCCCAAGGCACAATATAGTGGACCAAGAAGTTACGGAGGGTCCAGAATTTCTCAGGTTCCGTAATAGGTGCCAAGAGGATATGATAGATGACTCCAGTGATGAGGATAGCCATGGTTACACCACCCTTGTAACGTAAGAGTTTGGTGTTAGTTGTCGCATCCCCTTTTTTGAAGTCATAGAAGATGAAGAAAATCAAACTGGAGAAGACCAGGATATTGGACAAAACAGTGTAATAGAGCAACATGCCCCAACCATCATCATGGATTTGGATAGAAACTCCTACTAGTCCACAGAGAGCTAGTAAGATACGGTAAAATCGTGAAATAGTCATAAGCTTCCTTTTCCTAATAAATAATTTCTCTTATCATATCACATTTTTCACTAACAAATTATTGAAAATTCTAGTAAAATCAAAGTAAGAAAGACTTTAAGGAGTAATGATGTCCAATTTAATCGATTATCTTGAAAAGGTTAAGGATTTGCCTTTCGACCAAGAGCCTCTTAATATTTTGGATAAGGTTTGTATTAATGAAATTGGCTACCTGACTTATGAAAAATGGCTCTCAGCAAGTGATTTGAAGGAAACCATCAATTTACATGACTATGCTGAAGGAAAGGACTTAACTCCAGACTACAGCTTCATGGTAACTAAGGAACGGGTAGATTTGGCTGAAGCCATGGTCAGGTCTAGGCGTTTCGCTGGACTTAATCTAAGTGACTACTGTAGTGTCTTGGACAAGGAAGTGGAAAAGCAGTTTGCGGCTATGATTTTCAGTCTTCCTGAATTGGACTACCAGCAGATTGTCTTTCGTGGGACAGATGATAGCGTCATTGGATGGAAGGAGGATTTTCAGCTGACTTACAGTCGGGAAATTCCTGCCCATCGCTCAGCCATGGCCTTTCTGGAGAAGCACTTGCCAAACCTCAGTGGCCATATCGTTGTTTCTGGACACTCCAAGGGTGGCAATCTTGCCCTCTATTCGGCTGTTCAGAGTTCGACTGTCTTGCGTGAGCAAATAGCAGAGCTCTTGCTTCTTGATTCTCCGGGCTTGATGAAGCCCCTCTTAGAGAAGACTTCTTACCAAGAGTTAAAACCCAAGATGACGGTTATCAGACCTCAAGAATCAGTTGTGGGAGTCATGCTTTATTGGGATAAGGTCGCAAAGCTCGTAGCAGCAGATGGTATAGGCATCGCTCAACACAATGTCTTACTTTGGCAGGTTGACTTGGGAACAAATGATTTTGTTTATGTGGACCAGCCGACAGACTTGAGTCAACGCTTAAAAGAGACCTTCCAAGAATGGATTGAGACCTTGCCTAATCAAGAACTCAAGCAGGTTTGTGATTTGTTCTTTGATACCATTCTTGATTCTGGAATTGAAAGTCTGGATGATATTGGGATAAAAACTCTCCCTAAGCTAGGCCAGATGTTGCAAGAATTTGGCAATCTCTCGGACCAACAAAAGAAGGTGCTGCAGGATGGTTTCAACCAGTTACTCTGGATATTTTGGAAGTCGGGAAATAAGAAATCTAACCTCCCCAAGCTAGAACTTCCTGATTTTATCAAGAAGTTGAGTGAATTAACCAACAACTTAGGGGCAGCGGAATCATAGAAGTGGAGAATTATATGTCTAAAAATGTACTTATTACAGGAGCAACATCAGGAATTGGTGAAGCAACGGCGCGTGCCTTTGCCAAAGAGGGAGAAAATCTCATCCTAACAGGTCGCCGTGTGGAGCGCTTAGAAGCTCTAAAAGAAGAGCTCCAAGCAACTTATCCCAATCAAAAAGTTTGGACCTTTGCCCTGGATGTCACAGATATGGCCATGGTTAAGGATGTTTGCCAAGCTATTCTCAAAAGTGTAGGTCAAGTCCATGTCTTGGTCAATAATGCAGGTCTGGCACTAGGTCTAACAGCCTACCAAGACTATGCGGAGTGGGACATGCTGACCATGCTTGATACCAATATCAAGGGCTTAATGATGGTGACACGTCAGATTTTGCCAAGCATGGTTGCTGCCAATGAGGGGCATATCATCAATATGGGCTCTACGGCGGGCATCTATGCCTATGCAGGTGCTGCTGTTTATTCAGCAACCAAGGCTGCAGTAAAAACTTTCAGTGATGGGCTGCGTATCGATACCATTGCCACAGATATCAAGGTGACAACCATTCAGCCAGGTATCGTTGAGACTGACTTTTCACAAGTTCGCTTTCACGGTGATAAGGACAAGGCAGCCAAGGTTTATCAGGGGTTAGAAGCCCTCCAAGCCCAAGATATTGCGGACGCAGTTCTCTACGTCACCAAGCAACCACGACGCGTCCAAATTTCAGACATGACCATCATGGCTAACCAACAAGCTACAGGGTTTACCATTCATAGGGAGGAATAAAAAGTCTCCGATAAGCCTTTTCACAGATGGAAAGGGCTACAAAATTAGGTCGCTTACTCGTATTTTTGCCATGTCTAGATCATGAATAATATACATTCTGAGCCACTATAGGTGGCTTTTTATCATTTTTCCTAACCTTTTACGAATATAAATTTAAATAGTGATATTTAAAAATAATAACTTATAAGTATTTACATGTAAGTACTTATAAGTTATAATAAAGGAAGAGAGATTTGTATGTATCCTATTCATTTTTATAAAGATAGAAATGGACATGAACCTGTTAGAGAGTATATTGAAACATTATCCATAAATTCAAGCAAAGATTCTAGAATCAAATTACATAAAATTCAAGACTACCTGACTATGTTAAAAAATAGAGGAACCATGATTGGTGAACCATTCATTAAACATTTGGAAGGAGAGATTTGGGAACTAAGACCCTTGAGAGATAGAATTTTATTTGCAGCATGGCTAGATGATGGTTTTATTTTACTTCATCATTTTGTGAAAAAGACACAAAAGACTCCAAGACGTGAGCTGATGAAGGCTCAAAAAGCTTTAGATGATATTAGAAAGCGAGGATTGTAAGATGACCCTAGAAAAGAATCCAGCAATTGGAAGTAGTTGGGATGATTTACAGAAAACTATTTTCACTAAAGAGGAAATTGCGGCGAGTGAACTCCGTGTCGCACTGATGCTTGAGATTATTGATGCTCGTAAAAAACAAGGCATTTCCCAAAAGAAACTTGAAGAGTTAAGTGGTGTCAAACAACCTGTTATCGCACGTATGGAGATAGGTAAAACAGCACCTCAGTTAGATACGGTTCTTAAAATACTGGCGAGTCTAGGTAAGACATTGGCGGTAGTCCCACTTGATTCACATGTGAAGTAAGTTTAGGGAAGTTAACCTACTTTCATAACAATTATCATTTGCTATTCTAAAACGATTAACACGGACTTCCCGTGTTTTTTTGTTTGAATTTTCCCAAAACTATGAAAGAAACTGTGAAAATGCTATAATGTAAGGGATTACGACAATATGGAAAGGATAAGTCATGCCACCAGTTACTCCAGAACTTGAGATAGAACGTCAATTAATCGAGCAATTAATCTCTGGGGAGAGTCAGTGGACCTATCGCCCAGACTTAAAAAACGAAGATCAATTATGGGACAACTTTTTTGAGAAGTTAGCGCAAAATAACGTTGCCCTACTCGCTGACCATCCCTTGACTGAGCAGGAGAAGCGCCAAATTAAGAACCAGCTTAACTTCATTAACTATTATGAAGCTGCTAAGTGGTTGGCGGGTGAAAATGGTATTGCTAAAGTCGAGGTACAGCGTGAAGATGCTAGCCTTGGGACTATCAGACTTTCTGTTATCTGGCGTGACAATATCGCTGCTGGAAAATCCAGTTACGAAGTGGTCAATCAGGTGGAACGTGACAAGGCTTATCCACAAGATCAAGACCGCCGTTTAGATACGACGCTGATGATTAATGGCCTTCCTCTTATCCATATCGAGCTCAAGAGCCCTCGTGTGGCCTTTTTGGATGCCTTTCATCAAATCAAAAAGTATGACCGTGAAGGAAAGTTACGTGGCATCTATTCTGCCCTCCAGATGTTTGTTGTGACTAATAAGGTGGATACACGTTATATCGCAGCTGCACGAGAGGATAAGCTCAATAAACAATTCTTGACATCTTGGGTGGATAAAGATAATAAACCCATGACCAGTCTCATGGACTTTGCCCATGAGGTCCTATCTATTCCACGTGCCCATCAGATGGTGATGCAGTATTCCGTCATTGATGATAGTAAAAAAGCCCTCATCCTCTTACGTCCCTATCAAATCCATGCCATCGAGTCTGTTCAAGATGCCTCTCGCCGTCAGGAATCAGGCTATATCTGGCATACCACAGGTTCTGGTAAGACCCTAACCTCCTACAAGGTGGCTCGCAACCTCTTGCAGATTCCAGCTATTCAGAAGACAATTTTCGTCGTGGACCGTAGGGACCTTGACCAGCAGACGACGTCGTCCTTTCTTTCTTACGCCGCTAATGATGTCATTGATATTGACGAAACGGACAATACCCATGATTTGGTTAAGCGTTTGGCAGGAAATGATAAGCGTGTGATTGTGACGACTATCCAGAAAATCACGACCATGATGCGCAAGTTCCAAGAAGGTAAATACCAAAAGGACTCGGAAAAAATCAAGGACCTCCGTGTGGCTTTCGTTGTGGATGAATGTCACCGTGCGGTCACACCTCAGACACAAAAAGACATCAAAGGCTTTTTCCACAATTCGCTCTGGTATGGCTTTACAGGCACACCGATTTTCAAGGAAAATAAACGCAAGCAATTAGGTGATTTGGCACAAACCACCCACCAACAATATGGTGAACGCCTCCATGAGTATACGGTCAAAGAAGCCATCCATGACGGGGCAGTCCTTGGCTTTAAGGTTGACTATCGTAATACCATTATTTCGCCGATTCCTGAAGAAGACCTTCCTGACTCTGTCTATGAAGATAAAGAGCACATGCTAGAAGTCTTGGATGCTATCCTAAACAAAAGTTATCAACAGTTGGGCTTCCCAAATGGTGAGGGCAAGACCTACGAGGCCATCTTAACCGTTAAGTCCATTCCACAGGCTCAGGCCTATTACAATCTGCTCAAGAGTATCAAGGCAGGACAGGAACGTGTCAAGGTGTCAGAGCGGGTTAAGCGCGTGCTACTTGACTTTCCAAAGGTGACGGTCACTTACTCCGTGTCGGAAAATGAAGAAGAATCTATCGGCTACCAAGAGCACATGAAGCAGGTCATGGACGATTACAATCAAGAGTATGGGACCCATTTTAATATGGCTGATTTGCGTGGCTTTAACACGGATATCAATAATCGTTTAGCCAGAAAGTTAGACAAATACATTCCTCGTAAAGAGCAGTTGGATTTGGTCATCGTTGTAGACCGTCTTTTGACCGGTTTTGATGCCCCTTGTCTATCTACTCTCTTCATCGACCGTAAGCCCATGCGTCCACAGGATTTGATTCAAGCCTTTAGTCGCACCAACCGTATTTTTGACAGTAAAAAGCGTTATGGTCATATCATCACCTTCCAAAGACCTGAGGCCTTTAAAGAGGCTGTGGATAACGCCCTTAGACTCTACTCAAACGGTGGTGAAAATGACGTCACTGCCCCAGATTGGGTAGAAGAAAAAGCAAACTTTATCCAAGCCTGGATAGACTTTCAAGTAAAAGTAGAAGATGTGGAAAACTACATCATCACGATTGAGCAGGCCACTAGCCCACAACTCCGTCGTATTGCCAAGGCTTACCAAACCTTTGACAAGTATCTGGCCTCTATCCGTGTCTATAGCGAATACGATGAAGCGGCTATCTATGCGGAGACAGGACTATCAGATGAAAAGCTCGAAACCTATCTAGGAATCTATCAGAATATCCTAGCAGAGCTCAAAAGCCGAGCTGAAGACGATGGTGATGATAATCTGTTTGATATCCACTACGAACTGGAATCCGTCCAAGTCGATGAGATTAACTATGCTTACATCCTGACCCTGATTCAAAGTATGATCCAGCAGGAAGAGGATAGTCCACAGGCTCTCAGTGACAAGGATATCGAAACTGTTGATAACTATATCCAGACTCTGGAACGCACCAATCCTAAACTAGCCGAAATCATCCGAAACCTGTGGAAAGAAGTCCAAGCCAATCCTAAAGATTACCAAGGACAATCTATCACTGGTGTCTTGGACACTATGATTGAAGCCATCATCGACGACCATCTTAAACGCTTTGCCAGAGAATGGTATGTCGGACTCGATGAACTTCGTTACTATGTCCAACACTATCGTAAAGGTGCTAAGAAACAATCCGGCGAAAGCCAGCTCACCAAGAGCCAACGCTACAAAGACTACAAAGCAGAAACAGCTGATGCCCTCAACCCGCTCAGCTACAAAAAACACATCAAAGAAGCCTACACCAAACTCATTGAAGAGGTGATTGAACCATTGAGAGTGGGGAGGTAGAGTAATAACTAGGGAGAATAAATGGCAGATACGATATTGATTTTAGGAAACGGCTTTGATTTAGCCATGGGTCGAAAAACAAGTTATAAAGATTTTTTGGAGTTTGCTGATAAATTGTTTGTGGAAAGAGATGATCAGTTGGATGAATTTCTTAAAAAACATCAGATTAATATTGAAAAGTACCAAGATAATTTATATCTTAGATATATTAGAGAAAATAGAAATACACTCGGAGAAAATTGGTCAAATCTTGAAATAATGATTTCTCAACTTGCTGAAGCAATAGATTTTTTTCGACTAAATTCTGATAAGCTGTATCACTCTAGCGGTACTTTATCTCCTCTAATTAGCAAATCATTTCGTCAAGCGATGAGTGTAGAGGATAATTCTACTTCAAAAATGTTTATTGGTACAATTTTTTCTGAACTTTATAAAAAACTACATTGGGAAATGTTAGAGAGAGGATTAGCCATATCGGAATTAAATAATGAGTTTATTAGGCATCTTGATTTACTGACTGAGCTCCTAGAAATTTATCTTTCTTATAGAGACTACATAGACTTTGAAGTTGATTCAATTATTCCTAGTGATACAGCGTTAGATGCTATAGATCGAATTTCAGAAGCTAGTGTGATTAGTTTTAACTATACGCATACCCCAAATGAACTTTATAATATTTCCTTAGAAAAGACCCATTTTATCCATGGAGAAATTGATTTAGAAAGACTAAAACATAAAATTAATACCATGGTTTTTGGTATTGAAGATAAAGCAACTGAAATCAATAGCAATTTAATACCTTATCAAAAATTCTATCAACGTGTTGTTAAAGAAACTGGAAATGCATATGAAAGATTTTTTGACCAAGAATATGATATTTCAAAAGGTATACCAAGAATTACTAAAAATATTATTATTTTTGGACATTCTGTTGATCCACTTGATAAGGAAATTTTTAAAAAATGTTTTGAATTGGTTGACAAAAAATATTACCAAAGTAGATTTATATTTACATATTTTAATGAAACAGCTAAACGTTCAATAATTAAGAATTTAGCCATTATTCTGGGCAAAGATAAATTGGTTGAACTAACTGGGCAGAGAAAAGTAGTATTTGTACAAAGTCAAGATGTTGATGGGATGAGTAATGTTCTTCTGGAGTGATATTTTAATTGTTATAGTAGTTGAGTGATGCTTTTTAATAATAGATTTGATAATTAGAAGTTAATACTTATATGAAATAGTTCTGCTAGAAAATTTTAGTCACAAAATACTCATACTAACAGATTCTACGTTATTCTTTACTACAAATGGGAGAATTACAATAAATGGATACTATAATCACATTTTTCAACTCTCAGTTCATTAGTTCAATGATTGGAGCTCTTTTAGGTGCAGGAGTTGCTGTATACGTTGCAAGACTACAAAATAAACAGCAACTTAAACAGTTAAATAATGAACATGACTTACAACGAGAATTTTTTGAAAAACAAGAGGAAAACGAAAGGGAACGTATTTTCTTACAGTATACAATTGATAGGGCGGAGAGGTCCTATAGAATATTAAACCAATTGAAAAAAGCCGCAACTTTTTTTGGAGAAGAAAGTTTCCCTTTGACAGAATCAGATAATGAAGATGAGTTTCAGAAGGTATTTTTAAAACTTTGTTATACAGTAGTAACTCCGAAATACTACGAATTTATTGATTTAAGGGATGAGTTGTTGCTGACATTGGTAATTCAAGATGATGTAAAATTATCAGATTTGAAGCATGAGGTTGTAATAGAGGTTGAAAAAGTTTCAAAATATTATAATAGGTTTATAAAGGCTAAAACTCCTAATGAGTTTACTGATATAGTTGAAAATTTTAGTAGAGAAACAAAACTAATTGAAAAATGTGATAATCTCAAAACATATATAACGAAGTATGTTATGGATAGTGCATTTAGACTTGTTCCACCTGAGAAAATGGCTGAGAAAATTATAAAACAACAATATGGAGAAACTAAAATGAAATTTAAAGTTGTTAGAGATGATGATAACATCTAAGCATATTTGAAAACTATAAGTATCACATTTCTGAACAAAAAAGGAGAGTATATGTCGAAAAAAAAAGAAAAAGTACCTATAGTAAGATTTAGAGATTTCTCAGAACCTTGGTTAAAAAACCAGTTGTCAGAGGTTGCAGAATTTTCGAAAGGAAAGGGATATTCTAAGAAAGATTTGAAATCTCATGGAACACCAATTATTTTATATGGTCGTCTTTATACAAATTATGAGTCAGAGATTAGTAAAATTGAAACTTATGCTAAACTGGAGGAAAACTCAGTTGTTAGTGAGGGAGGAGAAGTAATCATTCCATCCTCTGGAGAAAGTGCAGATGATATATCAAGGGCATCATGTGTCATTGATAGAGGTATCATTTTGGGAGGGGATTTAAATATCGTTAGGCCTCATGAATACCTAAACTCATTATTTATTGCAATCACACTTTCTAATGGTTCACAACAAAGAGAATTATCGAAACGTGCACAAGGTAAATCAGTTGTTCATTTACATAATTCTGACTTGAAGTCGGTAAAGTTATTTTACCCTTCATATGAAGAACAAACTGCTATTGGCTCCCTTTTCCGTACCATCGACGACCTTTTGGCTAGCTACAAGAACAATCTTGCTAACTACCAATCTCTCAAGGCGACTATGCTTTCCAAGATGTTTCCCAAAGCTGGGCAGACTGTTCCTGAGATTCGTTTGGATGGGTTTGAAGGTGAGTGGGAAATAAAGAAATTTAAGAGCATAAGTAATAAAAGAGGGAAATCAAACAGTAAAGAGTATGATTATCCTGCATATTCTGTTAGCAATCAGAATGGGTTGATTCCACAGTCGGAACAATTCGAAGGAAGTCGTTTAGAAAATCTTGAAAAAACTTCATATAAGATAGTTGAACCAAACGAGTTCGCATATAATCCAGCTCGTATAAATGTCGGATCCATTGCATTTAATAATTTAGATGAAACAGTAATTGTAAGTTCTCTATATGTTATTTTTTCGTTAGATAAGTCTATAAATAACAACTACGCGCTACTGTTTATAAAATCACCTGAGTTCAACAAAGAAGTTAGAAGGAATACGGAGGGGAGTGTGAGGGAATATCTTTTTTATGAAAACTTCGCAAATATTCGGATCCCAATTCCTTCGTCACTCGAAGAACAACAAGCCATCGGATCCTACTTCTCAAACCTCGATAACCTCATCGCTGCTCACCAAGAAAAAATTTCTCAGTTAGAAACACTGAAAAAGAAACTCTTACAGGATATGTTTGTCTAAGGAGGGATTATGTATAGTTCTAAAAAAGATTTGATTGAAAAATTAGAATCCGAAAAGAAAAGACTTCAAGATAACTTTAGTCAATTGGATGATCATGGCAAAGAAGTAGTTGAGAGTCAATACCAGCAAGTAGATAATTATTTTTCAACCCTTATTGATTTGATTCATAACGAACTAAATGATGAATTTTTATCTGATAATGTAACAATAAAGTATAAGAATCTTCGTAATAATTGGTTAGAAAGTCTATCGAATTGTTATGATAGTAATATTTATGTGTATGAAACAACCTTACCTCAAATTTTAGAGAATTTTAAAGTAATTAAACTGTTTTCTTTTATTTCGAAAGTGAATGCTACAACAGTTATTATAGGAGCTAATGGAGCGGGAAAATCAAGTCTTATTAATGAGTTAAGAAAGAATAATATAGATGAGATGTATGTTTTACCTGCCCAGAAACTCTTGTACTTTGTATCTAATATGCACAATCGTAATGGAATTATTAAAGAAAAATATATTCAAGATTTGAAAGAGGTGAATATTAAATATGACACAATTGATTTGTATCCGACAGAAATTGCTAATGATTTTTCAAATACGTTTACAAAATTAATAACCTTGTTGGTAAAAGACTATACAAATATAGTTACTCGTAGATCAAGAAATGAAAAAGATTTGCCTCTAACTTTATGGGATAGAGTAGAGCAAATATGGAATCAAATTTTCCCAGATATAATATTTGAGCTTGAACCTGATGATAGAGTTGTTAAAGTTGAACAAAATGGTTCTAAATATAGTATAAATGGTCTTAGTGATGGAGAACGTTGTATATTGTTTTATATAGGAAATGTTCTTCTAGCTCCAGAAAATAGCTATATTATCGTTGATGAACCAGAAACATTTCTAAATCCCGCTGTTTATAATGAATTGTGGGATTTGCTCATATCAGAGAGACCTGATTGTCAATTTATTTTTGCTTCACATAACATGGACTTTGTTCAATCGAGAACGAATGCAACCTATATATGGTGTAAGAAATTTGAAGCACCTTATGATTTGGATTATCAGGTATTGGAAGAAACACAAGAAATGCCTTTATCCTTGTTAACTGAAGTATCTGGGACAAAAAAGCCAATTTTATTTTGTGAGGGGACTAAAACTAGCATAGACTATCAGATTTATTCCAAATTATTCAGTGATTTTTGTTTTGTAAAACCAGTTCAAGGACATAAACAGGTTATCCAGCATACAAAAGCGTATAATAATTTGCAACATTTACATGGTAATACGGCATACGGCATCATAGACAATGACTGGATGAATGAAAGTAGTATTCAAGAGCAAAAAGAACAGAATATTTTTGTTCTTCCATTCAATGAAGTAGAGATGATGCTTGTTGATGAAGTAGTTGTGAAGTCATGCTTACCATTTGATGATGACAAAGAAAAAGAACGAAAATTTAAAAATTTTCAACAAAGTATCATTGAATCTTGTAAAGAAAATAAAGAGAAAATAATAAGTATTGCCTTGAAAAAAAGACTCGATGAATTTTTGGAAGGTAACTGTATTGAAAATAATAAACCTAGTAAAGAGGATGTTGAAGAATTTTTAAAAAGTTTAGTAGATGAATTTGATGCATCTTTAATGGTTGATAATATAACCTCTATCGTTGAAGCAAGTTTAGATTCATCTGATTTTTCAGCAATTTTAAAGATTTGTAATTTAAAAAATGAAATAATTAATTTTAGAGGAAATACGGAAATAGTTCCAAACTTTAAAGATAAAGCTTTAAGGCGTATTGCATTAGATAATGAATTAACCAAAGAATTACGTCATAAATATTTTGAAGAATTAGAAATGAAACTATTGGACAAATAGTTAGATTTTTGAATTAATACAAAGAAAGAAACATTATGTCAGAAACAACACAAACCTCCCAGTCGCTTTATCAAGCCCTGTGGAACTCAGCGGATGTGCTCCGCTCTAAGATGGATGCCAACGACTACAAGTCTTATCTCTTGGGCATGGTCTTTTACAAGTATTTGTCGGACAAGATGCTCTTTTTCGTGGCAGAGACCATGGAGGAGGAGACAGAAAGCTTGGAAGAGGCACTGGCGGTCTATCGGAAATACTATGAGGATGAGGAGACTCACGAGGACCTCTTGGCAGTCATCACTGATGAGATGAGCTATGCCATTCATCCTGACTTAACCTTTACAGCCTTGGTAGAGCGAGTGAATGATGGAAGCTTCCAGCTAGAGGACTTGGCTCAGGGTTTCCGTGATATTGAGCAGAGTGACGAGCTCTATGAAAACCTTTTTGAAGATATCGACCTTTACTCTAAGAAACTTGGGGCGACTCCTCAAAAGCAAAACCAGACGGTTGCGGCTGTGATGAAAGAGTTGGCTGTCCTAGATGTGGCAGGTCATGCTGGTGATATGCTTGGTGATGCTTACGAGTACTTGATCGGTCAGTTTGCGACGGATTCGGGTAAAAAAGCTGGTGAGTTCTATACACCGCAACCTGTTGCCAAACTCATGACCCAGATTGCCTTTTTAGGTCGTGAGGACAAGCAAGGCTTTACCCTTTACGATGCCACAATGGGGTCAGGCTCGCTCTTGCTTAATGCCAAACGTTATTCACGTCAGCCACAGACGGTGGTTTACTTTGGTCAAGAGTTGAATACCTCAACTTATAACCTGGCACGTATGAACATGATTCTGCATGGTGTGCCGATTGAAAATCAGTTTTTACACAACGCTGATACCTTGGATGAGGATTGGCCAACTCAAGAGCCAACTAACTTTGACGGTGTTCTCATGAACCCACCTTATTCAGCCAAGTGGTCAGCCAGCTCAGGTTTCATGGATGATCCTCGATTCTCACCATTTGGGAAACTGGCACCTAAGTCTAAGGCTGATTTTGCCTTCCTCTTGCATGGTTACTATCACTTGAAACAAGACAATGGTGTTATGGCCATCGTCCTACCTCATGGGGTGCTTTTCCGTGGTAATGCCGAAGGGACGATTCGTAAGGCTTTGTTAGAAGAAGGTGCTATTGATACGGTTATCGGTCTGCCTGCTAATATCTTCTTTAATACCAGTATTCCAACGACGGTTATCATTCTCAAAAAGAACCGCACCAATCGTGATGTTTACTTTATCGATGCCTCTAAGGAGTTTGATAAGGGGAAAAATCAGAACATTATGACAGATGCCCATATTGAGAAGATTCTTGATGCTTATAAGAGTCGTGAGGATATGGACAAGTTCGCCCATCTGGCTAGCTTTGAAGAGATTGTGGAAAATGACTACAACCTTAATATTCCTCGTTATGTGGATACCTTTGAGGAAGAAGAAGTAGAGCCACTGACAGATATCGTCAGCAAGATTAACACGACAAATGAAGCAATCCAAACCCAAACTGCTTCCCTACTCGAAATGCTCGGTCAACTCCACGGAACCACACCAGAAGCCGATGCTGAGCTCAAAGAGTTTTTGAAAAACTTTAAAGGGTGATGGGGGAGTTAAACACGATAATTAAATTAAATATTCCAGCCAAATCAACTTTTGGCTGGTTTTTATTGTTTAAAGATGGTACAATTAAATTACCTAAAAGGTAATTTGTTTTAACAGAAAGGGACGTATGAAGCTTATCTATACAAATAAAACTGTTGAAAAGCAGTGCACAGAGCTGAGGCGAGCGAAAAAGGATTTTTCGGATAAGATTGCTGTAAAGTTACATCAGTTGATTAACTTTTTAGAAGCAGCAGATTCTTTGGCAAGTGTGACAGCCTTTCCTAAATATCACTTTCACCAACTCAAGGGAAAGAGACAGGGACAGTTTGCTTTGGATATAGATGGTCGAAGGAGTTCCTATCGGTTGATTGTAGAATTTCGTGAGGAGGACCTAGAGAAGGTATTTCCTAGTCCTGTAGAAATCGAAATCCTAAAAATAGAGGAGGTCAGCAATCACTATGAGTAAAAAAATTGTTGAATACAAAGACCTGATTGCTTTTCATCCAGGTCAGTATGTTGAAGAGTTGATTGAAGATTATAACGTAACGCAGAAAGAATTTGCGGAGCGCTTAGGAGTTTCGGCAAAGACTGTCAGCAAGCTCGTAAATGCGGAGGAATCTATCAGTAAAGAGACAGCTCATAAGTTAGCCAAGTTAAGCGGAGTTTCTATGCAAACTTGGCTCAATCTTCAGAATACTTATGATGTAAAAGTGGCAGAGATTGTAGAACAAAAAGAGCTAGAAGAAGGTCGCGAGAAAGAAATCTGTGAGATGATTGATTTCAAGTATTTTAAGGCAGAAGGCTACGTTCCAGATAAACGCTATACATTGAAAGAAAAAATTGTCGAGCTTCGCAAGATTCTGGGAGTGGCGAGTTTAGAAAAGTTCTCATCTTTCAACAATCAGGTGAGTTATCGAAATACGCGTGAGTTCACGACTAAAAGTATAGTGAACTCCAATATCATGTTGGAGTTGGCATCTAAAAAAGCGCGTGATATAACGACTACTAAGCTCAACCGCAGAAAGCTTGAGAGAAGCTTGCCTGCTTTGAGAAAGTTGACGAGACAAGATCCTGAAGTCTTTCCTCAACACCTGTATGATATTTTGCTAGATTGTGGTGTTGTCCTAGTCGGCCTACCTGCTTTGCCAAATGCCAATCTAAATGGTGCTACGAAAAAATTTGGAAATGGTAGTGCCTTACTTTTACTGACGGATCGAAACAAAGCATCCGATATTTTCTGGTTCTCACTTTTCCATGAGATAGGACATATTTTGGAGAACGATTTTTCATCTGATGATGGAAATGGTGAGTCATACCGACGTTCTGAGGAACGGGCAGATAAGTTTGCAAAAGATTTCTTAATAAGACCGGAAGACTATCAAGCTTTTGTTGAACAAGGAAACTTTGATAAGTCGGATATCCTACGCTTCGCTGAGGAAATCGATATTCATCCAAGTATTGTTTTAGGAAGATTACAAAATGAGGGCATTCTCAGTTTTGACAGATATAGAGAGTTAAAAGAGAACTATTACTTCGTTTCGTAATGTTTTTGTAGTCACTTTCCCAAATTTTTTTCGAATGATAGAAGTAGAGGGACCTTCCCTCTATTTTTTATCGAAAAGGAGCAGGGATGCAGAAAAGACATGCGCATGTATCGCCGACCTTGGACATCATGGCCAAGAAGATTTTTAGTTTGCCGGAGGTGACAGCAGCATTTATTCGGGACATTTTAGAGCTGGATGTAGCGGATGCTCAGATTGTGGAGGGAAGCCAACCCCACGGCATGGCCTATGAGGAGGATGACTTGTTCTCCACTGCGGTGGATGTGAGGGCCAAGCTCCATGACGGGACCGAGGTGATCATCGAGATCCAGATTCGCAAGCAGCAGTATTTCTTGAATCGGTTCCATTATTATTTGGCCAATCAGCTGGTGGAAAATGTGCAAAAATTGCGCCAGCAAGGCCAGACACATAAGATGTACGAGCAGATGGAGCCCGTCTATGGGATTGCGATTTTGGAGAAGTCGCTCTTGCTAGACGAAGAGGGCGCCATCAATAAATACTGGCTGACCAGTAGCCGGTCTGGCAAGCAACTCAAGGCCTATTTTAAAAATGGTAAGCACCAAAATCTTCTGCAGGTTGCCTTTTTAGAGCTAGACAAGTATAATAAAGATGAGAACCTGACAGATGCAGGCAGACAGTGGCTGGAATTTTTTGGGAATCTTCCCTTCACAAAAACTCCCAGTCAGGCTGTAGCCCACGCAGATTCATTACTGGATTCATCTAGCTGGACCAAGGAGGAGAAAACCATGATAGACGAGCGTATTCGTATTCAAGAAAATTATGATATGACCCTGGAGACAGCGATAGACGAAGCACGCGAAGAAGGTCTGGAACAAGGTCGTAAACAGTTGGTATGCGAAATGGTCTCACGAGGAATGACACCTGAGCTTATCTCAGATATGACGGGCTTATCGCTTGAAGAGATTGAAACTCTTCTTTCCTGAGTCGTTAAAAGAGGCGCTGCCTCTTTTCTTTTTGAAAAAACTTGAAAATTTTCCCATTTTTTCAATCCGCCTTTCTAGAATTGTGGTAGAATAGAGTCAACAAAGAGCTATCCTCACCAACAGTGTGATCGATACTAGAAAAGAGGATTCTGATGACAAGAAAAATTGGTATTATTGGTTTGGGGCATGTGGGTGCGACCTTGGCCCACAGCATGATTTTGAAACACACCTGTGATCACTTGGTCTTGATTGATACCAATGAGAAAAAGGTCAAGGCAGATGCCTTGGATTTCTGTGATACAGTTGCCAATACAGGGTATCCGGTTCATATCACGGTCAATGACTACGCGGCTTTAAAAGATGCGGATGTCGTGGTGTCGACTCTTGGAAATATTGAGTTGCAGGCTAATAACACTGATGACCGTTTTGCGGAGCTTCCCTTTACCAGTAAGCAAGTGGTGCAAGTAGCGCGTGATCTGAAGGCTTCTGGTTTTAGCGGGGTCTTATTGGTAGTGACCAATCCGGTCGATGCCGTTACTCAACTCTATCAACAATATACTGGCCTTCCAAAAGAGCAGGTGATTGGGACAGGGACTTTATTGGATACAGCTCGGATGAAGCGTGCAGTCGCTGATCGTTTGCAGGTTTCTCCTGCTAGTGTATCAGGTTACAACCTCGGTGAGCACGGAAATTCTCAATTTGTCGCTTGGAGTCAGGTCCGTGTCAAAGGACACGCCATTACCGATCTCTTCTCTCAAGAAGAGCTTGACGCCATCAACTACGAGTCCTTGCGCGGCGGCCACACGGTTTTCTTTGGCAAATTCTATACCAATTTTGGGATTGCAGCAGCAGCCCAACGCTTGGCAGAAGCTGTGATCAATGATAGCCACGAGGAAATGCCAGTGTCTAACTATCGTCCAGAATATGGAACCTATCTTGGCTACCCAGCAATTGTAGGTCGAAAAGGAATTCTCGAACGATTGGATTTGCATTTGACAGAAGAAGAAAAAGAAAAATTACTCCATTCAGCCGAAACTATCAAAGAAAATACACGAAAAGGATTGGAGCATGCATAAAAGCAAAGAGAGTGGGACAGAAATCGGTAATTCGTTAGAATTCGATTTCGTCGTCCCAC
>OGFK01001108.1_pt1 | contig 18670 bp, 17 predicted proteins | sample 1570931 | NCBI WGS metagenome assembly OGFK01 (sample SAMEA2581935, study PRJEB24529) | metagenome | biome: Human gut stool | place: China | collected 2011
CCATCGCCGCGGATGGTCAGGCCTTCCGTGGTGCTGCCGTTCCAGGTGCTCCTGGTGCCTTCGATGATCTTATAGGGATCTTCCTGGCTGTCATCGGTACCACTGTCAGAAGCTGATGTATCTGTATTATCTGTAGTATTTGTAATCTCTCCCGTTGTAAAGGTATATTTCAATGTCAGATACCGTCCCTCAGCTAAGTCAATTGACGTATACTCCACTTGTGGATTTGTGACAATCCAGATGCTGTCATGATTGAATTTATAGCCACGTTCTGCAACCAAGGTCAGAATTGCATAATACGTTGTGTTCGGCTCAGCATTGCCGATTGCCGCCTCATTCTCATTTCCCTCTTTCAACCACAAAATACTGTTCTTCGTAACATCAGTAATTCCTTCCGTATTAATCTGCCATTTTTTAGGTAAGGGCTGTCCGGCTACCGGTGGGGTGACTACCATGTCCAGACTGGAGATTGTCCGATCAACTGTGCCAACATTAAACGACATTATATCTGTTTTCCTATGTTCATCCCCTTGTGGATCATCATATACTGCTTTTGCATACACCTTATATCCCGCCACTTTGGTACAGTTTTCTGTTTTATAGCTAATCTTCACTGTTGCAGTTCTGTTATCTTCACTATAATTTATGATTTTTGCATCAAAAATGTCATCTGCACGGTAACCCGCTCCATCATAGAAATTAAATGAAACATTTACTTTAGAAAAATCATAATATGAATTTATTTTTAAATCATACAAAAAATAAGATTTCTCATCATTTGAAACCAACTGTGCCGGTTCCGACAAGCTAGAATGAAATTCCAGATTGACTGCTTCACCTGTCATAACTATTTTACCTGTTCCATGATTTGGAAGCCGATAATAATAACATTGTTGAACGCTGTCATAGGTTGCACTTGCTTCTATTTCATTAACATCATCCGTAGAATATACAACTTTCGGTGCTGTCAAAAACCAATATTCTTTTCCATTATAACTGTCATCTCCCGGGTATATAGAAAAACAATCATACATTTTACTATCTATCATAGTACTTAGCATTATATGACAGTTTTTTAATCCGGTTCTATCAACTGTCCATTTTCCCGTATAATCGTCCGCCTTAGCATTCATCCCCTGCCAACCCCACAGCAGCAGCACCGCCGCTGCCAGCAGTCCGATTCTCTGTAATATCTTTTTCATCTGTTTCCTCAGAGGGATATTGTCAAGTGTGTAAGTAAGATTTTATGAAATTGCTTCTATTTTCATAAGAGAGCCTTCCATTACTTTTATACCATCTGTTAATTCAATATAGCTGATTACCTTTGTTTCTCAAAAAGAATAGTTTATACGCTTTAGATTTTAGTATCAAGTGTTGCCTGTGCAGGGGATTTTCCTGTCTCTGCAGTCTCTCTTGTAACATCATCAAGTGCTCCAGCTTTGATTGGCTTACCAATTTCCCAGTTAGGATCAGCCTTTTTTGCGGCATCATAAAAAGCCTGTCTGTAAATTCTCTCATATTTTTCAAGGGTGTACCCGGCAGCCAGCCTGTCCTTTTTGGACATTTTGCGATACAAATTGTTATACACATCTGTTCGTTTTGTTGTATCACCATTGCATACACCATTTTCACGCAGAAATTCTTTTTTTGTCAGTTCATACATTTCTTCTTTGCTGCTATCCGGAATTGATATGATCCGTTTTCTCGAATTTTCATTTTCGTCTGTCACTAAAAGTCCCGCCAATCCATTAACAGAATTGATATAATCTCCATCCTTGTCATAATGACTCATCAGATTTTTTATTCCCTGAATATTTCCATACATCGCACCGTTTCCGGCGGACATCATCTGTTTTACAGCGGCTTTGTATTGTTTGCTGTTTGTGTTAATCCCGGCAGCTTTTAACTTGGACTGAACAGAACTGCTGTTCAACTGGGACAACTGAAAACTGCCTATTGCATTTACTCCTGATGTCCCAAATGATTTTTGAAACAAAAAAGCATAATCCGTTATTTTTGACATAAAACATCCTCCCATATTAAACCTGTTATCTTACCTATATCCTTACGCTTTCCTATCAAAAGACGTTTTCTCTTCCAAATAGTTCGGCAGTTCTTTCAATTCTGAGCTTTGGGCATTCTTTTGCGTATGGTATTCATTGAAGTAAATTCCGTAAAATTCTCTTTCCTTTTCCCGCTCAGCCGGAGTTCTTTCGCATCCCCATCCATAACTATCTCCCAGATAGGTCAACACTTTTGTTCCTTGATAAGAAATGTCGGCACCATATCCTTCGCCTGTCAGAATCGGACATTCCAGTGTGCCTCCTCCCGCCAGAGCAAACTTCTTTTGCGCAAGGTTGTTATTTTTCCCCTCTGCCCTCTCCAGAAAATCGAGCAATGATAATTCTCCGATTCCTTTGCATTTCGGATTACCATTTTGACTTTTTACCGCATTTTTAGCCTGCTGATATAATGCCTTTCTGTCAGGGGATACATCGGATATGTATTCTGCACATAACCTTGTTCTCTGCCTGTGAATAGATTCTAATTCCGTTTTACTCGTAGTGTTGGCAGCTCTCTGAGCCAGTTCCTTAATCTCAGAGACAAACTCTGCCTGTGACTTATTGCTTTTCCCTGCACTTGGAATCATAGACCAATCAGGTTCTCCACTTCTCAGCGATTCACTATATTTTGTAATGGCAGAACTCGTTGCATTTGAAATCGATATTCCCATGAATTCACCTCATATTTTCTACCTTCTCTGCATATATTTTAACCTCTATATATACTTATCCATTTATCATATTCATTCTTTAAAATTCTCATAACATACTTATTTCCTCTATTTTTTTATCGGATAAAAAATCCAAATTATTGTTTTTAGGTAAATACACATACAGCTTTGAATTGTTGATTAACGTAACACTTCCAAGTGAAACAGTACCACCGTTTCGGTAAATTGTTCCTGCATATTTAGCATCAGACGGCACACTTGCAACCATTATTTCTTCAGTTTCAGATGCTGCCGGTTCTGCTGCCATTACCGGAATGGTAAATACATTGAGTATTGTCAAACAAGACAACACCATTGCTAAAATACTTTTTTTGAGTCTCATATTGCTTCTTCTTCTAATATTTTATAAACAAAATTATTGTTCATCCAATAATTTGATTTCAGTCTTTGTTTTCTTCCCTCATTTCATATGGAACTCCTCCTTTCTTCAAAATTATAGAAATTGATACTATGCATATGTATCAAAACCTACCTTATTTTTAGTTGTCGCTTCTATAGCAATCATATTTTCTGTTTTTTTATCTTCTTTTTCTTTATCCTCTTTCATTCTCTCCAGCCATTTGTCAATTTCTGAATCCGTACCAGTCTCTCCAAAAATGCCACAGGTTGTCATTTCGGTTCCATTATTCGTAAACTTAAACTCCACTGATATCAGTTTACTACCATGACTTATTGCCGCCTTCTGTGCATTTCGTATAACATCTGGCATAATTGCTAAATTTTCCTCAAGCCATTTCGCAGTTTTTTCATCTCCACATGCCTTTCGCATTACACTTCCGTCAATCAATACAGAAGCATTTTTGCATGGAGTCAAACATTTATACTTGTTAGTCAAATACTTTGAATAGTCTGATACATTTTTAAACTTATTGGCTGAATTCATAGTGTATCCTGCATAATAATTCTTTTCACTATTCTTTGATGGCTTTACATTTTCATTTTTTACATTTCCGTATGTGTATGTATTGGCATACGATGATACTCCATTAATTCCCATACTGCATCTCTCCTTTCTATTTAGCCTTGATTTTTTATTTGCAGGCTATTGGGTTTTGTTCGATACGCTTACTGCCATTGTAAAATTTGTCTCATAAGAAGCTACTGCCTGACTTATTGTGACAGTCTTAGCAGACGAACTACTCTCAGCCACCAATCGAGTTCTGGCATCCTGAGCGGATAACCTTTTATTTTGCGCATATTCTTCATAAGCTGTTCTTTCCGCTTGTTTTTTCTGAATCCGCTTTTTTTCCTGTTGTTTCTTTACCTGATTTTCTATTCTCTTTTTATTTTCTATTCTGCGCTCCCAAAAACTATTTTTTGACTTATCATTAAAAATCTTCCCACCATTCCCATTGTTATAACCAGCACTCCACATCTCAGCATGACATTCTTCTTTTGATGCTCCATAATATATTGTAGAAAACGCTCCTCCGCATATACCTGACCATTTATCTGGTTGTGACCAACCCACTTGCAAATCATTTAATACCCATGCTTCATACTCTGGATCATTCTTCATTGCTTCAAAACCCGCCTCTGAAATTGTAACAGATATTGACTCGCCTGCTCTTGTGGGGTGCATTGGAATTTGAGATATTTTATTGTAAATGTACTGCTTGTATTCCACCATCGTCATATCTTTAGCAGACACAGAACCTATTTTTGAATTGCCCACTATACTTCCACTAGCTTCGCTCTTTTCTCTTACACTATCCGCAAACCTTGTATCTTCCTTCTCCTGATCTTTAGCCGCATTTTTCTGCTGGTACTGATTGTAAGCCCGTGTCATATAGTTCACATTAATTGTATTACTCATAGTAACCTCCTTTGCTTTCTTTATCGGATAAAATAACCTGTTCTCCTAGTCCTATATCATCAAACGACCATATTACGCATACAAAGACCATCTCTTTACAAGATAACTACCGCCTTAAATTCATTTTCATCGCAGGAAAGCACCATATCACCGCCATATTTATCCACAACTGCTTTTACATTTAACAATCCAATGCCGTGATGATCCCCTCTTTTGCTCTTTATCGTGTCATTTTCAATTTCCACCTTTTCTGTCACAGGATTTCGCACCGCAAATATCAGTTTATGATCTTCGCACTCTAATTTCAGATGAATGACCGCTTTTCCGGTATTTTTCAGTACCTTTTCACTCTCCCGGATTGCATTATCCAATAAATTAGAGAGCAGAATCACAATCTCTTCCTCCTCCAGACATATCTCCTGCAGATCCCCTACTTTTAGGATCACTGCTATGTGTTTTTCCTGCATACTGCGGTATTTCTGGTTTAAAATAGCATTCACCACTGGATGATTCGTATTTATCGCCGACATCTCGACAGCTATGCTCTCTGTCAGCTTCTGCGTAAATGAAAGTGCCTCATCTGTGTGTCCATTCTTTATCAATGTCTGGATCGTGGAAAGCTGATTTTTATAATCGTGCATTTTTCTTCGCTGACGCTCATAGATTTCTTCCCGGTCCTGATAATCTGCAATACGATTTTTCTGATTTTGTTCCGTAAGTACCGCAATTTTTATTCTCTCTTCTTTTTCAATGGTATTCTGCATGAACTCCATAAGGATAAGGTTAATCGCAACCAGTCCCACCGAAAGAAATAAAAATACATTCTGCATATCATCGTTTTCTGAATAAAACATAAGAATGAAACCGACCACCGTAAATACAGGAACACAGAAAAACTGAAACCACTCTTTTCCTGTAATCAGACCATAGCTTTTTCTTGTTTTGCTAAATCTTCTGATAAACAACATCAGAATGATAAAAACCGTCTTTGATATCAGTGCCTGTAAAAACCATTTTTCCGTAAACTTACCGCCACTTCCCAGTAAAAATGTCACATAATCGATCAATGCCAGCATGACATAGTTGATGATTGAAAATAAAAAACTCTGCCGGAAGGAGACCTCATAATAAGCCAGATTTAGGAAAGACATAACCAGTATAATCGGGATACATTTTAACATTCCGATCCATACCCCTGTGACTGCTGCCAGATAAAGCACTCCGCAATAAACAAAAAATCTGTATCTGTTCCTATATCCGCCATCTCTTTTTTCCATAAAAGTATCAAAAAAGTATAGCGTTCCTTTTACTTCCAGCATTTCCGCAATAAATGTCAATACCCAGAATGTCATGTTATTCTTCTCCCTTATACAGCATATATTCCCTCTTTACCTGTGCATATCGTGCCTTGGGAACCGGAATCTTTTTTCCCGTGGTAAGTGTCATCACATAACCGCTGATCTTTGCAATGTACCTCATATTTACAAGAAAACTTAAATGCGCCCGCACGAATCCCATATCCTTGAATTCATTTTCCAGTTCATCCAGTTTTTTATAAATCTGAAATGTCCCTTTTTCTGTATAAAATACATTTTTGTGAAGCTCTGTTTCTATATAAATGATGTCATCTGCATAAAGTTTTATCGTTCCTTCCACAAAACGAAATTCGAGAATCCTACGGTTTTTATTAATTTCTGCTATCAAATCATCCATACATTCTTCTATGGTATCTGCAAGGTTATCTTTCAGCAGAAAACGGCTTGCTTTCACCTTATATCCATCCAGTGCGTAATTCATGTATGCCGTCACCAGTACAACCGGAAGTTTTGGATATTTTTCTTTGATCCTCATAGCTGTTTTCAGCCCATCCATCACCTGCATATTGATGTCCAGAAATAATAGCTGGCACGCTTCCAAAGCCGATTGTTCTTCGCATAACTGTTCTCCGGATTCATATTCTGTAATAGTAAACTCATAATTCTTTTTTTCACCATAGTCTGACAGCAAATCTGACAGATTTTTTCTGTCATCTATCCTGTCATCACAAATAATAATGTTCATATTTTTCATTCCTGTCTTTGATTGCTCTCATACCTGTAAACCATACAAGTCTCACCTAGCACTCTTTATTATATCAAACAAATCTTCCGCTCGATCATTCTCCGCATCAAATGACTATTTTCCGCATAGAACGACTATCTCCTATAGAAACGCAGAAGCACTGTATCTCAAACTCTTTGAAATACAATGCTTCCCTGCATTTTCTATATCGTCATGTTGATACCACTACTTTATGAATCCCCCACATGATCCATCTGATAATATTTCAATTCTTAGTTTTTTCCAAAAAAATATTGATGTTTCATATCGCCAACTGTATTTTCTTTTCTCTGTCCTTCCCCCTTAAAGTGAAAAGTTCCCTGCACAGGCCACGGTGAACCATACCATAGTCCACCTGACCGGCACAGTAATCCCTTTGTGCCTATTTTATGATTTCATAGAGCAGGCTGCTCTTTCCTCCGTTCTCACGCCATCTCTGCTTTTTTTGTATAAATCCTGCACACTCCAAATCATGGATTGCACGCTTGACCGTACTTACAGACAGGTGCAGCTCTCTGGCAATGGTACCGATTGCCGGATAGCATGTCCTCTCCCTGTCCGCACGAGTCTCCAGATACAGATAGACCGCCACAGCCCTGTGTGGCAGCTCTGTTTCATAGATTTCTTTCCTAGTCACCCTGCCTCCTAATCTTCCGTCCGTAAGGTCTGTCGCATCTTTTTCATGGTGTCCGTCAGCGGTGTCTGCTGCATGCCTCCTGTCCTTGCCATTTCCACAGGTGTCTCCTCCGGTTCTTCCATACAGCACATATATCTCCGTATGATCTCCTCTTCAATTTCCTGCTTGTCTGCGTATGCTACCTTTCTTGCAGATTTTTCTTCAATCTCATAGGGTTCTTCAAATGTGATGCCCCATTTTAAGAACAGTTTCAGTTTTGTCCGCATAGGGTGAGTCCCGGTCTTTGATACGATAAAGTTTCCTTTTGGCAGTGACTTTAATTCATCCGCTGTCATGAGCGGTCTTTGGATCATCTGGAGGGACTGGCTCGGATCATTCTTTCCCCGGCTGATGGAACCGGACATGACGGTTTTGTTGCCCAGGCTCTTTGACAGCACTTCCGCTGACTCCGAGTTCGGAGCGAACCCTCCGAAGATGGTATCCTGACAGTTATCGATAATGATTTCTGCACCCTCTTTCCCATAATTCTTATTAAGCTGGGCAAAGGACTGGATCATGGGTACGATACTCACCCTTCTGGATCGGGACGCTGAGAACATCATCTCTGCACTTTCAATCTTCGGAATCGTTCCGACCTCATCCCAGAAGAAAACCACACGATTGTCCAGTTTCCCTCCGTTCTCGTCTGCCACCACGAGGATTTCCCGGTAGAGCTGCTGTAAGATCAGAGAAATAATAAAATACTTTGTATTGTCCTCCTCCGGCATGACCAGAAACACCGCCGTCTTTTGTTTACAGAAAAGCTCTGCATCAATAGCGGTATCAAAACAGAGTATCTGCTCCAGCTCGGAATCCAGAAAAGCATTCAGTCTGGATAGTGCTGTGGAGAGAACCGACTGCATGGACTGCTCTGCTGTATTTAAGGCTGCCCCTGCAAACCATTTCGCCTTGTGGGTATCCGGGAGTTTCGCCAGAAGTAGCTGGAACTGGTTTTTCCCTTTCACTTTGGATGGTGCAAGTAAATCCTGTATCAGTTTGAACACGCTGATGATATGCCTCTTTCCATCCGGGCAGAATTCCGCAATGAGCAGGATGGCAGCCGTCAGCACGCCTTCTGCCGCATCATAGAAAAATGCATTCTGTCCATAGCTGGAACTGTCCGTACCACCGGAGGAGATAATGGTCTTTGCCGTGATCTTTGCATACTTTTCTGCTTTTGCCTTAGCACTCAGGTCCGTATGGTCTGCAAGATACTCATCCATGTATTTGTTGACCAGATGGAGCATATTGTCACCATCGCTTCTGGTCGGATTACGGAGATCGATGACTGCCGTATGGTAGCCATAGTATTTTTTTGCAATGCCTGCATAGTTGCGGTATAAGTCTCCCTTTGTATCCGTGGTCAGGAAACTCATTCCACAGGCACAGGCATATTCAATGTTGGGATACAGAAAATGTGCGGTCTTTCCGACTCCTGCCGCGCCAATCATCAGGCAATGCACATCCCCGGTATCCACCAGTGCGTATAGTTTTCCTGCCCGCTCCATGCTGCCGAGTACCAGTCCCTGTGCAGCCGGCAGGTTCTCACCCCTGCGCCACAGCTCCGGTTCATAGGGCACCTGCACATAGGTTTCTGCGATTTCCTTTTTCGTGGCAAATCTCGCCGTTCCATGCTGACCGTCCCCGACAGTCCTGCTCTTGATTCCGTTTAATGTATAATAGTGTGACAGAAGTGACACGCCTCCAATCACGGAAAACATTGCCACCCCTGCGATCACCAGCATCACGACTGGCTGCATAGCATCATTCCTCCCTCCTGATGTTCCATTTTCTGTTCCTTCACAGTCTGTTTTGCCGGCTTCATCTGCTCTTCCCCGCAGTCGATGGCAACAAAAATATGAGCCCGGATGCATTCCATCGCAAGGCTCATACATTTTCTGGCAAGCAGTTCCTGATCTTCTTTTTGTTCTAAGTCTTTTGTATCGAACACCTCCAGTGTTTCTTCAAAGGCTGCCTGCATCTGCCGGATGCGGGTGTTGAAGTTTCCCTTGTCTTTATGCGGCAGATAACGCTTTGACAGATTTTCCAGTATCTGTCCTGCACTGGTTTCCCTGCCAAGTGCAATCCCTTCTTTTTCCATGCACCGCACAAGCACTCCGGTCAGAAGCATCCCCGGCCCGTCAAAGGCATCCATAAGCTGTTCCCTGCCCCTGCCCTTTTTCAGTTCATTATAAATATCCTGATAATAACGGCAGATATAACTTCTGTTGGCATACTTGATGTTGATGGATTCCGTCACCTCTTTCAGCACCTCTGTCCATGCCCTGCATTCCATGACTCTCGGATGCTCCTGTGCCGGAATTGTTTCCTCACCATATCTGCCCTTTAAATCCTCATTCCAGTCTTTGCAGGCTGACTGTAACCTCTTTACCGCACCATATCCATTGCGTACCAGAATCTCTGCCAGTCTGCCGCACGCCTCTATGCCTGCCGGATCATGGTCAAGGCACAGCACAACCGTATCCAGTCTGGGATTGTCTTTCAATGCCTGCAGCATGGCATGCTCTGCCACACCGTTTAAGGTGATATAACTGTTCCCCTGCCAGTTCTCTGGATACAGGGAAAGAAATGATAACAGGTCAATGGGTGCCTCAAACACATACAGTCTGTTCCCGGTTCCCCTGTATCCAAATCCGTAGGCAGCTTCCGAGCCTTCCTGATTCAGCCGGAAGCTCCTGCCGTCAGAACAGCTCCCCTTCACATGGATATGCCGGATTTTCCCCTCGCTGTCCAGTCCGGCAAACACAATGTTGTGATGCTCCGCAGATTCATATATGGTTCCTGCCTTTGCAAAGTACGAGAGGATTTCCCTGTCAATATGACGTTTCTGCAGAAGATATGCATAGACTCTCTTCATGGTCGGATTTTTCTCCGGCAGTTTCAGTTCCTTTGGCTCTTTCGGTTCTTTTCTTTCCTCTGTCTGTTCTTTTTCTACAGACTGCCGTCCTTTCTCCGCTCTTCCCGGTTTTCTTTTTGTCTCCTGTCCTTTTCCCCGTTCAATAAGCTGCCCCTGTTCTCCATCCAGCAGGTAGCTTACCGCCTCCGGGTAGGACATCCCAAAGAATTCCTGCATGAAATCAATGGCATGGCTTCCAACCTGTCTGCTGTGGCGATACCAACTGCTCCCCCGGAAAGTCACACTCCTGTGCCGTTTCCAGCGCCATTCATTCCCGGAACGCTCCACCTCCTCATGCTCCCGGCGAAGGATGTCCGCAATCTGTACTGCATTGGCACGCTCCTTCTGTTCCTCTGTAAAGTAAATAAAATCTCCCAATCGTACCTCCTCTCATCATTTCTACCACTCCTCCAGTGATCACTGTGTCTGTACCATGTTCTCATGGTCATCCACGGCATGTCCCTGTGCAATCTTCTTCTGCCGGATTTTTCGTGCCAGCTTTCTGTCAATCCCCTGCCTGCGTCCTCCACTCTTTCTTCCAGCCACATTCTCTTCGATGATATGTTCCAGATGCCGCATGAGCCTTGTTGCCATTAAGAACAGATCGGGGTGTGGCATATCATTCCAGTGTTCTAAAAAATACGCTGCATAAATATTTCCCTGCTCTGCGGATTTTAAAAAATAATCGTATGCCAGTTCCTTGTCCTGCTGGACATCCTTTCCGATCAGATACACTTTCCCAAGGGCATATTGTGCATACTGGTTTCCGGTGTCTGCCGCCATCTTCAGATAATGCAGTGCCAGTTCCGTGTTCTTTGGCAGTTCTTCTCCGGCAAGATAAAGTTTCCCTAACCTGTATACTACAAATTGATTTTTCTGTTTCGCAGCCAGTGTCAGATACTGTATGGCTGCCGGAATGTTCTTAGTTTCCTCTTCCAGATATATTTTCCCAAGCTGATACTGTGCATAGCTGTTTCTGGCATCTGCGGCACGTTTCAGGTGGAACACTGCTTTTTCCATGTCCTCTGCTACCAGTGTGCCTTCCCTGTACAACCGTCCGATTGCATAATCCGCAAACGGATTTTCCTGTGCGGCTGATTCTTCCAGCCACTTTACCGCTTTTGCAATCTTTGCGTAATCCGGTGCTGTCCCAGACTCCCCGCTTAACTTTTGGCTCTCCTGTCTGATATAGAGTCTGGCAAGCTGATAGGAGGCATGGGTGTTGCCATAATCAGATGCCTTTGTCAGATAATGTTCCGCTTTCGTTTCGTCTGCCTCTGTCCCGATCCCATGCAGATACATGCAGCCGATACGATACCAGAGCGTATCATCCTTTGATCTTTTCTCAAGATTCAGAAAACCTAGAAAGGCTACACGATAACAATTTTCCGACTTTTCCTGATTTTTCTCTGTTCCGCATCCTGTCTCATACAGTTTTCCAAGTTCATACGCCGCATAGGGATTTCCCTTGCTGTAAGAACGGAACAGCAGACTATATGCGGTTTCCTCATCCTGCTCCACTCCTTTCCCCTGCAGATAGAGCATGCCAAGGGAATAGAGCGCATACTTATGTTCCTTTGCTGCCGCCTTGGAAAACCACTCCCCTGCCTGTTCCAGTTTCTCGTCTGTACCAAGTCCGTACTGATACATTTTTCCAATGCGGTATTCCAGATAGGTGTTACTTTTCTTCTGCTCTACATAATGCATTGCCGCCAATGCTTTTTTGTACCACACATCTGCCTTTTCTTTGTCTGCCTCACATCCAATGCCCTGTGCATAAATCTTTCCCATGTCGTGCATGGCATACGCATTTCCCTGCTCTGCCTCTTCCAGCATGATCTCATGGGCTGCCTCCTCATCCGGTTCTGCCTCCATCGTGCCATAGAGATATTCCCTCGCTTCTTTATACCGGTCCGTCCATCTGACAAAATAAGAAACGAATTCCCCATGCTCTTCTTCCTGCCTGTCTGGTTCCTGCTCCTCCATCTCCGTCTGTCCAGGCAGGATATCCGGCATGTCCTCTCCCTGCAATGCGGCAAGGTTTTCCGTCTGCTGTTCGGATATCTCTTCCAGCCGTTCCATTCCTGTTTCCGCTTCTTCCAGATACAGATACCCTTCTCCAAAACGGACTGCCTCACGGATGACCATATTTTTAATGCTCTTTAGCTCCTTCTGCTGTGACAGCGGTATCCTCTCTATTTCCGAATCTTTATAGTAATGCTGTATCTCCTCCCTGCTTTTTAGCCATGCCTGATAGCATTCTGCCACACGCTCTTCCTTTGCCAGTTCATCTACAATGTCATTTACGATGGCTTTCACATCTGCTTTCAAGTATCCATATACCTTTTTCCCTCCGGTATTTTTTAACCGTCTGGATAAAAGCTGCATCTGCTCTGCAATCTTGAGATTATGACAGACTCCCTCCTGCATTTGCTGCAACAAAAAAAGCAGACTTTTTTCTGCCTGCTCTTTTAACTGGTTTCTCTGTTCGGTTGCCTTCTCATAGATGCTTAGAAACTCCTGCCGGAAAATATCATGTGCGTATGCAGAACGCATGGCATCAATTCCCTTTGCCGTCAAGTATCCCTCGGACGGATCAGAAGAATAGACCACCAGATGCACATGGGGATGATGGGATTCATTGTGGAATGCCGCATACCATTTCAGGTTCCGGCTGTCTATCTTACAATTCTCACACAGCAACTGCACCCTGCTCCTCAACAGTGCCTGCCACTGGGCGGCACTGTCATAGCCTAACCGCTCGGCATCCTCCCTCCGCAGGCTGATGACATTCGTCCAGATCACACCGGGATGATTTGCCACCTCTTCTGCCACACGGGACAGCACCACTGGTTCTCCCTCATTTGAAAACAGACCGTGAGTACCTATGATTTCTACTCCCGGTCTGTTTGCCAGATAATCCATATAATTTTTCTTTTTCGCTATGATGTCAAGGTTATTTTCCAACGCCTGCGTAATAAACTCCGATGCATTTTCTCTGGTTGGTCTTTGGATATAATCGTGATACTCATGCATCCGGTTCGCATCGGGAATCTTTGCCAGAATATCTTCAATCAGACTTTTCTGCCGGTCGGTGGCTGGCAGTGAAGATGTCGTGCTGCCTACCTTCTCCACGCCCTCACGGGTGCCGATGTAATTGATGTAATTAGCAAGGTGTGCGGGCGGGGAGTTTTTGAGGTAGTTGCAGCGTAGGATAAGTTTGGGCATGGTGTCCTCCTTATTGGTCTGTCCCTAATTCCTTTTTCAGCTTTTCTGCTATTTTATTGAAATAATCTCTTTCTCCAATAAAATGCATATCGCCAACTGCCTGATATATATTCAATATTTCCAGAACACTCTTATAGTCGTTGCCTCCTCTTTTGTTTTCAACAAGTGCTTTCACAACATCATCAAATCTGCTTTTATCCTTTTTATAGGTTGCCAGAAGCATCTCCAGATCATCTATTGTCATAATATAACATCTTGGATCTTGCTCAAATATTTCCGGCAATGAGCCGACTATCATCTGTGTATTTGTCATACTCTCATACAAAAGAAAAACCTTTATTACAGGTTTCTCTCCTTTATATTCCTGCTCTGATGCCTTCAACTGCTCATATGCCTCTTTTATGTTCCTGTTATAAAATATATCAATCTGCCCAACATCCGGCACCTGCTGTTTTGCTCCCAGTCCAAGTAATCCTGATTTTAATTCAAACAAAAATACCGCTTCATCCACTTCAACATAATAATCAGCACTCTTTTTTCTTTCCTCTGGAATCTTATGCCATGAATTCTTGGGCAGATATAAACCTGCCAGTTCTTCAAAGTAATCCTCAAACATCTCTCCAAAAGCAATTATAAATTTGGTTCCCCAATGATTGTTGTGATAGTAATCCCGAATCAGCCAGTACAATCCATCTGCTATCATCATCTGTACCAAATAGAAACTGACTGCAATCGTTTCTTTCGTCTTTTGCGTAATCACAAATGGTTTGTTGTAGAAAATCTGTTTTCGCAATGATGAGTTTCTCACCTGTTCATAGGTCACAGAATAATAACTTATAACCCGCTCCAGATTTTTCTTTGTCAGGATGCTATTTTCTTTTTTTCTATATAACTCTTCCGGTGCGCTTAATGGATCTGGATGAATAGAACACAGCCACCAGATAATCCATTCTACTGCTAACAATTCCTCTGCTGTAAGTCCAAATAATTCGTTTGTAATCACATTGATATCAACTATTTTTTCCCTGTTAATATTAGGCGAACCGATCAGCATATGGTAATTGCGGTTATAGTTCTGATATATCCATGCCGGATTTGCGTATTTAAATTGTTCATATGACATTCCCATCAAATATTTGAATATACTAGGCAGTCCATTATTTCCAATATATTCACTTCCTGAATGCTTATTTTCATACCCACGATACAGGTTGACCACTCTTCCTGCTAATTGTTCTGTCATAATATCATTTCTGTAATCATTGGAATTCGTGATAGAAAGATATGCCATGTTTGGAATATCCCATGCCGATAACATGACTTTTGCCTGCTTATGTATAAAACCATGCTGAATAATGTTTAAAGGAAATGTAATATTACATACCAAATGTTCATCTAATTTTTCTACTTGATTTTTATATATTTCAATAGATTTTTCTGCAAAAAAATAGATAAAATCTCTGGTAGCATAGTTCTTAATGAACCCTTCAAAATCTTTCAACTATGTTTCCTCCTCATAAATTCACAGCTTTTAAGAGTACAGAAAAGACCACTACCGAAGTAATGGTCCTGTATTCCCTTCTGATAATTAATTTTTTTCTAACTCTCTCAACAACTCATCTGGGAGAATTACTTTTACTCTTGAATGCTTAAAATCAGCCGGATTTCGTGTAACAATATAATCTGCCATAGACTCAACTGCACATTCTTCCTGCAGACCATCTTCAAAATCTGAAAATGCATTGTTTTCCAATGCAGCTACTATCTTCTTTTCATTCAAGTCAGAAATCTGAAATATCTCACATAAATTTTTCAGAAGAAATCTTCTTTCTTCCTGACTGAAATTTTTTCTAAGAATATAAAACAAGTTTGGTATGCTATGTGCCGCAAGTATTCTTGTTATTTCCCTTGCCGCACATTTTTCCATAATTCTTTTTGCATCATCAGCATATGGTTCCCGATTGGCAAGTGCATCTATAATAATATTTGTGTCAACCAATATTACCATACTTTTCCTCCCTTGCCTCCTGTAATTCCTTGTCTGCGTCAAAATCTTCTGGTAATCTTCCGCTGAACTTCAGCACATTCTGGAGTGCTTCCATTGCCTGTTTCTTATCTGCAGGTCTGTTGGATGACATTTCCTCAAGATTCTGAAGAATATTAATCACATAAAACATTTTTTCATCTGGAATACGTTCTATCAATTCAACTGCCCGTTCCTTCATCTGTGTCATCATGTACCACTCCTTCCTTTTCTTTTATCATACTGTAAGTCTTACCTCATTTCAATAAATTATTTCTTAAAAACGATCCCCCTGCTGATATTGATATGCCTCCTCAAACCTCACTGCTCCATTGATCCGTTTCACCTCTTCTGCACACTTCGCCTGCAGCTTTCCGAGTGCCTGCTCATCCACACCATGGCTGTATGCGATCACATGGGACAGCTTGGAAGTTTCCACTGCAAGTTTATACATTGCACGAGCCATGCGGTTCTCGCTGTCCTTTACCGTTGCATGCATGACAGAGGAGATGGTTGTCAGCATATAATTTTCTATTTTCTCCGAAGTGAGATATCCGATATAAAACCGCAGTGCCCGATTGACGAATTCGTTTCGTGAACGCACATCTGCCTGTGGTAACAGGGCATCTACCTGCCCCAGCAGTTCTTCTTCAATATAAAATGCTTTTCTTATCTTTTCAGTTCCCATACACTGCCTTTTCATAATTATCTTTGTAAATTTGTGTTATCAGCGGCTCGCTGTCCAGCCTTGCTATTTTTTCATAAATCTGCTCCTTTACATAAAAACAGAGCGCATAGATTTGTTTTCTATACGCTCTGACACCGGGGTTTTTATTTAGTTGTAATTGTGGTAATGGTTATTTAGCCCAAATTGAAGTGATTGTATTTTATACTGATACATCAATAGAATTACGAACTAACCTATTACCATTTTTGACAAGAGTAGATTCCACTGATTCTCTTGTGACATTATCAAGAATGCTTGTATCAAACTTTTGTCCCGGTTTCCAATTTGGATTAGCTGATTTCACTGCTGCATACATAGCGGCTCTATACTGTCCTTCGTATTGCTCTAAAGTCCATGTGCCACTTAGCCGTTTGTCTTTGCTTACACTTAACTGATAATCTTTGAAAATATCTGAACGCTTCGTTGTATCACCATTTGAAAGACCATTTTCCTGAATAAATTCCTTCTTCACATTATCAAACATCTTTTGACGATATTCCTCAGATACACTCGTAAGTTTCTGCCACGATGTACCTTTGCCAGTAACATCCATTCCTGCCACTCCATTTGCATTCAGTAAATCACCATCCGAATCAAATTGTTTCATCAAATTCTTAATAATCGTATCTCTTCCACCGAACGTTTCATATATCATTTTTTCTTCTGGTGACATCATGGATTCATTTTGTATAACGCCTGATAACCAGCCTTTTTCTTTCAAAGCCTTATATTGTTTGCTATTTGTATTGATGCCATTATATGTATTACCTGATCCGCTAATATTCATCGACATATAAAAACCTCCTTGTAAATAAATTCAAAATCCGTTTAGAATTAACTCAATGCTATGTAATATATCGTCATAAACCTCAGAAAAATAAGCACACCAATCTCTACAAATTGCCATTCTGTAAAATTTGTTTGTCACCCTACACACTATCCAACATCTGCTGGCTTATTCCCGTACTCTACTCCTCAGTTTGTTTTTGCTCAGCCTTTAATATCATGCTCCTGTATGCTTCTTCGTTTTCCGCACTGATTGGCATTTCAATTCCGTCCATCATATTTTTGACTCTCAGATTATCCGCAGCATAATAAAAGGTTTCACCGCTATACTCTCCCCTTTCTCCATGCCTTGGAAATCCTATGTCACAAAATTCCTGCAGTTCTTCCTCTCCCTCCCGGAAGTGGAATGATACCGTATCCTGTTCCATATCAATTTCAATTCCAAATGATGCCTGTTCTTTCATCACAAGTTGAAACATCTGCTCTTTTTCAACCGCAGTAAATAATTCTTCTCCCTCTATCTCTTCCGGGAATAAATAATTACCTTTCATCTGTTTCAGCATGGGTGCCGCACATAATCCTTTTTGTGGTGACATTGGATCATTCAGAACACCTTTTAAACTATGCAGAAAATCAGCTACTGCAAAAGGGTAACTGAACCCTCCAGCATGTTCCGAAAAAAAATAGTGTTCCTTTCCGTTTTCGTGAACGGTATAAATTGCTTTTGTATTCATCTCATCCCTCCTCACAAATATCTACAATATGCTCACACAGTTTCTGCTTTTCTCTCTTGGCTTTGTCATGGTTGGTCGCTCCTTTCTGCCTATAGGCACAGAAAAAGGACAGTCGATTTCTCGGCTGTCCCTTGTGGTATATTCTCTTTTGGTGTCAATTACTTGTCAACGAATACTTCTTCTCCATAGATGATAGACGATACAACTTTTACAACTTCTTCGGCTTCCATTTGTTCTGCGACTATCTGATATTCGATACCGTCATATTCAAATTCAGCAACATACATATCATAGTAGCCGGACGGTTCGTGCGTATTAGGGTTATACGGACCATAGGGCATGGAACGATACCCAAAGGTAACTGCCGTTCCGTCAATGTCAGAAGTTCTCACTTCATTTTCGGGCAGAAGATAAATACAATCACTTAGAATACCGATTTTTGAAGCCGTGATAGAAAATCCCTTGCGCGCCGTCACGCCTTCTGTCAGCTTTGGGCTTCCATCTTCGTAATAGTTATGGTAGAAATTGAGTCTAACCGTGTCCTCTACAATATTGCCGCTTTTGTCTACAATAACCCGTGCAGTGCCATTGCCATTGGCTGCGGTCAAGCCATCTGGAATATATGCAGGGGACAAGTCTTTTCCATAGTATTCGATTACAGCGTTTTTATCCCACTGAATATGGTCATATAGCTCCGGATTGCGCCATATACGTGCAGCATCCCTCAATGCCCCCACCTCATTGAAGGAAATATTGTCCATGCTGACATGGATTTCAGATATTGCAGGAGTTGTATCATCATCGGCAGTGTCAATAGGGTTGTCAACAATCACTCCATTCAGATTGTCCGGTGGTGTAGTACCTTGCTG
>OGFK01001111.1_pt1 | contig 18623 bp, 13 predicted proteins | sample 1570931 | NCBI WGS metagenome assembly OGFK01 (sample SAMEA2581935, study PRJEB24529) | metagenome | biome: Human gut stool | place: China | collected 2011
ATAATGAACTTAACTTTATAAGGTGCTGCACCGCCTGCGGGCTGCGGCACCGCTTTTGGAGGGAACTGCCCATGCACCCGCTGCTCATTCTGGTACTGGTCTTTGATCTGCTCATCGCCGTGTCCTCGGTGCTGAACCTTGTGAATATGATGCGCGTCAACCTGATGGTGGAGGAGCGCAGGGCCGAGGCACTGACCGTGCAGCGGGTACGGGTGCAGAAGGCCGCCGCCGGGAAGGGCGGCATCCTGGCTTCCTGGTACGGCGTGTACGCCTGCCCGGCCAAGGACGGCACCGGCGAGTTCACCTCTTCAAATCCCTATGGCAGCGAGGCCGCCGTGCCCGCTTCCACCACCGTGGTGCCCCTCAAGTCCTCCGGTGTGCTGGAGCAGTGCGACATCGCCGCCCACCTGCGCCGCCGCCTTGTCCCGCTGTGGATCACGGCGGCCGCATTCTCGGCTCTGCTGGCGGCTTTCGTCCGCCTCTGAGCAGGCTCTTCCCCCTTCTCGTCTTTTCGGCACACGGCTTTTCCCCGGCGGCCCTCTGACCCACAGGCTGCCGGGGCGCGGTACGATGCCGGGAAAATATAAGTATAAAGGAAGGCAATTATGGAACTACTAAAACTACTCGGCATTGTCATCGTCATCGCTGGCTTTGCACTGAAGCTGGACTCCATTCTGGTCATTCTGGTGGCAGCCGTTGTGACTGCACTGGTTGGCGGTCTGGGCCCGGTCACTCTGCTGGAAACGCTGGGCAGCACCTTTGTGGCAAACCGCAGCATGGCCATCTTCATCATCGTGATGCTGGTCACCGGCACGCTGGAGCGCAACGGCCTGCGTGAAGCAGCCGCTGCCCTGATCGGCAAGTTCAAGGGTGCCACCTCCGGTCTGGTCATCGGCATCTACGGCGTGATGCGCTCGGTCTTTGCAGCCTTCAACGTGGGCTTTGGCGGCGTGGCCGGTTTCGTGCGCCCCGTCATCATGCCCATGGCCGAAGGTGCCATTGTGGCACAGGGCTATGAGCCCAATGAGGAGCATGTCGAGGAGCTGAAGGGTATGGCTTCCGGCATGGAGAACATCACCTGGTTCTTCGGTCAGGTCCTGTTCGTGGGCGGTTCCGGCGGCCTGCTGGTGCAGAGCACTTTGGCCGGCCTGGGCATCGAGGTGGAGCTGGCCCAGCTGGCTGCCATCGAGATCCCCGTGTGCATCATTGCCACTGTGGTCGCCATCGTATTCTATGTGATCAAGGATCGCAAGATGATCCAGAAGTACTATAAGTAAGGGAGGACAGAAGAATGAGCTTTTTTATGAGTGCTGATTACAGCCTGTCCACCAAGGTGATGGAGATCATCTACTTTATCATCGGCCTGCTGTGCATCTACTGCGGTGTGAAGAACCTGAAGGATAAGGAGAACCCGGAACCCATGGGCACCTTTATCTTCTGGGCCGTGCTGGGCGTCGTGCTTGCCCTGGGCCGCTGGCTGCCCTCTCTGGTGAGCGGCATCCTGGTGGTGGTGATGTGCATCCCCGCCATCCTCAAGAAGGTCAAGAAGGGCGCTGTCTCTGCTGCCACCAAGGCCGAGACCGAGGCTACCTATGAGAAGATCGGCATGAAGATCTTTGTCCCCACCCTGAGCATCGGCATGCTGGCCGTCATCTGCGCCATCACCGGCATGGGCATCGGCCTGTCCGCCCTGAACGGCGTGGCTCTGGGCGTTCTCGTGGCCATCATCCTGCTGATGATCATGAACCGCGACAACAAGCCCTCCACCTTCCTGAACGATTCCGAGCGCATGCTGTCCACCGTGGGCCCCCTGTCCATGCTGCCCATGCTGCTGGCCTGCCTGGGCTCCGTCTTCACCGCTGCCGGTGTCGGCGATGTGATCTCTGACCTGGTCAGCCACATCATCCCCGAGGGCAATGTGAACGCCGGTATCGTGGTGTACGCCATCGGCATGATGCTGTTCACCATGATCATGGGCAACGCCTACGCCGCTATCACCGTGATGACCGTGGGCATCGGCTACCCGTTCGTGCTGGCCCACGGCGCAAACCCGGTGGTCATCGGCATGCTGGCTTTGACCTGCGGCTTCTGCGGCACCCTGTGCACCCCCATGGCTGCAAACTTCAACACCGTGCCCGTGGCACTGCTGGATATGAAGAAGCCCATGGGCGTCATCAAGAATCAGGTTCCTGTCGCCATCATCATGATGGTGGTCCAGATCGTGATGATGATCCTCCTGAAGTGATTTTTTTGTTAGATCGAGTGATTCAATGGAACAAGCAATTCAGCACGGAGCCGATATCATTATTCGCGACTGGGTCCGGCTCCGTGCAGGCGAACGCATCTTGATCGTATCCAGCCAGAAGTATGCTGTCGAGGTGGCGGCCATGCAGCAAGCCGCACAGGCGGTGGGCGGCGTGGCGGATGTGTTGATGCTGGACGACCTGCACGAGCAGGTGGGCCAGTATTTCGACGACCGCGAGGACGCCTTTGACCCCTACAACGCCGTGATCGGTGCTGCCGAGTATTCCCTCATCACCACACGGGCCGTCAAGCGGGTCATTGCCCGCCGCAACCGGTTTTTGTCGCTGCCGCTGAGCACCAGCAACGGGCAGTCATTGCTGAGCTACGACTTCCTGAACATGAGCCTGCCCAAAAGCAGGATCATGGCCAGCATCATCATGGCCTGCTACCAGAACGCCAGACACATCCATGTGACCACGGAGCTTGGCACGAACCTGGATTTCAACATCGAGGGGCGTGTGCCCGGCTTCTTCAACGGCTGCTGCCACGACGGCAAGGGCCTTTCCTCTGCCAGCGTGGAAGTGTATGTGGCACCGGTGGAGAGCGACACCAACGGCACCCTGATCCTGGACGGCTCCATGGGCTATATCGGCATCGTGGACAGCCCCGTGCGGGTGGAGCTGCGCGGCGGCCGCATCGTGGAGATCGAGGACAATGCCAGCGGCAGGCGGCTCAAGCAGTTTCTGGCCCGCTTCCACGACCCGGAAAACATGGTGGTGGCGGCGGAGTTCGGCATCGGGCTCAACACCCACTCCCGCTGTGCAGGCAACTGCTACATCGAGGACGAATCCACCTATGGCACCTTCCATATCGGGTTCGGGCGCAACATCGCGCTGGGCGGTGTGCAGGATGCTTCCGGCCATTACGATCTGGTCACCCACGCTCCCTGCATCTATGTGGACAACCGCATGATCATGGATCACGGACAGCTCACCGTTCTGGAGCCGTCCATTTATATCTGAGAATCGAGGCTTTTTACTATGAAAATTCTGCTCACTGGTTTCGACCCCTTTGGCGGCGAGGCCGTCAACCCCGCTTTTGAGGCGGTGAAGCTGCTGCCCGACACCATCGCCGGTGCCGAGATCGTCAAGCAGGAAGTGCCCACCGAGTTCATCCGTGCCGGTGAGGTGCTGGAAGCTGCCATTCAGGCAAACCAGCCCGATGTGGTCATCTGCATCGGTCAGGCCGGCGGCCGCTCCGCCATCACCCCGGAAAAGGTGGCCATCAACCTGATGGACGGCCGCATCGCCGACAACGCCGGTTATCAGCCCATCGACGTGACCATCCAGGAGGACGGCGAGACCGCCTACTTCACTTCCCTGCCCGTGAAGGCCATGGTGCAGAGCATCAAGGATGCAGGCATCCCCTCCGCCCTGTCCTACACTGCAGGCTCCTATGTGTGCAACTACCTGATGTACACCCTGCTGTACCTCATCGACAAGAAGTACCCCAACATCCGGGGCGGCTTCATCCATGTGCCTTACGCCATGGAGCAGGTGGTCAACAAGCCCCTGGGCACCCCCAGCATGGACCTGCACCAGATCGCCCGCGGCCTGGAGAAGGCCGTGGAGGCCGTTGTGAAGAACGACGCCGACCTGGCTGTGGACATGGGCACCACCCACTGAGCATCCCCGCAGAGCCCTTCAAGGCACCCGCTGTGCATCCGCATGGCGGGTGCTTTTTTGTAATGTTTCTCATGCAGAGTGCAATCGCGTGGGGCAGGCCCGATGGCTTTTGCAAGCGGCATCGCCGCCGGGGTCGCTCCGCTGGGCCAGAGGGTGAGAGGGGTGTTTCGACTCCCCCCTCTCTCCCTCTGGACACCCCTCTCCCCGCAACGAGAAAGGGGCTGCTCGCCCCTTTCAGACCCCAAAGAAGTAGGCTCCACCCGAAAATACTGAAGATTCACGCCTGTTCGGCGTGAAGATCTTTTCACCGTATTTTCGGCTTCCGCCGATTGGAACGCCCCTCAGTCGCTGCGCGCCAGCTCCCCGGTGGGGAGCGTTGCCGTAAAAGGCATTTGATTTGCTGCGCTTTGGCCGCAGGCCAACAGCAGCCGATGCCACTTCCCGTAACGACCCTTCCCGTGAAAAAGCAAATCCGGCGGGGCCGCAGCCCTGCCGGATTTGCAAAATCTAAAATAATTTTTCCGCTATTCATGCCCAGAGCAAAGCGGAGGGCATTCTAAATCGTTTGCCTTCCAGAGAACAGGCCACTTTCCTTAACGCCCATCCGTGAAAAAACAATCCCGGAAAATCCGCAGATTTTCCGGGATTGCATATCTTTAAAAATAATTTTCCGCTGATATTGCCAGAGCAAAGCGGAGGCAATTCCAAATCGTCCTGCTTACTCCGTGATCCGCCCTGCCGCGCTGGTCTCCAAGACCGGGTAGGCGGTGCGGGTGCAGCGCACGGCGCAGCGGGCACGGCCGCCGGTGGTGCAGGTGAACAGGGTCATGTCCCAGGCGTCCTCGTCCGTGGCTGTGATCATTTTTTCGATGTCGGTGGGCTGGATGGTCTCCACGTTGGACACCTCATAGCTCCAGCGCTGGCCGTCCATGTCGGTAAAATAGACCTCGCTGCCCAGGGCCAGCCACTTGATGGGGCTGAAATGCTTGGCGTAGTTGTGGGCGCAGACCACCATATTGTCAGCGTAGGTGGAGCCGGAGTAGCGGCCCGGGGCCACCTTGAGGCCCGCATAGCTCCACTCGCTCATCACGGGCAGTTCCAGCCCGATGGACGGGATGGACAGGTAGCCGATGTAGCCCCAGCCGTCGATGTCGGTGACGGTCATCTCCTGCTCCGGGTCCAGCTCCGGCTGGACCACCGGCTCTTCGTCCTTCGTCTTGTCCTCCATGGTCTCGGTCAGGGTCTCTTCCAGCTTGCCCAGGGCGTCCTGCGAAGCCTTGTCGGCGCGGTTGGCGTCCCACTGGTTATAGCCCAGCAGGGCCAGCGCGCCCAGAATGAGCAGGATGCCCACGATCATGCAGGCGCGGCCGATCTTCTGCTTTGTGTTCATGCCAGCGTCTCCTTCCGGTCCAGCACCCAGCCGACGGCAAACAGCAGCACGCCGCTGCAGGCCATGAACGGGATGGGCCAGTTCAGCTGGCCGCTCTGGGGCAGTGCATTGCCGTCCGGGCGGCCCGGAGCCACCGGGTTGTCCGGGGTGCCGGGGGCCACGGGGTTGTCCGGGTTGCCGGGCGACACCGGGCGGTTGGGGTCGTTGGGATTGACCGGCATGTCCGGGTTGTCGGGCTGGGTGGGCTTGTCCGGCTCCGAGGGCTTCTCCGGCTTGGACGGTTTGTCCGGTTCCGAAGGCGTGCTGGGAGTTTCCGGTTCGGGCGGGGTCACCTCCTGCGTGGGCGCGCCCACCTTGGGGGTGGCGTCCACGGTGTAGAGCCAGCCGCTTTCGTCCGCCATGGGCAGCGACACCAGGAAGGAATTGATGGCCTCGTAGCCCTTGGAGTTCTCGGTCTGCACCACGAGGTACAGGCCCAGCGGCAGCGCGTCAAAGGAGACGATGCCCTGCTCGCTGATCTTATGGGTGGTGCCGGCGGCGCGGGCGGGCAGCTTGGCTTCCAGCCTGGAAGCCAGCGTGCTGTCCGTCAGGTCGCCCAGCGCGATGCCGCAGCCCGTAAAGTCGGCGGTGTACACAAAGTGCAGGTCGCCGTTGGTGCGGGCCACGTCCGCCACCTTGTACACGGTGAGTGCGCCGCCCCGCAGGGGGACGTCGTTCTGATGGTCGTACAGGGTCACGTCCATGCTGCCGGTGCGGCTCAGGTCGATGTTGGCGCTGGCCGCGGGGGCTGCCAGCGCGGGCAGTGCACAGCACACGGCCATGCACAGCGCCAGCAGAAGAGCGGCAAACCGGTTGTTTTTGTTTTGTTTCATGGCTGCTCACTCCTCCTCGTTCTGTTTCCGTTTGCGGACCAGCAGCAGGGCTGCTGCAGCGGCCAGTGCGCCGCCCAGCACCCCGAAGGGTGCCGTGCCCATGCCGCCGGTGGACGGCAGCTCGTAGCCGGTGTAAACATAGTTCTGCACCGTGATATTGCCGGTCTGCACGCCGTTGTTGGAGATGTACACGTTCCAGTTGCCGGTGGTCGTTTCCTCCACCAGGTAGTGGTACGCCTTGCGGTTCTCGTCCATCAGGGGCAGTTTGTCCCCCGACTCGGACCAGGTCCAGTTGTTACCTGCGGTCAGGTCGGCTTCGGCAAACAACGTTCTGTCCTTGTCATTGTCGGTGTACTGCCAGACCTTGATGTGGATGCTGTTCACCGCCGGTTCCACCGGCTGGCGGGTGTCGGCATCCAGCCAGAGCTTGCTGACGGTCAGGTTGCTGTAGCGGTTGGTATACTGGGCCGTGGTGGTCTGGGCAGCACTGCCCACCTGGACATCTTCAAACTGGATGATTTTTTCTCCATCCATCGCCGTCCCCTTGCCCGTAGCGGTATCAAAGGCCGTCTGGGGGGTCTCGCTGCTCTTGTGGAACAGCACATAGTGGGGGGTATCGTCCTTCTGGTAGTTCTGGGGTGCTTTGGTCTCCACGATCTTATACAGCAGGTCCGGCTTCAGGGTCTGGTCGCCGTTTTCCAGCACTGTCAGGCTCACCTGGCCATTTTCGCCGGTGGTGACAACGCCCTTATCGCCGCCGTTCCAGAACTGCCATGCCTGGGTTTTCAGGTCATACTGCCAGATGGTAAACTCTGCCCCCGGCAATGCCACGCCGGAGTAATCGTCCACCTTGTGGAGCAGGAACTGTCCGGTGGAGGCCGTGGCGGCAGATGCATAGGTAAACTTGATGGAATCCGATTCGGTGGAGTCCCCATTGCCCAGCTTGACGGTGTTGTCCACGTTGTAATCCTCAGCAGCACTGCCCTGCTTTACATCACATTGGTACACCAGGATCATGGCGGTCTGGTTGGGGATCACCATGTGGAGCCAACCCTCGTCATCTGCCGGCAGCACCTGGTACAGGTTGCGAGGCACTTCATCCCCTCGGGTCACGGTGTTGGTGGTTTCGTCATACTGGAAGTAATACAGCTTTACAGACTCCGGGTCTCCCCGGACAATGGCACCGTTCTGGGCCTTTACGTCGTCCCACAGCTCAATGGTCGGGGCCTTGTTGGCTTCCACCGACAGGTCCTTCCGGGCCGGGTTCACCACCACCTGGTACTCGATGCGGTCGGTTTTGCCATCCACCAGCTGTCCGGTCTTTTTCAGGGGGTCCACAGTCTTTTCCACCGTGGTGTGGAGGGTCTCAGTCAGCTCGCCCCACTGGGCCGTGTTGGTGTAGGTCACCTGGCCCACCGAGGGGTTCTTCCAGCGGGGATCGTCGTCCACGCTCACCTTGTACAGAATGCGGAACTTGTGTTGTTTGTTCTTGCTCAGGTTGTAGCCGCGGATGGTAATGGTCAGCTGCCGGGTGGTTTTCTCGTAGGCCACAGTGGCAGCGGCACCCTTCAACTCGCTGATCTTATCCGGGGCCCCTTCGTCCATGCCGATCGTCACCCAGTCGGTCTTGAACTCAGTGTTTTCCGGCAGGGTATCGGTGATGACGATGTCGGCATCATCCTCGGCAGCGGTCTGCACCACCAGCTGATAGTGGAGGTTGTTGTCGCTGAGGTCACTGTATTGGTAGGTCTGGTCTCCGCTTTGGTAACCAGATTCGTCCTGATCGCTGTTCGCCGACACCCGTTTTTCAAAGCTCTTGTAGCTGTGGTAGGTGTCCTCTGCCTCAGCCCTCTGAGAGCTGCCTTGGATGCTGACGCTGTTTTTGTAAGTCCATTTCTCTCCGGTGGGCACATTGCGCTGATCCTCGTGGGTAGGGAGGTCCTTTACCTCCACACGCCGCACCGGGTTGTCATCTGCCTTGTTTATCTGGATGGTAAAGCTCCGCACCCAGGTGGAGGGGTCGTTGGCAGTCACCGTGCCGCCGGTGCCGTTGACACCGCTGTAGTAGGTGACGGTAATGACCCCGGCGGCCTTAGCATCAGCATAGTTCATGGTGCCACCGTCGTGGAGGGTCAGGGTCAGGCCGTTTTCCAAAGCCTTCTCCAGCTCTGCGGCGTAGGCGTAGTGGGTGTCCAGCTGGGTCTGGCCGCTTTCGTTCACAGCATCCTGGAGGGTCTCCACCAGGGTAAAGCTGCTTTCGCCAGCTGCATTGGCGGCAGAGATATCCCATTTGGCCAGGCCCTTGCTGCTGCTGGACAGCTCCTTGCTCAGGGTCCAATCCCCCTGCCCGATGTTCACGGTAGCCGAGGCCTCAAAGGTATGGTCGCTCTTGGTCTCGATCTGTGCCTTGTTGGTCACCGGGCCGCCGCCCAGGGGGGTGGTGGTCTCAAAGGTGATTGTCAGCTCCGTCCCCGTGAAATCCGCCGGGATGGTATAGCCATTTTGCCGGAATTTCTCTGCCGATATCGTGGTGTTGCCTACTTTTACATCTCCTACGATCTTCACACCGTCCGGCAGGCTATCCGTGATCTTGCAACCCTGCAGCATATAGGACCCCAGCTTGGTCCCCAGAAAAGAATGCGGTATCTTTACAGTGATCGTCCACTGGATGCGGCCTGTTTTGGGGTCGTACTCGCCTTTCTTCTCAATGCGAGGGGTTTTACATGTGTAGTATGCTTCAGCCTTCTTTTCCTCCTGGGAGCCTGCCTTCGCTGTTGCCGTATTGAAGATCATACCGACACCGTCGGGCATTTCGTCAAAGTCCGCATAGTTCCGCTGAACGTCATAGTACCAGATGTACTTTTCTTCGATCTCCAACGCCGGCAGCGGATCAAGGACCACCTGGGGGTTGCCGTTGCTGTCGGTTCCCAGTTTATACTTAGGGAAGGGGATCTCCGTTTCTTTGCCCGAGGCATCCACTTTGCAGAGTTTAAAGGTGTTTACCAGGTATTGGCCGCCCTTCAGGTAATCACCAGCACTGATGCCACTCTGATTCGTGTTCAGGGTATCCGTAAGGGTCACCGGGTCTTTGGTGCCGCAGGTGGTCTCCACCGTCACCTTATAATGGTTTATGAAGGTGCCACTTTCCGGATGATTTTCAAAGGCACTCCAATAGCCGGTGTACCCTTTACTGATCTTTATATCTGCCGTTTTCTTCTTGATGGTCAGGGTGTAGCCCTTTTCAAAGGTGATGGTTTTGTCATTCGCAAAATCATCTGCCCATACTTTCCGGGAGAACTTGAAGGTTCCGGTAAACTCCAGGTTGCCGTGGGCATCCAAACCGGTGAACTTCTCACTTTTGTCAAAGGTCAGCTTTGCCAGGCCGTTGGTGTCGATGGTATAGGTGCCAATGACCTTGTTGTTGTCGGTCTCGTCCTTGATCTTGCCGGAGGTGGGCTGCTTGGGCTTCATGGCATCCGGCAGCTGGTAGCACAGGGTCCGCCGGTCCGGCGTCAAGGTGCCTGCAGGCAGCTTGTAGGTCATGGTGACCTGCACGTTGGTACCGCTTTCCACTTCATTCCCCATCAGGGTCTCCCAGGAGCCATTGACCTTCTGCTCGAACGCTATCTTAGTGATCCAGGTGGGGTCCAGCATCACCTCCGTATCGGCAGTTTCTGCCAGCAGGGCCGGGGCATCGGGGTCCTGCTGCCGGGCCTCGCCGACCCATTCCACGGTGGCCCCAAAGCCATCCTCATCTTCCAGCAGCGCATAGCTGCCGTCCAGCTCCTCCTGGGAGCCTGCCGGGTCCTCCGGGGCCACAGCGGTGGTCTCGGCGGCATAGGCGCCGGTCACCGAGATGACACTGGTCACGTCGGACATGGCAGCGGGCACCTCGGCCACCTTGCCGTCCACGTTGCCGGAGATCACGGTCAGGGTCCCGGCGTCGGGGTCCACGGCGGACACGACGCCCACCGTCTCGGTGGTCACGGTGCGGGTGTCCACCTGCGGCTCGGAAGCCGTGAGCTGGGCGGCGGTGTCGGGGTCCTCGTCCAGGTCCAGCAGGGCGATGCCATAGGAGCTCTCGTCCACGGCCACCTGCTCGGTGGTGAGGGTGTTGTAGATGACGATATCGCCGGGCCTTGCGGTGGAGCCGTCGGCGTCGGTGAGCCACTGGGAGCCGCGCAGGTCACTGTGCAGGGCCATCACGCCCGCACGCTGGGGCACCACCGTCTGGGGCACACCCGCAAAGTGCAGGCAGTAGGACAGGAACATCACGTCCCAGGCGCCGTAGGGGTTGCCGTACCAGGCACCATAGCGGGAGTAGCCGCGCAGCACCTGCTGGTCCTCCACATCCAGCTTGAAGTTCTTGTCGCTCTGCTGGTAGTCCAGCTGGGACTTTGCCACGGTGAGCAGGTCCTCGGCCCAGTTGCCGTTCAGGGCCACGTTGGCCGCGGCCTGCCATTCCTCGGCAGTCTCCACGTCGGCCTGGGTATCGGCCAGGCACTCCACGGTGTGGTGGTGCTCCGGGATGGTGCACACCAGCTCCTCGGTGTAGCAGGCGTCGGTGTGGTGATGCAGCACCGGCTCGTCCGGGGTGGTCTCGGCCGGCTCAGGGGGCCAGTCCACCACGGGGCGGATGGCAGGCATTTCCTGATAGGCGGGGTTGGGCTCCTCCACCAGTTCGCCCTCGTCCAGGCCGCACACCAGCTCATACTCGGTGGTGTAGCAGCTGTCGTCGTGGATATGCTCGAACTCGCCGCAGATGAGCGCACCGTACTCGTCAAAGCAGTCGTCGGTGTGCTCGTGCTCTTCCTGATAGCAGGTCAGCACCCGGTGCTCCTCGTAGCAGGCATCGGTGTGCTCATGGGGCACCCAGATGGTCTCCGGCTCGGTCTGCACCGGCTCTTCCGGCTCTTCCGGCTCTTCCGCGCTGTAGGCGGACACCAGATCGGCGCTGCTGTCCGAAGAGGTGACGGGCGTTTCCGGCTCGCCCTCCTCGTAACCGCAGGTGAGCACTTTTTCGTAGCAGGCCGCCGTGTGCTGGTGCTCCTCGTAGCCGCAGTGGTAGTCGGCAGTCATGGAGATGCCCACCCCATGGAGCTGCCAGTTGACGAACAGGGTGGTGAGCAGGGCCAGCACCAGCATCATGGCCACATAGCGCCGGGCCTGTACATGCTGCCTGCGGAACCGCTCGATCAACCCGTTGATGATATCCTTCATAGTAACACGTCCTCTTGGTTTGCTCTGTGCCCTGGCAGCCGCACACCGCTGCAGGCCCACAGAAGGGTCCGTTTATCATTTGTGCAACAAAAGCGTCACAAAATTTTCGATACACTGTCATTATACCATTTTAGGGCGTTCGTTTCAACTCAGGGGCGTGCTTTTCCGGCAATAGAATGCACACGATGCGCACCATGCAAGGGGTCAGGGGCAGCCACAGCACCGTGCAGCCCAGATTGAACAGGGTGTGGGCGTTGGCGATCTGCCGGGCCAGCACGGCGCTCTCCGGCCCGTGGGGTGAGACCAGCCGCACCAGCGCGGTGAACTGGGGCAGCAGCAGCCAGCACACCGCCGCCCCGGACAGGTTGAACAGGGCGTGGGCCGCCGCCAGACGTTTGGCGTCCCGGCTCTGCCCCACCGATGCCAGCACCGCCGTGACGGTGGTGCCGATGTTGTCCCCCAACAGCACCGGGATGGCTCCCGCAAGGCCCAGCAGGCACCCGCCGTCCGGCCCGGGGCGGGCGGCCATCTGCTGCAGCACCGCAATGGTGGCGGAGCTACTCTGCACGGCAAGGGTCATGCCCAGCCCTGCCAGCAGGCCCAGGCCGGGGCGGTGCCGCACCTGGGCCATCCACTGCCGGAACACCGGCCCTGCTGCCAATGGCTCCATGGCCTCGGCCATGACCGCGATGCCCTCAAACAGCAGGCCGAACGCAAACAGCGCCTGCCCGGCTGCGTGCAGACGCCCGCGCCCCGCGAACCAGAGCAGCAGCCCCGCCACCAGCAGCAGATACCGGGCATCCTCCAGCCGGAAGGCCAGCAATTGCGCGGTGACCGTGGTGCCGATGTTGGCTCCGAACACCACCGGCACGGCCCGCTGCAGGGTCAGCAGCCCGGCCCCCACAAGGCCCAGCACCAGCACCGTGACCGCCGAGCTGCTCTGCACCACCGCCGTGACCGCCGCCCCCGTGAGCACCCCGGCCAGCGGGTGGGCCGTGAGCCGGGCAAGGGCCTGCCGCAGGGTGTCCCCCGCCGCCTGCTGCAAAGCGTCCGTGAGGGTGTCCATACTGTATAAGAAAAGTGCCGCCCCGCCGAACAATTGCAGGATCATCCACAAACGCTGTTCCATGCCCGATGCCTCCTTTGCTTTATGTGTATGCAGGGCACAAACGTTTGTGAACTTTTGTGAAACAATCCCTGCAGGGGGTTGCAATCCGGCCTGCAAAAGACTATTATTGTCAAGCGTTAACAGTTAACAGCTGTTAAGTAATTTTTGAGAGGAGGGATCGCGTGTCTGAGGAATCCACGTTGAGTTTCCGTGGGCTTTGCCGCTACATCCACCGGCTGAGCAAAGCATCCAAGGCCGGCATGAAAGCCGCTCTGGCCGACTGCCCCAAGCGCCACTTCCCCATGCTGGAAGGGCTGCTGGGCTGCATTCGTCTCCATGGACAGGACGGTGCCGTTTATATCTCCGATCTTGTTCAGGAGCTTCATCAACCGCTTCCTGCCATTTCCCGCACGGTGCGGCAGATGGAGCAGGACGGCCTTGTGGAACGCTTTGCCGACCCTGCCGACCGCCGCAAGACGCTGGTGCGTTTCACGCCCAAGGGATACGAGGCCTGCCGACAGTGCGAGGCTGCTCTTGGGGACTACTTTTCCAGTGTCATGGCCCGGCTGGAGCCGGAACAGCTGGCTCAGATGGAAGCGCTGCGCGGCGCGCTGATGGAAGCCATTCTTGCGGAAAATGCTGCGCGTACCACCAAACCGAAGGGAGAACCAAACCATGACAAAGATCTTTAAGCAGCTGGCCCGTCACTGGGCCGTCTGCCTTGTGGTGTTCGCACTGCTGTTCGTGCAGGCGTACTGCGATCTGTCGCTGCCGGACTACACCAGCAAGATCGTGGACACCGGCATCCAGCAGGGCGGCATCGAAAGCCCCCTGCCCGCCACCGTGCGGCAGAGCACGCTGGATGCCCTCTCGCTGCTGATGCGCGAGGAGGACGCCGCTGCCTTCCAGAACGCCTACACCGCCGACGGCGATGTGCTGCGCCTGCGCACCGACCTGACCGCCGACGAGCGCACTGCGCTGGAAGATGCTGTGACCACGCCGGACATCGTGCTGTATCTGGCGGCCGCCCAGGCAGCCAACACGCCCGCCGGGCAGACCGGCATGGGCATGACCGGCCTTGCGGACCTGCAGGCCTCCGGTGCCGACCGCAATCCCGACACGGAAACCGAGACTGTGGCCCCCACGGCCAAGGACCTGGACACCGTGTGCGGCCAGTTTGCCGCCATGAGCCAGATGCCCGGCTTCAGCCGGGACGCCGTGCAGCAGCAGCTGACCGGTGCCATCGGCCAGCTGGACGACACCGTAGTGGAGAACCTGAAGAGTCAGGCTCTGCTGCTGGTGGGGCTGGAATACGAGGCCCAGGGCATCGCCCACGATGTGCAGATGCACTATTTATATAAGGTAGGCGGCCAGATGCTGGCCCTGACCCTGCTGATGGTGGCCGTGTCCATCGCGGTGGGCTTCCTGGCCTCCCGGGTGTCCGCCGCCATCGGCCGCGACCTGCGCCGCGAGACCTTCTCCAGCGTCATCCACTTCTCCAATGCGGAGATCGAGAACTTCTCCACCGCGTCCCTCATCACCCGCACCACCAACGACATCCAGCAGGTGCAGTTCGTCTGCGTCATGCTGCTGCGCATGGTGGCCTATGCGCCCATTCTGGGCATCGGCGGTGTGCTGCACGTCATCGGCAGCTCTTCGGGGCTGTCCTGGATCGTGGTGCTGGACGTGGCTTTGCTGCTGCTGCTCATCCTCTTCCTGATGAACGTGGCCATGCCCAAGTTCAAGATCATGCAGACGCTGGTGGACCGGCTGAACCTCGTCAGCCGCGAGATCCTCACCGGCATCATGCCGGTGCGTGCCTTCAGCCGGGAAGCCTTTGAGGAGGCTCGCTTCGACAAGGCCAACAAGGACCTGATGGGTACCCAGCTGTTCACCAACCGCGCCATGGTGGCCATGATGCCCTTTATGACCCTGATCATGAACGGCACCAGCCTGCTCATCGTGTGGTTCGGCGGCAAGGCCATGGACAACGGCACCATGCAGGTGGGCGAGATGATCGCCTTCATCACCTACACCATGCAGATCGTCATGTCCTTCCTGATGCTGGCCATGGTGGCCGTCATGCTGCCCCGTGCCGGTGTGGCCGCAGACCGCATCGACGAGGTCATCCGCACCAAGGCCACCATCCACGACCCGGACGAAGCCGACGCCAAGGCCGCAAAGGAGCACAAGAACTGGCAGGGCGTGGTGGAGTTCCACGACGCGAGCTTCCGCTTCCCCGGTGCCGACAGCGACGCACTGGAGCACATCAGCTTTACCGCAAAGCCCGGCGAGACCACCGCCATCATCGGCTCCACCGGCTGCGGCAAGAGCACCCTGCTCAACCTGATCCCCCGCTTCTACGACGTGACCGGCGGCAGCGTGACCGTGGACGGCATCGACGTGCGCCAGATGCCCCAGGCACAGCTGCACGACCTGCTGGGCTATGTGCCCCAGAAGGGCGTGCTGTTCAGCGGCACCATCGACAGCAACCTGAAGTTCGGCGGGGACCACATCACCGACGCCGCCGTGAAAAAGGCCGCTGCCATCGCACAGGCCACCGAGTTCATCGACGCAAAGCCGGAGGGCTACGCAAGCCCCATCGCCCAGGGCGGTTCCAACGTGTCCGGCGGCCAGAAACAGCGCCTGTCCATCGCCCGTGCCATTGCCAAGGACCCCAAAATTTATCTGTTCGACGACAGTTTCTCGGCCCTGGACTACAAGACCGACGTGGCCCTGCGCCGCGCCCTGAAGGCCCAGACCGACAACGCCACCGTCATCATCGTGGCACAGCGCATCTCCACCGTGCTGCACGCAAACCAGATCCTGGTGCTGGACGAGGGCCGTCTGGTGGGCAAGGGCACCCATGCCCAGCTCATGGCCAGCTGCCCGGAGTATCAGGAGATCGCCCGCAGCCAGCTGAGCCAGAAAGAGCTTGACCTGGGCATTCTGAATACGGAAAAGGAGGGTGTGTGATATGCCAAGACCCGGACGCATGACCACCGAGCGCGCCAAGGACTTCAAGGGCACGCTGCGGCAGCTCCTCCAGACCATGAGCCACTACAAACTGCCGCTCATCACGGCCATTGTCTTTGCCATTCTGTCCACCATCTTCAACATTGCCGGCCCCAAGGTGCTGGCCAAAGCCACCACGGCCCTTGCCACCGGCTGGATCGCCAAGCTGCGCGGCACCGGCAGCATCGACTTTGTGTATATTGGCCGGGTGCTGCTGTTTTTGCTGGGCATGTACCTGCTGAGCAGCGCCTTCAGCTTTATCCAGGGCTGGCTGATGACCGGCCTTTCCCAGAAAGTCTGCTACGACTTCCGCCGCCAGATCAGCGAAAAGATCGACCGCCTGCCCCTGGCTTACTTTGAAAAGCGCACCGTGGGCGAGGTGCTGTCCCGCATCACCAACGACGTGGACACCCTGGGCCAGAGCCTGAACCAGAGCATCACCCAGCTCATCACCAGCGTGACCACCATGATCGGCGTGCTGATCATGATGCTGTCCATCAGCCCCCGTATGACCCTGATCGCCATCCTGATTTTGCCGGTGTCGCTGGCACTGGTGCTGCTGGTGGTCAGGTTCAGCCAGAAGTACTTCAAGGCCCAGCAGGCCACCCTGGGCGTGGTGAACGGCCAGGTGGAAGAGGTCTACGCCGGCCACAACGTGGTCAAGGCCTTCAACCGCGAGGCCGTGGTGCTGAACGACTTCAACGCTGCCAACGACAAGCTGTACGAATCCGCCTGGAAGAGCCAGTTCCTCTCGGGCCTGATGATGCCCATCATGAACTTTGTGGGCAACCTGGGCTATGTGGCGGTGGCCATCGTGGGCAGCATCTTTGCCGCCAACGGCACCATCACCATCGGCGACATCCAGGCCTTCATCCAGTACGTCAAGAACTTCACCCAGCCCATCCAGCAGCTGTCGCAGGTGTCCAACATGCTGCAGAGCATGGCCGCTGCCGCCGAGCGGGTGTTCGAGTTTTTGAACGAGCCGGAAGAGGACCAGACCGCCGACCCGGCCCGCCGGGCAGACCCCGCCTGCATCGACGGTCAGGTGACCTTCGACCATGTGCGCTTTGGCTACACCCCGGACAAGACCATCATCCACGACTTCAGCTGTACGGTGAAGCCCGGCCAGAAGGTGGCCATCGTCGGCCCCACCGGCGCAGGCAAGACCACCATGGTCAAGCTGCTCATGCGCTTCTACGATGTGGACGCCGGCTCCATCACCCTGAACGGCCACGACGTGCGCGACTTTGACCGCAGCGCTCTGCGCGAGGGCTTTGGCATGGTGCTGCAGGACACCTGGCTGTTCAAGGGCACCATCCTGGAGAACATCCGCTACGGCCGTCTGGACGCCACCGACGAGGAGGTCATTGCCGCCGCAAAGGCTGCCAACGCCGACCACTTCATCCGCACCCTGCCCGGCGGCTACCAGATGGAGCTGAACGAGGACGCCTCCAACGTGAGCCAGGGCCAGAAGCAGCTGCTGACCATCGCCCGCACCATTCTGGCCGACAACCGCATCCTGATTCTGGATGAGGCCACCAGCAGTGTGGACACCCGCACCGAGCAGCGCATCCAGACCGCCATGGACCGCCTGATGGAGGGCCGCACCAGCTTTGTCATCGCACACCGCCTGTCCACCATCAAGGACGCCGACCTCATCCTTGTGATGCGGGACGGCGACATCGTGGAGCAGGGCACCCACGACCAGCTGCTGGCCGCCGGCGGCTTCTATGCCGACCTGTACAACAGCCAGTTCGAGGACGTGGTGGAGTAAAGCACCGATATTTTAAAAACCGGGAGCATCTGCGGATGTTCCCGGTTTTTTTCACACCTTTATTTTTTCCAGCTCCACCCCGAACAGCTGCTTTGTCAGCGGCGGCAGAACCTGCTGCAGCTCCTGCACGTACTCCTGCACCACCGGGTCCGGGTCGGCCCGGGTCACGATGCCAAAGCGATGGCCCCGGTCCCAGTCCAGTATCCGGACAAAATCCATGTCCGGCCTGCGGTAGTACACGCCCGGGATCATCTTCAGCGATGTCACCGGATACTGTGCGCTCCGTGACATCTCCATCCGGATGATCTCCGCGCCCCGACGGGTTCCCTCCCGGAACAGCGCCGATTCATAGATGCTCTGATCCATGTTATCGGCCGGCATCCAACGGTATTGCAGCGCCTGCTCCAGCGTGAGCCGGCCTTTTGGCATATCTTCCGGTGCATGAAATGGGATACAGAACTCCGGCACATAAAAAACCGGCGTAAATGCCAGCCCCTGTGCGTGGATCTCTGTACAGTCCAGCTGAAAGGAAAGATCTGCATCCCCCTTTTGCAAAGCGTTCCAGACGTCACTGCGGCGCACACAACGTCGGAGAATCGGCGAAAAACGGATGCACAGTTCTCCGGTCAGTGCAAACAGATCGTAACCGAACATCCGCAGCGCCTCATGGCAGTATGCGATCAGGATATGCCGCTCCGGAGGATCTGTATGCTGCTGCACCGCCTGCGCACGGCAGACAGCCTTCTGGTAAAGGGCCAGTACCTGTTTGGCCTGCGGATAAAACTCCTGCCCTGCCGGGGTCAGGATCACCTGCCGCCGGGTATGGCGGAACAACTCCACCTTCAGCTGCTTTTCCAGTGCCCGGATCTGCTGCGACAGCGCCGACTGCGACACGAACAACGCCTCCGCTGCTTCGGAAAAACTTTCCAGCTCCACGATCTTTACAAAGCTCTGCAACGCATTCTCGTTCATCGGCTCTGCTCCTCCCCTGTTTTTATAATAAGTTTTTCTTAATTATAATATGAAACAAATGAATTGTAAATTCTTTTCGACTGCGCTACAATTGTTAAAGATTCCGCAATCCCTGTGCATTGCGGAAGGACAAAGAAGAATTGAAACAATGAAGAGAAAGAGAGCGTACCTATGAACAAGATCTCCCGCAAAGGCTTTCTGAAGATCGCCGCTGCTGCCGCCATGAGCGGTGTGACCGCCGGCGCTCTGTCCGCCTGCAACGCTGCCTCCGGCTCCACCTCCACCGCTGCTTCCGGTGCAACCGGCACCTACATCCCCGGCACCTATGAGGGCACTGCCGAGG
>OGFK01001119.1_pt1 | contig 18507 bp, 19 predicted proteins | sample 1570931 | NCBI WGS metagenome assembly OGFK01 (sample SAMEA2581935, study PRJEB24529) | metagenome | biome: Human gut stool | place: China | collected 2011
CAAATGGCAACCGAAAAGTGTTAAATTTTAGAATATGCTGGTAATTAAAGATTTACACTCGGATATTTCTGATTAGTTTTGGTTGTTCTATGGTTATAAATACAACATTTGTAACCTTCTCGGGACCTGCCGCATTCATTGTCAATACACTTGCCATGGCAAACACAATAGCTATCATTACTTTAGAAAATCCTGTAGTTCTCATACTATTTTATTTTAATGTTTGTACTTCGTGTTTTACTTGTGTTCGCTTTCCGCGTTCTACTTTGTGTTTGTGTTCACATTTTATCTTGTGTTCTTTTACCTATTAGACGCAAACATTCCTCAAAACGTTGCACCGAAAGCTGTTTTTTTTCAGATTATTTTTTCTCTACCTTATGAAGCACTACCAAAACCACCTCACTGGGAGTAAACAAACGGACATTCATTCTCGAAGTACCCAGTCCGTTCGTTATAATAATAGGAACACCGGCACTATTCTCTTTCCGGCCGGTCAGAAAACGGTTACCATAAATGGAATGCTTTACAGGAGAGTACTTCTTGAACAAACTCACCTGCCCGCCATGCGTATGCCCGGCCAAAACCAGATTGGCATTAGACACGTCCGTATCTTCGGCATAGTCGGGCGTATGGGTCAGCAGGAGAATAAAATCATCGGCAGGGAAATGTTGTGAAGGCGAATCACCATTCTTTTTCAGGTCAAAAGGATTACGCACGCCACTGATGATAATGTGTTGCCCGTCCTTCAGCAATTTATAGCTTTTGTGTTCCATCAAATGCACATTATTCTTCTTCATGGCTTCCGCCACCTTCGTATAGCAATAACTGTAATCATGGTTTCCCATCACACCATAGATACCATACGGTGTAAGCACCTTTCCCAATGCGGTGAACAATGTGTCCATATCCCCTCCTTTCGGACTACCGTAGTCTCCCCCCAACAATAATACATCGGCATTTAAAGATTGTAATGCACGTATCGCATTGTCAAGACGCTTGCGCGTGAAACGACTTTCATAATGAAAATCCGATGCAAAGCCGATACGGAATCCGTCGAATGCCGACGGAACATCATAACTGTAAAAATCATACTGCTTGATGCGTCCCACTCCGCGATACTTCGACAGAGAAGCAGTGGCACAGGAAGTAAACAGCACTGCGGCAAGCAACAAATAAAGAACAGGTTTCTTCATGTCTTTTTCTTTTAAATGAGGAGTAAAGATAGAGAATTAATTGTTTATCTTTGCACATCTTTAATATGAAATGGATGGAAACTGTTAAAACAAATTCTATAAAGGCATGGCTATTGGCTGCACGCCCCAAGACATTGGCAGGTGCCGCTGTTCCCGTCATGCTGGGATGTGCCTTGGCAGCAGCAGACGGATGGTTTCAAATCGTACCCGCCATGCTCTGTTTTCTTTTTGCTTTTCTGATGCAGATAGATGCCAACTTTATCAATGATTTTTTTGACTACCTGAAAGGAAGTGACCGCGAAGACCGGTTGGGCCCCGAACGGGCATGTGCACAAGGATGGATTACATTGGAAGCCATGAAACGGGGTATCGCCCTGACCACCATGTTGGCCTGTGTGGTTGGAGCCTTGCTGCTTTTTTACAGTGGAGCAGAGATGATTCCGGTCGGACTGCTGTGTATTCTGTTTGCTTTTTTATATACTGCCGGTCCCTATCCTTTGGCTTATCATGGCTGGGGAGACGTACTGGTCATCATCTTCTTCGGTTTTGTGCCCGTGGGATGTACCTATTATGTGATGTGCCATGACTGGACATGGAATGTCACTATCGCCTCTGTGGTATGTGGCATGATTATCGACACCTTGTTAATGGTAAACAATTATCGCGACCGGGAACAGGATGCGTTAAGCGGCAAGAAAACACTGGTCGTAAGATGGGGTGCGGCAACAGGGCGTATGCTTTATCTGTTTTTAGGATTGGCAGCCGCATGGTTATGCCTCTTGTTTGCCGTCAGCGGACATATATGGGCAGCAATACTACCACAAATCTATATTCTTCCCCATTTCCTGACTTGGCAACGAATGGTGAAAATCAACAAAGGCAAAGAGCTGAACATCATATTGGGAGAAACCTCGCGTAACATGCTGTTATTCGGGATATTACTGACCTTGGGATTGATTTTATGAGATGGAGAAAAACACGTTAGTATGCATCGCCTCACACGTACGTCAGTATAGGCTCATACATACGTACGCATAAGGCTAAGCGTACGTATGTATAACGGCACACGTACGTACGTGTAAAATTACCCTTCTATCAATACAGTGGCATACGCCGAAATACCCTCTTCACGTCCCGTAAAGCCCAGCTTCTCCGTAGTAGTCGCCTTGATGGAGACATCATCGAGTTCTATTTTCATCAGATGGGCCAAGACTTCCTGCATCTCGGGTATACGTGCCTTGAGCTTTGGACGCTCTGCACAGACTGTCGCATCTATATTGCCCACCTTATAGCCTTTGGTTGCAATCAGATCAACTGTTTTGACCAACAGAATCTTACTATCTATATTCTTAAATTCACCTGCCGTATCGGGAAAATGATAGCCGATATCACGCATGTTGGCAGCTCCAAGCAAAGCATCGCAAATGGCATGAATCAGCACGTCGGCATCCGAATGGCCCAATAGCCCCAATTCATGTTCAAACTTTATCCCTCCCAGCCACAGTTCACGCCCCGGCACCAACTGATGTACGTCAAATCCAAATCCTACTCTTATTTTCATCTTACATAGAAATCTAATAGTTTTTCTTCTTCCAGATAACCTTGTAAATGCTGGCCGACACTGACCGGTCCTACTCCTACCGGTGTACCGGTAAACAACAGGTCTCCTATCTTTAATGTGAAGAAACGGCTGACGTACGCAATGATTTCGTCCACCTTAAAAAGCATATCTGCCGTATTACCCTGCTGCACCGTATTGCCGTCAATGTTCAAATGGAACTTCAAACTCTGAATATCCTTGAACTTATTCACCGATACAAAATCTCCGATAACAGCCGAATTATCAAAACCCTTGCATAACTCCCACGGTTTTCCCTCTTCGCGAAACCGACGCTGAAGGTCACGTGCCGTAAAGTCAATCCCCACCGTCACCGCATCATAATAACGATGCGCAAATCGTTCGGCTATGTTTTTTCCCAAACGGTTGATACGAACCACCAGTTCTGTTTCATAATCTACCTGCCGAGAGAAATCCGGGATAAAAAAAGGCTTGCTGTCTTTAAGCAACGCAGAATCGGGCTTCATAAAAATGACCGGTTCCTTCGGTAAGTTTTCATTGGCATGCAACTCTTGGCAATGAGCCACATAATTCATACCTACGGCTAATATCTTCATATAATTTTAGTCCTGATTTACATTTAAACGGTTAAACATCACAGCCAGATGAGCATACAGTGAAGTATTCTGCACTACAATATCTTCGGGAACACGAATACGGAACGGAGTAAAATTCCAAACAGCTTTAATTCCGCCCGATACCATCTTATCCGTTATCTCCTGTGCTATATTGATAGGTACAGTCAGAACTCCTATATTGACATTATATTTTTTCATCATCTGTTCAAAGTCATCGGAATGATAAATAGGGATACCATTAATTTCAGTTCCCACAATGTCAGGGTTCACATCAAAAGCACCTGTTATCTCCAACCCGAAATGGTGAAGACCCGAATCGCGCAGCAACGCTCCTCCCAGGCTACCTACCCCGAACAAAAATGCTTTATGCATGTGCGTAAAGCCCAAAAAACGTTCCAACACTTCTATCAGAGCATCTATTTCATAGCCCACACGAGTACGGCCGGATATATTGACATACGAAAGATCTTTCGCTATCTGAGACGCATCTATATTAATCTGCTTGGATATCTGGGTAGAAGACACATACGTTTCTCCTCTCTCTTTCATCAGCTTGACATTAGAAAGATACCAAGGAAGTCTGCGCAAAGTAGGCTCAGGCACTTTATCTGAGAATTTATGCATACGTATATCCATCTGTTTCTATTGGCATTATCATTAGGTAATGTGCAAAAGTACACTTTTATTTGTTACCACTGCCTTTTGAGAATAAAAAATGTAGTATCTTTGACCACTCATTTAAGCAAAATTCACATGAAAAATAACGATTGGAAAGAGCGTCTGAATGTGGTGTATTCAACAAATCCTGATTTCAACTATGAGCACGGTGAAGAAGAAGAGACAGCCACTCCGGATAAGAAGCAGCAGAAATTGCGTGTCAGCATCGAGAAGAAAGGGCGGGGAGGCAAAACTGTTACCCTTGTCAATGGATTTATAGGGACTGAAAATGACCTGAAAGAATTGGGCAAGTTGCTCAAGACCAAATGTGGTGTGGGAGGTTCTGTGAAAGATGGAGAAATCATCATTCAAGGAGAGTTCAAACAGCGGATTATCGAGCTGCTGAAAGCAGAAGGATATACACAGACAAAATAAAAAAGGAAAGAGGGTGCGCACCCTCTTTCCTACCATATAACCCTCGTAACAGAGAACTGCGCCAAGGGCTTTCTCATGAATATTATTCAGCACGCAAAGTGAAACGTTTGAAAGCAACGATCTGCAATTCAGGATCGATTTCTTTCAGCACTTCTCTTACAGTTTTCTTGCCGTCCATAATGTCTTCCTGGTTCAACAAGCAAACTTCTTTCAAGAACTTACCCAAACGACCTTTAGCAATGTTCTGAATCATAGCTTCGGGTAAGTTAGCAGATTTCTCTGCAGAAACAGTGGCAATGATTTCCTTAGCCTTAGCAATGTCTTCATCGGTAATCCATCCCTTAGCCTTATTGCTTTCCATGTGTTCTTCACTGTCTACATGCGCAGGGTTGATACCGGCTTTCTTCAAAGCAGCTTCAACAGCCTTGTCCACTTGTTCTTTCTTAGTCTTATCGATGGCAACCTGAATTTCAGCTTCCTTCACTGATTCGGGAACACCTGCTTCGTCAATTGCAATAGGGTTCATAGCTGCAATCTGCATAGCTACTCCGTGAGCAGCAGCTTCTGCTTCCTTATTCATAGCCACGATAGTACAAAGCTGGTTGTTTCCTTGGTGGTTATAGATAGAAGTATAAGCTCCTTCAACTACATTGTAGCCGTCCAACTCCATCTTTTCACCGGTAATACCGCTACGGTCAGTTACAGCATCCTGTACAGTACCGTTGCCCAACGGCAATGCCTTTACTTCATCCAAAGTCTTACATTTGTTGGCCACAGCAGCGTCCAGAATAGCCTGAGTCAAAGCAACGAAATCAGCATTCTTGGCAACAAAGTCTGTTTCGCACTTCAATGCAATGATTGCAGCGAATTGACCTGTTGATTTAGCCAATACACAACCTTCTGATGCTTCACGGTCAGAACGTTTTGCAGCAACAGCCTGTCCTTTTTTACGGATAATTTCCATTGCTTTATCGATATCGCCATTAGCTTCAGTCAAAGCGTTTTTGCAGTCCATCATACCAGCTCCACTAATTTTACGAAGCTTGGTAATTTCAGCCATAGTTACAGCCATAATATTCCTTTATTTTAATTTGTTAATAATATCTTTAAAAGCAGTTGAGAGTTGAGAACAGAGAGTTGAGAATTGCATATCGTAACTCTCAACTTTCAACTCTCAACTCTCAACTATAGTATATTAAGCTTCTTCTTCGTCTTTCATGAAAGCGGCAGCCTTAGCAGCGTTGATAGCTTCTTCTTCGGCTTTGTCCATGCGAGCTTTAGTAGCTTTCTTCTTACCGGCACCACCCTTAGGAGCGTTTTCACCGGCAGCTTCCATATCTACCTTTTCTGCTTTTCTTTCTTCCAATCCTTCTGCCATAGCAGCGCAACAAGCATCCAAGATAACTTCGATAGACTTAGTAGCATCATCATTAGCAGGGATTACGAAATCTACATTTGAAGGATCTGAGTTTGTATCAACGATAGCAAATACAGGAATACCCAAACGGTTAGCTTCGCGGATTGCAATATTTTCTTTCAAAACATCGATAACGAACAATGCAGACGGCAGACGAGTAAGATCAGAAATAGAACCTAAGTTCTTTTCCAGTTTAGCACGCTGACGCGAAATCTGCAAAACTTCTCTCTTTGAAAGATTTGAATAGGTACCATCGTTAGTCAACTTATCGATAGTAGCCATTTTCTTCACAGCCTTACGGATAGTCGGGAAGTTGGTCAACATACCACCCGGCCAGCGCTCGATTACATAAGGCATATTTACAGAAGCAGCTTTCTCAGCCACTACCTGCTTAGCTTGTTTCTTAGTAGCAACGAACAGGACTTTCTTTCCTGATTTTGCAATTTGCTTCAGTGCATCAGCAGCTTCATCTACTTTAGCAACTGTTTTGTGGAGGTCAATGATATGAATACCATTGCGTTCCATGAAAATATAAGGAGCCATTGCAGGATTCCACTTTCTCTTAAGGTGTCCGAAGTGGCAACCGGCTTCCAATAATGTATCGAAATTAGTTCTAGACATTTTGTTATTCTTTAAATCGTTTACTTTCTTTTTTGTTTATCTCAACCAACCATCGGGTAGTCCGCTACAAAGTAGAGTCCCGGCAGTTTAGATACTAAACGCTTCTTAACCAGTTCTAAGTAAAACCGGATATTAACGTTTACTGAACTGGAATCTGCGACGTGCTTTCGGTTGACCCGGTTTCTTACGTTCAACAGAACGGGGATCACGTGTCATGAAGCCTTCTGCACGGAGCGCTTTCTTATCTTCAGGATTGATTTTCACCAAAGCACGAGCGATAGCTAAACGCAGAGCCTGTGACTGACCGGTGAAACCACCACCACAAAGATTTACTTTAATATCATATTTTTCAGCAGCTTCGACCTTAGTCAGAGGCTGTTTTACAACATACTGAAGAATAGTTGATGGAAAGTACTCTGCAAGGTCTCTCTTGTTAATAGTAATCTTTCCAGTACCTTCGCTTACGAATACGCGTGCGATTGCGCGTTTACGTCTGCCTAATGCATTTACTACTTCCATTCTTTATTATTTAAGTGAATTTATATCAATTGTTTTCGGGCTCTGAGCTTCATGCTTGTGTTCGCTTCCGGCGTAAACATACAAGTTGCCCAGCAATTTAGCTCCCAGACGGTTTTTGGGAAGCATACCTTTTACTACTCTCTTCAACAGTTTTTCTTCACCGTTAGGTTTCTTCATCAATGCGGCAGGAGTAATTTCTCTCTGACCACCGGGATAACCTGTATAGCTCAAGTAAACTTTATCGTTCCACTTGTTTCCGGTAAATTTAACTTTGTCTGCGTTAATGATAATCACATTATCACCACAGTCAACATGAGGGGTAAAGCTAGCTTTGTACTTTCCTCTCAACAGTTTCGCAACTTTCGAACCGAGACGGCCTACGACCTGATCGGTTGCATCGACAACAACCCATTCTTTATGAGCTGTTTCTTTGTTTGCAGAAATGGTCTTGTAACTTAAAGTATCCACTCTTAAATTCTTTTTTAAATGTTAACTACTAAAAAACAATTCTTCCCAGCGTTTCTAACCGTTCCCGGACAAAGAACTATTAACACGCTAAGAATTAATTCTTTATAAACTTTTGATAATAATCGGCTTGCAAAGGTACGGCTTTTCTTCGAACTGGCAAACAAATTAAGCATTTTTTTGGTTGATTTTCAGGGAGAGAGCTTACATACGGCAGCAAAAAAGGGAAGATTAATCCATCTCCCCAATTTATTTTTATTTAAAATATTCTTTTAATGTCTCCAGCCCGATTTGGATTCACCAACCGGACAAGCATATCCGGCAGACTGGCGAAGCTTCAAAAGTTCCGTTGCAGATACCCGCACCACTTTTCCATCAGGACGACCATAACACAACGTCCCTTCACGACGAGCTGTTTCTTCTATTAATCGCTGTTCGGCCAGTTCCAAACCATAACGCAATTTCTCGCTCAGTTCCTTATATTCTTCTTCAGTTGACATAACTTCTGATTTTATTAAAGAGTTCATGATTATAAATATGTGGCTCTTCCCGCAAACGAAAAGCATCAGCCACAATAACACGCGGTGTAGAGCTATTGTCTGCCAGCATCCAATAGTCCACACATGACATATAAATATGGAAGAAGTTATCCAATCCCGCACGGTAACGACGACGAATGATAGGCGCCGGCACATCATGCCCTCCATTGGCAACACGTTGCTTTACCCGTTCAATAGCCAATTCAGGTGAGTTCAACCAAAAATAAATCAGACTGACACTATAGCCCTGACTTTGCGCCTGATGAATGAGATTAATATAAGAACGGGTAGAGAGCGTTGTTTCAACAGAAAAGCTGACTCCGGCAGAAAGCAATTCGCCAATGCGCTTAAGCATTAGTCGGCCGGCTTCAATGGCTACACTTGAGGGATTAAAAGGAGAAAGACCTTTTGCGATTTCGTCGGCATTGACAAACTCGCGACAGTCCAATATTTCGGGAAGCACTGTGTAGGATGCCGTCGTTTTTCCGGCCCCATTGCAACCTGCTATTATATAAAGCTTAGACATTAATCTCCTTTTCTATTTTATGTTATTGGTGACAAAGTTAACGATTATTTCTAATCTTTGTTCTTCCAAAGCCATAAAAGTGATGAAGAATAGCACATTTTTTGAAGAATTGTGCAAAATACAATATAAGGCGGACTCTCGCCCGCCTTATATTGTATTTTTCCAACTACTTATTATCTTACCAAATCTTTTGGATAAGCAGCCGGCATCTTCACCCGTTTCCAAGTTTCATAATACCATGAATTGATATCATTGCCGTCCTTATCTGTTTTCACAAAGAACTTCAATACCATTACATCACCACCTTTCATCTCGAACTCCAAGATATTGTCTGAACCCACCAATTGAGGTAAATGCAGATTCTTCTCTACATGCTCTGTATATGCATTCTCTGCGGTCTGTTTATAGGTACCCGCACCAATAATAATAGCTCCATGGTTAGGAATTACCGTCATATTGGTAAACTTTCCATCATCAGACAAGATTTTGAATGAATTACTCGGCTTTAACTCTCCGGGAGTATTCGGAACGCCGGATACATAAAAACACATCTGCCAAATACCTTTTAAATCAGCAGGGGCAACAGCAGATTTATTTTGTCCCATTACACGAGAAGTACCGATCAGCATAAATGCTATCAGCAGTAAAAATAAAGAATGTCGTTTCATAGTCGTATAATATTTAGTTAACAAATTGCGTAATGTGGATACACAAAATTAGAAATAATTTTCATATATCCACGTTTTTAAATAACTTTTTTACAGGTAAATGCAAAAAAAATCCTGCTCTATGTTATAGGGCAGGATTTCCATCATTATTTATATCTTTTAGAATTCAGCATTGCGCGGAGTACGCGGGAACGGAATCACGTCGCGGATATTGGTCATGCCTGTTACAAACAATAGCAGACGCTCGAATCCGAGTCCGAAACCGGAGTGAGGACATGAACCAAACTTACGCGTATCCAGATACCACCACATATCTTTCATCGGAATGTTCAATTCCTGAATGCGGGTCATCAGTTTATCATAGTCTGCTTCACGTTCGGAACCACCAATGATTTCACCAATCTTCGGGAACAATACATCCATGGCGCGAACGGTCTTTCCATCTTCATTCTGCTTCATATAGAATGCCTTGATTTCTTTCGGATAGTCAGTCAGAATAACCGGACGTTTGAAGTGTTCTTCCACCAAGAAGCGTTCGTGCTCTGACGCCAAGTCTACCCCCCAATAAACCGGGAATTCAAACTTATGCCCTTTCGCTACCGCTTCTTCCAAGATCTTGATACCTTCTGTATAAGGCAAACGAACGAAAGTTTCTTTCAATACGCCCTGCAAACGCTCTATCAAGCCCTTATCGAACATATCATTCAAGAACTTCACATCGTCATAGCAATTATCCAATGCCCACCGAACACAGTATTTAATGAAATCTTCAGCCAAATCCATGTTGTCGATGATATCATTGAAAGCAACTTCCGGCTCAATCATCCAAAACTCTGCCAAGTGACGCGGAGTATTCGAATTTTCGGCACGGAAAGTCGGACCGAAGGTATAAATAGCGCCCAATGCCGTGGCAGCCAGCTCACCTTCCAACTGACCGGAAACAGTCAGACTTGCCTGTTTGCCAAAGAAATCATCATCATAAATAATAGAGCCGTTTTGATCCTTCTTCAAGTCATAGAGATTCTTGGTAGTAACCTGGAACATCTGACCGGCTCCTTCACAGTCTGATGCTGTAATAATAGGAGTATGGAAGTAGAAAAAGCCACGTTCATGAAAAAACTTATGGATAGCAATTGCCATATTGTGACGAATGCGGAACACTGCGCCGAAAGTATTGGTACGCGGACGCAAGTGAGCAATCTCACGAAGGAATTCCATCGTATGACCTTTTTTCTGCAACGGATAGGTGTTATCGCAAGCACCCAGCACCTCTATTTCACGTGCCTGAATCTCGGCAGCCTGACCGGAACCGATAGATTCGGTCAGTTCACCATTCACACTGATACATGCACCTGTAGTGATGAGTTTCAATATTTCTTCATCGAAATTTGACAAATCAACTACTATCTGCACATTATTTATTGTAGAACCGTCATTCAGGGCGATAAAATTTACCTGTTTGCTACCACGGCGGGTACGAACCCAACCTTTTACATTGACCATTGCGCCAAAATCACGACGCTTCAACAGGTCAACTACCTTTGTTCTACTAATTTTTTCCATTGTTTTGTCTCTTAATTATTATTTTACTTGATTATTCGAATGAGCCCATACGAAGCATATTCACTTCCTGTTCTGTCAGGTAACGCCAGTCACCGCGACGAAGCCCTTTCTTGGTTAGACCCGCAAAATATACACGGTCCAGTTTCACAACCTTATAACCCAGTGATTCAAAAATACGGCGCACGATACGGTTCTTTCCGGAGTGGATTTCGATACCTACCTGCGACTTGTCTGTATCCGATGCATAACTGATGGCATCTGCATGAATATCACCGTCATCCAAAGTAATACCGGCTGCAATTTGATCGAGATCTGCCTTAGCTACATTCTTATCACAATATACATGATAAATCTTCTTCTTCAAGTATTTCGGATGAGTCAGTTTTGAAGCCAAATCACCGTCATTGGTCAATAGCAGAACACCGGTAGTGTTACGGTCCAAACGACCTACAGGATAGATACGCTCCTTACAAGCACCCTTCACAAAATCCATCACTGTCTTACGTTCCTGAGGATCATCGGAAGTAGTCACGCAATCTTTCGGTTTGTTCAGCAAAACATAAGCTTTACGTTCAATGCTCACCGGTTCATCGTGGAACTTCACTTCGTCTGTACGCTTGATTTTAGTACCCAATTCTGTTACTATTACACCATTTACACTTACCACTCCCGCAGTGATGAATTCATCAGCTTCGCGACGAGAACAAACACCTGCATTTGCCAGGAATTTATTCAAACGAATCGGTTCGTTCGGATCAGTCAGTATATCCTTATATTCTATCTGCTTTTTCAAGCTATATTTAGCATTCGGATTATAATCACTGGTACGCGGACGGTAAGGACGGTTGTATCCTCCACCTTGGTTATACCCCCCGGTACGCGGACGATAAGGACGGTCGCCGCCCTCACGATTATATCCACCTCCTTGATTATAACCTCCTACGCGAGGACGCGGAGAGTAAGGACGCTGTTCACCACCTTCACCGCTATTGAAACGGGGACGCGGAGTATACGGACGCTGTTCACCACCTTCACGATTATAATTGGTACGCGGACGCGGAGAGTAAGGACGCTGCTCACCACCTTCGCGGTTATAGTTGGTACGAGGACGATACTGACGCTGTTCTCCCCCTTCACGATTATAATTAGTACGAGGACGATACTGGCGTTCACCACCTTCTTCACTGTTAGAATTGAAACGGGGACGTTGCGGACGTTCGCCATTATTATAACGATTGTAAGAAGAACGCTCACCATTATTATATGAAGAGCGATAAGGGCGTTCTCCTCCCTCACGGTTATAGTTAGTGCGGGGACGATACTGACGCTGTTCGCCGTCGTTGTTGTATCTGTTGTAATTATTGTCTCTGTTATAAGACTTATAACCACCATCACGGCTGACATTCTGGTTTTCTTCGTTTACAGAACCTTCTTGTCTGTTTTCATTTTCTGTACTCATGATTTCTCTTTAATTAAATTAATGTATAACGCCCTCTCGGGCTCTGTTTCTTTTTTTACTTTAAATAAATAACGTTTTAAATGCCTGTATAGTTGTGCGGCGTAATCTCACGCAGCTCTTTTTTTATTTCTTCACCGACATTTAACGTCTCGATAAATTCTTTGATAGACGATTCGGTAATAGCCTGATTAGTACGTGTTAGCGCTTTCAGTGCCTCATACGGGTGCGGATAAGCCTCCCGGCGAAGAATGGTTTGAATAGCTTCTGCCACCACACTCCAGCAGTTATCCAAATCCTCATAAATCTTATGTTCATTCAGCAGCAGCTTACGCAATCCCTTCAATGAACTTTGAATGGCAATGATGATATGTCCGAAAGGTACACCTACATTGCGCAACACTGTAGAATCTGTCAAGTCACGCTGCAAGCGCGAAACCGGCAGTTTAGAAGAAAGGTGCTCCAATATAGCATTGGCCATTCCCAAGTTTCCTTCCGCATTTTCAAAGTCGATAGGGTTCACTTTGTGCGGCATGGCACTCGAACCGACTTCACCCGCCTTGATTTTCTGCTTAAAATATTCCATAGAGATATACTGCCAGAAATCGCGGTTCATGTCAATCATTATGGTATTAATGCGTTTCATGGCATCAAAGATAGCTCCCAAATTGTCATAGTTTGAAATCTGAGTGGTATATTCCTCACGTTCCAAACCGAGTTTCTCTGCCACAAACTTATTGCCGAATGCTTTCCAGTCATATTGCGGATATGCCACATGATGCGCATTATAATTACCTGTGGCTCCACCGAATTTAGCAGTGATGGGACAAGCCTTCAGCACAGCCAACTGACGGTTAAGGCGATAAACGAACACCATGATTTCCTTGCCCAAACGAGTGGGAGACGCAGGCTGTCCGTGAGTCTTTGCCAACATCGGGATATTCGCCCATTCTTCTGCGTAAGCAGTCAGCTGCGCAATCAGTTCTTCAATCTGCGGATAATATACTTGTTCCAACGCTTCTTTGACAGACAAAGGCACTGACGTATTATTAATGTCCTGAGAAGTAAGGCCGAAGTGGATAAACTCCTTGTATTCTTCCATTCCGCCCAACTTGTCAAATTGTTCCTTAATGAAATATTCTACAGCTTTAACGTCGTGGTTTGTAACACTCTCTATTTCCTTAATGCGTCCGGCATCGGCTTCCGAGAAGTTTTGGTAGATAGCACGAAGCGATGCAAAACGTGCATGATCAAAGCTTGTCAGCTGCGGTAACGGTAGCTCACATAAAGTGATGAAATATTCTATTTCTACCTGCACACGGTACTTAATGAGTGCAAATTCAGAAAAATAAGAGGCCAAAGCTCCCGCTTTTCCTCTGTATCGACCGTCAATAGGTGATATTGCCGTGAGTAAATCGAGCTCCATAATGTATTTTAGATAATTATCAGATTGCAAAATTAATTCTTTTTATTGAGTTTAACCGCCTCAATCACTATAAAGTTTGCGAAAATCACATTTATTATTTCACAAATCCTTTCTTTGCCCACTTCATACTATTCCAACGCCGCACAAAAATGATGCCACGAATGTTCTCGTCCAGCAAGAAAGCACACCACATACCGACCAGTCCCCACCCCCAATAGACCCCGAACAGATAGCCGCAGCCTACTGCTATGCTCCATTGTACAACTACCCCTACATAAAAAGGATAGTTCACATCTCCGGTTGCACGAAGGGCATTGGTGGCATAAATGTTAATGGCACGCCCCACTTCAAGTATCACATCGACAAAAAGGATGACAGTACCCAAACGGACAATCTCCGCATTGTCTGTCAACCAACTAAAGAGCGTGTGCCCCATCAAAGCCCAAATACAGGAAAGTACCAGCGACACTAAAATAGAAATACGCATTACATACTTGCCCAACAAATAGGCAGCTCTTATTTTCTTCTCCCCCACCAAATGCCCGATGCAGATAGCCCCGCCTTGTGCCATGGCTATCGCAAACAGATAGACAAACATCACCATATTAACCACGTATGTTCGCGTGGTAAGAGCTTCATTTCCAAGCATATTGATAAAATAAGTCAGTAACACCTGCGATAAGCTATAAGACATGTTCTCCCCTGCCGACGGAAGACCGATTTTCAACAGATTCTTCAGTTCCACAAAGGGAAAAGGTCGGAAGTAGTCAATCGGGAACTTGGGTATATATTTACGAAACAGAATAATAAAAAGGATAATCATCGACACTCCTCTGGCAAAAGCCGTCGAAATAGCCGCTCCTTCCACCCCCAATGCCGGCATGCCGAACTTACCGAAGATTAAGGAGTAATTACCTATGATATTCAGGATATTCACCACCACAATGACCATCATAGGATAGACAGCCTTGTTAGCACTACGCAAAGACGCAGAAACCGTCAGTGAAAGTGCCTGAAAGAAGGCGAACGCCCCCACTATCTCCATATACCCCACTCCATAGACCATCAATTCAGGACGCAGTCCCATCAGTGTCAATAACAACGGCGCACCATAATGCAAAATAGCACTTACCACTAATCCGAGCACAAGATTGAGCAGAATAGCCACGCCTACCACCTGAACCACATTCTTCTGTTTCTTTGCCCCCAAATATTGCGAACAAAGTACAGAGGTACCCAGGTTTATCACCTCAAAGATAAGAAAGGCAAACATAATCAACTGGTTCACCACTCCGACGGCGGCAACTGCATTGTCTGAATACTGGCTCAGCATGATAGTGTCAACTGCCCCCAGCATCATAATCAATAAAGTTTCTATAAAGATAGGTACGACCAGCTTAGACAAATTCCGGCGTACACTTCTCGGTTCTTTTATTTCATTCACTTGTTACCCTGTTTTTTGAGGTGCAAAGTTACTGAGTTTTCGGATGGTAACTGTTTGACTTATATCAAGAAATAAAGAGATTCAGACAATCATTCAACAAAAGGTTTTGATAAAATCACTTTCCGTACCTAATAATATCAACAAAGATTAATGAACTCCTATCCACAGCCGCATATTCATTTTGATACGCTTCTTCAGAGCATAAAAGTCCTATGCTCTTAAATCATAGATATCGAATCACATAGCATACTAACTAACCCCATCCTTAATCACGTAAAATAAGTTTGGTTCTAATAACATTCAAATACAGAAGCAAGCTAATTTTACACAAAGATTATTATAAGAACAATCATCCTATATTATGTGATGTCGGTGATCTATTCTTTGGAGCTTGTACGGTTACAGGTGCACTAACAAGCGCTATTAGTTGCGCATTCTAAAGCCACATAAATAAACATATAAAGACTATATTACTTCTGTCTATTCTACTTACATTCATGTGCCCTATTTTAGGCATAATATTACAGCATGGCAGAAATATAAAAAGAAGACTTCCCATGAAAGCAGTTTAAGGAAATTTTACCAATAGATAAAAATATGTTTTATAGCCTTGCTGATAATATGGATTATCGCTGTAGTCTTTTTATATACATTATACTATCAATCAAAATAAATAATTGAACTGTTTCTAAACGTTGATTATGTTGTCATTTTATTAGTAGGGGCGAGATTGCTCTCCCCAAATAGCTTGTCTGCGTATTCGGGCAGGCAAACCCTGCCCCTACAGTTGATGGTTTGATAGACCATCTGAGTTTTGATACCCCACTGAAAAATGTGTTTGTGTTACTATTGTTGTTCCAAATATTTTTTATACATCTTGTCTATCTCATCCATGGAAATCTCCAATGTCTTCAGTTGTCTGAAAAACTCCGGTAAGTCCTCATGCAAGAAGGTCTCTTTGCGAAGAGTGATAATTCGCTCTTTAGCTCCTGTCGATACAAAATAGCCAATACCGCGTTTATTGTATATGATTTCCAACCCTTGCAAATAATCATAAGTGCGGACTACCGTATTGGCATTCACTTCCACTGTGCCGGCATATTCCCTGACCGAAGGGATTCGCTCTTCTTCGGGATATTGCCCTTGCAGAATCTCGTCACATATCCGGTCGGCTATCTGCAAATAAATAGATTTACTTTCTTTAAATTTCATAGCAAACGAAATTTAGGTTTAATAACTTGCGAACGGGTAAAGAGCTTATAGCCCAACCACCAGTTGAACATTGTGAAGGCACTAAAGAAAGCACCGCCAAATGCAAGCAGTTTGTTCAGCGTCATCCACTGGAAGTTTTCTTCCAACCAGTCGTGAAGACCCATCATGCCTTCTTCTCCTATCCACTCCACAATCTGTACCGTGATAATAGAGCCAAGAATAGAAATCACAATCAGTGTCCCCAAAGTCTTGAGAAAAGCTCTCTTGTACCAAAAACTTCCTCCTAAAACATAGAGTGAGTGTGACCAAATCAAAAAGCTCCATCCACAAGCTTCACCCAACCAAGGCATATACTCCATATTAAATGCATAGGAACCTCTAAATGCCTGCTCACCATCTATAGTAAGCATAGAAAATACTTTAAACAATGCGGAGCTATGAAACACATCAGGCAAGTCAAACAAAGGAAGCAGAATATAACGAGTAACCTCTGCCAAAAGCATTCCAACAATGGCAGCTATTATAAATCCCAGCGTAGCCATCAGGAAGCGTGCCACATACTTCTCCAACATTGTTGCAGGAAGCATCAAGAAAGATATGCGCATCTCTTTATTTCCCATATTATCTAAAATGCCGGAAGCATAAATCAAACTGCCCAACAGACATATAAAGATAAAAGCCCCCAGTATATTCGTACAATACCTAACAAAGAAGATATCAGGACTAGCAAATGCATTTTCAGCATTCATACTCATTCCCCACATATTACCCACCACGACCAGTGCAAAGGCTGCATAAAGTCCGATGAAAGCATAAAGGTTCTTTTTCCAGTTTTCTATAATCTCGCGTTTCATGACCATGGCAATACGCGAAAAGCTAAAGAAATGATTAGTATCCATAATGTATCTGTGTCTTTACTTGTTAAATATTGATTGCATTTTTTCTCTTTCTGCCAACATAGCATTGAATAGTACTTCCAGATTCAGCTTGGTTTCTTCGTTATAAACATTAGAAAGAATCACGCTGTTTCCCTGAACCGAAGGCTGCACATACAATGCATCTCCTGTGGGTTCATTCATTCCTTGTTCGGCAAAATATAGTTTCGCGCAAATGTCCTTAACCGATTCATTCAGCAGCACATGAGTACCGTCGATTATCACCACATGGTCCAACAGGCTGTCGATATCCCTCACCTGATGGGTAGAAATAATCACTGATTTGTCGTCTGTCATGCCCGATGCAATCACCTTGCGGAACTGACTTTTGGAAGGAATGTCCAGTCCGTTACTAGGCTCATCCATAAGCAGTAAAGAAGTGTTGGCGGCCAGCGCGAAACACATGAAAGCCTTTTTCTTCTGACCCATGGACAATTCCCCCAAATGAATGTCCTCATTCATGTCAAAGTCGTGGAGACAAGCTCTTAGCTGTTCATTGCTGAAAGCCGGATAAAAGGGAGCATTCAGCTTTACATATTGTTTCAGGCTGACGGATGGTAATGCAAATTCCTCGGGCACCAAAAACATATCCTGCAATGTCAAAGGATAACGCAACGAAACGCCTATTCCTTTATAGAGCACTTTACCTCCTTGCGGACGGAGTAACCCAGTCATTAAATAGAGCAAAGTAGATTTACCGGTACCATTCTTACCCAAAAGACCATAAACTGAACCTTTATCCAGTGTCAGCGAAAAATCATTAAAGACTTTTTGTTTCCTCTTTCCATAACTGAAAGATAAGTTCTTCACTTCAATCATCATTGTGTTTATGTATTTAATTAATTATTTAGTGTATTAGTTTATTAGTACACTACAAATGTATGAATATTATTGGAATAAGCAAGAAGGAAAGAGATAATTTAATATCTGTTAACTGCATAAGTCTATATAAACGAATCAACAGAGCAATACTCAGCACTGTCCGCTCAAAGCCAGAATAAATAAATGAGAAAAGAAAGACAACAAGCCGGAAGGAATCCTCTTTTGAGGTCATTGAACAATGATATAAACAAGCGGAGTAACAATATTGGGTCAAATAGCATTTTCACCCCTTCCAAGTCGGAAACTCAGTATAAACACAAAAAAAGCCTCCGAATCAGTCAAATGACTCGGAGGCTTTCATCAAAAACGGCGGCTACCTACTCTCCCACTGTTACGCAGTACCATCGGCGTGA
>OGFK01001133.1_pt1 | contig 18389 bp, 12 predicted proteins | sample 1570931 | NCBI WGS metagenome assembly OGFK01 (sample SAMEA2581935, study PRJEB24529) | metagenome | biome: Human gut stool | place: China | collected 2011
AGAGCAGCAGCTCCAAAGAAACCAGAATTTTCTCCTAAATCTGTAGATACAATATAGTTATCTATATCTTTAAAGATAGAATCATTTTGAACATAACCATTTAAAAGTTTAATAACAGCCTTTCTAATAATAGGGAAAAGGTGTTTATGTTTCATTACATCTCCACCTAATATTATTTTTTCAGGAGATAGTACCAATATGTAATTTACAAGGGCATGAGCTATATAATAAGCCTCTAAGTTCCAAGCTGGATGATCAGGAGATAATTTTTCTAATGGATGTCCCCATCTCTTTTCAATAGCTGGACCAGAAGCCATTCCTTCTAAGCAGTTTCCACCATGGAAAGGACAGTTACCTGTAAATTTATCCCTAGGATGTCTACTTACAAAGATGTGACCCATCTCAGGGTGTATAAGTCCATGTATAAGTTTTCCTTCTACAATAGCTCCTCCACCAATTCCAGTTCCTATAGTTAGGTAGACAGCGTTTTTTACATTTTTAGCAGCGCCCCATGTAGCTTCACCAAGTAATCCAACATTTATATTTGTATCTAAAAAAACAGGAATATTTAAATTTTCTTTAAAAACTCCAGCAATATTATAGTTTCTCCAAGATTCTTTAGGAGTAGAAGTAATATATCCATAAGTTTGAGAGTTAGGATTTAAGTCTAAAGGACCAAAACAACCAATTCCTAAAGCAGAGATTCCTTTATCTTTAAAAAAGTCAATTACAGAAGGGATAGTCTTTTCTGGTGTTTCTGTAGGAAAACTAGTTTTTTCTAAAGTAATTCCATTTTCATCAGTAATTCCACAAATAAATCTTTTTCCCCCTGCATCAATAGCTCCAAATTTCATAAAAATCTTCCTCCTTAAAATAAAAAACTATCTGTAATATATTGTACCACATAGCAAGCAATTTTTCTTAAATAAATTAAAAAAAAGAGGAAAATATTACTTTTTTCCTCTTTTGGATAACTATTTAACTTCAAAGACAAAGTCTTTTGAGAAGTAGACTTTAATATTTTTATTTTTATAATATATTGGATGGAATTTCCATTGTCTTAGAGCTTTTTCAACCTCATCATCAAAACCAAATTTTTTATGAGACTTTGTGATCTCTATCTTTTCAATATTCCCTTTCAATCCAACTAAAAATCTAGCAGATACAATAACTTTTTTTCTATATCTAACTCTTTCAGCTTGAATAGGGTAATCAGGTTCAACTTGTTTTAAAATTTTATACTCTATTCCATCAGAAGATGAAGCTGTAAAAACACCATCTTTACCAATACTGAAGTTACCGCTAGATAACATCTCCTCTGTTTCATTAACAGCAGAATTTTTTTGTGGGATATCTTCAGTTTTAGGAGCTTGTGGTTGTACTTTTTCAACTGGCTTAGGCTCCTGTTTTTTTACTTCTTTTTTCTTGTCCTTAATTTTACTTTTTACATCAGGTTTTACAATCTCTTTTTTTGGTGGTTCTATTTTTTTAGGTTCAGGTTTTTTCTCTTCTTTAGGAGGAGATGGTGGTGTTACTACCTTCTTTACCTCCTTTTTAGCTACAGGACTCTTAATCTTTACAGAGATAGGGGCAGAGTTTGTCTTTATAGAGACAGGAGCATCTCCCTTAACTCCTCTTTTATTAACTAGAAAAAGAGATAGATGAAGAACTAAAGCAAGAAGAAAAAAGTAGAAAATATTATCTTTCTTACTCATAGAAATTTATTCCTAGATTTTCTACACCAGCATTTTTTACTTTAGAAACTGTATCCATAATAACCTGATATTTTAATTCTTTATCTCCAGAGATAGTTACCTCATTTACTCCTTGAAGAAGAGTAGATAGATTTTCTAATTCAATAGCTTCAGTTTTTCCATCTTTATTTATAAAATATTTCTCATTCTTATCAATTATGATCTCAATACTTTTGTTATCTTGATCAGGTGTTTCAACATTAGCAGTAGGTAGATCAATATTTATGTTACCATATTTATTAAATGTTGTAGAAACCATAAAGAAAATTATAAGTAGAAATACAACATCAATAAGAGGTGTTAAATCCAATGCCATAATAGGTCTTTTTTTTCTAAATCTTCCCATCTCTTACCTCTTTCTTAAAATATTAATAAGGTTAGTAGTAATTTTATCAATATCCCCCTCAATCTCCTCTATCTTTTTATTGAAAAGATTGTAGGCAATAATAGTAGGAATAGCTATAGAAAGTCCTCCAGCTGTTGTAATAAGTGCCTTAGAGATACCAGCAGCTACAAGAGTTGGATCTCCAGCACCAAAAGTAGCAAGATTTCTAAAAGCTTCTATCATACCAGTAACAGTTCCTAATAGCCCAATCATAGGTGCGATATAACCAATTATACCAAGTAGATGTAGTCTTCTTTCAAGGCAACCAATCTCGTCGATACTGATCTCTTTAACAAGTTGGTCGAAGTGATGAAAATCTCCATCTCTATCACAACGGCAAAGAAAAGCTTTTACTGTACAACCAACAGAGTTTCTCTCTTTATCACAAAGAGTTACTGCATAATTCATATCATCAGAAGCTACAGCTTTTATAATATCAGTTGTAAAGTTTTTATTTTGAACTCTCTCTCTACGAAAGAAAAAGAAAACTCTTTCTAAAATAATAGTCAGTGCAAGAATTGACATAGTAAAAAGTACCCACATCAAAGGTCCACCAGCATTTAAATAGTACATCATAATAAATTGTCCTCCTTAAAATCTATATATCTAAAAATTAGTTTTACAAAGTAAAAGTATAAAAATAAGGATACTTATATAATAAAGTATCCTAGAAAATAATACTATTATTTTTAAAAAAAGTCAAGTTCAAAAATTTAAAATTATATATATTTTGTATAACAAATTAAAAAGTATATCCTAAATATATTTCAAATAGAGGTGATGAGGTATCTCTATTTTCTGAGATCATAAATGTCATTGGACCTAAGAAGGTATCCCAACCTATTCCTCCACCATATCCATAGTATTTATCTTCCCAAAGTGTAGATTTATTTTGGAAAGCAAGATCAGTATCAGAGAAGGTTAAAACATTGTATGTAGCTAAGAGATATAGAGTATCAGTAAGGTTGTATTTCATCCCTATTGAACCTATATAAAATTCATCGCTATATCTTCCCATAACTGGTAATCCTACAAAGGCATAACTGATTTCAGAGTTTTTACTACCACCAATTCTAAAGAGTTTTTTATTCTCTAAAGATTCACCAGATATTTTTCCAAAACTACTGCCAAGAGATAGGGAAAGTTTATTATTTACAGGGAAATTTAAAGACAAAACACCAGAAAATCCGTTGTAACTACTGTTGTGTCTAATCTCTTCTCCAACAAAGGATTGAAGGAAAAGAGAACTTCCTCTTGAAGGAAAAGCTCTATTATCAAGGGTATCAAAATAAAGGAAAGGTTTTAAATAAACAAACTGACTGACACCTTGAAAGTCTGTATATTTTTTATCCCCTTCATAATAATCAGTTTGAAAGTTTTCATAACCTAGTTTTAATCCAGAAACAACACTGCTAGAAAAAGTAGTTCCTAGAGAAAATTCACTACTAAATACATCATTTTTATATGTAGAAACTTTTTCGCCATCATTAAAGATAAAAAATGGAGATATTTTATATCCAATATCAAAAGAACCTAAGATTTTAAAATTTCCTATCTCATAAAAAGAGAGAGAATTAAGACTTATTTTAGGATATTTTGATAACTCAGCAAGTATGGTGTAGTTTTGTGTCCAAATTCCAAAATCAGGAATAGTAGCGGCGATCTTAATAGAAGCTCCATAGTCAGAGATATAATTAAGTGAACTTCCTATATTTATGTTATCTTTCTCTTTTATTGTAAATGTAACATCTTTATCATTTACATCATAATAAACTTTTTCTACATATGGAATAGCATATATTTTTTTTACCCAAAGTTGTAAATCCTCTTTAGTATAGCTATTATTATGTAGTTTAGGAGCTAGATTTTTAACTTTTGTTTCAGTGAGAATAGAATTTCCTACCAGTTTAATATTTGATATCTCAAAGTTACTCTCTTGTAATTTTCTCTCTTTTTGTTTTTGAAACTCATTAGGAGAAGTGAGGTTTTTTAGGAGATAATCAAATTCTAGTGTAGATTTTTCTCCCTCTTGAACTAAGGCATCTAAATTGGAGAAATCAATAGTATTGTGTTTTTTTACATCTGGAACTATTAAGATATCTGCCAACTGTTTTTGAAATTTTATATTTTCATTTCCTACATATGTAGATATTTTATCTAAGACAGCGACAACATTGGAATTATCTTTTATTTGAGAAGGATCAGCACTAATATCCACAGCAATAACTATATCAGCTCCCATATTGATAGCTACATCTACAGGAATATTATTGGTAACTCCTCCATCTACATAGTAATTTTCTCCTTCTTGTACAGGTTCTAAAAAACTTGGAATAGCCATACTTTTAAATGTAGCGAGAGCTAAATCTCCATCCTTTAGAATAGTTTCTTTTCCTGTATTAAGATTTGTAGTGATAGCCCTATAAGGTATAGGGAGCTTATCAAAATCACTTATATTCTCAGCTCTATTGAATATATGTTTTAATTGTAAGTATATATACTCACCATTTAAAAATCCCATAGGAAGAGAGAGATTCATATTCTTATCAATACTAACTTTGAAAGGATATTTTTCACTTCCAAATTTATCTTCGATATTTCTTAAGGTCCTATCTTTTCCGTTACTCATAAGAGCAAGAAAATTCATCTGAAGAATAGTTTCTTCGATCTCATCTGGAGAGTATCCCACAGAATACATAGCTCCAATAATACTTCCAGCACTGGTTCCAACAATAAAATCTATTGGAATCTGATACTCTTCCAATACTTTTAATACTCCAATATGTGCAGCTCCCTTAGCTCCACCACCACTCAGAACAAGAGCAATTTTAGGACGATCTGAATTAAAGTTTCCATTGGTAATCCCTTCTGAATTACTCTGAGAAATTTTTTCTTTCAGATTCTCTAAACTCTCTTTTTTTTGCATAAGTATCTCAAGCTCTTTATCTATTGCCTCTATTCTCTGGCTTTTACTTTGGAACTCTTGAGAAAAAAGAGAAAAAGATAGAAATATAAATAATAAAATTCTATAAAACATATGACCTCCTAAAAAAATTCCAGTGGAGAAAATCTAATAAATATGGTAATATTATATCATAAATAAATTAAACCAGTAAGTCTATTTTAAAAATTGGGAGAATGATATAGATGGCACAGAGTAAAAAGGGTATGATAGCTCGTTTTAAAATTCTTCAAGTAGCATTGAATGAGTTTGCAAATTATAGTTATGAAAAATCATCAATAAATAGAATTTGTAATGATGGAAATATATCTAAGGGAGTGATGTACCACTATTTTAAAGATAAGGATGAGCTCTATCTTTTATGTATAGGTTATTGTTATGATACAATGGTGGACTACTATAAAGTGAGATTAAAAGATGAGTTGGATTGGAGAGAGGAGATAAAAAAATTTTTTGAAATAAGATATCACTTTTTTAGAGAGAACCCACTTTTACAAAAAATATTTTTTAATACGTTATTGAGAATGCCTGAACACTTAAAGGGAGAGATAAAAAAAATAACGAAAAGTTTGGATGAGTTGAACTATGAATTTTCAATGAAAATATTGAATAAGATAGATATAAGACATGGATTAAAACCAGAGGAGATAATATTTTTATTAGAAGCAGTTCAAAATATGCTCAATGAAAAATTTCATAGGAGAGCTGAAGGGGTAGAGAGGATAGAGGATCTATCTGTAGAGTATGAAAAGTTAGCAGAGAAATGGATAGATATAATGTTGTATGGAATTTTAGAAAGATAAATTAGACTTATTAGTCTAAAAAGGAGTGGAGTATGAAAATAAAAAAAATATTATTCCTATTTTCTCTTTTTTTATTTGGATGTGCTAATAATCAGATAAAAGAGGAGAAACTTGTAACTGTACAAGAGGAGAGAGAGTATTTGGAGAAGTATGGAGAGACACTCTCACTAGAAGAGGTATTGACAATAGCTAGAGAGAGAAATCTAGACTTGAGAATAAAAGAGTTGGAAAGAGAGATAGCAACCCTAGATAAAAAAATAGCTTTTGGAAATTTTTTACCCTCTATTACATTAGGAGGTACCTATGTAAAGATGGATGATGATATTAATTTGGAGATGGGATTGGATTTAGGACCTTTGGGAGCAGCTATGCACTTACCTTCTTCGTTGGAAACTAAACTTATAGATGAGAGTTTTTATACCACTGGGGTAGCAGCTCAAATACCTATATTTGTTCCATCGACTTGGTATCTATACAGTGCTAGACAAAAGGGAGAGGATATCAGTAAACTAGCTGAAAGTTTTGCTGATAAGATGTTGCAACTTCAAGTGATGAGTGAGTATTTTTATATATTAGCCTTGGAATCAGAGAAGGAAACTCTCATAAACAATCTTAAATCTTCACAGGAGTTGGAGAGAAAAGTGGAGATATCTTTGAAAGTAGAGGGAGTTTTAGAGTGGGAACTTCAAAAGGCGAAGGTATTGGTGGAGAGTCAAAAAATAGCTTTGGATAAAAATAGCAGAGAGTTAAAAATAGCTAAGATGAACCTTAAAAGAACTCTAAATCTCAATATGCAGGAAGATATAAAATTGGAGAAAGTAGAAACTTCTACTGTGGAACTTCCCGAGTTAGAAGAGTGTATATATAGAGCCTTAAATGGAAATGAGATCTTACAAATCAGTGAAAAGGGTAAAGAGATAAGCGAGGATTTAAAAAAGATTGCTATTACAAATTTTTTACCTAAGATAGTTTTAGGTGGTGGCTATGTAAATAGTAGTAATCATACTTTAGCTGATCCAGATTTTCTATTTGGAAATGTGAGTGGAGTTATAAGTATATTCAATGGGTTTAAAAATGTAAATGAGTATAAAAAAGCTGTGAAAAGAGAGAAGATAGGAGAATTAAATTTAGAAAAACAATTTATGACAACTGTGTTAGAAGTAACTAAGGCTTATGAGAATGTAAAGACAGCTCAAGAGTTATGGAGTATGGCAAAACTAAATTATGAGGCTGAGACAGGGAAATTAAGACAGAGAAGTGCAGAGAGAAGAGTTGAGATGATAGGTGACGAGGAGTACTATAAGGCATTGGCTGAATATAATGAAGCTCTAAGCTTGAAAGAGAAAGTTCAGTATCAATATGAGATGGCTTTAGGAGCACTGAGTATAGCTATGGGAGAAGCACCATTAGAAGGAGGAAAATAGAGTTATGAGATTAAAGATGATGATGTTGATATTTGGAATTTTATTGGTTGGGTGTGAAAAAGAGGTAAAAGAGGTAATTAGACCTGTTGAAACAGTTGTGGTGTCTTCTCTACCTGAAAATTTATCCTATGAGTATCCAGCTATTGTAACACCAGAAAACGAAACAATGTTAGCTTTTAAAGTGGCTGGTCCAATTGAAGAGATGAGAGTGGAAGTGGGAAGTTATGTAAAAAAAGATGAGGTAATAGCAAATTTAGATAAGAGAGATTATGAGGTTCAACTGAAAGCTTTTGAAAGTAAGAGTGGAATGGCAAAAAATGCCTATGAATCTGCAAAAGCTATAGCTGAGAACGCAAGAAAACAGTATCAGAGAGTTGAGACCCTGTATAAAGAAAAGGCTATTCCTAAAAAGAGTTATGATGAAGCATTAGCTGGAGTAAAGGCAGCAAGTGCAGGAGAGTTAGCAGCATTATCTCAATACCAAGAGGCTTTACAAGGGGTAGAAAACTGTAAAAATCAGTTGAAAGATACAGTTTTAAAAGCTCCATACGATGGATATATCTATAAAAAATTTCAAGATAGAGGAAGTGTTGTGGGAGCTGGAATTCCTGTGGTAGCAATAGCATCTGTGGGAGATAAACAGGTAAGAATAAGTGTTTCTGAAAGAGAGATTAAGGATATAGAAAAGGGAATAGGAGATTTTATTTTTGATAATAAACATTATAAATTGAGTTTAGCTGAGATTGGAAAGGTAAAGAATTTAGGAAAAATGACCTATCCTGTCACTTTTAATTTTGTAAAGGACAGTTCTCATATTTTAGTAGATACAATGGGAATCGTAAAATTATCATATGATACTGCTGGAAAAAAAGATGTAGTACTTCCAATAGAGGCTATTTTTGAAAGAGATGGAAAGAGTAGAGTATGGGTATATAGAGATGGACAAGTTGAGAGTAAAGAGGTAGTTATGGTATCTCCATATGATAATGGAAAGGTTATTGTAGATGGTGTGGAGATTGGAGAAAAGATAGTTACCAGAGGGGTACACGAGTTAAGTGAGGGTCAAAAGGTAAATGAGTTACAAGAGTTTACTGAGACAAATGTTGGAAATGTTTTGTAGGAGGAGAATATGAAATTTATAGATTACTCAATAAAAAATACAGTAGTTGTAAGATTTTTAGTTTTTCTTCTTGTAATAGGAGGGATATTTTCCTACAACAGATTGGGGAAGTTAGAGGACCCAGAGTTTAAAATAAAAGAGGCGTTGGTAATTACACTGTATCCTGAGGCAGATGCTCATACTGTAGAGTTACAAGTGACTAACAAAGTGGAAGAAGCTGTGAATAAATTGGCAAATATTGACTTTATTCAAAGCGTTTCTAAGCCGGGGTATTCAGAGGTAAAAGTGAAGTTAGATGAGGGAATACCTGCTGATGAAGTGGATCAATATTGGGATAATTTGAGAAAAAAAGTGAGTGATGTAAAACTTTCTCTTCCATTGGGAACACTTCCACCAATTGTATTGGATGATTATGGTTCAGTATATGGAATGTTCTTAGCAGTGACAAGTGATGGATATTCTTATTCAGAACTAAAAAAATACACTGAGTATATAACTAAGGAGTTGAACTCTATATCTGGAATTAATCAAGTGGCAGAGTTTGGAAAAGTAAGTGATGCTATTGAAGTTATTATAGATAGAGAAAAACTTAACGCTATGGGACTTAATACAAAAATTATAGCCACATCACTTTTGAGTGAAAATTTGATATCTGGTGGTGGTGTAGTTGACTATGGAGATTTGAGAGTTCCTATAAGATTTAACAACGATTTAAAAAATATAGAGGATTTAGAAAATCTAGTGTTATTTTCTAAAAAATTTCCAGATGGAAGCAATCAGATAGTTAGATTAAAAGATGTAGCTACTCTAAAAGAGGGATATGTAGAACCTATAACTCAAAAGATGTACTTCAATAATAAGATGGCTATGGGTATATCTCTTTCTCCAGAAAAGGGAACAAATGTAGTTGAGATAGGAGAGGAGATAGATGAGAAGATAGTAGAATTAAAGGAGAAACTACCTGTAGGTATAAATATAGAAAAGGTTTACTACCAACCAGATTTAGTAACTACTGCGATAGATAATTTTGTAATCAATCTGATTGTGTCAGTAATAACAGTTGTAGGGGTTTTACTTTTCACTATGGGAGTGAGAAGTGGTCTTATAATTGGAAGTGGGCTTATCCTTTCAATACTAGGAACATTGATATTTATGTATGCTATGAAGATAGATATGCAAAGGGTATCTCTTGGATCTTTTATCATAGCCATGGGTATGCTTGTGGATAACTCAATAGTTATAGTTGATGGAGTTTTGGTAAGAAGAAGTAAGGGAATGGCTATGGAAGAGGCTTTGAAAGAATCTACATATAAACCAGCAATTCCACTATTGGGAGCAACAGTGATAGCAGCTTTAGCCTTTTTACCGGGAACACTTATGCCAACTTATGTAGGTGAATATGTAAGTTCATCTTTCTGGGTAATAGGGATTTCACTTATGCTGAGCTGGGTATTGTGTCTGACTCAAACACCAGTATATTGTAAACTATATTTAGAGAGTGGAGAGGCAAAACCTATAAGTAAAAAAGAGAGAGCATTTTATAAAAAAGCTAATAGATTTTTGTATTTTTTACTTAAAAGAAGGAAAATTGTATTAACTATATTGGGTGGAGTATTTTTAGGAAGTTGTCTACTATTTTTAACTATACCTAAAACTTTCTTCCCAGATTCTGATAAGAAAGGGTTTACAATAAATATGTGGGCTCCTGAGGGAAGTAAGACTGAGGTAATAGAGGGGGCAGCTAAGGAGTTAAGAGAGTATCTGTTACAAGATAGTGGTGTAGTAAATATTACCACTACAATAGGGGCATCTCCATCTAGATACTATACAGCTACTATACCAGAGATGCCAAATCCAGCCTTTGCCCAACTTATTTTAAATGTAGAAAGGGTAAAGGATGTAGAGAGGGTAGGAGCTAAGGCTGTGGAATTTGCCAACGAAAATATAGCTGGAGTAACTATAAGTGTAAAAAAATATCCAAACGGAGTTCCAGCTCAATATCCAATAGAGATAGCTTTTTCTGGACCAGATCCACAAGTTTTAAGAAACCTAGCTCAAGAAGCTACCGATATAATGAAAACTTCTCCTAGAGCATTGAATGTAAAAAATAACTGGAGAAATAAACTTCTAACTTGGGAAGCTGATTATTCACAATTTAAAGGAAAGAGAGCAGATGTTACTCCACTAGATTTAGGAATGGGATTGATGAGAAGTGGAGAGGGGATGCCAATAGGTAAAATAAAACAAGATGATAAACAGGTTACAGTTCTATTGAAGGAGAAGAGCGGAGAGGCAAAAAACCAATTGACTAATATTGAGCAAACACCAATTTGGGGAGCAAATTTAGAAGCTCAACCTTTTTCTTCGGTAATAGATGGAGGAAAGCTTGCCTTTGAAGAGGGACAGGTTTGGAGAAGAGATAGAGTAAGAACTATAACTGTGCAGTGTGATGTACCAGTTGGAGTAGCTGCAGAGAGTGTGAGAGATGAGTTTAGGGATAGAATAGAGAGTATTAAACTACCAAAGGGATATAAGATGTTTTGGTTGGGAGAAGCCTATGAGCAAGAGAAAAATAATATGGCTATAATAAAATCTACACCTATTCCAGCGATTTCAATGTTTATAATTTGTGTATTACTATTTGCAAACTTAAAAACTCCTATACTTATAGGAATGACCCTTCCACTTGCTATTATAGGTATAGCTCCAGGACTTGCTCTTACAGGTAAGAGTTTTGGGTTTATGTCAATAATAGGGGTACTATCTCTTACTGGTATGATGATAAAGAATGTGATTGTACTTATGGATGAGATAAACTATGAGATAGATGTATTGAAAAAAGATAGATTTACAGCCCTTATAGATTCAGCTGTAAGTAGAATAAGATCAGTAGGACTTGCTGCTCTTACAACTATATTTGGAATGATACCACTACTATGGGATCCTCTCTATGGAGATATGGCAGCTACTATAATCTTTGGATTATTTGCTTCAACTATGTTGACTCTATTTGTATTTCCTGTAATCTATGGAACTGTTAATAAAATATATCCACAAACTAGAAAGAGAAAGTAATAAGTGGACTTAAATTATTTTCTGTAAAGAAGTTATCTTTATAAGAAGAATATTTTTAAAAAATATGTTATAATGAATAGAATAATAAAATTTTTTGAAAGGAAAGTTAAGAGATGGCACTTTTACAAGTTAATGATCTATATATGGGATTTTCAGGAGAAACACTTTTTAAGAATGTAAGTTTTTCTGTGGATGAGAGAGATAAGATAGGAATAATAGGTATAAATGGTGCTGGAAAATCAACCCTTATAAAAATTCTATTAGGGCTTGAGTATGATGAAGTAGATCCAGCAACTAATCAAAGAGGAACTATTGCAAAAAAAGGTGGATTGAAGATAGGGTATCTTTCACAAAATCCAAATTTGAATAAAGAAAACAGTGTCTTTGAAGAGCTTATGACAGTTTTTGATAATCTTAGACAGGATTACCATAGAATACAGGAATTAAATATAATCTTAGCTGAAAATTTAGATGACTTTGATAAAACTATGGAGGAGCTAGGAAAGATTACAGCTAGATATGAGCAGAATGAAGGATACGCTGTAGAGTATAAGGTAAAACAGATTTTAAATGGACTTAGTTTAGCAGAGAGTCTTTGGAATAATAAGGTTGGGGATTTATCTGGAGGACAGATGTCGAGGGTAGCTCTAGGTAAAATACTACTTGAAGAACCAGAACTATTAATACTAGACGAGCCAACAAACCACTTGGATCTAAATGCAATAGAGTGGTTAGAGAAGATGTTAAAAGATTATAAAAAAGCTGTAATGGTAATATCACATGATGTATACTTCCTAGATAATGTGGTAAATAGAATTTTTGAGATGGAGGGAAAAACTCTAAAGACTTACTCAGGAAACTATACAGATTTTACAATTCAAAAGGAAGCATATATCTCTGGAGCAGTAAAAGCTTTTGATAAGGAACAGGATAAGATTAGAAAGATGGAGGAGTTCATCAGGAGATATAAGGCTGGAGTAAAATCTAAACAAGCTAGAGGAAGAGAAAAAATTCTGAATAGAATGGAAAAGATGGAAAATCCTGTGATCAGCAGAAAAAATATGAAACTGAAATTTGAAACAGATTTGACAAGTGTAGACTTAGTTTTGAGAATAAAAGATATGTCAAAATCTTTTGACGGACAGAGAATCTTTTCTAATATCAACTTAGATGTATATAGAGGAGATAGAATAGGAATAATTGGGAAAAATGGTGTTGGGAAATCTACTCTATTAAAAATTATAAACTCATTAGAAACTGCTTCAAGTGGAGAGTTTAAAATAGGAGATAGAGTTAAGATAGGGTACTATGACCAAAATCACCAAGGGCTAAATCTTAATAGAACTATAATTGAAGAGTTGATGTATAATTTTACACTGAGTGAAGAGCAAGCTAGAAACATATGTGGTGGATTTTTATTCAGTGAAGATGATGTGTATAAGGATATAAAGAGTTTAAGTGGAGGAGAAAAGGCGAGGGTAGCCTTTATGAAACTTATGCTTGAAAAACCAAACTTCTTGATATTGGACGAGCCAACAAACCATTTGGATATATATTCTAGAGAGATATTAGAAGAGGCATTAGAGGATTATACAGGAACTATTTTAGTTGTATCACATGATAGAAATTTCTTAGATTGTGTTGTAAATAATATCTATGAGATAAAAAAAGATGGAGCTGTTATGTTCAAAGGTGACTACAACAGTTACTTACAACAGAGAGATAATATTAAAGAGAAGGATGAGAGTAAGGATAAAGCTGTTCTTAGTTATGAGGAGCAAAAAAAGAATAAGAATAGAATTTCATCTTTGGAAAAGAAAATTGTAAAAACGGAAGAGAATCTAGCTAAATTAGAAGAGAAAAAGGCTCAAAAAGAGGAAGAGTATAATGAGGCTGGAAGAGTAAATGATTTGGATAAACTCCTTACTATACAAAAAGAGTTAGAGGATTTTGATATGGAGATAATGTCACTTATGGAAGAGTGGGAGAATCTTGAAGAGGAGTTAAAACAACTAAAAGAAAATATATAATAAAAAATTTACCCCCTCAAGATAGAGGGGGTAGTTTTTATAATGGTTTTATTTTATAAGAAGTTTACAGTTCCAAATCCAATTGGTAAATTGAATGCTAACCAGATTCCAAAGAATATGATACTAGTTACTAAGATAGAAACAGAGTGTGGAATCATATATGTGATTAGATCTCCTAAACCAAACTTTTTATTATATTTATTACAATACATAAGAACTAAGGCAAAATAACTCATCAATGGAGAGATTATGTTTGTTGCAGAATCTCCCAATCTATATGCAAGTTGAGCTAATTCTGGAGATATTCCCATCTTATATAGCATAGGTAAGAAGATTGGTGCTAGTAAAACATATTTACTTGTCATTGATCCCATAAATAGATTAATAAAACTTACAAATATGATAAATGTAACTATTAGAGGAATACCAGTTAAACCAATTTTAGCTAGGAATTTTCCACCTTCAGCAGCTATAATTGTTCCTAGTTGACTATATGAGAACCATGATATAAAGATAGATGAGAAGAAACATAGTACTATAAAAGCTCCAAAACCATCAAGGGCTTTAAATAGTAAACTCATTAAATCTTTATCATTTTTTATTTTTCCAGCTCCTATTCCATAAAATAATCCAGGAATAAAGAATATTAAACAGATAACAGGAACTATTGCTGAAAGTAGAGGGCTCCATCCTAAAAGTAATAATCCAGTAGTGGGATTTCTAAGTGGTCCCCATGATGGAACAGATAGGATTCCAATTATTAAGAAAGAAACTATAAATCCAATTCCGGCCCATTTTAATCCTTTTTCCTCTTCAAGAGTAACATTAGGATTAAAGTCATCATCTAAATTATCGACATCACTATTAGGTAAAAACATATTTAATTTTGGTTCAACAAACTTATCATTTACGAAAGATACTACAAAAGTGATAAAGAAAGTGAAGAAAAACATAAATATAGAGTTTGCTAATGGAGTAACAATATAATCAGGATTAACAATATTTATAGCAGCTGTAGATAAACCTCCAAGTAGGGCATCAATAGAAACTAAACACGCAGCGAATCCAGCTGAAGTAGAACTAAATCCTAAAAGGATACCAGCAATAGGATTTCTTTTTAGTTGTTTATAAAGTATTCCTGCTATTGGAATTACAAGAACATATCCAATATCCCCTGCAAAAGATGAGTTTACTCCTAAAAAGGCGATGAAATAAGAAACGTATTTTCCATTTACTTTCCCCATTATTTTTTTAAGAAAACTAGGAAATAATCCAACTTCATTTAAAAAGTTAAAAAATAGTGAGAAGAAAAGAACTACTCCTAATGGTTCAAAAGATATAAAGTTTTCTACTGCAGATTCAAAAATCCATCTTATACCTTCAGCATCTAATAGATTTTTGACGAAGAAAGTTGTAGTTTCAATCTCCTTAGTAGAACGATTGATAGTCTCTATTTCAACAGACATACCCATCTTTGAAAAAATTGATGATAGAATAGCGATTGCTATTGAAAAGATGATAAAAATTGTTACAGGATGAGGAAGTTTATTAGCAACTACGGCAACCTTACCTAAAAATCCTTTTTGTTCTAATGTGTCATTACTCATATTGAGTACCCCCCTTGCCTTTATAAATATTCAAGGAAGTTGAAAAGACAACTTCCTTAAACTTGTTAACTATTTTATTAATTATTTATTTTCTTTATCTTCGTAGAATAAAGGAATCTTATCTTCTGGTTTTACCTCTTCTTTTAAGATAAATCTTGTTTTGTAATCTTTAAATAACTTGAAGAAAGTACCACTTAAAGATAGGACTACAGCAACGTTTATAAATGTTGGAACTGCTGTTGTGAAGTCAGCGAATAACCATACTGTTCCACCAGGCATTCCAACAGTAGTAGCCATAACAACCATTACAAATCCAGGTACAGGATAGAAGATTTTATAGAATTTTAAGATACCATCTTTTAATTTTGGAGATGATTTCATAAGATGTCTTAAAATAATTTCATAGTAAGCATACCAACCAGATGAAGTAGTTACTCCAAATAAGAAGATACCAGTAGCAATAAATATCTTACTTGCAGTTCCCATTCCAGTTTCAAAAGCACTTAGAGTAAGAGTAGCTCCAGTAGCTCCACTATTCCATACTCCTGTGATAACGATAACTAAACAAGTTAAAGTACAAACAATGATAGTATCTACAAATACTTCAAATGCTCCCCAAAGTCCTTGTTTAATAGGATGGTCAGTTTGAGCAGAAGCATGTATCATAGGAGAACTTCCCCAACCAGCTTCGTTACTAAATACAGATCTAGCCATACCAATTCTCATAACTTGTCTAAATCCAGCTCCAGCAAATCCTCCAACTGCAGCAGTACCACTAAATGCTCCAGAGAATATTAATCTAAATGTTTCTGGTAAATTATCTAAGTTTATTGCAATTATATATAGAGCAGCTCCTACATAGAAAATACACATGAATGGAACTATTTTTCCAGCTAATTTTCCAAGAGATTTTATTCCACCAATGATAAGAATGTAGTTACATACGATATATATAATACTAGCATAGATTATTTTTATTCCAAATGCAGAACTTACTGCTTCTGATACAGTATAGTTTTGTACAGTGATAAAGAATGTAGAGAAAATACCACCACCAAAGATAGCAGCAGGAATGATCCACCATTTATGTCCTTTTTCTTCTCCTAATCCTTTTTCCATGTAGTAAGTAGGTCCTCCATAAAGTTCACCCTTCTCATCTTTTTGTCTGTAATAAACTCCTAGAGAAACCTCTGCCATTTTTAAAATCATTCCAACAAAGGCAGCAATCCATAGCCAGAATAGAGAACCAGGTCCTCCAACAGCCATAGCAGTAGCAACTCCACCAATGTTTCCAACTCCTACAGATCCACCAATAGCAGTAGCCACAGCTTCGAAAGGTGTAATAAGTCCTTTTCCCTCTCCCTCAGCTTTATTCCCCTTTTTAATGATTTTAAAAATAGTTTCAGAGAATATGTGTTTAAGATGTACTACTTGGAAAAATCCTGTTTTGATAGTAAAGTATGCTCCAGTTCCAAGAATGATAACTATGATGGGTAAACCCCATAAAAAATTGACCAATGCTTCAAAATAATGTAACATGTAACCCCTCCATTTAATTATTTTATTTTACAACTATTAACAAACTCAACAAATATTTTTTTCATCTCTTCATTCCCTCTAGCTGTCATCATTTCAGGGTGCCATTGTATTCCATAAAGAAAATCACGAGATTTCATTTGAAATGCTTCAACTATTCCATCCTCTGTTGTAGCGATTGTAGTTAATCCTTCTCCTAGTTTGTCAACAGATTGATGATGGAATGAGTTAGTCATTACTTCTTTACCATAAAGTTTATTTAACATATTATCCTCATCAATAATTTTTACCTTATGAACTGCAAGTTCAGGATAGAAATCTTGTCTATGTTTTAATACCTCTTTTCCTGTATATTTTAAATCTTGGAAAAGAGTACCTCCCATAAAAATATTGATAAGTTGATGTCCTCTACATATTCCAAGAATAGGCTTTTTAGTTTTATAGAACTCTTTTAATACAAGAAATTCTCCTTCATCTCTTTCAGGAGAGATAACTCCCATATTTTCCTTGAAATCTTGTCCATAGTAACTTGGATTGATATCAGCTCCACCAGCAAGAAGTAGTCCATCAAGTAACTCTAATTGTTTTTTTATTACTTCTAAATCAGAAGTAACAGGTAGAATAACTGGAATTCCACCACCTGCTATGATGGATTTAGTATAGTCAATACTGACTGTAGTTCTGTGGTAATTTCTAAGTCCATCTTCTATTTCATAGGCTGATGTTATTCCTATTATAGGTCTATTCATAAAAATCCTCCTTTGTAGTTTATACTACATATTATAATATTTTTGTAGTAAAGTCAATAAAAAAATATAATTTTTACAAAATAAATGTTTCAAAAAAATAAAAAAGCATCATTTATAATACAATAACATATATAAAATAAACTATAATATTTAAAATATAAATGATGCATATATTAAATTAATTTTTATGGAAAAGAAAATCTTGAACAAAGCTATTTTCTTTAATCTCTTTATAGATTGTATCTTTATTTTTTTCAAACAACATAGTAAGAATAAGGTTGCAAAGCTGTATAGGAACAGCATAGGAATTAAAAAAACCAAAGTTTTCAACTTCTACTTGAAATGCTATATCACTTAAAAGAGATATTTCAGAAAAGTCGTTATTTGTAACTGAGATTATATTAGCATGTTTTTCCTTAGCAAGTTTTAATATTTTTATCTCATCTTCTAAAATTCTAGGGAATGAAAATATAAATATAGTATCATTTTTTTTAACATGGGTTAGGGTTTCGTATAATCCAAGTCCTCCTTCATTTATACACTCAGTATCAAATCCAAGTCTTCTCATATACCAAAACATAAACTGAGATATTCCTTTGCTTGAACCTAAACCAAGAAAATATATTTTTTTTGAATTTTGTAAAAGTGTTGTAGCTTGGTTTAAAAGGTTGAAATTGATATTGCTCAGAAAATTCTTTATGTTGGAGATATCAGCATTGATTATTTTATTAGCTATATCATTCTCTGAATCAAAGTTATTCCAATTTTTAATTATTCTTTCATTTGGAGAGATAGAGTTTAAAGTTGAAGTGATATAATTTTTTAAATCACTAAATTTATTGAAACCTAATGTTTTTGAAAATCTTAAAACAGATGCATCACTTATACTTAAATTTCTTCCAATCTCTAAAGCTGATTGAGTAATAATGTTTTTAGGATTTTTT
>OGFK01001140.1_pt1 | contig 18334 bp, 20 predicted proteins | sample 1570931 | NCBI WGS metagenome assembly OGFK01 (sample SAMEA2581935, study PRJEB24529) | metagenome | biome: Human gut stool | place: China | collected 2011
TTTGATTATATGTTTTTAATACCTTCTCTTCATTTACAAATTAATTATACTCTTTTTTATTAGCAAAGTCAATAGATGAGTGCTAAAAATTTTAAAAATTTATTTAAGAATAAAAAACTCCCTTTTTAATTTAAAAGGGAGTTTTATCTCTAAAAGACTAAAATCTATGAAAATTTTTTTTTCGTATTTTAATTTTCTTTTTAATATTTTGATAACGTCTAAATTTATAATAAATTTGAGAAAAAGTTGATACCATAACTATTCCTAAAGTAATAGCTATAGTTACAAGTAGTGTATCAATTCCTCTTTGAGTAGCTTCAGGAATTTTATTTTCAACAAAATATGACATAGTAAAATATATTCCACTTCCAGGAACAAGGGGAATAAGACTAGCTATTAATGTTGAAGTAACAGGAGTTTTTAATACTCTTGCCATTATCTCAGAGTATATAGTTATTCCAATAGAAGATAAGAAAAAAGCTCCAGGTTCAGAAGTACCATTTGCTTTAAAGAAAATAAATATAACCCAACCAATAACTCCACCAATACTAGCTGCTATTAATTTTTTCCCTTTTAAGTTAAAAAGTATTCCAAAAGCAAATGTACTTCCAGCAGAGGCTAATATTTCAATAAAAGTTCTATTCATTATACACCTCCGAATTTTAAAATAATAAATAGAGCAATTCCTGTTCCAGATGCAAGAGCAGCTCCTATTAGAAAAGCTTCAGCAGCTCTAGATAAACCTGATAATAAATCTCCAGCAACTAAATCCCTAACAGCATTGGTAAGGGCTATTCCAGGAACTAGAAGCATAATAGTACCTATTGTAGAATAGGAAACAGTATTAGTAAAACCTATCTTAAAGCTTATATAAGATGATAATGTACAAATAAATCCACCTAATATATTAATAAAAAAGTTATTAGCTTGTAGCTTGTTAGCAAGATTAGATATTACAAAAATGATTCCTCCACCAATAGAAGCACTGAGAGCATCATGTAAATTTCCACCACCCAAAAGAGCAAAGAAAAAAGCACCTCCACAGTAAGCAGAGAAATATATAGAATTTTTATAAGGGACTTCATGCTCTATACAGTGTAATTTCTCACTAAATTCTTCAAAGGTATATTTTTTTATATCTCTAACAAGTTGATTGATAGAGTGTATTTTATTTAAATTTGTAGTTCTCAATTGAACTCTTTCAACAGAGCAGAAAATCTTACCTTGGTAATTTCTAACAGAGGTAATGATACAAGTGATAGATACAAAACATTGAGCATTAAGACCGTAATGTTTGCATATTCTAGAGATAATATCCTCAACTCTATAAGTCTCAGCTCCACTTTGTAAGGCAATTTTACCAGTTAAATTAGCTAATGTTAAAATCTTGTTTTCATTTTCCATGTTTCCCCCAAAATTAAAATAGTTTATTTAAACATTTCTAAAACTACTTTTGAATAATTACCATCATCATCATGAGCAATGAGAGGAGATAATACTCTAAGTCCAGAGTTTCCATTTTTAACTCCTTCTATTAAGAGGATTTTTCCTTCTTTTTCTAGTTTTGTATAGCAAAATTGAATTCTTTTAGGTTCAAGAGAGTATTTTTTCATAGTTTCAATAATATCGATAAGCCTATCAACTCTATGAACCATAACAAAATATCCTTTATCCTTTAAAAGGTTAGATGCTGTTTCTATTAAAGAATCCAAATTTATAGAAATTTCATGTCTGGCTAATGAAAGTTGATCTAAATCATTTAATTGTTTTTGTTCTCCATAAAACTTAAAAAAAGGTGGATTAGTAATAACTAAATCGAAATATCCCTTTCTAAAATATTTATTCCAATTTTTCATATCATCATTAATTATTTCTATTTGTTCTTGTAAATTATTTAATTCAATATTTCTTTTAGCTAAAGCACTAGATATATTCTGTATCTCTATCCCAGTAATTTTAGCTTTAGTTTTTTTAGAGAGAAAGAGTGGAATAACTCCATTACCAGTTCCTAAATCTATGATATTCTTCGTTGTTCTTGTTATTGTTGCAAACTCTGAAACAAGAAGAGAATCAATAGAAAAAGAAAAGTGGTCAGCTCTTTGTATAATTTTCATATCTTTTTGTAAAAGATTTATAATAGTTTCAAATTGTTTTCCATCATTCATAAAATAAATACCTCCTTAAAATATTATATCAAATTTAAAAAAATAATAAAAGAGGCTACTACAACTAAAAGTTGTAATAGCCTTGAATAAGGTTATGTAATAGTTAAAAATTATACAACTCCAATCATACCAAGAATAATAGTAACAACTAGTGCAACTATAGGGATTACACAAGTAACCATACCAATATCATTATATGAATCTTTATGAGTCATTTTAGTAACTGCTAGTAATGTTAACACTGCTCCACAATGTGGTAAAGAATCTAATCCTCCAGATGCTATAGTCGCTATTCTATGGAAGACTTCTATATTCATTCCGCTAGTAGCAGCTATTTGTATATATTGAGGAGCTAGAGCTTCAAGAGCTATTCCCATTCCTCCCGAAGATGAACCAGTTGCTCCAGCAAGTAAAGTTACTGCTAAAGCTTCTGAAATAAGTGGACTAGCTTTAAGACCTAAAAGTAAATCTGTTAATGTTTGGAACCCAGGGACTATTTTTACTACTCCACCGAATCCAACAGCAGCAGCAGTATTTAAAATTGCAATAACAGCTCCATTTGCTCCATCATTAAGAGCTTTTGTAAAAAGATTAGATTTTTTTAAATTTAGAATAACAACAGCAATATTACCACAAAGTAAAGATAAAATACTAGCTGGAGTAATAGCCATACCTATTTTACTTAAAATATATAAAGAGATTACTACTACTAAAAGAGGTAAAATTGAAAGATAAGCATTAGGTAATTCTATATTTTGCTCAACTATTTCTCCTTCAGGTTCCGTAAATGTTTCTCCATTTTTTATTAATTTATTTTGCTGCCAAATAAGATAGAAATATCCACATCCTAGCATGATTAATCCACCAACTATACCTAATATAGGTGCAGCATATGGAGTTGTGTTAAAATATCTTCCAGCAATGATATTATTTAATTGTGGACTTCCAGGAAAAGCTGTCATAGTAAAAGTAAATGCACCAAGAGCTATAGCTCCAGGGATTAATCTTCTTGGTAAATTAGCTTCTCTGAATAAAGAGATTGCAAGAGGATAGATAGCAAATACAACTACGAATAAACTAACTCCACCATAAGTTAAAACAGCACAACTTACTATAACTGATAATAAAGCTCTTTTTGCTCCGATAAGTTTTACTAGAAGATGGGCAACAGCTTTAGCCGATCCAGTAACATCCATTAACTTTCCAAAAACTGCTCCTAAGAAAAACAGAGGAAACCAAGATTGTGTAAATGCAGCTAACGAACCCATATAGTTGATAATATATGAATCTAAAAGTTTATTTCCATCAAATCCAAAACCTAATAATGCAACAACTAGGGCTGAAACTGGAGCTACCCATATAATAGAGTATCCCCTATATGATAAAAAAACTAAAAGTATTAATCCAATTAGTATACCTAACATCAATTAACCTCCTTAAGTATTAAAATTTTAAAAAAGAAAAGAAAAAAGTTCAAAATGCATTGACATCTTACAATAAAATTTTATTTCAAAAAGAGATTAATGTAAAATATTAGTATTTCATAAAAAGTATGAAAAAAAGTCATATTATAGTTAAAAGTAGCAAGAATACTATCTTATTTAACTCATATTAAAGCTCAAAATTTTTAGTAAATTCAATAAAAAGTTTAATAGCTTTAGATACATATTTATCTTTTCTAACTATAAAAGCAATATTCCAAGGAAATCCTTCCTTGATATGTATAGCCTTTATATTTTTAGAATGAAATTTGCTTAAAATTGGCTTAGGTAAAATAGATATTCCTTGATTCAATGCTACCATTTCAGCAATAAAGTCCCACTGTGAGCTTGTACAAATAATATTAGGTTCAAAACCAGCTTCATTACATCTGATTTTTATTCTATCGTAAAGCATATAGGTTTCATTTAATGAGATTAATGGTTCATCTTTAATTTCTAGTAAAGATACCTCTTCCCTAGAAGCAAAAGGATGAGATTTATTAGCAACAACGACTACATCAGCAGAGAAAATAGGTGTAATATTAAATTCATCAGAAGAAAAAGGAAGAATAACAACACCAATATCAATTTCTCCATTATGTACTTTATCTTTTACAGTATTGGCTCCAGCTTCTATAATTTGTAAGTTTATAGAATGAAAATTATCTTTAAAACTTTTTATTATAGAAGTAAAGTAGATAGTACTTATAACTGGAGGAACCCCAACCTTAATTTTTCCTTTTTCTATACTAACACTATCTAATAGCATCTCAAGTTGTTCATTTATGACTTTAAGAGCAATTACCCCATTTTCATAAAGAAGCTGACCTTCAGGAGTGAGTTTAAAGTGTTTTGAAGTTCTATCAATTAAAGTTATATCTAACTCATTTTCAAAAGTTTTAATTGCTTTACTTAAGGCAGATTGACAAACAAAAAGATTTTTAGAAGCATTAGTAAAACTTTTTTCTTTTGCTACTTCGATAAAATAATTTAAAGATTTAATATTCATAAAGTCCCTCCCAACTAAAAAGAATTTTTTATTATATTATACAACAAAAAAAGATAGTATTTTAGATATTTTTTTCTCATTTTTTATATGAAAAAAAATCATATTAAAAAATAAAAGAACATTACTATAGAAAAGTAAAAATCTTAATTCTATGAAAAAAATCACAAAATATGTAATAGTTTCAAATCCTAAAAATAAAAAAGATAAAAAAAATGAAAAAAAAAACTTACTTGACATTCCTAAAATAAAAAACTAAAATTGTGGACAAAGAGAAGGATAAAGACAAAATGCCAGACTTAATCTCAAAAAATGATTAAGGAGTGAGAAATATGGCTAAATTTATAAAAGCAAATGAAGTACCAAAGTTAATAAAAGATGGGGCAGATGTGTTATTAGATGGATTTGTAACAATTGGTGTTCCAGAAGAAATCTATTATGAAATAGAAAAATCTTTTTTGGAAACTGGAAGTCCTAAAGATTTAAGAATTATGTTTGCTGCAGGTTTTGGAAATGCTAAAGCAGGAACAGGATTAAATAGATTTGCTCATAAAGGAATGATAAGAAGAGTAATAGGAGGACATTGGGGATTAGCTCCAGAATTAGGAAATTTAGCTAATGCAAATGAGCTAACAGGGTATAATTTTCCACAAGGAGTAATAGCTCAAATGTTTAGAGATATGGCAGCAAATAAACCAGGAACTATATCTCATGTTGGATTGGGAACATTTGTAGACCCAGAATTACAAGGGGGAAAAATAAACAGCATAACAACAGAGAATTTAGTTGAAAAATTGCATTTAAATGGAAGAGATGTATTATTTTTCAAAGGGCAAAAAGGAGATATAGCACTCTTAAAAGGAACAACTGCAGATTGTGAAGGAAATATCTCTCTAGAAGAGGAGCCATTATCACTTGAGATGCTATCAATAGCTACTGCTGTAAGAAATAATGGTGGTATTGTAATTGTTCAAGTAAAAAATAAGCTTGAAGATGGTTATGTTCAACCAAAAGATGTAAAAATCCCAGGGGTAATGGTTGACTATGTTGTTGTTGCAGAAAATAAAGAGTTTCATAAACAAACTTTAGTAGAGGAGTTTAATGAAAAGTTTGTGACTAGAAAAAAAGTAGAAAGTCATGAGGGAAAAAGTGTAGCACTAGATGAGAGAAAAATTGTTGCAAGAAGATGTGCAATGCTTTTAACTAGAGATAAGAAAATTTTAAATTATGGAATAGGGATGCCAGAAGTAATTGCAGATGTTTTAAATGAAGAAGGGCAAGAAGAATACTTTGTTCCAACAGTAGAACCAGGAGCAATAGGAGGAACACCTGCAGGTGGGGCTAATTTTGGAGCTTCAGTTTATCCAAGAGCAATAGTAGATCAGCCATATCAATTTGATTTTTATGATGGTGGAGGAATTGATGCTGCATTTTTAGGATTAGCTCAATGTGATAAATATGGAAATATAAATGTATCAAAATTTGGTCCTAAGATAGCAGGGTGTGGTGGATTTATAAATATTACTCAAAATGCTAAAGAGGTTGTATTTTGTGGAACATTTACTGCAGGAGGATTGGATATTACAGTAAGTGATAGAAAATTAGTAATAAAAAACGAAGGGAAAATAAAGAAATTTATATCAGATGTAGAACAAATAACATTTAGTGGAAATCTAGCAAAAGAAAATGGTAAAAAAGTAACCTATGTAACTGAAAGAGCAGTATTTGAATTGAGAAAAGAGGGAGTTACATTGGTAGAGATAGCACCTGGAGTAGATTTAGAAAAGGATATATTAGCTCAGATGGATTTTGCTCCAATAGTAGCAGATGATTTGAAATTAATGGATTCAAGAATATTTAGAGATGAGAAAATGGGATTAAAATTATAATAAATAATATTCCTAGTATTAACATTATAATATTCAATACAAGTACTTTCTTTACTATCCTTTTAAATTTTTGAAAATAAAAAGTTATAATATTTATTTCAATATCCTTATCCCACATTTTAATTACTTCATAGCAACTACTTATTCCTGCTCCAAAAGTAATAACTGGAATTGACGAAATTATAAATAATAAATTTAAAAAAATTAATTGTCCTAATAAATTTAGAAATTTTTTCATTCTTTTATTGATATCTCACTTTCTTTATCAAAGAAATGTATAAAGTTTTCATCTATATCAAAACTAACATTATCGTCAACAGCTAATGGAATATTAGAATTTACCCTTACTATCAATTCTATATTTTCAAGTTTAGTATATATATAAGATTCTGAACCTATCATTTCATAGTTATTTATCTTAAATGTTTTCCCAGTATCACTAAGCTTTATATTTTCAGGTCTTATTCCTATAACTATTTCTTTTCCTATATATCCTTTATCTTTTAAAATCTTAGCATCACTTTCTAACAACTCTTTTTTTATCATCTCATTTTTTATATATACTTTTCCTTCCTCTTCCAAAACTTGGCTAGGAATAAAATTTATTTGAGGTGTTCCTATAAATCCAGCTACAAACATATTTTTAGGATGATAGTATAAATTTCTTGGAGTATCAACTTGTTGAATTATTCCGTCTTTCATTACAACTATTCTAGTTCCTAATGTCATAGCTTCTACTTGGTCATGAGTAACGTATATAAAAGTAGTTCCAAGCTCTTTATGTAATCTTGCTATTTCTACTCTCATATGTGCTCTAAGCTTTGCATCAAGATTAGATAATGGTTCGTCCATCAAAAATACTTTTGGAGTTCTAACAATAGCACGTCCCATTGCTACTCTTTGTCTTTGCCCTCCTGATAGCTCTTTTGGGTATCTATCTAATAAAGATGATAGATTTAAAATTTTAGCTGCTTTATTAACTACAGAATCTATCTCTTGCTTTTTAGTATTTTTTAATTTTAAACCAAAAGACATATTTTCATATACGTTCATATGAGGATATAATGCATAGTTCTGAAATACCATTGCTATATCTCTATCTTTAGGCTCTACATCATTTATTAATTTATCATCTATCCATAACTCTCCTGAAGATATTTCTTCTAATCCTGCTATCATTCTAAGAGTTGTTGATTTTCCACATCCTGATGGTCCAACAAAGATAATAAACTCTTTATCCTCTATATCTAAAGTAAAGTCTTTTATTGCAGAATATCCATTTGGATATGTTTTACATAAATTTTTAATTTTTATCTGTGCCATTTTTTCCCCCTATATTTCTATTGCTCCAAACTGTTTTTCTCTTATTACTTCTCTATAATCTTTATCTAAATGCATACAATAAACATTTTTTCTTTTATCTATAGGAATCATTTCTTCTAAATCAACTATATTTCCATGAGCTGCATGAGAAGTCTTTTTACTTGAAATATCTAGATAAAGTTCATCTATCTCTCCAGATAAATATTTTTCTAAAATTTCTTCAGGAACTCTAGCACAATCACCACTATAAAAAACTTTTTTGCCTTTTATACTTATTAAATAACCATAAGATATCATATCAGATACATGTGGTACCACTACTGCTTCTACTTTTATCTCATTATTATTTAAAGAGTAACTATAATTATATAATTCATCTCCAATTCCTACTATCTCCAAAAATTTTTTTAAATAGTCAGTAGGATGTATTACCTCAACTATTTTTTTATCTTGCACATAATAGCAATATGACAACAAACTTCCTAAACTTCCTACATGGTCGCAATGGGTATGTGTTATAAAAACCTTTATATATTTTTTCTCAATTAATTTTCTTTTTAATATCTCGTCAAAAACAGTTTCTCCACAGTCAAATAAATATAAAGTATCTTCTGTTTCATAATAAGCACTTGTATTCTTCAATTGTGGAAAAAAAGCTGATCCTATTCCTAAAAAATTTAATAACATATTTACTCCTTTATTTTATTCCTGAACTCATAAAGCTATCTATAAATTGTTTTTGTAATATAAAAAATAAGATAATTAATGGAAAAACTATTATAAATGTTGCTGCACATACATTAGCCCATTGTAAATTTGCTTCTTTTGATTTTGCAAATAAAGCTAACCCAACTGTTAAAGTTCTATTATTTACAGAATTGGTTACAATTAGTGGCCATAAATAGTTATTCCAGTGATAACTTATAGATACTACAGCAAATGATAGATAAGCTGGTTTTGCACATGGCATATATATTCTCCATATTATTTGCCATGTGGTTGCTCCATCTATTCTTGCTGCTTCTACTAAAGATTTAGGTATACTTTTAAAATGTTGTCTTAATAAAAATATTCCAAATGCAGATCCTAAAAATGGTAACATAATTCCTAATTTTGTATTTAACATTCCTAATTCTCTTAGCACCATAAAATTTGGAGTTATCAAAACGTCATTTGGTACAATAATTTGCATAAATATTATTACAAATACTATTGCAACACCTTTAAAATCCATTACAGCTAATGCATAAGCTGCCATTGTTGATGTAAATACTTGAATAGTAAATGTTACTATAACGATTAAAATTGTATTTATATAATAAGTTTTAAATGGTACTGCATTCCATACATACTTTATATTGTCCAAAGTAAAGGCTGTTTTAGGAAACAATGACATTTTAAAAGATGGTTCAGAAAAAGCTGTTCCTACCATCCAAACTAGTGGTATTAACCATAATATTGCTATTAAATAACCTATTATTGTGATTATTTTATCACCTGTATTATTCTTCTTCATTTTTCTCCCCTTATGAATTGTAATGTGTATTCTTATCTTGTTTAAAAAATCTTGGTAAAGATACAATTAACAATAAAAATAACATTATTACAGTTAGTACTCCTGCTTTTCCATAATTAAAATTAATGAAAGACTGTTGATATATATAGTACAATAACAATGTACTTGCATTATTTGGAGCCCCTTCTGTCATTATAACTATATGGTCTACTAATTTAAAAGAGTTTGTTAATGCTACAGTTGAAATAAATATAGTAGTTGGTTTTAAAAGTGGAATAGTTATATATTTTAGTATTTTCCATGGGCTTGCTCCATCAATTACTGCAGCTTCATATAATTCCCCTGAAATATTTTGAAGTCCTGCTAAATAAAATACCATTATAAATCCAACTTCTTTCCAAATATACATTATAGCCATAAATGGAAGAACTGTTTTTCTATTTGATAATACATTCATTGGCTCCATTCCCAAAGAAATTAAAAGTTGATCAAATAGTCCATTTTTCCCCATATATATAAAAAACCAAATACTTGCTACTGCTATCATCGGCATAACAACAGGGTAAAAATATGCAGTTCTTAAAAAACCTACATTTTTATTTTTTCTGTTAACTAATAGTGCTAAAAGCAACCCTATTATTAAACTTGGAATTATTGTCAGTAATGAAAAATAAATTGTATTCCACATAATTTTCCAAAATAATGGGCTTTGAAAAATATCAACATAGTTTTTTAATCCTATAAATATTGGCTCTTTCATTCCTAAATTATATTTACTAAAACTTAAATATACACTTTTTAATATTGGATATACAGTAAAAATTGTCATAAAGATTATTGCTGGGCTCAAAAGAGCCCAGGCAGTTAAATTTTCTTTCATTTTTTTATTTATTTTCATATCAATCACTCAACTATTTTAATTAATTGTATTCATTTAAAACTTCAGTAGCCTCTCTTTGAGCATTATCTAATGCTTCTTGAGGAGTAGCTTCTCCTGTTACTGCAGATTGAATATTATCATTTAATATTCTCCAAATCTGTGCTGCATTATATGTTGTTAATTCAGGTTTTGCATAAGGTAATTGTTCATAAGCTACTAAAGCTTCTGGATATTTTGTATAATATTCTTTTAATTGTTCAGTTTGATAAGCACTTTCTCTAGTTGGTACATATCCTGTTTCTATACTCCATTTAGCCACGTTATCAGGATTTGTCATAAATTTAATAAACTTCCAAGCTGCAGCTTCTTTTTCTGGAGATAAATTAGGAGTGATATAGAAATTTCCTCCTCCAGTAGGAGCTGCTACTCTTTTATTTCCAGGTAAAAATGCTACTCCATAATTAAATTTAGCATTATCTCTAATGTTAGCAAAGTTTCCTGTAGTATGATAAATCATAGCCACCTCTCCAGCTAAAAATTGAGTAGGTAAATCTGTCCATTGTACTATTCCACTTGCCATTGATTTATATTTATTTTGTAAATCTAACCAAAATTGTAAAGCTTCTACATTTTCAGGAGTATTAAAATATACTTTTTTACCATCTTCATTCATTAAATTTTTACCATCTGTACTATTTTGTAAAGCAAATCCTGTGAATCCCCATTGAGCTGATCCAGAGTTTAAAGCTATTCCTACTCCTTTTCTATGATCATTTGTTAGTTTTACTGAATAGTCTGCTAATTCTGCCCAAGTAGTAGGTGCCTTTTCTGGATCTAAACCAACTTCTGTAAATGCATCTTTATTATAAAATAATACCATTGTACTTCTTTGGAATGGGATAGAATAAATTTTTCCTTCAACATATGAATCTTCCATAAATCCTGGTAAGAAATCTTCTATATATTTTTTCCCTTCTTCTCCATCTTTTTTTATTAAGTCATCTAATGGCATAGCCATTCCAGCATTCGATAAAGTAAATCTTTGTGTTGCTAAACTTACAAATAATTCAGGGGGATTTCCTCCTTGTGCAGCTGTTTGTATTTTAGTAACAGTATCATCATAATTTCCTGTATAAACTGGCTCAACTACTATATCTGTATTTTGCTTATTAAATTCTTCTGTCATTTCACTTACCAAGTTAGCTGCTTTACCACCAACATTTACTGGAAAATAAAAAGTTAATTTTGTTGTTTCATTTTTTTTTTCTACTACTTGTTCTTTGCTATCATTACATGCTGTTACTCCAAGTGTTAATGCCCCCAAACATATTAAAAGTGCTTTTCTAAATCTCTTCATCTTTTCCTCCTTGATTTTTCTTTAATTTTTTAGTGCTCTCTCTTATTATCAATTTACTTTCTACCTCTTCTGTTACTTCATTCCCTCCCTCCATTAAAGATATTATTTTTTTTAGTAAAGATTCCGCTAATTTTTTATAATTTAATGAAATTGTACTAAGTGATGGTATTGTATATTCAGATACAGGAAGATTATCAAATCCCATTACTGCAACATCATTTGGTACTTTTATTCCATTATTAAATAGCTCACGTATTAATACAATTGCTTTCTCATCTCCATTTACAAAAAAACATTCAGGTAAATTATATATATATTTTTTAGCTATTTCTTTTATCTCACTTGAAGTATTTATAAATCTTTCTATTTTCAACTCTTGAATATCAGAATTTACCTCAGTATATGCTTTTATTATTCCCTCTATTCTTTGTTCATTCATAGGGAGACTTTCTCCAGTAATAAATACTATTTTCTCTCCAATATTTTCAATTATATATTTAGTTGCTTTATAGCAAGAATTAAAATCATCATTAGCTACATATATATTTTTTTTATCATAACTTTTTCCAAAAATAATAAAAGGAATATTATTTTTTTCTAGTAACTTTATTCTTTCATCATCTTTTTCTTCATAAAATATAATGGCTCCATCAATAAACGTACTAGCTTTACTAAGTAAGGATTTTTCTAATTCTTCATCTTTATAATATTGTTCAACTAGAATAGAGATATCACTTCTAGTATTCTTTAAAATTATTTCATTGACTAGAGTACTTGTCCAAATAGTTGCTTTATGCCCAGATTTTCTCTTTAATAATATTAAAATATTTTTATTTTTTTTAGAAACTAAGGATTTAGCATAAAAATTAGGCTTATAACCACATTCTTCTATTATTCTTAAAATTTTCTCTCTTGTTTCAGCTTTTACTTTTAAATCTTTATTTATAACTCTTGAAATGGTTTGAGTTGAATAACCACTTAATTTTGCTACTTCTTTTATTGTTATATTTTTTTTCATATTTTCTCCTTAAAAATGTTAACGTTAACATTTCTTTTATATAATTATACAATAACAATAATATTTTGTAAAGTGTTTCACCTGATTTTTTGTTCGTTTTAAAAGCAAAAAAAACTTTTTTAAATTAATTTTTTCGAAATAAATTTCAACCTATCTGTGTTAAATTAATTTTAAATTTATGTAATAAATATGTAAATAAATAAAAAAAATTACCTCTATTTGAATTTAATACAAATAGAAGTAATTTCTCATCTATATAAAAATTTAATTTTAAGCTACTTTCCTAAATCTGGCATAGTTTGAGCTAAGATATCATCTATATTTTTTACTAACTCTGCTTGAGCTTCTAAGAAAGCATCTACATCTCCAGATATTTCAATAGTTTCCATTATATCTCCTTGAGCTATGCTATCTACTACTTTTTGGTCCTCTTCAGATACAACTTCTCCAAAGATAGTGTGTTTATAGTTTAGCCACTCAGTAGGTACATGAGTGATAAAGAATTGAGATCCATTTGTATTTGGTCCAGCATTAGCCATAGCTAATAATCCTTTTCTATCAAATACTACCTCTTTCTTAAATTCATCTCCAAATTGGTATCCAGGTCCACCAGCACCAGTTCCTGTTGGGTCTCCTCCTTGAATCATAAAGTCAGCTATTACTCTATGGAATTTTAATCCATTATAATATCCTCTTCTTGATAGATGTACAAAGTTTGTAACTGTCATAGGTGCTACTTCTGGAAATAATTTTAAATTGATATCTCCCTTAGCAGTTTTTATTTTAGCATTTAATACTATATTTTCCACCTGTTTTCCCTCCTTAGTATCTAATGGTTTTCCAGCTCTCTTATGAGCTTGATAATAAAACCCTCCAGCTATTATTAGCAAAAGGACAACTATTTTTAAAATTTTCATAGTTCCTCCATATTTTAGCACATTTTTCTATTTTTTCATAGTTTGATTATAAGTATTTAACATCTCATCTTTAGATATTGTTCCATAGATTTCATAAGTCCACTCTGAGTCTAATTTTTTCTTTAAATCATCTATATTTTTTTGAACTCTTAAAACCTTTTCTTCTAAAGCTCTATACTCCTCTCTCACTGGTTGGAGCTTATAGATACACTCTATCTGTTCCTCCTCTTGAATGGCATTTTTTAAATCCATAGCAAGTTTATCCTCTCTATCTAGAACTTTATTTACCTTATCTAATAGATTATACTTAGTATTTTCCATCTGTTTTTTTTCATACTCAAAAAGTTTTTTTACTACTTCAGCTCCAGACTCTCCTTGAAACCTCTCTCTTAATTTCATTTGAGTTCTAATAAACTCCTCAGTAAAACTATTTTCTTTCATAATATCATAGATATATTTTTTTATGTTTTCAAACTTTTCAATATCTATCTCTTCATCATCTTTTATCTCAGTTTTTAATCCTTTATAAAGCTTTTCATATTTAGGAATTACTTCATTTTGTAAAATTTCTAAAGCTGATATTTCATCATTATTTTTTAATTCTTCCATTCTTTTATTTATCTTTACAAAAACTTGAAGTATTACCTCAGTAGAAAATTTTAAAATCTCGTTACACTCTTTTCTTTCCATCTTTCTCTCCATAGTATTGATAATAATGGCACTCTATTCCACCATTATATAGTTTTCTATTTTTTGTAGCTTTTTTACCAAAAGCTTTTTCAAATCCTTTGTGAGAAGTGATTATATAGTATGACCACTTAGGAATTCTCATTCTACAAATATCTCCAAGTAATCCATACAATCTCTCAACTGCTTCTTCATCAAGAAGTCTATCTCCATATGGTGGATTAGTAATTAAAGCTCCATATTTCTCATCTCTTTCCATATCTAAGAAGTTTTGACACTCTAGATGGATATCATCTTCCACCCCAGCTTTTGCTATATTTTTTCTAGCTATCTCTACAGTGTCAGCATCTATATCTGAACCATAGATTTTTACCTCTTTTTCATAATCTTCCATTGAAAAAGCTTCATCTCTCACGTCTATCCAATCATTTTCTGGAATAAGTTTCCAATCTTCAGAAACAAAGTTTCTATTAGCACCTGGAGCTATATTTCTAGCTATCATAGCTGCCTCTATAAGTAGAGTTCCTGTACCACACATAGGGTCAACAAGAGGTAAATCTCCACCTTTCCATCTCGATAAAAGTACTAAAGCAGCAGCCATAGTCTCTTTTATAGGAGCTTCATTTTTTATAGCTCTATATCCTCTTTTATGTAATGGCTCTCCACTTGTATCTATCATCACTAAAAAAATATCATTATGAGCTTGGATTTTTATAGCAAACTTTGCTCCATCTTCATAGAAATAACTCTTTCCATACTTCTCTTTCATCTTCTCTACAATAGCTTTTTTAGTAATTTTTTGTATATCCGATTTAGAAAAAAGTTTAGATTTTACAGAGCTTACCCAGCTTACTGGAAACTCTCCATTCTCTTCTATAATATCTCCCCAAGGAAGTCTTTTTATATTGTTAAATAGCTCATCAAAAGTAAGAGCTTTAAACTCTCCCATTTTAATAAATACTCTATCAGCACATCTCAAGTGTATATTTGCTTTAGCTATGTCTCTTAATGTTCCTTCAAACTCTACTCTTCCATTAAATGCTTTTACATTTTCAAAACCTAAAGCTACACACTCATCTCTTACTACACTCTCTACTCCCATAGTAGTAGATGCTATTAATGTTATCCTATTTGTCATCAATTGCTATCTCCTCTTTTATTTAAAAGTTTTATATATATAAGTTTTAAAATTCCAAAGGCAGGTACTCCAAAAAACATTCCAACAGGTCCAAATAAACTACCACCTATAAGTACAGCTACTACAACCCAAAATGTTCCCATACCTACTGTTTCACTTACTATTTTAGGTCCTATTACCCAACCATCTACTGTTTGAGCTATTAAAATAGCAAGTCCTAAAAATATCAACTTGAAAGGTTCTGCTAATCCTACTAGTAATACTGCTATTGCTCCAGCTATTATAGACCCTATATATGGTATCATATTCCCTACTCCTATCATTATTCCACTTAAAAGGGCATAAGGAGTTCCACTTAAAAACATCACAAGAAACGTTATTATTCCTACTGCTGTAGATACTATTATTCTACCCCATACAAATTTTAATAATACCTCTCTTGATTCTCCTAAAAATACCATAATACTTTTAGCTTTTTCTCTTTCAAAAATAATTGAAAAAATATTATTTATAAATCTTACAAAATACTCTTTATCTATCAATATCAAAAAAGCTAAAAAGAAACCTATAAAAAACTTAGTGAGAGCTATTCCCCACCACACTATATTCCATAAAACAGAGATACCAAAATCTTGGAGATATTTCATATTCTCTTTTATAAATTTAGTGATGCTAGCCTTTATCTCATCATCTCCCATAAGTAACAAGCCTTTTCTCTTTAGATACTCTATCAACTCACCAGCGTATTTTTCTAATCGTCCTTGCATTGCTGGCAATTTACCATATAAATCTTTTATACTCTCTATCACTTGTGGAGCTATTATACCTATAAAGATCCCTACCAATACAAATACCAAAAATATCGTTAATAGAACAGCTAAAATTCTTCTTATTTTCAATTTTTTTTCAATAATAGTGACTATTGGCTCTAAAAAAATTGTTATAAAGAAAGCATAGATTACAGGTACAAGATATCCTACATACTTACTATATATCTCTCTAAATGTATCATACTGTTGTAAAAAACTTTGAATAATTACTAATACTATTCCTATTCCTAAGAGCTTAATCCCTCTTATTTTATTCATCTTATCACCTCTATCTTATGATGTAATCTAAGCCATCTTCATCTTTTTTATCTCCCACTATTTTTATTAGAAGTCTATCGGGTATCCCTATTATAACCTCTCCAGGAGAACTTATCCATCCTCTTTTTACATTTATTTTTTTAGGAGAGTTTGAGCTAGTTACTCTTACCATATTGTCTTTAAATTTTACATTTACTCCTCCCAATACAGTATCTACAAAAATATCTCTCTCCTCTTTTTGCAATGGATAAATATATTTAAGAGTTCCATCTACGTAGATTTCCACTTTTGATGGTTTTTCCTCTCCTAACTCTAATACTTTTGTTCCTAAGGTATAGAAAAATATTATAAAAAATAGATATACTACTAAATCTCCTACTCTAAAATATCTTCTCCCTCTCATATTTTAACTCAAAGATACCCCTATCTTCTCTCCCATATATACCTTTGTTTCTATACCTTTTTTTGTATTCTCTATTAAATCTCTATCGATTTTAACCTTTCCTTTTTCAAAAACTAAGAGACAAGTAGAACCACCAAAATAGAAATATCCTTTCTCTTCTCCTTTTTTTACATAGGTATTTGGTTGATAACTTTGTTTTATTCCACCTACCATAGTAGCTCCTACTTCAAACATAGCTATATCTCCAAATTTTTCTGTCTTTAAAATAGAGTATTCCCTTTTATTTTCACACAATATTCTGAAGTTCTTTTTTATAGCGTGGGTAGAAACAGAGTAATATACCCCATCTACTAACTTACTCTCACTTATCTCTCCATCTGCTGGAAAATGAAATCTATGATAGTCAATAGGAGCAAGTCTAATTATCATAAAAACCCCATCTCTATACTTTTCAGCTAAATCTCTATCAGCAAAAAATTCTTCAAGAGTAAATTTATCTCCCTTTATATAAAACTCTTTTTCTCTATCTAAATTTTCAAATACTAAAATTTTTCCATCTGCTGGAGAGATAAGATGATTTTCATTAAAATCTACAATTCTAGCTCCCTCTTTTAACTCTCTATAAAAGAAATCATTAAAAGTTGTAAACTCCTCTATTCTTTTTTTAGCTTCACTTATATTTATATCTGCTTCCTCTATAAAACTAGGAATTTTTTTTACTGATTCTGGCTTATCCATTTTCTTTCCATAGTAATCAGTAAGAAATTTTTTCTTTACTACTAAATTTAAAGGTAACTCTCCTAAAGGATTATAATATAAAAATTTTAAATATTTTTCCCCAGGAACTTTTTCTGTTTTTATTTCCCCTGTTTTCCTCTCTATATATTTTATTTTACTAAACTCCATGTTTTCACCTTTCTTAAAAAAATTTGAGATTTTTTTCTCTTTTTATTGTATAATACTTTATAGCTACAACACTATCTTACCAAGGAGGATAAAATTATGAAAAAAATAGCTCTTATAGCTCATGACAACATGAAAAATGATTTAGTTGAATTTACTAAAAAACATGTTGACTTCTTCAAAAAATACCCATTAGTTGCCACTGGCACTACTGGAAAAAGAATTGCTGAGGCAACTGGATTAGAGATACACAGATACCAATCTGGACCAATTGGTGGAGACCAACAAATTGGAGCAGATATTGCTATGAATGAAATGGAAGCAGTATTCTTCTTTAGAGATCCACTTACTGCTCAACCTCATGAACCAGATATTTCAGCTCTTATCAGACTTGCTGATGTACATAAAATACCTATTGCAACTAATCAATCAACAGCTGAACTATTAGTAACAGCACTAAAATTAAAATAATTATAATTACTTATCAAAAGAAAATTAAGAATTATTTCATATTCCAAGAAGTTGATTAACTATGGCTTCCAAAATTCTAAGAGCTTTAGCTC
>OGFK01001157.1_pt1 | contig 18092 bp, 9 predicted proteins | sample 1570931 | NCBI WGS metagenome assembly OGFK01 (sample SAMEA2581935, study PRJEB24529) | metagenome | biome: Human gut stool | place: China | collected 2011
CTTTGATTTACTCTTATACTTAACAGCGTATGTTCTTGTCATCATATCCTCCTATCGGCTCTTCGTAGCAATATAATCTCATATGTCATTATATTATATATCAAGAATTAGAATTATGCAATGGGTTGAAAAATCCGATGTAGATTTTTTATCTTTCTTCCGTTTGAAATTGTATTTATGAATCACTCATGATTGTTGTTCAGACTGTAGAATAAGTCAGTGGCAACCACTCTACATGTACTCAAAGCTAAGTTTGAGTACGGCAAAAGCATAATGCCTACGAAAATGTATTTTTTACATAATTTAGTAGTCTTTGGCAACTCGCCGGCTTCATTCAAGATAAAATACATATGGCACTACCCGTAAAAAAGGACTGACACCCTAACGACTCTCAATCGTCAGAGCACCAACCCTTTCCATGACCAATCAGTCAATCATCCAATTATACAGTTAGTATTTAATTACTTGTCCTAACATTCATAACTGAACTTCTTACGACCTTACCATCAGCGTCCTTAACATCAATATAAAACTCTCTGTCTCCGGCACTTCCGGCTGTCCATGTTATCTTGTTATTAGCGTTGAAGTTCTGAACAAGTCCCCAAGTCTTAGTTGTCTTGTTGTATACAATAAACTTGTACTGATAGCTTCCTGCTCCGCCTGTTGCTGCTCCGCTTATTGTAACCTTACCGCCGACTTTATTAGCCTTTGTGCTTATTGTTGCAGTAACACTCATACTGTTTCCAACATTTATAGTATTAACAGCACTTCTTACAACCTTACCGCTTGCATCCTTTACGTCAACATAGAACTGTCTTGTTCCTGCTGCTCCTGCAACCCATGTGCATGTATTACTGCTACTGTAATCCTGAACCTTGCCCCACTGCTTTGTTGCTGTGTTATAAACGATGAACTTATACTGATAACTTCCGTTTCCTCCTGCAGCATTAGCAGTAAGCTTTACTGAAGCGCCCGGATTAACCTGTGATGCCGATGATTTAAGTGATACATTAAGACCTGTCTGTGTACTAATATTCATTGCTGCACTTCTTGCAACAGTTCCGTTTGAATCCTTAATATCAACATAAAACTTTCTGTTACCTGCTGATGCTCCGGATGCATTCCATACGCATGTATTCTTACTGCTGTAATCCTGAACAATTCCCCATTTACCTGTATCTACATTGTAAACAATGAATTTGTACTGGTAGTTACCGCTTCCATAATTACCTGATGCTGTAAATTCAATGTTATTATTTACATACTTATATGACGCCTTAGCTTCAAGCTTCTTGTTAATGCTTATGAGTGCAGAACTTAATACTTCCTTTCCTGTACTGTCCTTAACCTTAACATAGAATCTTCTTGAACCAGGTGAAGATACCCATGTAAATCCGCTTGTCTCACCGTAATCTCTAACAACGCCCCATTTGCCTGTATCTTCATTATAAACAACAAGCTTATACTGATAATCTGAAGAACCGCCTGATGCATTTGCCTGAATATTAATAACATCTCCATCCTTAGCACTTCCTGATGGTGATATTACCGCATTAATTGACAATGGCTGTGAATAATTCTTGAATGTTATTCCATTTGTCTTAGCATAACTTTCTGCCTCAGATCCAGCTTCACCTTCAATTACAAATGTTGATTTAACATTGTAGAATGCATTTTTTTCTATTGTTCCAAGTGTAGAAGGAAGTGATGCAATTGAAAGACTATTATTATATCCAAAAGCATATGCACTTATAGACTGGTTATTATAACCATACATTCCTTTTTCCAATGAGAATTTTTCAAGGCTTGTACAACCGCTGAATACATAATTATCTATGCTTACATAATTACCAGGTATTGATATACTTGCTAATGAAGTACAGTTCTGGAATGCATATGAGCTTATCTTAGCATCTGTATCACCTTTAGCTATTATTACATTTTTTAATTTGGCACATCCATCAAAAGTATTTCTGGAAATGTTCTCCACTGTTGATGGAATTGTGACAGATTCCAGTGTATTACAATACTGGAATGAATTATTACCGATTCTTTTTACACCTTCTGGAATTACAACCTGTGGTAATGAAGAGCATTTATAAAATGCATAACTTCCTATTGAAGCCAATGTTGTAGGGATCTTAACATCTTTTAATGATGTACACTCACTAAATGCATAACTTCCTACGCTCTGATTAGCAAAATCATACGAACTCTTCTTATACTCAAAACCTGTAAGACTTGTACAGCCTTCAAATGCACTATCACCTACGCTGTTATAATTACCCGGTACAACTACATTTTTTAACATTGTACAATTCTTAAATGCTCTATCGCCAATTACAGCCTCAATATTCTTATCTCCTGCAATATTAACAGATGTTAATTTTGAACAATTCTCGAAAGAACCTCCATAATATGTTCCTCCAATACTGCTCACTGTAGAAGGAACATTTACAGATGTAAGATTCTTGCAGTCCATAAATGCAGCTGCAGCTATCTTAGTAACTCCCTCTGGTACATTCAGCTTATCAATGTTAGTATTGCGGAATGCATGTGTATCAATTGTTTTAAGTCCTTTTTCAAGTGTTACGCTTGTCAAAGATTTGCAATCTCTAAACGCTGAACTGCCTATTGTATGCTCAATGTTATTAACTGATTCATCATACTTTACGTTCTTTAATGATGTACAATTCTGAAATGCGCCATCACCAATTTTGCTGTAATTACCAGGAATAACAACTGATAAAAGAGACTGGCATCCGCTGAAACAATCCTGTCCAATAACCGCCTCTGCAATTCCCTGTTTAAATGTTATATTTGTAAGACCAGTACAGTTCTCAAATGCTCCTGCTGTATAACTGTCAGTCACCTTTGTTACTGTAGATGGAATCTCTACTGACTTCAAAGATTTACATGACTGAAATGCTCCAGACTTAATAGTAACAAGTCCTTCTGGAAGTGTCAGCTTTGACAGTCTTGTACAATTAGCAAATGCATTCTGTCCAATAGACTTTACTCCAGCCGGAATATTAATCTCTGCAATCATACTGTCATTGTAAAATGCCTCTGAATCAATACTCTCAAGACCTGTACCTAATGTAACCTGTGCAAGAGACTGGCATCCTTTGAAAGCATAAGATGCAATTTTATGAGTTATTCCCTTTACTGATGGCGAATAAGTAAGAGTTTTTAAACCTTTACAATTTTCAAAAGCACTCTGCTGTATCTCACTATAATTACCAGGAATCACAATTGAAGTAATTGCTGTACAGCCTGAAAATGTATTACCGCCCATTGTAGCAGCCTGAATTCCTTCTTTTATGGTTACAGATGCTAATGATGTGCAATCTTGAAATGCTCCTGTACCATAGTCGCTTCCAATTGTCTTTATTGTCGAAGGTATTGTAATCTTATTTAAAAGCTTACAACCGTTAAATGCTCCACTTCCAATTGTTGTAACACCCTCTGGAATATCTACAGATGTAAGCGATACACATTTTGAAAATGCTTCATAGCCAATATTTGTCAGTGAATCTGGTAATGATACACTCTCTAACGATGCACAACCACTAAATGCATTATTATCAATCTTTTTGTTGTTTCCATTATTAGAGTATGTAAATTTCTTAAGTGAACGGCAATCTTGAAAAGCATAAGAATATATCATCGTATAATTCCCTGGCACCGTAATCTCATTTAAAGAGGTACACCCTTTAAATGAATTGCCACCAATATAAGCATTCTGCGTACCCGCTGCAATAACAACTGTCTTTAAGTTAGCACAATTTTCAAATGCTCCTGTATTATAGCTACCTCCTATTTTAGTTACCGAGGCTGGTATCTTAACACTTGTTATCTTATTGTTATTGCTGAATGCTCCATACTGAATTGCATTAACAGTATAACTGCCTATTTTTTCTGGAATAACGATATCCGTACTCTCCCCATCATACCCGGTAATCGTCGCATATGAACCACTTGTTGAATAATATAGTCCATTATAAGATGCATCACTTGACGCATACAGTTCTACTGCATAAGAATTATCCTCGCCAATCTGTGATGCCATAACTGGCGACACCATTATATCTGATGTCATAATAACTGTTCCCATTGCCAGCGACATTCCTGTCGCAACAGCTCTTTTTATCTTCTTTTTCATAATCCCCTTTCTGTTTCTCTATGAAACATTAAATATTTTTCATACAAATGATACACCTGCTAACATCTATTAATCAAGCAATTTAGTCAAATATATAGTAAAAATTATCACTAGTAATTACACCACATGTACATAAAACTAAATTAGAGTGATGCAAAAGCATAACACCTACGAAAATGCCGTTTTTATACAATCTAGTAGGTTTCCATACCAGTGTTTCATCACTCTAGTGCAGCTAAAGACCTACTAAACAACTGCCTTAAGCAAATATAGTAGGTCTTTTCATCAAACTATTGACATGCTGGAAGAAAAAACACAAAAATCCCGTCGCAAAACACCCACGAAATTCATAACAACAATTGAATTAGTAGGCTTCTTGCAAGTCTTTGTTTTAATTCAAGATAAAAAAGACATACGCAATTATTCATATAATAAGCGTTAGTAGGTTTCCGACAACTCGCCGGCTGCATTCATGATGAAAAAGACACACGCAATTATTCATATCATGAGCATTAGTAGGTTTTCGGCAGCTCGCCGGCTAAATTCATGATAAAATACATACAGCACTCCCCGCAAAAAAGGGCTGACACCCTAACGACTCTCAATCGTCAGAGCACCAGCCCTTTTCATGACCAATCAACCAATTATTCAATTATTGAATTATTCAGTTATTATTTAATTACTTGTCTTAACATTCATAACTGAACTTCTGACAACATTACCATCAGCATCCTTGACATCAATATAAAACTCTCTGTCTCCAGCACTTCCGGCTGTCCATGTTATCTTGTTGTTAGTACTGAAGTTCTGAACAAGTCCCCAAGTCTTAGTTGTCTTATTGTATACAACCATCTTGTATGTGTAGCCTGCCTTACCGCCTGCTCCTTCTGCTGTGAATGTTATCTTATCTCCAACCTTTGTTGTGCTGGCATTTACAGCTGCCTTTACTGATAAAGCTCCTGCTCCGCCAATTGTTACATTAACAACCTTGCTTCTTGTAACATTGCCATTTGCATCCTTGACATCTACATAGAAATGTCTTGTTCCGTTGCTTCCAGCTGTCCATATGTATGTGTTCTTGCTGCTGAAATCCTGTAACTTAAACCACTGGTTTGTTGAAGGATTGTAGATTAAAAACTTATATGTGCATCCACTCTTATCAGTTGAAGCTGTAAGTGTAAGCTTGCCTCCTGCTGAAAGTGTTGTTGCACTTGGTGTAAGTACTGCTGTCGGCTTACTGCTTTCAATCTTAACATTCATCGCCTTGCTTCTTACAACATTTCCATCTGAATCCTTAACATCAACATAGAAATCTCTGTCTCCGGCACCGCCCTTTGTCCATGTGCATGTGTTCTTATTGCTGTAATTCTGCACTACTCCCCATGTTCCTGTTGTTTTGTTATATACAATAAATTTATATGTATAGTCAGATGAACCTCCTGTTGCATTGGCTGTGAATATAACTTGATTATCTGATTCATTCTTGCTGGCTGTGACAGAAAGTTTCTCTTGTCCAGTAAGTGTAACTGTTGCTGATGCTCTTTTTACATCACCTAATGCATCCATAACGTCTACATATATAATTTTATTCCCAGAGCCTGTCATACCAAGTGTATATGTATTTGATGAACTATAATCTCTGAGAAGTGTCCACTTACCTGATTTAGGATTGTACATTATAAACTTATATTTATAATCATATGCGCCACCCTTAACATTTGCACTAATTTTTTTACCATCTAACGTGTTAGTTGTAGTAATACCAACATACATCTTTTCTGGAATATATTTATATGTATGCCCTTCTGAAACCCCAATTGATGACACACTGTCATATTCTATACCCGTCGTTTCATCCATCCATTTTTTACCAGATCTAATTCCAGATTTAAACTGTTGTACAAATGTGTCCTTATCCTCAGGAAATTTAGCAGGCATTTTTACAGATACAAAACTGTCTGCATAAAACATTTTATCTATCTTAGTAACTTTGCTCATATCAAAGCTACTCATATCTAAATTATAAAGTTTACGACAACCATAAAACATCTTTGACATATCTGTTACATTACTGGTATTGAAGTTTGTTACATCAAGACTCTCTAATGTCATATTTCCAAACATATAAGACATATTAATAACATTTGATGTATCAAATTTTTCCACATCAAGACTCTTTAATTGTGTAGCATTGCCAAACATACAACTCATATTAGTTACCTTAGATGTATCAAAATTACTTACATCAAGTTCCTCGCATTGTACTGATTGAAACATACAAAACATATTCGTAACATTACTTGTATCGAATTTACTTACATCCAAATATTTTAACGATTTACAAAGTGAAAACATCAAGCTCATATCTGTAACATTACTTGTATTAAAGTTACTTACATCCAGCTCTGATAAAGATTTGCATTCAGCAAACATAAGAGACATATTAATAACATTTTTTGTGTTAAAGCTGCTTACATCCAACTCTGATAAAGATTTGCAATTATAGAAAATACCTAACATATCATACACCCTAGCGGTATTAAAACTGCTCAAATCTAACTTTGTTAATGATGAGCATCCATCAAACATATAAGCCATCGTTATTGCATTGCTTGTATCCAGATTATTAAGACCTTCTATTGTCTTTAAAGATGACATATTCTGAAACAATCCATACAATGTATTTCCTTCATCTAATGTAATTCTTCCAGATATAACCACCTTTTCAATACTTGAAACATAACTTCCCCATGTTCTTGAACCTTTAGCTGTTCCGCCTCCAATCGTAAGCGTTCCATTATCATATGTCCACTTACAGTTTCCCCACGAACCCGTATACACTTCACTATCAGCTTCCTGAACATTCACCGTTTCATTGCCGTCCGCTAATACATTCACAGCTGTGTATGGCATGCTTCCTGCAAATATTACCGCAGCCGATGCAGCTGCCAGACTGCTTTTTAATAACTTTTTCATATAACATATTTCCTTTCCTCATATTTTGAATTAATCATATCATGCATGACAATATTTTTCTATGTTTAATTAAATCGCAGTTATATTCTTTATATGTATTTTGTATTTGTTTTCTTGACTTATTTATATTTATGTATTATTATTTTTAGTATATTATATATGGTGCATCATTTAACATTTTAGAAAGGCGATTTATGAGAAAGAATAACATTAAGAAAAAGATTGATAAACCTGATACAGCCATGAAAACCTTCTGGCGTAACAATGAACGCTTTGCCGACCTCTTCAATGCCGTAGCGTTCAATGGCAGGCAGGTTATTAATCCTGATGAACTCACTGAGATGGACACTGACGTTTCAGGCATCATCCAATTCACTGATTACAATGAATCTCTTGTCAGGACAAGAGATATTATCAAAAAGTTCTACAATGGTATTGAATTTACCATTCTTGGACTAGAACTCCAGACCAATCCGCATTATGCCATGCCTGTAAGGGCTTTACTTTATGACGGACTCGGTTATCTTAAGGAATGTAATGAATTCCGTAACCTGCACAGGACAGAGAATGACTTTGACTCTGATAAAAGTTTCCTGTCCGGCATTAACAAATCAGACAAAATCCACCCTATAATTACGCTTATCTTCTATTATGGAGAATCTCCATGGGATGGCCCAGTCAGGTTATCTGATATGATGACAGATATCCCAGAAGAACTGCGTCCATTATTCTCTGACTACAAGATAAATCTTGTACAGATACTTGATTCCGGGCGTTATCAATTTTATAATGAAGATGTGAAAAGTGTATTTGACATCACACAGAAGATATATACTAAGAATCTTCAGGGATTGTCTGAAGAATACACTAATAAACCTATTGATAGCGAAATCATTAATCTGATAACCACAATAACTGGATTTTCCAAGTTGTCATATATATTTAATGAATCAGATAATGGAGGTGAAACTGCCATGTGGAAATGTGTTGAAGAGATGGAAAATGAATGGGTTCAGAAAGGAGTTGCTGAGGGGCAGCGTATAGGTGAACGCAATGGCGAACTTAAAGGCATGCAGAAAGAACGCCAGACTGCAATTATTACAATGATTGAACTAGGACTTACCAAAGAACAGATTCTTACTAAATACTCAGAAGAAGATTATTTAAAAGCTGAAAAGGCTCTTAATAATAAGTAGTAAACAAGCGGAGTTACAGCAAAGATGTTTCCCATCAAAATTGCCTATAACCCCGCTATATTTATATGCTCCGCTTCAATTAATTACTCGTCTTAACATTCATAACCGAACTTCTGACAACCTTACCGCTTGCATCCTTAACATCGATATAAAACTCTCTGTCTCCGGCACTTCCGGCTGTCCATGTTATCTTGTTGTTTGAACTGAAGTTCTGAACAAGCCCCCATGTCTTAGTTGTCTTGTTGTATACTACCATCTTGTATGTATAACCAGCATTACCGCCTAATCCTTCTGCTGTAAATGTTATCTTATCTCCCGGCTTTGATGTATTAGCACTTACCGATGTCTTTACTGATAATGCTCCTGAACTTGCGATTGTCACATTAACAACCTTACTTCTTGTAACATTACCATCAGAATCTTTAACATCTACATAGAACTGTCTTGTTCCAGCACTTCCGGCTGTCCATGTGTATGTATTCTTACTTCCGAAATCCTGTAACTTAAACCACTGGTTAGTTGCTGGGTTATAGATTAAGAACTTATATGTACAGCCACTCTTATTAGTTGAAGCTGTAAGCGTAAGCTTGTCTCCTGTTGAAACTGTTGATGAACTTGGTGTAAGTTCTGCTGTCGGCTTATCAATCTTAATATTGACCGCCTTACTTCTTACCACCTTGCCTGTACTGTCTTTAACATCCACATAGAAATCTCTGTCTCCAGATGTTCCTTTTGACCATACAAGTGTATTATTCTCTGAATAATCCTGAATCCTTGCCCATGTATCTGTTGTCTTATTATATACAAGGAACTTGTATGTATGTGTTCCCATTCCACCTTGTGCATCAGCTGTGAATGTAATTGTGCTTCCGCCATCAGATGCTGTCATAGAAGCTTTAAGTTCATCTCCAAATGTTGTACCATCTGTATTAATTCCATAAAAAGTAATCTTTTTATTACTGCATACATACCATAACACCATTCCATTATAAACAATTGGTTCACAATCTGAAAGTTGTCCGCTCATTGTACTAATGTCACTTATAAGATTACCATTTCCATCAATATAAGCATAATATACTGTATTATCATTTTTAATTGTCCACATAACCATGAACTTATTATTGTTTATCTTCACAAGATATGGAGATGTAACATTATATTTACCGCTTATATCTGTAATCTGATTAGACTTTACTGTTCCATCTTCCTTAGATTGTGTAAGAATATATATATTTCTTAAGCCTTCCTGCTTTTCCTGATCAATAGAACTTGCTGCAACAATATACGATGTATTGCTTATTTCAAAGCCTCCTATTGTCGCATTCGTTGTATTATCTCCTATCTGTCCTGATATTGTAAGTAAATCCGTAACATCACAACTATTATTTACAACTGCATGCTGATTACTATCCCACCAATATCTTATATTAGAGCAGAACTGTCCTTCAGTAAAATCTGTATTATATTTAATTAATGCCAGACTTCTAGGATATGCATCTCCATGGTCTACAGCTATAATATGATTACCATCCGTCTTGATGAACTGATTAAATGAATGACTTACATATCCATATGAACTATTACTTACATTAGTAAATGAATCTGTAATCTTCATAGTACTTTCATCAAGCTGAATTGTAACATTTGCCTGATGATGATATCCATCTTTTGTTTTATACATTTCATGTGCTGTTCTTATAAAAAGATATCCTGATGCTTCTGTCATTCTGAGGCTTCCTACATCAAATGGACTATATGTGTTACAATCATACAGCCCTGTTGATGTAATTCTGTTCCAGTTCTTATCGTATTTAGTTATTCTGAAACATTCAACATTCGCCGACTCATCCGGATTATTCTGTCCTGATACAATATAATAAGCATCTTTTCCAGCATAGAATCCTCCGAATAAGCTGAGTTCCTTATCAATTGTTTTGCTTTCTAACAGATTAAAATCAGAATCATAATATTCAACATAATAGCCTTTGCTTCCTGAATATACTCTCATCAGCCGTCCATCATCACAGCCTACAAGATATGACCTGATAACAGATGCCCATCTGCTGTAATCATGCGAATATGATGTAGATATAAAATCCGAACTGGTTACAATCTCAGCATCCGCCATCACCACTGACGATGACACAATAACAGTTACAACGCTTAATACTGCAGCAATTCTACTCAGTATCTTTTTCATACTTTTTGCCTTCATGTATTAATTCTCCTTATCTGTTGTCCATTAATATTTATGCATTTATCTTTATCATCCTTTTTAATTTACGGATAACTTTATGTATAAATATTGTTATCTTGGATTCTTTTACATATCCTGCTAACTTTGTTATATCATAAGTATCTATGTTATTAAAGAACATTTCTCTTTTTTTATGCATTGATACAGAACGTCTTGAATCAGCTGAGGGTGGAAGCGCTTTATCAGTCTCAACATGCTTTATCTGCGATTCACCTGCTATATTCTGTATCAATTCCCTGCCTTTATCAGAATGTATAAGAACAACTGATATTCCTCTGTCATCATCAAGCTCTGGCAATACATTTTCAACTCCCCAGAAATCCCCGATTGTAATATCACTGTTTCTGTTTATATCCTTAAATCTACAGTCATGACATGATGGACGCAAGCATATGTTCTTAAGAAACATCTGCATAAATATATCTTCATTAAGGTCTTTGCAATACTCTTTTCCATTATCGAATTCCAGTTTTACACTAAACAGGCGCCAGCCCTTGCTCTTATCTCTGAAGCTTATCTTTCTTACTGCTGCCCCAGCCTGTTTCTCCTGATAGTCAAGATATTTCTTCCATAACTTCGGGCTTGGAACTCCATGACACAGTATGTCTATTGTAATAAGATTATCATACTCTCTGCCTAGAATATTTTTTAATGCCTCTATTTGACATGCTGTTCCCGAATAAAGCACAAGCCTGCCTTTTTTTAATTCATTCTGTGCTTCTGTGTATGTATTCTCTGTATTACTCTGCAGATATTTGCTGCCTCTGAGTTTTTCAAGTCCTTCAGTGCTCTCCACTCCAATATGATGAACCATCATATTCTCGTCAAATGAAGCCCCAAATACAATTCCGCCCTGCTCTATAACTAACTGGGCTATAAGGCTGAATACACCGCCCGATGAACTGTTCTTTCTGATATCATCATCCTTAGCAAGTATTCCAAGAGTCTCTGTCTTTCCTGTCTTAGAAGTCTTATTAAGAATCGGACAGACTTTTTCGCACATTCCGCATCTTACGCATTCCTGAATCTTGATTTCAGGATACCAGAAGCCTTCATTATCTGCTTTCATCTTAATACAATTAACAGGACACTGCACCTCACATGCTCTGCATCCACAACAGTCCTTTTTATCAATTATATTAATCATATCTTTCCCCGTTCTTTCTTCTTACATTAATTTCTTTAAAAATGTAACCTTACCCTTAAGCATTTTATCTGCAAGTGCTGCAGTCTGCTTAAATTCATACGTTCTGTAATATACAGCCAGATATATCACATTAGGAACTATAAGACATATAACACCCTTTATAATAATCTGCATTACTGCTCCTGCATTAACCAGACTGCATAAACCATATGTTACAACTGCAGCTACTGCAGTAACGGCAACATATAATAACAATTTCTTTACATACTGCATCATCTGGTCTTTCGTAAATATTACTGTAAAGAGGTTATGTAACAGCCACGGCATGCCTATAAAAAGCGTAGATATTACTGTCGATATAATTACTCCGTATATACCCCAGAACTGTACCATCAAAAGATTCATTATAAGATTTGCCAGTGCCGTTACAAGCGGTCTGAATCTGTCTTCGTGCCACATTCCTGCAGCATCCTTATATGTTGTAAATAACTGGTTGACCTCATACACAAAATAATATATGCATAAAAACACTACTGCCAGAAAGTTTAACTTCAACTCACTTCCAACCCATATCTCCATAAACGGCTGATACAGACACAGCAGACATATAGCACAGAATCCTGCTATCCATGTTATTATAAGTGTGAATTTTCTAAGGTCTGCAAAATTCTTTTCTTTAGTTTCAACGATTATGCTGTTTCCTATTCCCGCAGTACATGCTGCAAATATAATTGTCACAATGCTTATTATTGAATTCATTATAAAGAAATAATTCTGATATATTGCAAGCATTGTCAATCCAAGAAATGCTGATATTACTATGGTATCAGCTGAATTAACTATTACCACACCTAACTTGGAGGTGAATAAATCCCTTATTCTTCTGTTAATACCTGATATAACTTCTTTTGAAAGATTTCCATCAGGTCTGTAATCAGGATACATGTGGGTTGTTACAACTGCTGTAAGTATATTTGTCAGTGCCTGCGCTGCCAGCGAAACAATTATATAAGCATAATAATTCTTTAAAAAGCATAACGTAAAGAACTGCACTATATACTGTAATGTATTGGTAACAAGAGTAACCTTGCTTGCCACATCTGTTCTCTGATGTGCATCAAGCAGGCAGTTCTTATACGCAAACAGCCAGTACGAAAGCACTGTAACCGACAGATTTAATATGTACAAAACATATATATTAATATCCGCTGGAACATCGCTTTTTATTAATTTCGGAATAAAAGGCACAAGGCATAATCCTAAAAATGCTATTATTATTCCAATTACTCTGTAATATGTGCGGTACAGCTTCATTAATGCACATATCATTTTCTTATCATCTACTGCTATCGGCTTGTACATGCTGTACACCATAGCACTTCCAACACCTAATTCAGCCAGATTAAGAACCTGTAGAATAGATGTGAATAAGCTGTTAAGTCCCAGATACTGGATACCCATGTAATATATCATAAGTGTACGCATGATAAACGGCATAACTATCTGATATATCTTAAGCATGCAGCCAAACACTATGTTACGGCCCGCATTTTTCGTCCTGTCTATTTTCATTTTTAATTATTTCCACCCTTATGATTTAAAAGACTGTCTTTTATAAATGTTATTGATTTCTTTCTCTGCTCATTAATCATATTATCAAATGTGCTAAAATCAATATCATTAATATTACCGTCAAATACCTGCTCCTGTGCATCTATTAATCTGTCAGACAATCCATATGTATTAAGTAAATCAACTACTCTGGAATTCATTGACTTAATTCCATCTGCACTCTGCCTTGTGAGTGTATAGAAAGGCCTATGGAATATTAACGAAAATACTGTTGCATGGAAAGAGTCTGTAATTACTACCGATGCGCCTGCAATATAATCTATAAAATCTTTTGGCGAATAATCCATTACCGCTTCATCCGCAAACTCTTTATCCTCATCCCTGAAATAATTAATTGCATGTGCAAAATTAATTATTTTCATAGATGTTTTTCTGCTTAATTCTTCTGCAAACTCTCTGTTCGCTTTATCTTGTCCAAGAAAATATGTAAATATATATGGTGTTTTATCACTCTTATTATCTTCTTTATGTACTAATGCTTTCCAATCCTCATCTGTAAGCATAAGTGTCGGATCTAATACAACCTGTGAATCAATTCCTGTATATTTTTTTATTATGTCTGCTGCTGACTTTTCTCTTACTGATACCGAATCAAAATCTTTTAGCCCGCCAAGCATTTCAACAAACCAGTCCTTAAAACCACTGTTCTTTCCAATACTTGCCGCATATGAAATCTTAGGATAGTCATCCGGTACAAACTGAAGCATATTTATCATCATGTTATTCTTATCAATATAGTCATCATTCCATACCTGATCACTTCCAACTATATATCCTGAATAATCTTTAAGACTTTCCTTTATATTGTCCGGTGTATATATCTGACTGCTGTGAGGTATCTCCTGCATGAAATCTCTCATATGCTTCTGACGCTTTTCTATATCAGCTGATATCACATTTTTACGCCATTCCATCTCTCGGTTATGCTTTGTTGCCTTTATCTCTGCTGCCGGATTCTTTATCATACGGATTGCTTTGCTTGTTAATTTTCTGCTAAAGCTGACAGACTCTTTCTTATAATGCCACACTGACAGCTGTTCTGACTCAATTCCGTTATCTTCAAGTGTCTTTTGTAATGCGTAGGCCTGAAGAAGCCCGCCAATATTATAATTGTTATAATATAAAGTTATAATTCCAATCATATATGTCCTCATTTATACACTTAATAAATTACTAATATTCTGAAATAATACAGGAGATACTCTGTATATCGCTAAATATATTCTATATTTCTTTCTCAGCAGATGTTTCTGCCTATTAAGATACTGTACGGTTTCTTTTCGTATATCACAGATTTTCTTCTCTTTTGCATAGGCAATTAACGTCTTCATATATAAATCCTCTAATACTGCATCATATTGAATTTCTTTGTTAATGCCCATATCTGATATAATATTTTCTATCTCTTCCGCTGCGAGATTCCACGAATCCATAACCTCTGCTGTCACTTTATGACTAAGACTTGTCTCATTATTAATATTATAGTGATATAATCTATCGTGACAGTATATCCCCTTATCAATATGCTCCATATATCTGCAGCAAAACAGCATGTCCTCCCACATAATGTATGAATTATTAAATCTTATATCAAACTTTTCAATTATTGATTTCTTAAATAACTTATTCCACAGATATCCATAACACGCCTCTTCTGGCGGATAGCCTGGCATAAACATCCTTTTTAATACATCAAGCCTATCACAGCTGACTTCGCCCTTAGAATCACTGCCTGTTTCTGAGTCATCCGATATGCTGTATCCGCATATTGATACATCTGCGTCAGCAATTCCATTTACTAATTTTTCAACAAACACCGATTCTATCCAGTCATCCGAATCCACAAAACATATGTATTCGCCATCAGCATACTGCAATCCTGCATTTCTTGCACTTCCTGCCCCGAGGTTCTGCTGATGAATAACATTCACCTGTTCATAATCTGCTGCATATTCATCGCATAAAGCAGCAGAACCGTCTTGTGAACCGTCATCTATAAGTATTATCTGAATATTATGATATGTCTGTCCTAATATACTTTTTACGCATCTGTCAAGCCAGTATTTACTGTTATATACAGGAACAATAATTGACACCAAATTATTTACCATATATCAATCCTAATCCTTTATCTTCTCATACTCTAAAATAAGTTCCCCATATTTTACATATAAATGGCAAAAAAACGCATCAAATATAATCATTCCTATAAGATAATATATTATCGCTCTTGCAAATACCATTTCAAAGAATTTATTAGAGAAGAAACTAAATACTATCGAAAATGAAATATATGCATACAAAAGGAGTCTATAATCTACATTTCCGCCACATCTTGTAAACTTAATCTTATCGTATATTTTTTGACAAAACATTCCCAATAGTCCCATTGATATAAATACGCCTATTATTCCAAAATCATTATACAATGGCATAAGCTGAGTATATACATTTCCAAGAATTTTTCCATCTATCCATCTATATTTATATACCTTAGGTACCGCAAAATATTCAGAACCAACCATTTCATTAATCCATTTATAAGTATCATAAAATGTAGTTCCTCCAATAACATCTGTCTTCACTCTGCCATCTTTAATAAAAAGTTCTAAATTCTTTAAAGGTGCTCCAATGTAGTTAGCAATCAAATCAAAAACTGTTATATCAGATAACTTTCTACCCTGTATTGAAAAAAGTATATTAAAAACAATTACTGCCAATATAACTATCAATATTCCTTTACACAAATTACTTATATTAATATTTTCCTTCCAGCCATTATATCTTTGATAAAGTATTATATAAACAACAATAAACGCAACTATATACATAAAAAATGTTGTACGTGTTCCGCTGAGCAAAGCCCCCATCATACCAACTGCTATATTTATATATACCAATTTGTTATTCTTTTGTTTTGTTATTATATTATTAACAGCTAAATATATCATATAATATATTCCTGGCATATTAAGAATTATTCCTGCATTAACAACACCCGAGCTATATATACTTTCTCCATTTTTTCCAGCATTATAATATTCTCCTATTATTTCTGATATATTAAGCAAAGAAAAATCCCCTATTGTTTTAGCAATAGTAATCAAAAACATACCATATAAAGTAACTTGAAAGACAAGATATATAAACAATTTAAAATCACTTATAATTATTGGTTCAAAATGATATGCTATTGGTTCATTAGCATTTCTATCAAGCGCATATGTAATAAAACTGAATATAGAAAACCCTAACAAACCCGTAACAACAATCAACAAAAGTCTATAATCCGAGAATTTCCAAGTATTAGCATATACACAACAACATAATATTGAAACCGCAAATGCTGAAGTTATCAAAAAAGATGGCGCAGTTATATCTTTATCAAATAGAAACACATTAATAATTAATAACACTATCACACAAGCCATTAAAATGTATATCATTGTTCATATATCCTTTTCAATCTTAATCTTCCTCATTATTGTTCATCTTATGTAACATAAGATATAACCGTAAATATGGAAAAGGTACTTTAATTATATATTTTAAAAATCCTAATTTCCATTGTGATTCCGATAAGTCAGATAGACACATTTTAGGATTCACAATATACTTTCTTAATTTCTGTGGTTTAGCAAGATAATTTCCACAACCATTATTGAAGAAGATAAAATCGCCAAACCTTCTCACATCTTCCATATTAGGATTTGTTCCAGTTTCATATATATATTTAAACAGTATCTCTTTGTCACTGTTAATATACGCCGAAACCTTGCTATCCTTAAACGCTCTTACAAAGTCAACCGCACCGGTCTGAATATTAAGTACTTTCTTGGCTTCATGTGACAACTCTTTATCTTTAACATATTCATATTCATATCTTACAGAAATAGTTTTACCATCTTTTTGAGTTTCGTAACATTTTACTGATCCTGCTTGCTCTAAAAAGAGAGTTTCAAACAACGGTCTGAAAGCAATAACTATATCGGTATCAGTATCATTATTAAGGCAATCAAACAAATATCCTTTTGCCTTATATCCATTTGCGCCCAAATTTTGTTTTGATTTCTTAGATAATCCTAAATAATAACCAGTTATATCATTAGATATTCCTTGATTATTAAGTGTTTGGATAAGATTTTTCTGCATAGAACCACCCCACCCTATATCAACAATTGCAATCTTTTTACTAAAATCAAACTGTTTAAGATATTTAATAAGCTCTTTCAACTCTTTATTAGAATTATCCACTACATCCTGTTTAATTTCTTCATAAAACTTTATAAAATCATTATTATATATTAATTCATCTCTTTTTATATGTTCATCTAAAGTAAATCCATATTTTTCAATTTTATCTTTATAATCTAAAATCTCTAATCCCAAACTATCTAAAAGTTGCTCCATATTAGTTGTTGATAATAATGGAGATTCCTTTATTACACTCTCTAAACTACTATCCTTACAATATGATGGTACTCTTAAGCTTCTTCTGGATGCCTCAAAATATTTATCTGGTATATCATTATTATATTCTAATTCGCGATATACTTTTTCCATTATATATCCATCTCTTGCCATAAAATAGACTTCTTGTATTCCCTCTCTTTTCATGTCTTCATACATCCATTTTATAAAGCCATATAATACAGGGCCAAATCTTTCATATCCAAAATTATAAAAATAATCTTTATAGGCATCATGATTGTTATT
>OGFK01001161.1_pt1 | contig 18066 bp, 13 predicted proteins | sample 1570931 | NCBI WGS metagenome assembly OGFK01 (sample SAMEA2581935, study PRJEB24529) | metagenome | biome: Human gut stool | place: China | collected 2011
AAAATAAGGAGTATTATATCCTCCGCACCACCCAAATTCCTGCCGTTATCGTGGAGTGCGGCTTTCTTTCCAACGCCGAGGAGGAGCGTCTGCTCAATGATACCGCCTATCAGGAAAGGCTTGCATGGGCGCTTTATTGCGGCATCCTTGACTATTTTGAAAAAATCAGTATCATTTAAGGAAAGAGGGTGTCGACTTTGTCGACACCTAAGTCGAAATCAGGATTTCGACTTGTTAAAACAGAAGAATAAACAGATGAGTTCCATCGGCTGAAGCCTTGAAACTCACTGTTTTCCTCGCCGGAAGTAAATTCCGACTGCGGATTCCAGTCGGGAAACACTTCGTTTCCCAAACCTTTCCGCAGTATCAGAAGGATTTTGTTTATGGTGGACATAACTTCTGCATCGAAAAAAGAAAGGATGTATTTATGGAGCATACATTTGAAGCATTGGGGCTGCGTGCAGCTCTGGTCACGGCGCTGGCAGAGCAAGGCATCACAGCCCCCACGGAAATCCAACAGAAAATGATTCCCGAAATTTTATCCGGCAAGGATGTCATCGGTCGTTCCGAAACAGGCTCCGGAAAGACCTTAGCATATCTTTTGCCCATTTTTGAAAAGCTGGATCTGTCAATCCGCGGCACGCAGGCGATTATCCTCACCCCCACCCATGAGCTGGCGGCGCAGGTCTATCATCAGGCGGAGCTTTTGCAGGAGAATGCGGGCATCGCGGCAGGCTGTGTCCTTCTCATCGGTGCGGCAGGCATCGGCAGACAGTTGGAAAAGCTGAAAGCAAAGCCGCGTATCGTGGTCGGCTCTGTCGGGCGTATTTTGGATTTGATTCGCAAGAAAAAAATACAGGCACATCTCGTCAGAACCATCGTTCTGGATGAGGGAGACCGCCTTATGGATGACGGCAACGTCGAGGATGTTGCCGCTGTCATCAAAACAACCCTAAAGGAGCGGCAGATTGTCCTGCTTTCCGCCTCTGTCAGCGGCGAAGCCAAGGCAAAAGCCGCAGCCATGATGAAGGCAGACGCGGTCGATTTGGAAGCCAAAAGCGGCGGCATTGTCCCCAAGGGCATCCATCATTATTATATCCTCTCCGCGCACAGAGAAAAATTCGCCAATCTCCGTAAAATTCTCGCAGGCGAAAAGCCAGAGAAGTGCATGGTTTTCCTCAATAACCCCGAAAATATCGAGGTAACGGTCGATAAGCTGAATTATCACGGCATCAAGGCGGCAGGCATTTATGGGCAGGCGAGCAAGCAGGAGCGCAAAAACGCCATGGATGGCTTTCGGGAGGGGAGAATTCATGTCCTCGTTGCCTCCGATATCGGCTCTCGCGGTCTGGATATCGAGGGCGTTACGCATATCATCAATCTGGATGTTCCCGAGGAGCCCACGCATTATCTCCATCGTGCAGGACGCTGCGGCAGAAAGGGCATGGAAGGCACTGCCATCACCATTGTCACCCCCTATGAACGCAAGTGGATTCACCGCTACGAAAAAACATGGGGTCTGCAATTTGAGCAGAAGGAAATGGCCTTCGGCAAGCTGGTCGATAGCCAAAAAACAAAAAAAGACATCATCAAGCCGATCAAAAAGAAAAAGCCTGTCATTGAGGATAAATGGGTAGAGGGCGATGGCTGGGGCGAATTTGACGATTTAGAGGATTTCGGTGAATTTGTCATCGAAACCGGCGGCGCACCCCAAAAATCCAAGAAGAAGAAAGCAAAGGAGCAGCCTTTCTCTATGGCAAAAACGCCCAAAAAGCAGGGCAAAAAGGGCAAAAAAACAAAGCAGACGGACGATAGCTTGGGCTTCTTTGCCAGAAAAGCGAAAAAACTTGCGGAAAAAGAGGCAAACCGTCAAAAAAGTCAGAAAAAGTAATTGTCCAAAACGAGATTTTCGGTTATCATATATACAATCAATGCTTCCGTGCTTCAACGGAAAATCATAATTTTTAAGGAGGATTCAAGAATGAGCGATACTTGCGGATGTGGCTGCGGTCACGATCATGACGATCATGTACACGAAGAAATGGAAATGGAAACCTTAACCCTCACTCTGGATGATGATACAGAAATGGAATGTGGCATCCTTGGTGTGTTTGCGGTGGATGGCATTGCCGATAAGGAATATATCGCATTGCTGCCTTTGGAGGATGAAACCGTTCTCCTGTATGAATATAAGGAAAACGAGGACGGCATCGAGCTTCTCAATATCGAAAGCGATGACGATTTTGAAAAGGTATCCAATACATTCTATGATCTGTTCGATGACGAAGACGAATAATAGAAATGCAAGGGAACAGGGATAGAGCACTATCCCTGTTTTTTGTGCTTTATAATTGGAAAAGATTGGAGAGAAGAGCATGAAAGGAAAAAGAATAGCGGCATTTGCTCTGGCGTTGGTGCTTGGCACTTCGGCGGCACAGCCTGCCCTTGCGGCGGATTGGCAGAGCAAAAATCCTCTGATTGCCCATGCCTTGGGGGAGGCAGACGGCAAAATCGAAACCAATTCCAAAGAAGCGTTCCTGACCTCATGGCAGAATGGCTTCCGTGCCGTAGAGGCGGATTTCACCTATACCTCAGACGGTACCCTCGTTGTGCGGCACGATTTTGAAAAGGACGGCTCCTATTATCGTCTGGAAATCAAGCCGAGCGGCTCTCTGGTGATGGATACCAAAACCTTCACCTCGACCCCTGCGGTCTATGAGCAGACCCCCATGACAGCGGTGGATTTGCTCTATCTCATGCAGGAATATCCCGATATGTACCTCATAACGGATACCAAAACCACCGATAAGGCGCAGGTGCAAAAGCAATTTCAAGATTTAGTCAATATCGCAAATAATATTGGTGCGCCGGAGGTGCTGCAACGCATCATTCCGCAGCTGTATAATAAAGAAATGCTCAGCTGGATAGAGGAAATCTATCCCTTTGAAAACTGGATTTTCACCCTGTATCTTTATGCAAATCCCAATTATGACGATATCGCGAATTTCTGTGCCGCAAACGGCATTGATACCGTCACCCTGCATATCGACCGCGCAAAGAAGGAAAATATCTCCAAGCTGAAGGCAAAGGGGCTCAAGGTCTATGCGCACACCGTCAATCGCTACCGCATCTTTGAGGATGCTCTTGCCGCAGGCGTGGACGGCATTTATACCGACCGCATCAAACCCTACGAGCTTAGCTGGGTTGGACTTACGAACAGTATGCAGACCACAGAGCAGACCGTTACCGTAAAAGGCAAGGAGGCGAAGCTGACCACCCTTGCAATCTTCGGCACGCCCTATGCCCCTCTGCGGCAGATGGCACAACTTGGCAAAAGGTTTTCCGCCGAATATAAAAAGGATGCAGGCACGCTCAATCTCACCGTCGGTAAAACCCTTACCACCATGGGAAATGAAATGCTTATGGATCACAGCGGACACCTTGTCACCAAAAAAGCCGATTTCAAGCTTCTCATCGGCGGCAAGGAAAGCGGCATCCAATGCTTCTATGTGGATGGCGAGGTTTATGCCCCCATGGAGCAGATTCTCGCGCTGGTGCAGTAAAATCTAAAATCCCCTTGGCTCAGGCTTTCGCGCCTGAGCTGTTTTTTTGCAGAAATCACATCTTAAAGGAATCTTAATTGTTTTTTGTCGAAAACTCCTTTAAAATAAAGAAAATGTCTTGTAACACAACAAAAAGGAGGGGCATACCTTGCGCGAAAACAGAGAGGTACACACATCGAAGCGAAAAAAACGCCCAACGGCGAAAAAATATGCGAAGCAGAGAATGACAAAGGAGGAGCACAGAAAGCACCTGAAACGCCTGTATCTCAAGACCCTTCTGATTACTCTGGCTGTCTGTCTTGCGCTGCTCGGCGCGGCTTACGGTGTATTTTTATACATGATTGGCGGTCTGGATCGTACCGAGGTGGATGAGGATAATCTTTCCGTCAATGAAAGCGTGAATGAAAAGGTCATCAATATTGCCCTTTACGGCATTGATTCCCGCAATCACGATTATAACGGTCGCTCCGATGTTGTCATGGTTGCCTCCGTCAATACCAAAACAGGGCAGGTTAAGCTGGTCTCCATCGCAAGAGATACCTATGTTGCCATCCCCGGCTACAATAACACCCGCATCAACCATGCCTTTTCCTATGGCGGGCCTGAGCTTGCCATCCGCACCCTCAATGAAAATTTCGGCTTGGATGTAACCGATTATGTCGCCGTCAATTTCGATTCCCTCGCAGAGGTGATTGATGCCATGGGCGGTGTCGAGGTGGATGTCACCGAAGCGGAGCGACAGCAGATTAACGCCTATCTTCTGTCGGGCGAGCCCCTTTACGAAACAGGCTATATCACCCTGAACGGGCCGCAGGCGGTCAGCTATTCCCGTATCCGCAAGATTGATAATGATGATATGCGTACCTCCCGCCAGAGAGAGGTTCTTGCGTCCCTCTTTGAAAAGGCGAAGGAGATTAACCCTCTGGAATACCCCTCCTATGTGCGGAAATTCGCCCCTATGGTGCAGACCTCCCTCAGCAATGATGAGCTTCTGAAATTGGCATCCGTCGGTCTGAAGGGCAGCTCTCTTACGCTGGATCAGGCGGCGTTCCCCAATGAATATATCCACGCCGAGGGCAAAATCATCGGTAAGGCATGGTATTATATCTATGACCTTGCGCAGGCAAAGGATATGCTTCATAAGTATCTGTATGAGGATATTCCCTTTGCACAATATGCTTCCTCCGGGGACGAAGAAAAAGATTAAAAAATTTCAAAAAAAGAGTTGACAAATATTTTTTACGGGGTATAATGGGGTACAAGTTCAAAAAACAAAGGCAATGAAAAGAAGAGTACAGCCTGAAAGATTTTACAGAGAACCTCCGGTAGCTGCGAAGGAGGAAATGCGGAAGGGTTGGAAGATGGTCTTGGAGCCGCGCACCGAGAGGGTTTTCCTTTAGGCTGCGACGGGAGCGCCCGTGACAGCGCCGGAGTATCGGCAAATGCCCGTACTTGTTAAGGCAGTAATCGTGAGGTTGCTGTGAATTAGGGTGGTAACACGAAGCATATTATGCTCTCGTCCCTTTGACTGAGTGGTCAAACGGGAGGAGAGCTTTTTATTTTGCGTATAAAGAAAAGGTGGTTTGGGAAATGTCTGAAAAAGAAACGATGATTCGCTTAGAGGGTATCAAAAAGCGGTTCCGCACCAAGGCGGGCGAGCTGGAGGTGCTCCATGGCGTAAGCGCAGATATTAAAAAAGGAGAGGTATTCGGCATCATCGGGCTGAGCGGTGCCGGCAAAAGCACACTGGTTCGCTGCATCAACCTTCTGGAGCGTCCCACAGCCGGTAAGGTTTGGCTGGATGGTGTGGAGCTGACCGCCCTTGGTGATAAGGAATTGAGAGAGCAGCGCAGACACATGGGTATGATTTTCCAGCAGTTCCATCTGCTGATGCAGAGAACGGCACTGGATAATGTCTGCTTCCCGATGGAAATTTCCGGTGTGCCGAAGGCAAAGGCGAAGGAAAGAGCCAAGGAGCTTCTGGATTTGGTAGGCCTTGCAGACCGTATGGAATCCTATCCGGCGCAGCTTTCCGGCGGACAAAAGCAAAGAGTTGCCATCGCAAGAGCGTTGGCAACCGAGCCGAAGGTGCTGCTTTGTGATGAAGCCACCTCCGCACTGGACCCGAATACAACCGCAGGTGTTCTTTCCTTGTTAAAGGATATCAACACCCGCTTGGGTATCACGATTGTAGTCATCACCCATGAAATGAGCGTCATTCAGGAAATTTGTGACCGTGTTGCCATCATTGATGGCGGTCTGATTGCCGAGGAGGGCGGCGTGGAGGAAATCTTCCGTGCTCCCAAAACAAAAATCGGGCAGGAGCTGGTTATGCACGAGGGTACAAACCGAGAGGCATATACAGGCAAGCTGCCGTATTCCTATCGTCTGGTATTCAAGGGCGGCAGTGAAAATGAGCCTGTGCTTGGGCAGATGATGATTGAGCTGAAGAATGTCGTAAATATTCTGGCGGCAAATACAAGAACGATTGAAAATCAAGCCTTTGGTCAGATGGTGGTGCAGTTCCCCGAGGAAAAGGAAATCCGCCAAAAAATGATTCAATATCTCACAGACAGAGGCGTAGAAGTAGAGGAGGTAGAATATGTTTAAGGAAGGTATGCTTGCTCTGGTCGGGCAAGGCTTTATAGAAACCATTTATATGACAGTCATCTCTACAGTTCTGGCGTATATCATCGGCTTGCCGTTGGGCTTGGTTTTGGTTGTAACCGATAAGGATGGAATTCATCCGATTCCTTGGCTGAACAGCCTTCTGGGAATGATTATCAACTTCTTCCGTTCCATTCCCTTCCTGATTCTCCTGATTGCGTTGATGCCCTTCACAAAAATGGTGGTCGGCACCGTAATCGGCTCCAAGGCGGCGATTGTCGGTCTTTGGATTGCGGCCGCACCCTTCATCGCAAGAATGGTAGAATCCTCTTTGAAGGAAGTGGAAATCGGCGTGGTTGAGGCGGCACAGTCTATGGGTGCCTCTCCCTTTCAGATTATGACAAAGGTGCTTCTGCCCGAGGCAAAGCCCTCCCTCTTGGTCGGTGCGGCAATCAGCATCACCACAATCCTTGGCTATTCCGCAATGGCAGGTATCGTCGGTGCAGGCGGCTTGGGTGCGATTGCCATCAACTACGGCTATTATAGAAAGCAGTCCGATATCATGTATGTCATGGTCATCCTCATGGCAATCATCGTATTGGTATTTCAGGAGCTTGGCATGCGTATTTCCAAGCACACAGATAGAAGATTGTAAGCCTGCTTTTTAGGCTTCACATAAAAAAACAAAAGCAAAAGAATATTTTTTTTAAAACAAGGAGGAAACGTACTATGAAGAAATTTTTTGCAATTTTATTGGCAGGTGTGCTGACAGTTGGTCTGGCAGCTTGCGGCGGCTCTGATGACGCAGCAACAAATGATGACAGCAACAAAGAGGAAATCACACTGAAAATCGGTGCCTCTCCCACACCCCACGCTGAAATCCTGAATGCAGCAAAGGATGAACTGGCAGAAAAAGGCATCAAGCTGGATATCGTTGAATTTACAGATTATGTACAGCCTAACCTGGCAACAGAATCCGGTGATCTGGATGCAAACTACTTCCAGCACACCCCTTATCTGGAACAGTTCAATAAGGAACAGGGTACACATCTGGTAGCAGTTGGCAAGGTTCATTTTGAACCCATGAGCATCTATGCCGGCACTGTAAAGGATCTGAAGGATATCCCCGCCGGCACAAAGGTTGGTATCCCCAATGACGCTACAAACGGCGGTCGTGCGCTGCTGCTTCTGGAAGCAAATGGTCTGATTAAGCTGAATCCCGATGCAGGCGTAACCGCAACAAAGCTGGATATCACAGAAAACCCCTATAATCTGGAAATCGTTGAAATGGAAGCTGCACAGCTGCCTCTGTCTCTGGGCGATCTGGGCTTCGCAGCAATCAACTCCAACTATGCACTGCAAAATAAGCTGACAGAGGATGACACTCTGGCAACAGAGGATGCAGAATCCGTAGCAGCTAAAACATACGGCAACGTAGTTGTAGTAAAAGAAGGCAACGAAAATCTGCCCGGCATTGCTGAGCTGATGGAAGTTCTGCATGGTCAGACAGTGGTTGATTTCATCAATAACACCTACGGCGGCGCAGTAGCACCCCTGAAGTAAGCAATCAAAAGGTATTTGAGAAAATCGAATCAATAAAAAACAGACGAATTTGCGAAAGCGGTTCGTCTGTTTTTTTGCTGCAAAAATAAAAATTCTGCCGAAAATGAGATTTTTTTGCAACTAAAGTGAAAATTGATAAGTTTTTTCAACGAGGACATTTTTGGAAAAATATGCCTTGACAGGCGAACAATACAGATGATAAACTGCTGAAAGTTAGATACAGCTAACAATAGAATAATTCTTTGAAAACAATCATTTTTAACCTTGCAGACACAAAAAAATGTAATAGGGAAGGAAAACGAAAGGAGAATTTTATGAAGAACAAAGGAATGTACCGATTGCTGTCGGGCGTACTTTGCACATCTGTACTGTTGAGCAGTCAGGCTTATGCTGCCGCATCTGCGGATTACTCTGATTTTCCGCAGAATTGGTCCAAGGACGCAATGGAATTTGCTGTTAAAAATAATTTCATCACAGGAGTAGGCGAGAATAAAATCGCGCCGAAGGCTGCCTTAACACGCGCACAGCTGGCGGCAATCCTTTCTCGTGTGATGCAGACAGGCGCAGGCGATGTCAGCGCGCTGGATAACTTCACCGATGCGGATAAAAACGCATGGTATGCCGGTGCCATGGCAAAGGCAGTCGAGCTGAATATCCTCTATGGCGATGGAGATTCCATCTACCCCGATCGCCCCGTAACCAGACAGGAGCTGTTCACCATTCTGGTCAGAGCCTTTTCCGTAACAGGCGGCGATGAAAGCACACTTGCATCCTATAACGACGCAGGCAGCATCAGCAGCTGGGCAAAGGCGGCAATCTCCGCAATGATTGCACAGGGCTATGCGGCAGGCTATGAGGATAAGACCCTTCGCCCCGCACAGCAGGTAACAAGAGAAGAATTTGCACAGCTTCTGCATCGCATGAGAGAGCATTATTCTTCTTCTGATACCTCTGAGGATAAAACAGAAACAAAAACAGACGATACCGCAAAAACGGATAAAACAACCAAAACCAATACGAAGAAACCCTCCGGCGGTGGCGGCGGTGGTTCCTCCTCCGGCGGCGGTTCCTCCTCCGGCGGCGGCTCTCATGGCGGCAGCGGCAGCGTAACCGTTAAAAAAATCGTAGATGAAACAAAAGCAACCGTGCAGACCACCGATATGGGCGCATGGCTGCCTCTGGTCTTTGCCGATGGCTATGATATGAGCAAGGCAACCGTAACCGTTGACGGCACAGACGTAACAGCGGCGCTGTCCAAGGTAACCACAGATGGCACAATCGCAAAGCTGCCTCTGACAGGCACACCCAAGCAGGTTGTTATCAAGAGCGGTGATAAAACACAGACCATCAATCTGAACGGCAGTGGTGCCGCATCTGTTTATACAGGCAAACAGTACCTGCCGCAGCGTGTGCTGACGCATGGCGCAGTAGCCATCTGGGATTACCACCTGACAAATTATGATACAGATGGCAATATCCGTAAAGAGCCCAAGACAACCACCTTCGATCTGAATAAATCCGCAAATGCACGCGCGTTCTATTCTCCTGATGCAGAATTGAAGGAAGGAGAAGTTTTCGGGAAAGTATCCGGTGAAGTAATCATCAAATTCAATTACAATACCGCAGAAGAAAAGGCATGGTTCGACGGCATCAATACTCTGCAGCTGGCAGGCTATAGCGAAAGACTGGAAAGCCTGAATAACAATCTGGAATTTAATGCAAAAGTAGCTACAAACAAATACGGCGATTACGGTCAGCTGACAATCAAGCTGGGACAGCCCAACTTCTTCAGCAACGGTCGTTACTATGTGCGTGTGAAATCCACAGCAGGCGAAACCGTACTGGTTCCCATCCACGTTGTCAATGAAAAAGCGCCTAGCATGGAGCTGACAGAAATGCCTGAATCCGGTAAAAACCTGCACTTTAACGTGAAGGATATGACCTACGGCATCACAAACCCCATCGAAAGCGTAACCCTGACAGCCCCCAACGGGAAAACAGAAAAGCTGACCTATATCGAGGATTATTACCTCTTTGGGAATACCTTCGTTCTCTATAACGATAAGGAAAACCATCTTTCCCACAAAGGAAACTATAAGCTGACCATCAGCAGCAATGGCTTCAAAACCTTCGAAACAAACTTCAATGTAAGGGAAGGGAAAGAAGCGGAGAAGACGGTTGTATATCAGTATGCAGCGTATGATGTTGTGACCCATGCAACAGGCGGCGGCAGCAGCAGCGGCGGCTCCTCCGAGGATGGCGGCGGCAGTAATACAATGCCTGCGAATCTGGTATTCGATACAGACCTGCTGGCAAATGCCCTGCTCCTGCATAAAATGGAACGGACAACAGCAGATGTAGAGAAGATTGTAAATTATTGGAGATATGATATCGCCGGTCGTGATTCCGTGTTCGATAAAGGTGCAACAGACTATTATAAATACAGCAGCTATATCACTGCTGTGAATACCGCGCAGACAAAAAATGCAAGCTGGCTTTCCTATGCGGATTATCTGAAAGATGTCAGCGAAACTGCAAAGAATCCCAATAGACCCTACGCAGTAAAAGCAATTCTGGAGGATGGTCTGCTGGGCGAAACACAGTATAACGGTGATTATGGCAAGCTGACAGCATCTGATTTCATGGTAGGCGATGCAGCAGAAGGACGACCGGTTGTGCTGACAACAGAAAATAAAGCTTATGTTGGCGAAATCAAAGGTCTGTATCTGAACGGGGATTGGCGCATGCTGAGAGAGGATGCGTATGAGATTGATAAAGAGGCAGGCACAATCACAATCAAGGCAGGTGTGCTCAAGGTTGGCGAAAATACAATCTCCATCGTTGCAACAGGCTACCAGAAGAAAACAATCAAAATCAATAATAACAAGATGAAAGAAACAGACCTGACCCTTTCCGTAAATAAAGAATCCTTCAAGCAGGGTGAAACAGCAACACTCACCGTAAAAGGCTCGAAGGGTGATTTCCTGAAAAACCTCACAGGCGTTGCCCTGATGAAGGATGGTAAGGTTGTAAAGAACGTACTCTATAAGGGCGCAGAAGGCTCTGAGGCTGCTTATTACGAAATTGATAAGAACGCTGGCAACGTGCTGAAGCTGACTCTGACCGCACAGGAGGTAGAAGCAGGCGACTATACCGTTTCTCTGACAGCAAACTACTACGATGAACCTCTGACAGCAGAGTTCAAAGTAACCGCAAAGGATGCAGAAACCGTAACAACCCCTGCATTTGACAGCTATATGCTGAAGGAAGCTGACGGCTATTACAGAGTTTCCTTCAAAGATGCTACCGGTGATGAACTCAAGGCTTACCTGAATCGCGTAGAAAAGGTAACTGTTGGCAGCAAAGAGTATACAAAACAGAATTCCTCTATCGGGAATTTGGAGGAAAATAAATTTAGAGTGGTAGCAAGCAACCCTGCTTATGGTTCTTCCGAATACGATAAACTGGATTTGGCGGCAGTCGGCGTTGATACAAGCAACGATGTTGAGGTTGTCATCAAAGCAGCAGGCTATGAAGATGTAAAATTCACAATCGCAAAAACAGGTGGTGGCGGCGGCACAACCGACCCCTCTGAACCCGAAACACCCGCAAGCATTGCAGTAGATAATTGTGTATTCAAAGCAAAGGATACTAGCGTATTCGGCGAAAATACAGACTACTACAGATTGACATTTAAAAATCTGAAAGAAGCTGAGTTGCATGCATATATCAATGCGATTACATCTGTAGAGGTAGACGGAACTGCATACAGCGAAAAAGGATACTTGGGCTTTAAAGAAAGTCAGTTCAGAAGAACAGTAATCAATTCTGCTTACAGCAGTATGTATGATGCGCTGGATTTAGCGGCAAACGGTGTTGACACAAGCAAGGATGTTAAGGTTGTCATTAAGGCAACAGGCTATGCTGATTTGACCTATACCATCGAAAAGACAGGCGGCAGCACAGGCGGCGAGAGCGGCGGCGGTGAGAGTGGCGGCAACGATGGCGGCAGTGACAGCGGCACAGCCGAAGGCAAGGAGGCACCGACACCTGCTTCTGTTGCATATACAGCCGGTACCTTTAGTAATAGCTATGATATGATTTTTACAAATGATGCCGGTGAAATTGATCCGTTTTTCGAAGCGATAGAGGAAATTACTGTAAATGGCGAGACATATACAGTAGCAAAATTCAGCTTCGATTTTAAGGATACAAGTTATATTTTGCGTGCATCCGATAAGAGAATCGAATTAGGCACAAAGCACTTCAAGGCACCCGGCGAAACAAAAATTGTCATTAAGGCGAAAGGATATAAGCCTTTAGAATTTACTTACAAAGCACAATAAAAATCCCCCAAAACAAAAAAGTGATTTTCCATTTGGAAAATCACTTTTTTTCTGTGTCCATAGGGTGTCCACACCCCGTCTTTTTGGTGTCCATAGGGTGTCCAGTCCTGTCCACTTTGTCCGGTAAAGTCCACCGTTTTTTACTGCCTTCCGGTCGAGCCGAGTCCGCCGCGATCCTCGTTCCCAAGGTCGTCTGTTTCCGCAAATGTCAGCGTCGGCTGATGCGCAAATATGCGGAACTGGCAGATTCTGTCATTCACCTCAATCACCGTATCCCTGAGGGCAAATGCCGGCATGAACCACTGGTCATTGTTGCCGCAGTAGCTTTCATCCACGATGCCGCAGTGGTTCGTCTGGATGATGCCGAAGTTCTTGAAGGTCGAGCTGCGCGGCACAATATGCGCCTCAAACCCCTGCGGAAGCTGCATGGCAACCCCCAGCGGAATCAGCTTAAATTCGCCCTTTTTCAGCTCTACACGCTCTGCCGCACGCAGGTCAATCCAGTCGGATTTCCCGTCAATGTAGCGTAGCCTTTCAATTTTGTCACTTAGATATTTAATCTTGATTTTTTCCATATCTCGTTCCTCTCTCATTCTGCATGGTATAAGTAAAGGGAGCTGCTTTGCAGGGATTTCTGCACATCAATGATGCGCTGATTGAAGCTTCCCTTCCAGTGCAGCTTGGTATCCTTCAAATCGGCAATAAACCGCCCATCCACCAGCACATCAATGTATTGCATCAGCGGCAGTGCGCTGATTTCCTCCCAGCGGTAGCCTGTATACAGCCAGATATTCTTCCCCGGATATTCCAGCTTGACCTTCCTCGCCAACCGTTCGATTTCCTCCCGATTGCCCGTATAAAGCGGATCGCCGCCGCTGAAGGTAATGCCGCTGATATAGTCGCGGGAGAGCAGGGAGAACAGCTCCTCCTCTGCCGCCGCATCAAAGGCAAGACCCCCCTCAGGGTCCCATGTGACGGCGTTATGACAGCCCTCGCAATGGTGCGCGCAGCCACTCACCCAGAGCACCACACGTAGCCCCTCGCCGTTGAGCATATCGTCCTTTGTAATATTATGATACCGCATTACATACTCTTCCTTTCTGCGATTTCAGCCATTTTTGCGTCATTCAGACGGGTATCCCCCTTCACACGGGAGTAGGAAAGATAGCCGTTCATGCGCTCGATTTTAGTCAGATTTTTGCTGCCGCATTTCGGGCAAACGTCCATTTCCAGCTCCTGATGCCCGCAGTCATCGCAATAGGCAAGGGAAAGATTGACCCCCTCATAAAAGCCTAATTTCATGGCGCGGCGCACAAGGGTGCGGATGGCATCCAGATTATAATCAATCGGGTATTTTACATATTGAATTTTGCCGCCGTTGGATAAATCCCAGAAGCGTTTTTCCAGATCCTGCTTTTCAATCGGGGTGATATCCTCGGTCACATGGCAGTGGAAGCTGTTGGAGACGTAGGGACGGTCGGAAACATGCTCAATCACGCCGTATTTCTTGCGGAACTGCGTAATCTGCAAGCCGCAGAGGCTCTCCGCAGGCGTGCCGTAGATGGCGTAAAGATTGCCGTCCGCCTTCTTATATTCCGCAATTTTATCATTGATATGCTGCAATGTGTCAATCGCAAACTGCCCGTCCTCAACCAGAGATTTCCCGTTATACAGCTCCTGTAATTCATTCAGCGCCGTAATGCCGAAGGACGCTGTCGCCGTTTTTAAGAGCGGTTTAATCTTTTCGTGGAATTTCAGGTGACCGCCGTAAAAACCGCCCTCACAGTACGCCAGAGGGTTTGTAGAGGCACGTATTTCACCGAGGTAGGCATAAGTACGGATATGCAGTTGACGAATCAGCTCCAGATAGTAATCCAGAACCTCGAAGAAGGGTCTGCTTTCCTGCTTTGCCTTGGCATAAATCATAGGCAGATGCAGGCTGACCGCGCCGATATTGAACCGCCCGACGAACACAGGCTTATCCTCTGCATCGGCAGGCTCCATGCCGCCCCGCTCAAACCAGGGGGAGAGGAAGGCTCTGCAGCCCATGGGACTGATGATGGCACCGTATTTTTTATAAATTTCCGCTACATAGCCCTCACCCGTCAGGGAAAGCCAATCGGGGTACATGCTCTTGGAGGAGCAGAGAATCCCTGCTTCAAATACATCCTCCAATTCCTTGCCGGGGCCATGCAGGTTTTCGTCATAGAGGAACACCAGCTTCGGGAAAAGAACAGGCTTTTTGCAGCTTTTTTTGCCCTGTCCCTTGCGGCGGACATGCAGCATAGTGATGGAGGCAATTTTCGCAAATTTGCCTGTGCCGGTACCGAAGGTCATGGTGATAAAGGGATAATCGCCGCGGCTGGAGGCCACAGTGTTGAATTTATATTCCCAGCCCTGAAAGCCCTGATCGAAGTCCTTCTGGATATCCTTCATGGCCTCTCTGTCTGCGATGCGCGCGGTCAGACCCATATCGATATAGCGGCGGTAATATTTTTCATAGCTTTTCTCCGCAAACGGCTCTAAGAGTAAATCCACAGAGGGCACAGTAAAGCCGCCGTATTGCTGGCTCGCTGCGGAAAGCACGATATCCCCGATGACATCGAAGGCAACCTCCAGCGTTTTCGGCTCGTTATACCAGAGATTCCCCATCTCAAAGCCGCCTGTCAGCACATCCTTCACGTTGAACAGGCAGCAGTTCATGGTGTCCCTTCTGGCGGACATATCGTGGATATAGATATACCCATCCCGACATGCCTGCAGCTCCTCGGTTGTCATAAAGAATTTCTGATAAAGCTCTTTATTCAGCTGATTATAAATCAGAGAACGCTTGGTGGAAACAAGGGCACTGTCGGAGTTGCTGTTTTCCTTGTCCCCGATATACATGATGGATTGGCTTTTTTTATAGACCTCATCCAGCATTTTGACAAAATCCTGCTTATAATTGCGGTAGTCCCGATAGCTTTTCGCTACCTCCGGCTTGACCTGCTCGAGGGCGGCCTCAACGATATTGTGCATTTCTGCGATGGGAATGCCCTCCCGCCCCAGAGAGCGCGCCTTTTCCTCCACGAAGGAGCAGATGAAATCCAGCTCCTCCTGCGTGAATTTTACCATGGCGCGATAGGCTGATTTATTGACTGCAACCACGACCTTCTGCACATTCCATGCTTCGTGGGTATTATCCTTTTTGATGACATACATAAGACTTCCTCCTTCTTCGGCAAGAAACGAAATTTTGGGGTTCATACCGAATACTATACTATATCTGGTGGATAAAATCAATATATATGGCATATTTTAACAAGATATAGTTATTCTGCCTCGTCGGAGAGCCTTGCCTGTCTGACGGCATGATGCCAGCCTGCGAGCGTTTCCTTGATTTTTTCACTCTCTGCCGCAGGGGAGAAGGCGGCGGAAACCTGCCAGTTGCGGCGGATTTCCGATAAATCTGCCCAATAGCCGACGGCAAGCCCTGCCAGATATGCCGCGCCGAGGGCAGTGGTTTCCAGTGTGGAGGGGCGCAGAACCGGTACGCCTGTGATATCGGACTGAAATTGCAGCAGGAAGGAATTTGCCGCCGCACCGCCGTCTACACGCAGCTCTGCAAGGGGAATGCCTGCATCCTGCTCCATAGCGTGGAGGACATCATAGGTTTGGTATGCCATGGACTCGACTGCCGCGCGCACGATATGACAGCGGTTTGCGCCGCGGGTCAGCCCCGTCAGGCAGCCACGCGCGTAGGGGTCCCAATAGGGCGCGCCCAAGCCCACAAAGGCAGGCACGAGATAGACACCGCAGGTATCGGGAACCTCTCTGCAAAGTCCTTCCGTTTCCCCTGCGGAGGAAATCAGCCCCAATTCATCGCGCAGCCACTGGATTGCCGCGCCTGCAACGAAAATAGAGCCCTCCAGTGCGTAGGTGATTTTGCCGCCCAGACCCCATGCAATCGTGGTGACTAAGCCATTTTGCGAGGAAACGGGCTTGTCCCCTGTGTTCATCAGCAGAAAGCCGCCTGTGCCAAAGGTATTTTTGGCGGTGCCGGGGGAGAAGCACGCCTGCCCGAATAAGGCAGACTGCTGATCGCCTGCCGCCCCTGCAATCGGGATGCTTTCGCCAAAGAGAAGGGGGAGCGTGCTGCCGAAAATGCCGCTGGACGGGCGCACCTCGGGCAGGATGGAACGCGGGATTTCCAGTAGATCCAGAAGCTCGGTGTCCCATTCCAGCGTATGGATATTGAACAGCATGGTACGGGAGGCGTTGGAATAATCGGTGGCGTGAACCTGTCCGCCTGTCAGGTTCCAAATCAGCCAGGTATCAATGGTTCCGAAAAGCAGATTGCCGCTTTCTGCGAGTGCCTTCGCTTCGGGAACATTTTGCAGAATCCAGCGGATTTTTGTTGCGGAGAAATAGGCATCAATCAAAAGCCCTGTTTTTTGACGGATTTTTTCGGTGTAGCCCTGCTCCTGCAAAGAATCGCAATAGGGTGCGGTTCTTCTGCACTGCCAGACAATGGCATGATAAATCGGCTTGCCGTTGCGCTTGTCCCAGAGGATGGTGGTTTCGCGCTGGTTGGTGATGCCGATGGCGGCAATTTCCCTTGCGGAAATACCAAGCTTGGCAATTGCCTCTCTGGCAACCGAAAGCTGTGTTTCCCAGATTTCCAGAGCATCATGCTCCACCCAGCCGGGGTAGGGATAGAATTGCTGAAATTCCTTCTGCGCAACGCTTTTCATCTGCCCGTTCTGGTCGAAAAGAATCGCGCGGGAGCTGGTTGTGCCTTGGTCTAAGGAAAGAATGTATTTCATGGGGAGCCCTCCTTTTTCTCAAAAAATTAGTATTGATTTTAGTATAGCAAAAAGCAAAGGAGGGAACAAGCGAACAGAAAAAAAGAACCCCCGCAGGCAGTGCGGGGGTATAGGCTGTAGACAAAGTAATTTTGAGGCAGCAGGTTATCTCATATAGGGGTTGGTTCTGCGTTCTGTTTCCAGCGTGGTGGCAGGGCCGTGACCGGAATATACCTGATAATCCCCGGGGAGTGCGGCGAGCCTTTTCAGGGATTTTTTGATATCATCCCAATCGCCGGTGGGGAGATCTGTTCTGCCGCAGGAGCCCTGAAACAGGGTATCGCCGCTGAAAATGATATCCTTTCCGATAAAGCAGATGGAGCCTACCGTATGTCCGGGGGTTTCCATTACGTCAAATTCCATATCACCGACGGTTACCTTATCGCCCTCGGAAACCAAAATATCGGGGTGAACGATGATGGGGCCGCCGACAAATTGGGAACAGTTGAGCGCAGGATCGGTAAAGACGGGCATTTCCTTTGCCGCACCGACGATTTTGCAGCCGAAATGCGCGGCAACCTCGTTGACGGAGCCGATATGGTCATAATGTCCATGGGTCAGCAGGATATGTGTAACCTTGAGATGATTCTGTTCTACATACTGATATAAAGGTGCAGGGCTGCCGTCGCAGTCGATGATAGCGGTAATACCGTTGTCATCGGAAATCACATAATTATTTGTGCCGACGGAACCCGCAGCGTAGCAAGCAATTTTCATGGGAAGTCCTCCTTGGTGTGTTTTTTCAAATTATAGCAATCCTAAGGGGATTTTGCAACCAAAAGGCGAGGGGGAATTGTAAGAAAGTCTTAAGAAATGGGGCGCGGGTTTTGTGCTATAATCCAAATAAAGGGAAAGCAGTGCTTTGCGCCGGTTGGGCGCAGGTGCGCCTAAAAGGAACAACAAATCGTAATTTAAGGAGGTCATATGAGTTTTACGATGTTATTGCTTCTCGCATACATAGTAATGGGTGTGGGAAGTTTTATCGCTTTTAAGCGAAAGCACAAAGCAATTGGTATAGCATTGCTGCTTGTAATAGTGCTTAGTATCTTGATTTTGGGATACATGTGGATTCATTCGCCAATGTAACAATCGGGATTTGACGAAGGAGTGTGATTGTATGAAAAAGTTGATAGCATTAGTTTT
>OGFK01001175.1_pt1 | contig 17870 bp, 7 predicted proteins | sample 1570931 | NCBI WGS metagenome assembly OGFK01 (sample SAMEA2581935, study PRJEB24529) | metagenome | biome: Human gut stool | place: China | collected 2011
CGAACGCTTTGTTCTTGAATTTAGCGTCAAATTTAGGGGCATCTGCGCTTTTCTTAACCGGGTAGATAACAGTGATGTAACGTACAGCTTCTTCGCCGTCTTTTCTCACGTTGAACGATACATTCATACGTTTGTAGCGTTTGCGATAAGCTGTTGAACACCATCCTGGTTCTTTTTTCATACTCATGCCAGCAGGGCCAAAGCATTGCAGTTTCATATTGCTTCCATCCTCAAACTGTGTCAGGAACGTCATGTCTTCGCGGCTGTTGGCAATTTCTCCTTTCGGCATCTGATAGTGAAGATTGATAGAACCTTTACCGCTACCTGCCATTTCATCTACAATGACAAAGTAAGTGTTATCAACGAAGAAAACAGAACGACGGTGTTTCAGATTCTTGTAACTCGGATTTTCAGTCACTAAAGTCTGGATAGCACCTTCCGGTTGCCATAACTTAGTAACAGATTCTGTTGTCTCGAGATTTTTGTTGTCCAAGGTTACTGTGTTGTGAACACAAGTCTGACGGTGCCAGTTGCGTTGTTCCATTACTTCGCCTTCACCGGCGTATACATACGAACCTGAATCCGGGAACAAATTCTTGCCGTTGAACCAAAGTTCAAATGTACCATTATCCGGCTGACAGTGCCAGAAAGCTTTCGGACCTGCCTTTACTACCATTTGGGTAGCATCCATTCCCCATGAATTACGGAATACAAAGAAGCCTGATTTCAGGAAACCTTTAGACATATAATCCGGCAATGCACCTTCTTTTCCTTCTGTAGCGAAGTATTTGATTGCCTGGTTCTTCGGGAACAGTTTACTCCATGACTTGTAGTTTTTCACCATTTCTTTCTTTGTTGTCAACTTGGCATCGCTGAAACATGGATTGGTGTAATCAGGGAAAGAAATGTTTGCGTAGAACATAATCATGCTTTCGATTGTATCCAGATAATCTTGAGGGAATTCCTTACGGAATCCGTTGGCATCTGCGATACCTAAAGCTTTACAGAAAATGTTAATAGCTGCCAGATGATAATGTGGGTCAAGTTCGAACTGTCCGCCATCTTCGTATACCTGTACGTGGATTTCACGGTTCAGAATGTCGATACCACTTTTTCTCCAAGCCGGAGCATCTTTGAATTCAGGGAAAAAGGCACCTGCATAAATCATGCGTTGAGCTTCAAACAGTAAATGGTTGCCTTGATCCGAGTAATTAGCAAGGATATGTACAGCATGTTTGTAATAGTTCACCAGGAATTCTGTCAGGAAGTCCGGAGTGAAAGAAGGGGAGGGAAGGAATAACTGGAACTGTGAAGTCTGGTCTTGCAGACGATTACTAACTTCCAGCGGGCGCCATGCAAAACGTACGTTTTCTACTTCGCCTTTGATTTTTCCATCACTAACCAGCTCATATTCTTTCTTGTCCATCTTCACCAACGGATTCTTTTTAATCCAGTCGATATACTGATGTGCCCATTCTTTAGCATATTTCTCGTCACCGGATATGCGATAAGCCTTTCCCATCGGAGTGAACCATTTGTGACGGTGCAACTGCCAGCGGAGCTCATTGTCTTTCACCGGCCAGTATTGCCAGTTGATGTCTTCTCCGTAGTTGTAAGAAGGCTGATAACCTTTATGTACGAAGAATGTATGTTTCAATCCGTCATCCGCCCATTGCTGTTCTTCTTTGCTGATAGTCACTTTGTTCAGATTGATATCCGGAGTTTTTACGTTGGTACGTGCACGGTAATAGTCCAGTAATGCTTTGGCAGCATCCTCATCTTTACCCTCCTGATGCAAAGCTTTTACTTTCTCCAGTCCCGGATAGTCCAGGTTAAGAAGAGAAAAGACTTCGCTTTTCAGTTCTTGGGCGTAACCCTTGCTTACGAAACATGCGATTGCAAGCAAAATGATGTACTTTAAAGTTTTATTCATGATATAATTTACGATTTTACGATTTACTATTTACGATTGAAAAGACTCTTGCTTTTGTATTATTGGATCACTCTCAACTCTCCATTCTCAACTTTCAACTTCTTCAATTCCATGAATCTCTTCAATGCTTCCAGATAATAGTAGTCAGCATAGTTCAGTGGAGTATCGATTTCAGAGCCGTTAGGCAGTGAACCGACAGAATGCATCAGAATGAAGCCCTGATTGTCACCCACTTTTGCAAGATATGCGTCGCTTGACAAACTCTTCAGAATCTTTTCCGCATAATCCAGATATTTCTGTCCGTCGGGAACCATGGTGCTTAGTTCGATCATGGCAGAAGCAGTGACAGAGGCAGCAGATACATCGCGCGGAGTTTCTTTAGTTACAGGAGCATCATAATCCCAGTAAGGAATGGCATCCTCCGTTTTTACGCGGTCCATAATCATATTGGCTATATCCTTTGCAAAGTTCAGGAAAATGCTGTCATTTGTTTCACGGAAGCAAGCGGTATATCCATATATAGCCCATGCTTGTCCGCGTGCCCATGAAGAATCATCGTTCTTTCCTTGGAAAGTTTGTTTGCTTTCCACTGTACCGTCGTTGTTATAGCTTATTACATGCCAGCAGGTATAATCCGGACGGAAGTGATTATGCATGGTGGTCATAGCATGTTTGATAGCAATGTCTTTGTATTTATTGTCACCTGTCGCTTTTGCTACATTAAACAGAAGATCGAGGTTCATCATATTGTCGATAATAACCGGGAAGTTCCATGTTCCGAAATCCCATGAACGGATAGCACCGATAGAGTCGTTGAAACGACCGCAGAGGTTATCGGCAGTTTCTCTCATCACAGCAGCGATGGTATCGTTAGGTGAAAGACGTTCTGCATTGCCATAGCTGCAGTTGACCATGAATCCCAAATCATGCGTACCTTTATAATAGCGTACCGGATTCAGAAGATTGGTATATTCGATTGCTTGAGTTTTCAGTGTATCGTTTCCTGTCAGTTCGTATGCATACCATAATGAACCGGGGAAGAAACCACTTGTCCAGTCATAAACGTTGCAGAGACGGCGTTTGCCTAGCTGGTCAGCAGTAGGTTGTGCGCGTAGCGAATCTTTGAATGTTAATGAATCTCTTTCCAACTGACGGCAAAGGAAATCCATGTCATAACCTGTACGGATGGAGCGTGGCAGCATTCCTGTACCACTAACTTCTTCAGCAGAAAGTTGTAATTGGGCAGAAGCTACATCCAGTCCTTTTTTTATCCAACTGTAGTCTTCCTTTGGGGTTGTCTGGCACGACGCGAGTGCAATACTAACCGAAGCAAAGAGAACAAGTTTCTTTTTCATGTTATTCATTTTAAGTGATTGTTTTTAGAAGTTTTGTAACTGATGCAAAAGTAACCGAAAGGCAAAACTTTCCGTTGCAGGATTGTCCAAAAGGTGTTTGAACTCTGCTTTTTAAGTTTTGATTTTGTTGAAAAAGGTTTTAAATTTCTCCAATATGCCCTAATTAAGGCATATTGGAGAGAATGAGGACTATTCCCAATTCGGATTTTGATTAAATTTAATCATCAAGTCCATGTCTCTTTGTGGAATGGGAAATAGTTCATGCTTACCTTTTACAGTATGTCTGTAAACAACATAATTAAATTCAGTTTCCGCAGTCCACCAGTTAAGCAAATCATTGTATGTTTTTTGAATAGTTTCATAATATATTCCCCAGCGGATTAAATCCATGCGGCGGTGTCCTTCAAAAGCCAGCTCATAAGCTCTTTCTTGATAGACTGCTTTACGAAAATCTTCTTCATTTAAATCTTTTAAATCACAAATACTCGTCTTACTAGGATTACCAAATCCACGACGGCGCACCATATTGATCGCTTCATAAGCTTCATCAGTAGGTCCATGTTTCCATTCATTCAAAGCCTCTGCGTAAAGTAAAAGTACATCTGCATAACGTAGGAAATACCAATTAACATTTGATTTATCGTTATTGATTAATTTACTGGTGGTTACATATTTTTCAATGTCCCATTTAGCAGGTGTATAATTTTGTTTTTCTTTTTGTCCTTTACTGGGGTCTTTGTCTTTTTCTTTAGCAGAATAATCGGTATCATTTTTTCCTTTTGTCCAAAGTACTTTATCATCATCGTATTTATAATTGGCAACGGAAAGATCGCAGCGTAAGTCTTGAGGATGTTCACGCCATTCTGTTACGAAAGTATGCACCACTTTCACATTTCCTGCGCAACTTCCACGCTGTCCTGCGATTGATGTGGTTTTAACTCCATTCCATTTTCCAATACGGCCTACAGGGTCACTGTTTCCTGAAACGGTAGGGGAGTAAAATGATATTTCGATCAAGCTTTCTGTTGGGTCCCAAACCCCGTTACAAGTGTTTTTCCATAATTGTTCGTAATCAGATAGAAGAGCATGTTTGCCGGATTCTATTAAAGTACGCGCGGTTTTAGCGGCTTCTTCCCATTTTGACTCATCATATACAGGATATCCTGCCCATGTGGCGTAAACTTTTGATAATAAGCCTAGAGCAGCCCCCCTGGAAAAACGATAGCTGTTATCGATGCGGTATTGGTCATCTTGTGCATAGGGCAGTATTCTACTAGCGTAAAGCAGGTCATCTTCGATGAATTCATACACTTTTTCCGGTTTTACTTGAACAAATGTTCTTGGATCTTGTTTCGACATTTCTGTATTGGTCATAAGAGCAATATTACCATATCTGCGCACTAATTCAAAGTAAAACATAGCTCTTAAAGCTCTTGCTTCAGCTATATATAAAGTGGCCAATTGACGGTCGGTATCTGAGTATGTATTTATTTTGCTTGAGATTCTTTCTAGAAAATCATTCGCATTATAGACACCGGCATACAAAGATGACCAAGTAGTTTGTACTTCCGATTGAGTGGTAGGAAATGCATTGGCTGGTATGATACGATAGTTCTCCGTACTATTTCCTTCTGCCTGCTCCATATCTGTTCCTAAATTAAACAATATAGATAAATGATAGCCATATTGTCCATCTTCTATGGTTGAACGATAAACACCTTGTAATACAATCTCTGCCTCTTTAGCATCTCGCATAAAGTTTTTCTTTTCTACATCGGTGCTGGTTTCTTCGTCTAATGTGCAAGAATTAAAAGGTAATGCACATATTACTGATATTGCTATATAGTATAGAATCTTTTTCATTGTACTTAATTTATTATTAAAATTGAATATCAAGCCCAAAAGTAAATACTTTACTCTTTGGATATGCACCCCAATCTAGTCCAGGAGTCATCGGATTGCTCCCTGCTGTACTTACTTCCGGATCATAACCACTATATCCTGTAACACAGAATAAGTTTTGTCCTGTAGCATAAACACGAAGTCTGGATACATAGAATTTACTTGTCCATTTTTTAGGTAAAGTATAACCTAATGTTATATTTTTCAAACGAAGGAATGAACCGTCTTCTACAAAACGTGAATAGACATCATTGGTAATGTATCCATTATATAAAGGTACTTTATTGGATGCATTGGTCGGACTCCAGCGATCCGCTACTTCAGCCAGCATATTTCTACGTCCGCTTCTTGATTGAGTTGAATATAGACGGGTTGCATTATAAACGTCATTGCCGTAATTGAATTGTAGCATGAAACTGAAGTCAATCCCTTTATAATTTAGTGTATTGGTGATACCTCCATACCATTTGGGGATTGCAGAACCGATGACAGTACGGTCTTTGGTTGTAATTTTACCATCTCCGTCTTGATCTTTATATTTTACTACACCCGGTCTTAAAGGCTCTTTTGTACTATAGCGCGGGTCATTAACGACTCCGTCTTTTAAATACAATGTAGGATCGCCTGGCTTTGTGTAAAAATCAGAACTTTGGTAGATCCCATCAAACTCATATCCGTAGATCAATCCTAAAGATTCACCAACTTTGGCTATGTAATCATATGCGGTGAAGTTGCTGTCGAATCCGGAACGTGCATACATCGCATCTACACCGGAAGCAAGTGACTTTAATGTATTTTTGATAAATGATATATTAAAGTTCGTATTCCAAGTAAAATCTCTTGTTTGTATGTTAATACTGTTCACATTTAATTCAAATCCTTTATTTTGGATCTTACCAATGTTCTGCATTTGTGAGTTAAAACCTGTAATGTGTGCAAGTGATTGAGCTAGCAAGAGATCTTTTGTATTTTTGATAAAGAAGTCTGCTGTAATATTTAGGCGACTATCAAAGAAACCAAGATCTACACCTAAGTTCACGGTATTGGAACCTTCCCATTTCAGGTTAGCGTTTTTGAGTTGTTTCGGTGTCAATACCGTTACTGTATTATTACCTACTCCATATTTACTAGCTTCATATAAATCTAATGATAAATAGTTTGAAATACGGTCATTACCGACAGTACCCCAACCGAAGCGAACTTTAAAGTTTGACAACCATTTTATATCTTTCATGAATGCTTCTTCAGAAACACGCCAAGCAGCTGAGAAAGAGGGAAAGTATCCCCATTTATTCTTTTGGGAGAATACAGTAGAACCATCTGCACGTATTGTCGCTGTTAATAAATAGCGATTGTCATAATTATAGTTACCACGGGCGAAGAAGGATAGTAGCATCTTGTCATTATAGCTGGAGCTCACTTTACTAGGAGTAGCTCCGATGCCTAAATTGTCATTGCCCAGATTATCAAATGGGAAATCCATCGCTTCTCCTAATAGATATTCGCTGCTTTTGAATGAAACTTCATGGCCTAACATCACATCATAAGTATGTTTTTTAATCTTTTGTTTCCATGTGAGGTTATTATAATTAGTCCAACGTACGTCGCGTCCCATTTGAGTTCGGCCATACGGCTTTTCTCCATTACGATATGCTTCTTTAGAACCTGTTTTGTAAAAAATGTCAGTTCTGCTGTCAGTTGTATTATAGGTACCAGCTGTCTTAAATGTTAATCCTTTAATAATTTGCCAGGTTATAGATGCATTGGCTGACCACATTTCTCCACGTTTATTATTAGTAACGGATTCGGTTTGCATGACAGGATTGACTTGAGCAAGGCTTTCTCCAGTCTCTAGCATTTCAGGGTCAATAGCAGAATTTAATAAATCTTCATCTGTCAGCTTCAGACCACCTGTTGGACGTGCACTTAGAATTTGTGCTAACATATTAAAACGTCCGGAGTCTGCGGAAGTTCCCACGCCTTTACGGTTCGTTTGTGCGTAATTAACTGTTGTATCAAAAGTGATGTTTTTTGTTATCTTTTGATTAAAGCGAATTTTACCTGTCGTTTTATCAAATCCACTATTCTTAAAAATACCATTTTCAATATAACGGGAAAATGAAGCTGTATATTTGGTATTATCACTACCGCCTGAGATGGATAGATTATGGTCTTGTGACCATGTCGGATTGAAAGTCTCTTCTTGCCAGTCTACTCCTTTCATTCCGATATAATCTTCCGCTGATTGATAAAGATAAGGAATTCCATTATCATCATTTCCTGATTTATAGTAGGAATTTGCATATTCGGTTTTTATTTCTCCTTGCAATTTAACGAATTCATAAGGAGAAAGTACATCTAACATTTTTGAAATCTTACGATAACTTGCAGAGCCGTTGTAGTTAATTACAGGGCGTCCTACTTTACCTGACTTGGTGGAAACCATAACCACCCCATTGGCTGCGCGCGCACCGTAGATAGCGGCAGAGGAGGCATCTTTTAAAACTTCTATAGATTCAATATCGGAGTTCGATAAATAATCGATATTATCTACTTGAAAACCATCTACGATATAAAGTGGAGAAGCATCTCCTGTTAAAGTACCTACACCACGGATGTTGATATTAAATCCAGCTCCTGGTGTACCGTCAGTTTGGGTAATTTGTACTCCGGCAATTTGTCCTCCTAAAGCCCCCATAACAGAACTGCTTTTATAGCCTTCAATGTCTTTGGAAGCGACGGATGCAACAGAACCTGTCAAATCACCTCGCTTCATGGAACCATATCCGACAACAATAACTTCGTCTAAAGTTTTATTATCTGGTACCATTTTAACATTCATAGGAGATTGTCCGGTATATTTAATCTCTTGGGTTTTATATCCAATATATGAGAAAGATATTATTGAACCTTTTGAGGTTGTTAACGTAAAGTTTCCGTCGAAGTCAGTAATAGCTCCAGTAGATGCACCTTTTACCATAACTGTTGCTCCGATAAGCGGAGTGTCTGTTTCATCTACAACAACACCTTTTACAGTTATGTTCTGGGCTTGTAAGCTGATTGTGAAAATCAGTGCTAAGAGGGTGATATACCCTCTTAGTTTTATTGATTTAGTGATTGTATTATACATAGTTAATGATGTTTTGCTCATTATTTAATAAATTTTTTGTCAAACCATATGATGATAGGTGCTATTTTCTTTCCATTTTTTAATGATTCTCCGGTTTCTGTTGTATCAACGGTGACATTTGTAAGGAAAGTCATTTCTCCAACCATAATTCCATTAGCATATTCTCCATTACTATTTTTCCAGATATTCGGACTGATATGTATAGTCAGGTCATTAGGAACTACATAGGCTAATGCTACGGATAGTCTATCCGATTGATTAGGTAATTTCTTACTATGGCTCATGTCGTATACGCTGCCGTAATATGACATCGGATTCCTAGACCCGGTTGATAGTTTTATATCCATAGCTTTATAATATGTAGTCCATAGTTCATTTAAGAATGAACCGGCAGCTCCGGGTGCTCCTTTTACTAAAGTACCTTCTGTGGGATAGTAGTTAAATGAACGGCGGTAATCTAATGCGAAATTAGAAGTTGTAGTTATTCCGTTAACTGTAACCAACGGAACTGTTGAATTACCACCATTTTTCGGATCAGCTTGGAAGACAAAAGGATTATAATGGATATGTACTCCATTATTTGCTTTTAAGTCATAATGAATAAATACAAGAGTTGTTTGAGATATTTGGCTATCTTTATCTGTTCCGGCTGTTGCTGTAACATAACAAAATCCTATTGTATTTGCTTTGACTCCATTTTTATCTGCGGGCCATGTAGCTTCTTGATTGAAACTGATTTTTCCTGTATTGCTATCGATTGTTAAGTTGTCACAATTATTTCCGTTCTTGATGCTCCATGCGACCGATACATTCCCTTTAAGCCCTGTTTGTGGACTTGGGAAAGTGAAGCTTTTTAATGTAGCATCCGCATTAGCTTCATTATCTTCTGTAATTCTAAATTGATTAGCATTATTTTCTTCTGGTACATCAATGTTGTTTCCATAACGAATATCAGTGAAGTAATTAGGATTCTCAATGATATTCAGAGTAAATGTCGCATCTGCAGGATTTTCTGCGTTTTTAGAGTTAGTCGCTCTCACGGTAAGAGGATAATTTCCTTGTGGAATAGTATTTCCCTTTTCTACAGAGATTGTTCCAGTTTGGGCGTCAAATTCTATCTGACCCTTTAATGCATCCGGTTCATTAATCAAGCTGAATTGGATATTATCTCCTTTCAACCCTTCCTTAGGACTAATGGTGAACTTTGAATATTGATATTTATCAATACTTGTTTCATATTCGAATCCTGAAATTGGCTCAATGTATTCTACGACTTGTAGTGTAAATGCATTATTGAAATCTTCTTCTCCAAAATTGTTTTTAACATGTATTGAGATGACATAGTTATTTCCACTTTGCAATCCGTGGTCTTTGTCAACGGAAAGAACTCCGGTAGTTGGATCTATTTTAATTTTATCTGTTGTAGGAGTAATATTTTTTATAGAATATTCTATTCCTTCTAATGAACCTTTAAGTGCAGGCGCATTACTCTGAAATGAGGTCTTTCCACTTTTGTCGTTTTCAGCTTCTAGCATATCTTCGTTAGGAGTGTACTCCAAACCAAAAGGTGCTGACGTGACATTTATTTCTAGTGCATTCTCAAATATTCCTTCATCTTCAGAAGAAGCTCCGGTTGTTAGTTTTAATGAGATGTTATAAATACCAGGAAGAAGTGCTGTGCTACCTTTGATAATACTTATTTTTCCACTTTTAGTGATGTCGAAGTATTTTGAATAGTCACTTTTTGCAATCTCATATTTGGTAATGGTTACATGATCTCCATCTGTCTTGACTTGCGCTGTTGGTAGTTCTACTTCACTTGTTTCATCAATAATATCATTATATTTGACTTGGAGTTTGTTGGGTTCCACTGTAATTCCATCGGGGACGGCCTTCAAGAAGTTTATTTCTACAATATCTTTAAATTCATAATAATTCCCTCCGGATATGCATGATATGGATAATTTATATAGGCCAACTTGCATATCTTTGGTGCTATTTATAGATATGAATCCATCATTTGGGTTGATAGTAAAACAATCTCCGGAATAGGCTTCACCTTTTAAAGTTACTTTGGTTATAGCAAAATCAGAAGGTGTATTTCCTTTATAAGTTGGGCTACTAATTCTTCCACTCATCGAAGGACCTATATCAGTCATACCTGAGTAGAATATTGTGAATTTAGTAGAATCGGTAGTTTCTGTATCATCACAAGATGTATAAACTACACTCATTATAACTATCATCAGACTCATTATAAGCCTTGATTTGGTTTTTAATAATGCATGTTTCATTTCTTAGATATATTAATTAAGTGTGTATGATAAATTATATTCTTTATTATCAATAATTACTTTTACTGATGTTCCATTTGCATGGAATGTTCCAGCGGCTTCATCATCTGCTATATCTGTAAATGTGGCTGTCATGTTGATGTTTGCTGCTTCCGCGCCATCATTAATTGGATAAATTATGCTAATGAATCTTGCAGCACCATTTACTATTTTAGGTTTACGTATGGTAACTTGATAACCTTTACGTTCGGTTTTTTGTCCTATATCATTAGAAGTATTAGTCGTTTTTACGGATGCGCTATAATCGTTGGCTGTTTCAACAAAGGTTCTAAGCATGATATTGTTATTGTCGCTAAAAGCCGTATGTGCACCGTAAATATGGCTGTCTTTTTGTCCTTCGTCTATTACGACATCGCTCGATGCGTTTTCAATAGGACATAAATGAAAATTCACATTGATGTTACTGTTATGGTCTGCTGTGGTATCATATCCTTCATCTACTATCACAAAGAACTTTTGATTAACAAAAAATACAGAACGGCGATGGGTCAAATTCAGATGTTTTTCACCTGAAACAGTATATGTCGGATTTTCAGTAACTAAGACATCGTAGGATGTTGCTTCATCCGTCTTTGTTGTTAATTGAAGCAATTTCCCTTTCATACTATCATCAGGTATTGTTTTACTCATTATGGTTAACGTGTTATGTCTGGCTGTTCCGCGATAGGTCTCTCTATCGCTCCCACTGTATGCGTATGACCCTGCGTCAGGGAAGAAATTACGTCCTTTTTTATATAAACTAAATGTACCGTTATCTGGTTGACAGTGATATTTATTATTAGGATTATTGTTGTTTTTTAGGATCATCATCATAGATTGGTCATCCCATTTATTACGCAGAATATAATATCCTCCATTTGTATAAGCTTTTTGTAAATAAGTAGGTGTGGATCCACTTTGCCTTTCTGAAGCCATCCATTGTATTTCTTGATCATCCGGGAACATTTCTGCATACTTTTTGAAATTTTTAATGAGTACACTTTTTCCTAAACGACTGGAACGGGTATCATTAAAGTTTTCTACACTGTAATTAGGATAAGTGATATCCATGACAAAATGAGCAGGTAATTTTAACTTCTCAAGGTATCCTGCCGGAAATCCGCCAGCTTTATTATTTAATTGAGCTACTCTGTAAGTTTCATAAAAATCAGAGATGGCACCAACGTGGTAGCTAATGTCAAATTCGTAATGTACTCCATCTGCAAGGAACTGTTTATCTATTTGTTCTCCTAGTTTCTGAGAACCTTCTGATAGCCATTCATTGGCATTCTTGAACTCAGGCATAAGTATGCCTGCCATTGCTACAGCTTGTGCTTGGGTAACCAGAATGTTACCTTCTTTATAATAATTCAAACGAATACATTCTACTTCTTTGGCAAATGCTGTCAAGAAGACAGAGAGCCATTCTGGCGTGAAATTTTTAGATTGAATGAAATAAGTCATGATATCTATCTGTGAGATAACTCTTTCAGCTACCTGTAAACCTTTCCATTGATAATCAACATCATTCTCTTTTCCTCCTTCTTCGGGGAATGTTGTTCCTTCTTCATAAGGAAAAGTCTTAAGCCAATCCGAGTAAACATTGATCCATGATTCTGCATATTTTTCATCACGACTTGTGCGATAGGCTTTTGCTTGTGGAAGCATCCATTGATGGCGATGAATCTGATATTTAAATTCTTGGTCAGTGACTTTACTGGGAATGAACGACCAGTCTATTTTATTATCTTTGGTAAAAGAATAATAGATCTCTTTTCCATCCTCAACTCGCTCTGCAAATCCTCTAACATAAAATCTGTTTTCTAATGCTTGGTCAGCTATATTTAGTTCAGATGCCGTAATTGGTGTGTTCATCAGTTGAATATTAGGGTTGATGACACTTGTCCGATTTCTGTAATATTCTAATAATTCATTTACTGCATAGTAGTATTTCCCTGAATTATAAAATTCTTTAGCTTTTTCCAGTCCTGGATAATCAAGATTGATAACTGCAAATAGTTTTTCATCGATCACATCATTAGGTTGATTAGGAGGAAGCATATCTATGTCTATATTGCCTCCGGTCAATATTTCCTCCTCGTTGTCTGAGCATCCGGCAAATGCTAGCAGACCGAACATACAAATAAAGAAGATGTTCTTCATACTTTATTAGGTTTTAATTATTAAAAGTTATATTTTACTGTTTGCAAATGTAATCTGTTTATTTAGAAATGATGATTTGTCCTGTTCACACTTTGTTCAAAAAATGATTTTTTGATATTAATATTGTTGAATCATATATTAATAATGTTTAGAAAAACGGTTTTTAGGCTGATATTAAGCTTTTTATACATCATAATGTAACTTTCATCCTATTCTTTTATGAAATGAACTAATTCATTTTGATACGGGAGGGAAACGGTACGGAGACGAACTAAACGCTAGTTGTCAATAAGAGATAAGCTGTCTTAATACTGTGTTTAGTTTCCTATCTTCTATAAATAATAATTAGCTCTACATTCTAGTTTGCGTTCCACTTAAGTAGAACTATCGCTCTACTTAAGTGGAACGCAAATTTATTAGGGAACGAAGAAAATAATAGCTCCAAGAAGAATTATTAAAAAGACTATTGTGCTAGATTAATCCTTGTAACTATGAATTTAGCTCAAAACCCTACTGAAAAAAAGAAAAGTACTGTTTTATACATTGGGGTTGTTTGTTATGTATAAACTCTCTTCCAATCCAAAAATATTATGATTTTTACGGATTGGATTCCGTAAAAATCATAATATTTTTGGATTTACCTCTCTAGTTGTTTATCCCTTTGCCTTCTTAATATACTCTGTAGGCAAACATCCGAAATACTTTTTGAAACTCGTAGCAAAGTAAGACGGCGTATTAAATCCTACCATTGTGCTGACTTCTGCTATTGTATAACGGCCATCCTTCAGTAGTTTTGCCGCTTCATTGAAACGAATCTTGCGTATAAAGTCGATAGTCGATTCACCTGTGATAGCTTTCAATTTGAGGTGCAGATTAGAACGGCTCATATTCATTTCTCTGGCGAACTCGTCGGTAGAGAATTCAATATTATCCATATTCTTTTCTACGATGGCAACGGCACGTTTCAACAAAGCTTCATCCATGGCGTTGAACGTAATCTTTTCCGGTTCCACTTCCAGAGATTTGGAATACCGTTCAAGCATACGCCTGCGGGTACGCATCATATTCTGTATCTTCGTAGTCAGGATAGCCAGCGAGAATGGTTTCGGGATATAATCATCTGCGCCCATTTGCAGGCCTTCCATCTGATCTTTGGTTTCGCTTTTGGCAGACAGGATAATCACAGGAATGTGACAGGTACGGATATTCTGCTTCACATTCTTGCATAGCTTGATACCATCCATCACAGGCATCATGACATCAGTCACAATAATGTCCACTTCATTCTCTTTCAGCTTTTCCAGGGCTTCTTCACCATTTCCGGCTTCCAGTGTATTAAAAAGTTCGGCAAGTCCGCTACTTAGATAATGGCGGATTTCATTATTGTCTTCTACGATAAGAATCGTACCACGTTTCTTGTCACCAGTTTCGATCGTTTCGTTTTCTACTTTTTCCGTATCAATGAAATACATCTCTTTCGAGTTGGTAGAATAAACTTGGTCCTCCTCATTTTTAGCGTCATTAGAAGCTAATTCGGAAGATTTATAGATATTTATATCCTGTGGCAGATAAACAGAGAAAGTACTGCCTTTGCCTTCTTCACTGTCTAACTCAATACGTCCGTGATGCAGTTCCACCAAACGTTGTACCAGTGACAGCCCGATACCACTTCCTACGTGCTCACTCTCTATCTGATAGAAACGTTCGAATATTTTCCCCTGCTTGTTGATAGGAATACCAATACCGGTGTCACTAACTTGCAGTACCAGCCAATTGTTTTCCTCTTTCAACGTAACAGTAATGCTTTGCCCGCTTTCTGTATATTTGAAAGCATTTGAAAGCAGGTTATTAACGATCAGTTCCAGATAATTCGGATCGAAAAGTTCCTCTTTTTCTTCCAGTTCGGAGTGGAGAGTATAAGTAATCTTCTTGTGGCGTGCCAGTTTATCGTAGAACAAGAAATTATCCTGTATCAGTTGATGCGCATTCTCTTTCTTCACTTTCAGCTCGAAAACTCCCAATTCGGCACGGCGATAATCCATCAACTGGTTGACAAGATGCAACAGACGATTGGCGTTGCGTTGGATATATTCCAGTTGGTTACGAGTCCAACGATCACTAATCTTATTGATTATTTCTTGTAAAGGAGCTAAGATGAGAGTTAATGGCGTGCGAAGCTCGTGCGAAATATTGATGAAGAAACGCATCTTCATCTGGTTGATTTCTTCTTGATGCTCCTTGTCCCTGCGTTCAAGTTCCAGTTCCGCTTCCATACTCTTACGCATCCAGAAGAAGCGGAAGACGAAAGTGATAAACCCGATAAAAGTGGCGAGGAAAATCATGATTGCCCACCAGGTCTTGTACCAGATAGGGAGAACTATGATTTCCAACATTGTAGGTACAGTATTCCATTTTCCGTCACTATTGGCAGCTTTTACCAAAAAGTGATAAGTGCCTTGTGGCAGGTTGGAGTAGGAGACAGTACGTTTATCTGTCAGATAATACCACTCTTTGTCATATCCTTCCAGTTTATAAGCGAAAGTATTATGTTGTCCGGAAATATAATTGGATACTACAAATTCAATCGTGAAAGCAGTTTGCCATGATTTCAGGGTAATACTTTCTGTCTCATTGATATTCTTAGTCAGGATACCGGTTTCATCATCCGGGCGAACTGTCTTGTTAAACAGTTGAAGTTTGGTGATAACTACCGGAGGCGTATAAGGGTTATCCAGCAACAGTTCCGGGCGGAAAGTAGTGATCCCGTTGATACCCCCGAAATACATTTGACCGCTTGAAGTACGGCAGAACGAAGAAGTATTAAACTGATTACTCTGTAATCCGTCGGATTCCGTAAAATTACGGAACCTCTCTGTTTCCGGATTGAAACAGGAAATACCACGGTTGGTACTTACCCAAAGACGTCCGAAAGTATCTTCCAGAATACCATATACCACATTGTTAGGTAAACCGTTAGCCGTAGTATATCGTTTGATTTTCTTTTCTTTCTCATTAAAACAGTAGAAGCCTTCACGCGTACCTACCCAAATGATACCGTTGGCAGCCTCGTAAATGCAATTGGTAAACGTCTTTGTTACAGATGATTCCGGCAGAATAGGCACCTTTTCTATCTCGATTCCTTCCTGCTGAAAGACAGATATACCTTCCTCACCCCCGACCCAAAGCCGTTTATGGGAATCTCTGAACAGGATTGTGATTCGTTGTGAAGTAAATGGAGTACCGTCCTTTTCCTTATCAATGGTGGTAAAACTCTTTTTTTCCGGGTTAAAACTAACCAGAGCACTTAATGTCCCCAATAAGAGATTCCCCCCTTTGTCAGGAAGAATTGCATATACATTCTCATTCACCAACTGGCTGTTCAGCTGATTGAAACTTTCCATTTTTCCACTGTTTCGATGGAGGACAGTCAGTCCGCCGGCATGTGTCCCTATATATACAAGTGATTTTTGTTCATCTACATATACGGCTTTGATATTGTTGGAACCAATACCGATTTCCCGTTCGTCTTCCTGCAGGATATAGTGTGTAAACTGTTGTGTCTTTGGATTATATAGATTCAATCCACCATCATTTGTTCCTATCCATAAGTTCTTATTCTTATCTTCGGTAATGCAACTGACTACGTTGTCACTTAAAGAATTCTTATATGGAATACGTTGGATATTCTTGAATCTGTTGCGGATCGGATGATAATAGTTTAGTCCTCCGAAATATGTTCCAAGCCACATTCCGCCCTGCGAATCCATAAAGATACTGCGGACCGAACGCTGTGACAGACTGCCGCTTTCTACCGGACTGCTGCTGTAAGAAACGAAAGAATCGTTTCCTTCATGATAAATGTTTAGATCATTGAATGTTCCTATCCATAGGCGATTTTGCGAATCCAATGCCAGAGAACGGATATAATTGGAACTGATACTTTTAGGATTGGAAGAAGAATGATGATAAGCCTTGACCTCTTTCGTTTTCGGGTTGAGCAGAAGCAGACCGGCTCCTTCGGTAGCTACCCATATACGGGTAGGAGATTGCTGCAAAATGGCCTGAATCTGTTTCGTTTCCGTTATCGGAGTAATCTTTTCCAGTTTCTTTTGAGGAATGGAATAGCTGTAAAGCCCGTCAACCGGGGTACCGATATAGATAATATCCCCCTGTCTGTAAAGAGCTGAAGCTATAAGCTTGTGCATAGCGGTACTAAAAGAATCGTCTACAAACTTGGATTCTTTAATATCGAACATGGTCAGTCCTTCCTGTGTGCTTATAAGCAACTGTTCCGGTGAGATTTCTGCAATACCATTGATTTGTTGCCGTTTGCCCTTTTTCTCGTAGAAGAAATTTCTGAATTTGTCTTTTTCCTCGTCATAATATGACAAACCATCCCGCGTACCGATCCAGACACGTCCCTGACTGTCAGTTTTTACGATTCGTGAAATGTCATTAGCAATACTGTTCGGATCCTCTTCATTATGTTGATAAACTGTAAATGAATACCCGTCATACTTGTTTACTCCATCATAGGTAGCGAACCACATATTACCTCTTTGGTCCTGATCGATAGAAAATACGGTGCTTTGTGACAATCCTTCGTTAATAGAAATATAAGAGAAGTTAATTTGCTCCGGAACTTCAGAAAAAACGCAATTAACCCCTATACATAGAAAGAGTAGACAGATTGTTGTTTTTTTAAGGCTGTTCATTATTAGTTCATAAGATTAATAATGGCATCAAAGATAGCAAAATCTTTTATATGGAGGTATTCAATAGAGAGAAAGTAAATATAGGGAATGAAAAAATACCACCAATTATACAGATTAGCACGGATTTTTATATCGACAATCTTCGAATTACAATTAAATCTGTGTTAATCTGTGTAATCGGTGGTGAAACTTGAAACTGGTAGGTAATTTATTATTTAGCTAAATCTCCTATCTCATCTAAATTCTTCTGAATATCTTCGTCATTCAATGTATAATTCACCAGATCACCGGCCAAATACTTATCATAAGAAGTCATATCAATCAGACCATGTCCCGAAA
>OGFK01001195.1_pt1 | contig 17642 bp, 18 predicted proteins | sample 1570931 | NCBI WGS metagenome assembly OGFK01 (sample SAMEA2581935, study PRJEB24529) | metagenome | biome: Human gut stool | place: China | collected 2011
AACAATAGTTTTTCTAAAGTTAATATTTCCTTGTGGAACTTCATAGAGTAAGGCTTTTTCTCCATCAGTATCTAATATTTTATTGATACTCTCTTTTAAAATTTCAATGGGGAAAAAATTACTTTTAGGAGATGCAGAAGAAAAATCAATTGCACAATTTTCATTGAAGTAATTATATTTAAAATCTTCATTTGCCATATAATCTTCAGAGTAAAAAATATGTTGATTCCTATTATTTTTTATAAAAAAACCACTTCCTTTTTTACTAGCAACATATCCATCTTTCTCTAATAGTTCATAAGCTCTTATCACTGTAAAAATACTTATATTAAAATTCTTTGCTAATTTTCTAATACTAGGAAGTTTAGATAAAATTTTTTTATCTTCAATATCTTTTTTTAAAAAGTTATATAGTTTTAAATATAGAGTATCTCCAGGAAAAAGTTTTAAATTATCCATTATTTTTCTCCTTTTAAAATTGTTACGGTACAATTTGAAATGAAAAAATTGAATTTATGACAAAGATATGTAATAATATTTTTATAAATAATATAATTGTACCGGTACTCTTATTATAATATGAATATAAAAAATAATAAAGGGTGATAATTATGTCAAGATATGAGCTTAATAAAAATTTAGCACAGATGTTAAAAGGAGGAGTAATAATGGATGTTACTACTCCAGAGGAAGCAGTTATAGCTGAAAAAGCAGGTGCTTGTGCTGTAATGGCTTTGGAAAAAGTCCCAGCTGATATAAGGAAAAATGGTGGAGTAGCAAGAATGTCAGACCCTAAGATGATAAAAGAGATTCAAAAAGCTGTTTCTATTCCTGTTATGGCTAAAGTTAGAATTGGACATTTTGTAGAAGCTCAAATATTAGAATCTTTAGAGATTGATTATATAGATGAAAGCGAGGTATTGACTCCAGCAGATGATAGATTTCATATAGATAAAACTAAATTTCAAGTTCCATTTGTATGTGGAGCAAAAAATTTAGGAGAAGCTCTAAGAAGAATACAAGAGGGAGCAAGTATGATAAGAACTAAGGGGGAACCTGGAACTGGTGATATAATAGAAGCTGTTAAACATATGAGAAGAATGAATGAAGAGATTAGAAGAATAAGTTCAGTAGAAGAGTCAGAGTTATATAATATAGCTAAGGAGTTAGGAGTTCCATATGAGTTATTAAAATATGTACATAAAAATAAAAAGTTACCAGTAGTTAACTTTGCTGCTGGTGGGGTAGCCACTCCAGCAGATGCTGCTCTAATGATGCAATTAGGTTGTGATGGTGTTTTTGTAGGATCAGGAATATTTAAATCAGGAGATCCTGCTAAAAGGGCAGCAGCAATAGTAAAGGCAGTAACTAATTTTGATAACCCTAAGATATTAGCAGAGGTATCAGAAGATTTAGGAGAAGCTATGGTAGGAATAAATGTATATAGCTTAGGAGAGAAAGAAAAAATGTCTGATAGAGGTTATTAATTATGAAAATAGGAATTTTAGCTTTACAAGGAGCTTTTTTAGAACATAAAAAAATGTTGGATAAATTAGGAGCTACAAGTATATATATTAAAGAAAAATCTCAACTTGAAGAGGTAGATGGAATAATTTTACCAGGTGGAGAGAGTACTGCTATGGGAAAATTAATGAGAGAGTTTAATTTATTAGAACCTCTAAAAGAGAAGATAGAAAATGGAATGCCAGTATTTGGAACTTGTTCAGGGTTAATTCTTCTAGCTAAAAAATTAGTTAGTGATGATACAGTTCATTTAGGAGTAATGGATATAGCTGTAAAAAGAAATGGTTATGGTAGACAGTTAGGAAGTTTTAAATATTTAGGAAGTATCAAAGGAATAGAAAAGAAAATAGAAATGGTATTTATAAGAGCTCCATATGTAGAAACAGTAGGAGAAGAGGTTGAAATTTTAGGAGAAGTTGAAGGAAAAATTATAGCTGTAAAAGAAAAAAATATGTTAGGGATATCTTTTCATCCTGAGTTAACAGAGGATACAACATTACATGAATATTTTTTAAATATGGTAGAAAAAAATAAAAAATAATTATAATTTTCAAGAAGAAAAATTAAGGAGAGAACTGAAGTTTTAAAATTAACTTCAGCACTTAAAAATTTTTCTTCTTTTTTCTTTTCTTTAACTAATATAAGTGATAAAATTAAAAATAAAGATAAAGGAGAGAAGATGGGAGATAAGTTATCAGAGATATTAGCTCAAGGAGAGAAGAGAATAATAGGGCAAAATAGATATATAACCTCAGCTGTACTTATAGCTATTGTAGAAATAGATGGTAAAGAGTATATTATTTTAGAAAAAAGAGCTTTACATATTAGACAGGGAGGAGAGATATCTTTTCCAGGAGGGAAATTTGACAAAGATGACATTACAACTGAATATACAGCTATAAGGGAAACTATTGAAGAGCTGGGAGTAGCTAGAGAGAAAATAAGATTAAAAGGGAAATTTGGAAGTTTAGTAAGTCCTAATGGAATAATTTTAGAAGTATATGTTGGGTATGTAGATATTAAGAGTATAGATGAATTAAATTATAATATTGATGAGGTGGAAAAAGTTCTATTAGTACCTCTTGAATTTTTTCAAGAGAATACTCCTAGAATGGAAAAAATTGAGATGGAAAATAGACCTCTTTTTTCTACAAGTGAATTAAGATTACCAGCTAGATATGGAAACTCTTGGTTAGGAAGAGCTAGAGAGGTATATTTCTATAATTATCAAGGAGAGATTATCTGGGGACTTACTGCAGAGATTATTCATGAATTTGTTAGTTTGTATAGCTTATAAATTTATTTTCTATTTAATAAAATATACAAATATGATAGAATATAAGAGAATATAAACTTGCTATATGGGAGGTAATATTATGATTTTAAGTAGAGAAACAGCAGCAAGAGTGATAGAAGAATTAAAACTACAAGGGAAAAAAGTGGTATTTACAAATGGATGTTTTGATATTTTACATGTGGGACATTTAAGATATTTAAATGATGCTAAAAAACAGGGAGATGTTTTAATAGTTGGAGTAAACTCAGATGAATCAGTAAGAAGATTAAAAGGACCAACTAGACCTATAAATAATGAGATAGATAGAGCAGAGATGTTATCTGGATTAAAAGCAGTAGATTTTACTCTTATTTTTGATGAATTAACACCAATAGAAACTTTAGAAAAAATTAAACCATCTATTCATGTAAAAGGTGGAGATTATACAAAAGAGCAATTACCAGAAACTGCCACAGTAGAAAAAAATGGCGGAGAGGTAATAATCTTATCTTATGTTGAAGGAAAATCTACAACTAACATAGTAAATAAGATACAATTTAAAAATGAAAAGGAAGATGATGAGGGAGGAGAGAATGAATAAAATTCTCACATTTGATGAGTTAAATAATCTAGCAGAAAAATTAGCTGATTACTCTTGTGAAAATACAATAATAGCTTTAATAGGAGATTTAGGTACTGGAAAAACTACATTCTCTCAACATTTTGCTAAAAGATTAGGAATAGATGAAAATATAAAAAGTCCAACTTTTAACTATGTATTAGAGTATTTAAGTGGAAGATTACCTCTATACCATTTTGATGTATATCGTCTAGGAGAAGCAGAGGAAATATATGAAGTAGGATATGAAGACTATCTAAATAGTAATGGAATACTTCTTATAGAGTGGGCTAATATAATAGAGAGTGAGTTACCAAAAGAGTATATAGAAGTAAAATTAAATTATCATGGTGAAGATACTCGTGAGGTAGAATTGAGATATATAGGAAATGAGGTAAAAGAGAAGGAGATGTTAGAGTATGTTGGTTTTAGCTATTGATACAGCAACTAAGATAGGAAGTGTCTCTCTATTTGATGATAAAATAGGAGTTATTGGAGAGTTAAATCTCTATGTAAAAGTAAATCATTCAGCAGTTATTATGGAGATGATAGATAATCTTTTTAAGATGACAAAACTTTCTATAAAAGATGTAGATAGAGTGGCTGTAACTGTTGGACCTGGGTCTTTTACAGGAATAAGAATAGGGGTAGCTGTAGCTAAAGGGCTATGTTATGGAACAAAAAAAAGTATTGTAGGAGTAAATGAATTAGATTTATTAGTTCAAAATACAGAGTGTGGAGAAGGGGTAATAGTTCCACTTTTAGATGCTAGAAAAGAGAGAGTATATTATTCAATCTATGAAAAAAAAGAAGGAATTAAAAGAGTTTCAGAGTATAAAGATGGAGAGTTAAGAGATCTTTTAGAAGAGTTAAGAGACAAAAATGTAATCTTCTGTGGAGATGGAGCTATTGCATATGAAAAAATAATAAAAGAGGTATTAGGAGAGAAAGCAAAAATAGTTTCAAAAGGAAACTCTATACCTAGAAGTGTTTTAGCAGGGCAGATGGCTATTGATATGCAAGAAGATAATCTATATACACTAGAGCCATTTTATGTAAATAAATCTCAAGCAGAGAGAGAAAGGGAAGAAAGACTAAAGAGAAATTAATTTATTTTAAAATAGTTATGGGAAGAGATAATAGATAATTTAAGAGGTGAAGGAAATGTTAGTGAAAAAATGGAGATGTACAGTATGTGATGAGTTATTTGATTTTGATAAAAAGCCAGCAACTTGTCCAGTTTGTGGAGTAGGACAGGAGCTTTTTGAATTGGTAGAAGTAGAAGTATCAGAAAATTCTATTGCAAAAGAGATTGATGTAGTAATAATCGGTGGAGGAGTAGCTGCTGTAAATGTAGCTGATTCTATCAGTGCTAAAAATAAATTAGCAAAAATAACTATCATTTCAAAAGAAGGATACTTACCATACTACAGAACAAGACTTACAGAGATATTAGATAATGATATTCCAATGGAAAGAATGGAGATAAAAAAACAGTCTTGGTATGATGAGAGAAATATAAAAGTAATGTTAAATGAAGAAGTTACATCTATTTTAAATGGTGAAAAAGCTGTTATTCTTTCTAATGGAGAGAAATTAAAATATGACTCATTAGTAATAGCTACTGGAGCAAAATGTTTTGTACCTCCATTTGAAAATAAAGACTTAGAGGGTGTAAGAGTAATAAGAGAACTAAAAGAAACTCTTGAAATAAAAGAGGTAGCTAAAAAATGTAAAAATGTAGTAATAATCGGTGGAGGAGTTCTTGGATTAGAAGCTGCTTGGGGAATAAAAAATCTTGGGGCTAATGTAACTGTATTAGAAGTTATGCCAAGAGTATTACCTAGACAATTAGATGAAAGAGGAAGTTCTCTATTAGAAAAGATGATAAAAACTTCAGGAGTAAATATTATGACTGGAGTAGAGATAAAAGGATTTGCAGGAAATGGAAAAGTAGAAAAAGTTCTTTTAAAAGATGGACAGGAGCTAGCAGCAGAACTTGTAATAGTAAGTGCTGGTATACGTCCTAATCTAGAGTTTGCTGTATCTTCTGGAATAAAAATAGAAAGAGGTATAGTAGTAAATGAAAGAATGGAAACATCACTAAAAGATGTATATGCTTGTGGAGATGTAGCTGAATTTAATGGAAAGATAATAGGACTTTGGCAAGTAGCTATGGAACAAGGAAAAGTGGTAGGTGCTAATATTTGTGGAGAAGAAAAAATATATGCTGAACAAGTACAACCACTTAGCTTCGAAGGAATGAATACTCAACTTCTTTCTATTGGAGAGATAAAATGTGAAGCTGATTGTAGAGAGATAGTAGAAGATTATAATGCAACAAGAGATATCTATAAAAAATTCTTCTTCCAAAATGATATTTTAAAAGGAGTAATTTTAGTAGGAGATATTTCTAAGTCAGTAGCTGTGATAAAAGGAGTAAGAGAGGAGATTAGAAAAAATCAGATTATAACTAAATTATATAATTAGTACTTGATTTTTTCCAATTTTAGTGTAAAATTATAGGAGAGCAATTTCTAACTACTAAAATTAAGAATTTTCAGAAATTAGGAGGAAGAATTGAATACTTTTATAAATTTAGATGATACAACTTTTGTAGAGCAGCTAAAGAAAGAAAAAGGGCTTGTAATTTTAAACTTTATTGCAGATTGGTGTGGACCTTGTAAGATAATGAGTCCAATTTTAGAGATGATAGCTAAAGAGGAGTGTATAAAAATATTTAAAGTAAATGTAGATGATAGTCCTAACTTAGCTGTTGAATTTGGAATAACAAGTGTTCCTGTTACAATGTTTATGGATGATGGGAATAAGATTTGCCAAATAAATGGATTAAAATCAAAAGAGGAGCTCAAAGAAAAATTATATGAAATAAGATAATGAAGGCTGACTAGGTAGTTTTACTATTTAGTCAGTTTTTATTTTTGTAGAAAAAATGAAAAATCTATGTAAATTATTGTATAAATATGGTATAATTACCTAATAATATTTAGTTTTAAGAGAGGATTACAACTATGAGAGATAGGATAAGATTAGCAATAGCATTTATAGTTGTTTCGTTAACTATATTAGGTTTGGATAACCTACCAGTGATAACGGACATTTCCAACTCTGGAATAGAACTGAAAAAAGAGAGAGAAGGTTCTATCTTAGCTGGCACGGATGAAGTTGAAATAGATTTAATAAATAATACAATGAAATCTAATAATGGATTAAATCTTAAGCAGGGAGATTTAGAATTAAAAGCCTATGATTTAAAAAGAGATATAGATAAAAATAGAGTTTATGTAAATGGTGAGTTACAAACTTTATTTTCAAATGAACAAGGAGATATTAGTTTACAGTCACTAAAAGGTGGAGAGGTAGCACTAGACGGAAGTGAAGGAACTTTCTACAATAACTTTGGATATTTAGAAGTAGGAAAAATAACTGGTGCTGAAAAACCAAATGATAGAATATATTTCGGTGGAGATAAGGTAGAGTATAAAGATAATAAAATATATATTAATGACGGTTGGTTAACAACTGATTATAATATAAATAAAACGAGAAATCCCAATGATGCGGGGTATCACTTTTTAACTGAAAATATGGTAATAGAACCAGAAAAGCAGATTACTTTAAAAAATAGTGATTTTTATATTGGAGATGAGAGTAAACTTCCTTTTAGATTTCCATGGTTTAGAGCAAATATAAGACAGGGATCTATGGTTCCATTATTTCCAGAGTGGGGAGATGATGATTACTATGGATGGAATACTACATGGGGATTTCTTTATGGAGATAGTGGAGATAAATATGTAGGTGGATTTGCTCCAAAATTTGCAGATAAAATGGGCTTCTTAGTGGGAAGATGGGAAAACTGGTATAAAACTGAAAAATTTGGTACTATGAAACTAGATATTGATGATTGGTTAGTATATTCAAAAGAGGATAGTATAGATAAGAGCAAGGCTACTGATGGAGAATTATTATCACATGAAGAGAGAGAAAAAAGATACAGAATAAATTATACTCATGAATATAATGGAGAAAAGGGAAAATTATATTTTAATACTATCAATGCTACTTATAATATGATTCCTAGATTAGATGATATAGTAATTGATTATACAAACCATGGAAATAAGTTTGGAGATACTGAAGCAGAAGGAATGCGTCCAGATTTAACAAATACAATGAGTTTTTTTAGTATGGATGCTGATTTGAAAAATCTAGGAGAAAATAAGGATATTACCTTAAAAAGTAGATTAAAACTTACTGATGATAAAAAAACATATGCTCTTATGGTATATGATGATATTGATGATATCTCTTATGGAAGTAGTATAGATAATGATTTATTCAGTCAAGTAGAGCTAACAAAGGATAATGCTGATTATAAAATAAGCGGATACTATAACTATCTATATGATATGGATCCAGGTTCTACGTTTAATGATACTCAGTCAAAGGCTGAAGATTTTGGATTTGAGTTTTTAGATAAAGATACTAAAATTGGATTTACTTATGACGAGAAAAATGGAGATAGATTTAGAAAATTAGGACTTTGGGAAAGAGACCCAAAACTTAGTAATCTATTGAAATATCAAAGTATGTATGGAACAAACTTTAAAGCTGATTACTCTCCAAGTACAGTAAAAGAGTATAATAGATTTGATACAAAAGATTTAAGAGTATCTTTTGGTGAATATGATTTCTATGGAGATTATAAGATAAAAGCTGGATATGATTACTATTCTGAGATTAGAGAGTTAGATTTGGGTAATGATCCACTAAGACTTACAGCTGATGAGAGAAAAAATGGAGCTTCTGCGGCTGGATTAATAAAAAATAACTTTAGAAGTAAGCAGTATAATAGATTTGAAGATATTATTTATAGCGATTTTGAACAACAAAGAGGATATGTAAATATCTTTGATGACACTACTAGATTTTCATTTGCAGGTGGAAAAACCAAAGAGGAATTTTGGGATAGAACGGGAATATATACAGCTGATGGCTATAGAAAATATGTAAATGAATCTGATTTCTATGAGGTAACTGCTGAAAGAAACGAGATAGATTTAGATGGTTTTGGGGAGCTTGCTCTATTTGGAGGAGTAAGATATGATGAGTATAGTAAGGGATACAATCCATATAGTAATAGCGGAAAAGGAAATTATGCAAGTGGAGAGGATTCTACTTTAAGGACTCAATTAAAATTAAACCATACTATGACTCTATTTAATAATGAGAATAAAATCAATAGAAATATAGATTTATCTATGGCTAATGATTTAACTCTATTCTATCAAAGATATGACTATGATTCTGGAAGTATAAACTTTGGTAGTGAAACAGATGGAAGAAGTGCTGAGTATATTAAAAAATAAAGATAATATCTATCAAGTAGTTGATACAGTGAGTACAACAGTAGGAAATACAGAAACTATCTATACAATAGATTACAAAAGAGCAGAAAATCCAGCTACTAATGAGTTAAATAATGAAGTTATTAAAAATAACTTAGAATTTAAAATAGATGGAGATAAATCTTTAGTACTTAACTATGGACAAGATAGAAAATATACTGATGAAACAAAACCAGATGTAAATGGGAAAAGAGAAAACTATAATTATTATACTTTTAGAGATTATGGTGTTACTTACTATCTTGGAGGGCATAAATTATCTTATCAAAATAACAGTATAGATTCTAAAATTTGGAATATAGATTCTAAATATAATAATGGAATGAATATTGATAATGCCAAAGAAAAAATTAGATTAAATACTTATTCTTATGAATATACATTTGGAGATAATAAATTAGGTTTAGATTTTAGTGAAGGTAGAGATGATAGAAAGAATTATACTACTCTTGAAAAAGAGTTAGATGTTAAAAATCAAATCTATGGAATCTCTTTCTTAGATGGTGGAGATGAGATAGAAAACTATTATAGAGCTACTTATGAAACTTATAATCACAATGAACCAAATGCTAGAAATTTATCTTTAGATGGAAAAGATTATAATAGTCAAAACTCTGATGTAGTATCATTTAGATATGAGTATAGAGATAAGAGATTTACAGATGAAGAGCTTAGAAGATATGCTGAGATAGAGTATGATAAAGACTCTACTTCACTTACTCCACAAGAGATATATAGAGTAAGAGATATTCTAAGAAATAGAGAGAGAAATCATGTGGACTTTAAATTAAATAGAAGTATCTATGATGATTTTACAGATATGGCTGAATATAAACGTAACTTTAGAGTAAATTTAATGTTACAAAGAAATGAGGCTAGATATGAGAGAACAGGAGATTATTGGAACTCTCTTAAAGAGATACAAGCGGGAGTTTTCTATTCTCAAAATAGATTTGGTATAGGATATCAAGTAGATGAAAGTGCTGACTGGAAAGATAGTAAATGGACAAAGATTGATAGAGAGCATAAGCTTAGCTTTGTTACTAAAATAGGAAAACCAAGTGAAGGTTGGACACTAAAAACTTATGCTAAATTTTATGAAGATTTAACTGATAAAGTAAAAGATGATGAAAGAAAAAGAAAAACGTCACTTGATGGCTTAGGTATAGAGATAGGAAAAGAGATGGGTTACTATCAATGGTCTTTAGCCTTTGAGAAACAATATGTTTTAAGTGCTAGAGATTATGAATGGAGAGCAGCTCTTCAATTTACACTACTTACATTCCCAAGCAATCCAATATTTGGTATTGGTGCTGATACTGATGCTAAAAAACATACTGAGCCACAAACATATATGTTTGATGGATTAAAAGTAAAAGATGTAATAGATTAGAAAAAATTGCAAAATTGATGATATAGGAGGAAAAATATGAAAGTAATATTACCAAGCGGAGACGTAAAAGAGTTTGAAGGAGAAGTAAACCTATTTACAGTAGCTAAAAGTATAAGTAACTCACTTGCTAAAAAATCAGTTGCTGCTAAAGTAAATGATGAATTAGTGGATATGTCAACTGTATTAAATGGAGAGGAGTTTAGAATAGAATTTATAACTCCAGAAACAGAAGAGGGAGAAGAGATAATAAGACACTCTACTGCACACCTTATGGCACAAGCAGTAGTTAGATTATTCCCAGGAACAAAAGTAGCAATAGGACCAGCTATTGAAAATGGATTCTATTATGACTTTGATCCAAAAGAGCAATTTACAGAGGAAGATTTAGCTAAAATAGAAGCTGAAATGAAAAAAATTGTAAAAGAAAATGAAAAAATTGAAAGAGTAATGATGACTAGAGAAGATGCTATAAAGCACTTTGAAGAGTTAGGAGAAGAGTATAAAGTAGAGATTATAAAAGAGATAGCTCAAGGTGAGATGTTATCTTTCTATAAACAAGGAGAGTTTATGGACTTATGTAGAGGACCTCATGTACCATCTACTTCTTACTTAAAAGCTTTCAAACTAAAATCAGTAGCAGGAGCTTATTGGAGAGGAAACTCTGACAATAAAATGTTACAAAGAATATATGGATTTGCTTTTGCAGATGAGAAAAAATTAAAAGATTATTTAACTTTATTAGAAGAAGCAGAAAAAAGAGACCATAGAAAACTAGGAAAAGAGTTAGATTTATTCTTCGTAAGTGAATATGGACCTGGATTCCCAATATTCTTACCAAAAGGAATGGCAATAAGAAATACTCTTATCAACTTATGGAAAAGAGAGCATACTCTTGCTGGATATACAGAGATAATGACTCCAATTATGTTAAATAAAGAGTTATGGGAAACTTCTGGACACTGGTATAACTATAGAGAAAATATGTACACATCTACAATAGATGAAACAGAATTTGCAATAAAACCAATGAACTGCCCAGGAGGAATTATTGCTTATAAATATCAATTACACTCATATAAAGATTTACCAATAAGATGTGGAGAATTAGGAACTGTACATAGACATGAGTTCTCTGGAGCATTACATGGACTTATGAGAGTTAGATGTTTCACTCAAGACGATGCTCATATATTTATGACACCAGAGCAAATAGAAGAGGAAATTATAGGAGTAGTAAACTTAATAGATAAATTCTACAGTAAATTATTTGGATTTGAATATCACATAGAATTATCTACAAAACCAGAGAAAGCTATTGGTTCTGATGAGATTTGGGAAAAAGCTGAATCAGCACTTGCAGGAGCACTAGAGAAAATAGGAAAATCATATAAATTAAATCCTGGAGATGGAGCTTTCTATGGACCAAAATTAGACTTCAAAATTAAAGATGCTATTGGAAGAACTTGGCAATGTGGAACTATCCAACTAGACTTCAACTTACCAGAAAGATTTGATATAAGCTACATAGGTGAAGATGGAGAGAAACATAGACCAGTTATGATTCATAGAGTTGTTTATGGTTCTATCGAAAGATTTATAGGAATCTTAATAGAGCACTATGCTGGAGCTTTCCCATTATGGTTAGCACCTACTCAAGTAAAAGTTTTAACTATCAATGATGAAACAAAACCTTATGCTGAGGAAATTTGTAGAACTTTACTAGAGAGAGGAATAAGAGCAGAGCTAGATGATAGAGCAGAATCTATTGGATACAAGATAAGAGAAGCTAATGGAAAATATAAGGTTCCTGTTCAATTAATCATTGGTAAAAATGAAGTTGAAAATAGAGAAGTTAATATTAGAAGAAGAGGTTCTCAAGAGCAAACTTCTATGAAACTTGATGAGTTTTTAGATATGATTGTTGACGAAGCTCAAGTAAAATTTGATAAATAATTTTTAAAATTTAATTAGAAATATAGTAGGTGTTGTAATTTTATGGTTACAACACCTTCTTTTCTAAATTTATATAAAAATAGGAGGTGAAAATGTATTTAGATAGAAATATAAAACTTATCTTAGATATTTTACAAGAAAATGGACAAGGATATATTGTTGGAGGGTATGTGAGAGATGTTCTTTTAGGCCTTGAACCAAAGGATTGTGACTTTGTTACAGATATAGAGTATGAGAAGTTATTAAATATTTTTAGTGAATATTCTCCTAAAGAGATAGGAAAACATTTTGGGATTATTCAGATAAAAATTGATGGAGTACACTATGAGATAGCTAAGATGAGACAGGATAAAGGAATTCCAAAAGATAGAAAGGAACAGGAGATAGAGTTTACAAAAAATATTTATGAAGATTTAAAAAGACGTGATTTTACTATCAATGCAATAGCTTTTGATGGAGAGAAATTTTATTATGGAGATAGTGATTCACAAAAGGACATAGAGAGTAAAACTTTGAGATTTGTAGGAGAATGTAAAAAAAGAATAGAGGAAGACCCACTTAGAATATTGAGATACTTTAGATTTTTAGCAACTAAAGATTTAAAACATTTAGATGAAGATGTTGAAAAAATATCAAAGTATAGAGAATTATTACAAAATCTTTCAGTTGAAAGGATAAGAGAAGAATTTGATAAAATAATAACTGGAAAAAATACCTATAATATTTTAAAACTATTATCTGATAAAAAAATATTGGAGATAATTATTCCTGAATGGAAAGAGTGTAGAGGATTTAATCAAAGGAACATTCATCATATCTATACTGTAGATGAGCATATTCTACAAGCTTTAAAAGAAACTGACATGAACTTAATTACAAGACTAGCAATTTTTTTTCATGATATAGGAAAACCTAAATGTTTTTCATTAGGAGAAGATGGGAAAGGACATTTTTATAATCATGAATTAATTTCAGCTGAAATGGCTAAGGAAATAATGGGAAGACTAAGGTATGATAAAAATAGTATAGAGAAAGTTTATAGGATTATACAATATCATCTAGTTTACAGGATAGACAATGAAGAAAAATTTATAAAAAAGATGATGAATACATTAGAAAAAGAGGATATGTTAAGATATTTTCAGGTATTAAGAGCGGATAGAAAAACTCATAGACCTCCCTATAACTTCGAACAGATAGAGAGATTAGAAAAGCTTTATCAAGATATTGTAGAAAAAAATTTACCTATTTCAATAAAAGATTTAAATATAAGTGGAAAAGAGTTATTAGAAAATGGTTTTAAACAAGGGAAAAATATAGGGGAAGTATTAAAATATTTATTAAATCAAGTACTAGAATATCCAGAATATAATACTCAAGAACAATTATTAAAATTAGCTTTGGAATATAAAAAAGGAAGAGAATAGCTAAAAGCTCAACTCTTCCTTTTAATTTTAAATAAGTTCCATTCCTTTTTTTACTTTAAGGATAGTTTCATTGTCTAATAATTTTTCAGCCAGTGCAAAAGCAAAATTTAAAGCTAGTCCAGCTCCCATTCCAGTAATAAGATTTCCATCAGTAAAAGCTTTACTTCCATTGTAATTATATCCTTTCATTTCTTCTACAACAGAAGAATGACAAGTTAATTCCTTACCTAAGAAAACCTCATTTTTAGCTAAAACGGTAGGAGCACCGCAAATAGCTCCAACAAATTTATTATTTTCAACATAATATTTTAATACTTTTCCAACTTCTTGAGATTCTCCAAGGTTAACATATCCAGGATATCCTCCAGGAAGAATAATCATATCTCCATCTGTAATATCTTTTTCTTTAAGAGTAGTATCACTAATAACAGGTACTTTTTGTGCTGAAGTAACCTCTCTGTTATCAGTAATAGAAACAGTAGCAACTTCAGCTCCACCTCTTCTAAGAACATCTACAGGAGTCATAGCTTCAATTAATTCAAATCCTTCTGCTAAGAGCACATAAACTTTTTTAGACATAATAACCTCCTAGTTATTTTCAACAGTTAATTTACCTTGCTTAATCATAGCAAGTACAAATTGATGAGCATCTACAACAGCATTGCAATAAGCTGATTTAGTTTCTCCTTCAAAGAAAGCGTTTAGAAGAATTTGTTGTTGCTCTTCAATATTTGTTTTTAATTCTTCAACAGTAATAAGACCTTTTTTATACTCATCAACAAGGGCATCATACACCGTGTTAAATGTAGAATCGTATAGATTTTCCTCCCAAGTTTCAAAAACTGACATATTTATTCACCTCATAATTATTTTAATTTTTAACATATTTATCTTACCATTTCTTAGTAAATTTGTCAACTTTCTAAAAAATAGATTGCTTAACTTATATTAATTTGAAAAGAGAAACAACACTTGGTACAAGTATCGGAACAATAATAGTAATAACAAGTCCAGAATAAAAAGCGATAATAGCTACATCTGGAGGATTACTTTTATTGATAACTGGTAAAACAGAATCCATAGCAGTAGCACCAGCAGTTGCAACAGATTCATAAGAACCTATTTTTTTTGCAATAAAAGGAATGAATAATATAGCAGAAAGCTCTCTTAAAACATTGGATAAAAAGGCAACTCCTCCTAAATGTGCATTGATTTTAGAAAGTTCAATTGCAGAAAAAGAATACCAACCCATACCAGAAGAGATAGCTATACTTTCTCCTAAAGATAATGAAATAAAGTAAGAAGCTATAGCTCCACCAATTAAAGAACCTAAAATTGTAATAATAGGTAATAAAAGTATTTTTTTACTCATATTTCTTAATTGGTTGAAAACTTCATTATTATTTCCAATATCCATTCCAACAAAGAATAATAGTAAAAAAAGTCCTAAACTTATAAAAGAATCAATATTTTCTAAAATAAAACCATTTTTAAAAAATAAACCACCAAGTATTCCTATGATTACTGAAATAATAATACCTAACATTATTTTCTATCTCCTTTATATACTAAAAAAACTACAAGAACACTAAAAAAAGTGATAAATAAAGTGATGATAATAGCTTGTATTCCTAGTTGTGAAATATTATTTATAATTTTATCATCTGCACCAATTTTGTATCCCATAAAACAAAGTAAAAAATATAGAGCAAAATTTTGTAAATGACCTATTTTAGTTTTTAACTTATTTGGAATAAGCTGTTTTTTAGTAATAAAGAAACCTAATAAAATAATGAAAATATATAAAATGATTGTTTGCATCTTCCCTCCAAGAATGTATATTATTTTACATTAAAAATAAATTTTGTTTTCTGAATGTAAGGAGAATCAGGAGTAGTAATAAATGCTTTATCAGGTAAAAATCTTAAAGCATCAGCATAGTTTTGAGTTTCAAAACAGATTCCCATATGTTTCTTACACTCTATTTTTTCATTTAATTTTCCAATTTCATATAAATAGTTTCCAGTATAGATGACTACAGCTGGTTGATTTGTGACTACTTCTAAAGTTCTACCAGAAACTTTATCTTCAAGAGAAATAACCTTTTCTCTACTATGTTTTAAGATGAAAGGATGATCAAGACCTTGATTTACAATTTTAATTTGCTCATCATCAGAATATAAAGAATCTTTTAAAAGAGTTGAATTTCTAAAATCAAAGGCTGTATTTCCAACTGATTTTATCTCAACAGGAAGAGTAGCCTCATCAACAGCTATAAATTCATCACAATCTAATTGAAGGTATTCATCAGTAATATCTCTTTTAAAATCTCCGCTAAGATTAAAATATGTGTGGTTAGTTAAGTTAAGATATGTTGGTCTATCACTAGTTCCATAATATTCTAGAGATAACTCATTTCCTTTTAAAATATATTTAACTTCAATTTTGACATTTCCAGGAAATCCTTCTTCCATATGTGGACTTTCTAAAGAAAGTTTAATTCCAATAAAATCCTCATCTTTAATCTCTTCAACACTCCATACTTTATGTCCAAAATTATCTATTCCACCATGAAGATTATTATTTCCATTATTTTTAGTTAATGTATAAGTTTCTCCATTTAATAAAAAAGTTCCATTACTAATTCTTCCAGCATTTCTACCTATAAGAGAACCAAAGTAAGGAGATCTTTCCTCGTAATCTTTTATAGAAGGTAGATTTAGTACTACATTTTCTAAAACTCCCTCCTTATTAGGAGTAGATATTTTTCTGAGAACTCCTCCGTAATTTATGATTTCAACTTCCATAAATTCATTCTTAAGAGTATACATTAAAACCTTTTCATTTTTTTTTGTAACTCCCCAATTTTTAACAGTTATTTCCATAATCTCACCTCAGTTTATATTTTAACATAGAAAGTATAAAAATGTAATTATTAAATAAAAAACTTACTAGCAAAAAGTTGGAATAAATTGTAAAATATATTAGTAAAAATGAAATATTAAGGAGGGTAAAAATGTATCCATTAAAATTTAAGAAAACATTAGTAAAAAAAGTATGGGGTGGAAGAAAATTTAATACAGTTTTAAATATGGAACTTCCAGATGATAATTTATATGGTGAGTCTTGGGAAGTAAGTTCTCATAAAGGAGGATTGTCATATATAGAAAATGGAGAGTATGCAGGAAAAACTTTAGTTGAAGTCATAGAACAAAATAAAGAAGAGATACTAGGAAAAGAGATAGTTGAAAGATTTAAAGGAGAGTTTCCATTACTTATAAAATATTTAGATATAAATGATAGATTATCAGTTCAAGTTCATCCTAGTGATGAGTATGCTTTTAGAGTAGAGGGAGAATTTGGAAAAAGTGAATGTTGGTATGTAATGGAAGCTAGCGAAGATGCTACACTTATTTTAGGAATAAAAGAAGGAATAACAAAAGAAATTTTTAAAGAAAAAGTTGAAAAAAAAGATTTTACAGATTTATTTAATACTATAAAAGTAAAAAAGGGAGATTTTATAAATCTATTACCTGGAGTAGTTCATGCAACTTTAGAAGGTTCTATTTTAATTTGTGAAGTTCAACAAAATTCAGATACAACTTATAGAATTTATGATTTTGATAGATTAGTCGATGGAAAATTGAGAGAATTACATATAGATAAAGCTTTAGATGTAATAGATTTTAAAGGAGATATCCAAGTTACAACTTCTGAAAATAGACAAAAAATTTCATTGTTAGGTGCAATGAAGGAAGAGCTAGTAAGAGGACAATATTTTAATGTAGATAAATATTTAATAGAGGGAGAATTTGAAGATGAAACAAATAAAAACTTTAAAATTCTTTCAATATTAGATGGAGAGGGAGAGATTATTTGTGATAGTAATTCTTACTCTATAAAAAAGGGAGATACATATTTCATTCCAGCTGGATTAAAGACAGTTTTAAAAGGAAAAATTGAAATTTTAAAATCTTATTTATAAGAAAAATATAAAAAAATTTAATAAAGTTTATAA